>Ga0182030_10025479_pt1 | contig 10772 bp, 8 predicted proteins | sample 812S3MmetaG_FD_121299 | JGI IMG/M metagenome (GOLD analysis project Ga0182030, IMG submission 121299) | Permafrost microbial communities from Stordalen Mire, Sweden - 812S3M metaG (Illumina Assembly) | ecosystem: Environmental > Terrestrial > Soil > Wetlands > Permafrost | place: Sweden... | reverse complement strand
CGAACAACTCCAAGACCACCTCCAAGACCAACTCTAAATCCGATTTGAAGGTCGATCTGAAGAGCAAAAAGATAAATCCTCCAACTTGCCAGATTCGAGAATGGCTTACGAAGAACGTAGATTCCTTGCCGGATGAGGCTTTGTGCTATCTAGTTATGGCGAGCAAGAATCTGGGTGACGATGCGTCCGCGCAGAAAGCATATAAGCAGTTGATCAAACTCTCCAAAGTCGATGCATCTATGATGAACTGGGATTCAAGTTCGTTCGATTATCGATTCACTGGTGTAGAGGCCACGGCTCTCGGCTTGCGCGCGGTCCTGGCTATGGAACCAGACAATTCGGACAGAATTGAAGGAATAAAGCAGTGGCTGTTATTGCAGCGAGGCAAAGATGGTTGGGACAACACAAAAACAACCGCTGAAGTATTCATAGCGCTGTTAACCGAAGAGCTTCAACATAAAGCGCAATCGCCAACAGCCTTCGAGGTGAAGGTCGTCCAGAGCGGACAACAGTTATTCGACCTTGCATATGATTCAACAAATACATACGGACCGGAACAGAAAGTGAAGTTCAAACTTACTTCCAAACCTTCGACAATGGACTTAAGCAAATTAGGTCCTGGCAGACTCTACTGGACCACAATTCTTACCTATTTCAGAAAGCTGTTGCCTGGCGACCAAACAGCAGGTAAAGGCATCCCAGAGGGACTTTCCATCACACGAAAGTTTTACCGCCTTGTACCGCAAAAAGAAACCGCTGCAGATGGAAGCATTCACTTCAAAACCGAAGAGATTGTCGACCATCAAATTAAGGCGGGTGAAACGATCATGATGAAAACATTCGTGCATTGTCCGACTCCGTTGCCATACGTGAAAGTTGAGTCGGCGTTACCGAGTGGTGCAGAAATAGTCAAATCCGATTCTCGAGAATCAAATAGAGATCCGGCATCAGACCAATCGAAAGTCTTCGGCGACTGGGGCTTCGCGTGGTGGACGCACGAAGACGATCTCGATGACAGGGTTGTTTACTTCGGTACAAATATTCCTAAGGGAGAATCGACTTTTCACACTATGCTGAGAATGGAACTTCCAGGAAAGATGGAGGTGCTACCTACTACTTTAGAAGGAATGTACAGCAACAAGATTCGTGGCTACTCGTCGCTTGAAGAATTGACGGTGAAAGAATAATGCGAAATCAGCTCTGGCTCTTGATGCTACCACCACTGCTGTACGGCATCTCTCAGTACTCATATCCATTTGGGCAAATTCTTTCAGCGAAGAAGATTACCGTCTCTAGCCTAACGGTCCACCAGAAACTCAATATCAGAAAAGCCGCCAGTAGAATTGACGGAGTCATCGTTCGGCCAGGCGAGGAATTTTCGTTCAACAAGTGTGTCGGTCCCCGCACTGAACGCGCAGGCTACTATGCCGCGCCATCATATATCGGGGCTGATACCTACAGTAGTCCCGGTGGTGGCATTTGCGTGATCTCATCTGCCCTTTACCAGGATGCTCTCGTTGCGGGGCTCAAGGTGACAGAAAGAGTTCCGCATCAGAAAACCATGCAAACTGTAGAGCCAGGACTCGACGCCACAGTTTGGTACGGCGGGGCTGATCTTAAGTTCGTCAACGACACAAAAGCAGCAATTAAAATTGACTGCAACGTCGAAGATGGTTATCTAAATACAGACTTGACTGGTGATAAGCAATCTTTGCATACGACAAAAATATCTCGCAGAGAAATAGGTGGAGCGACCAATCAAGTCGCTGTCGAGGTTTTTCAGCAAGAAGGCGACGGCGCAGCAACGCTGGTATCTCGAGATTTATATACGATCAGTTCACGCAGTTCGCGGCATTCGACCTTAGCAAACCGTATAAGCTGGTCCAAAGCTGCAAGCCCCAATGGCAATTCAGTGGACAGGTAGCGCAAACTCATTGTCCATGAGATGATTCTCTCTTGCAAAATCTTGAAGTTAAATCGAAGACGAATCTTGAAGTTAAATATGAAGTTTAAATCCCGAAGTCCCGGAGTATTAAGTGCCAGAAGATCAGGCAATAAATCACATAGATGACGAACGCGTTCGCGATCATTTGGCAAACGAACGTACCTATTTAGCATGGCTACGGTCTGGAGTGGGCACCATGGGTTTCGGAGTAGTGATATCAAAATTCAGCTTTTTTGTAGGCACACACACACCTGAACAAGCTAGCGTTATCAAAGCATCGCACCTCGGCATGGCGTTCGCACTTGCCGGTGTCGCTACTATCGTAATGTCACTGGTCGTGTTCCTGGAGAATCGTAAGCAAATCCGCAACCGAACTTATCGCTCTCGAATTGGGCTAGTTATCACGATCACGATTTGCACATCAGCGCTTGGACTTATGGTGCTGTGGCACCTGACTCACCTGATTGGTTCGCCTCCCCAATAAATCATTTCGAAGCTGCGACCACCGAATTTAGCAAACAATATTCGTCCATTACAATTTCTACAGGCTCGACATGCCAGATATCGCGACAATACTCTCTAATAGCTCGGTCGGAAGAGAATTTCCCCATCCGTGCAACGTTAAGTATTGACATATCCGTCCAGACTTTGCGATCGGCAAATGCGTTGCCGACTCGCTGCTGACACTCAATGTATGATTGATAATCAGCCAGCAACATGTAATCGTCCCGAGTCAAAAGCGAATCAACCAGCGGCTTGAAGAGGCTATCATCACCTCTGGAAAAATGCCCGGACGAAAGCAGATCGATAACTTCGCGCAGCTCAGAGTTGGAATTGTAATAGTCGAAGGGACGATACCCGCTTGCCCTGGTGTCATGCACCTCCTGAGCAGTCAACCCGAAAAGGAAAAAGTTTTCAGGACCGACTTCTTCGCGCATTTCGATATTAGCACCGTCGAGAGTGCCAATAGTCAGGGAGCCATTCAAACCAAACTTCATGTTCCCCGTGCCAGATGCCTCTTTGCCAGCCGTTGAGATTTGCTCCGACAGATCGGAAGCGGGATAGACACGTTGTCCATATCTCACGTTGAAGTCGGGAAGAAACACAACTTTCATCAAATCACGCGTTTGCGGATCTGAGTTAACGACTTCCGCCACAGAATTTATTAGCTTGATTATTAGCTTAGCCATAAAATAACCAGGAGCAGCTTTTCCGCCAAATATGAAGGTACGTGGCGTAATGCTCAGTCCAGGATTTTGCTTGATGCGGTTATAGAGACTGATTATGTGCAATACGTTGAGGTGTTGCCGTTTATATTCATGAATTCTCTTCACTTGAACATCGAATAGTGAAGAGGGGTCAACAGCTATTCCGTGATTCGTCAAAATGTACTGTGCTAGATCTTTCTTGATATCGAGCTTCATCTTTTGCCAGTCATCACGGAAGCCTGTGTCCTTCATATGAGGCTCGATTTTTCGCAGCTGATCAAGATCCTTTATCCAGCCAGTGCCAATCTTGTCCGTAATCAGTTTGGTCATGCGCGGGTTACTCAGAACCATCCATCGTCGTGGCGTAACTCCGTTTGTCTTGTTGCTAAACTTCTCTGGGAAAAGCTTGTAAAAATCACGCAAGACATCAGCTTCTAGAAGCTGCGTATGTAACTCCGCAACGCCATTGATAGCATGACTTCCAACGCAAGCCAGATGCGCCATACGCACAAACTTATCTCCACTTTCATCAATTATAGAAAGGCGCTGCAAGAGTCCATCGTCGCCAGGAAAAGCTTTCGCGACGCGCTCTAAAAATCGATTATTGATCTCAAAAATAATTTCGAGATGGCGTGGCAACAAATCTCCAAAAAGACCAATCTGCCAACGCTCTAAGGCTTCCGGCAATAATGTGTGGTTGGTATAAGCGAAGGTCCTTTCGGTCACCTGCCAGGCTTCTTCCCACTCAACATCATAAACATCCACCAGCAAGCGCATCAATTCTGCTATCGCGATGGAGGGATGAGTGTCATTAAGTTGCATCGCATATTTCTCGTGCAACCGCTTGATCGAATCGCCTTCGCGAATGTGGATGCGAATGGCATCTTGCAATGAGCTCGAGACGAAAAAATATTGCTGTTCTAAGCGCAGCTGTTTACCCTGCATCAAATCATCGTTTGGATAAAGAACCTTAGAGATGTTCTCAGAGACGTTGCGATCAACAACCGCGGCAACATAATCGCCCTGATTGAAAGCTTGAAGATTGAAGGCTTCCGGAGCTTCCGCTCGCCAGAGACGTAAACTGTTGACTGTATTTGTCTTATAGCCGGGCACAGGTGTGTCATATGGAACACCAAGCACCGTTCGAGCGGGAATCCACCGCACGCGATACCGACCCTGACTATCAGTGTATGTCTCTGTGTGACCACCGAACTTAACTTCCTGAGCACGGTCGGGGCGCGCGAACTCCCACGGGTTTCCATAACGCAGCCACTTATCTGTTATCTCGGCTTGCCAGCCATCTTTTATCTCTTGATCAAAAATTCCATATTCGTAGCGTATGCCATAACCAATTGCCGGAATTTCGAGCGTCGCCATCGAATCCATATAACAGGCAGCCAGCCTGCCCAGTCCACCGTTGCCAAGACCGGGCTCCTCTTCTTCGTCGAGCAATTCATTGAGTTTAAGACCAGACTCTTCGACGGCTTGCTTGACTACATCGTATATATCAAGATTGACCAGAGCATTTCCCAGATGCGGGCCCATCAAGTATTCCGCCGAGAGATAACAAACTACTCTTGTATCGCTCCGGCGATAGCCTTTGACTGTGTTTATCCAGCGCTGAACTAGCCTGTCCCTGATGGCATTGGCTAGTGACATGTAAAAGTCTTGCTTGGACGCGACCTCTGGATATCTTCCACGCGTGTAAAAAAGATGATCAGCCATTGCAATACGAAGCGCCTCAGCAGTCATGCTCGTGCGGGCATCTTCGTTCACTGGGATCGGAATTACAGCCTTTTTCACTTCTAGCTCCTGAAATCAAAATAGTTGAATGCAGATTCAGCCACGGCATTCGCGACTGAATTTATCTCACTAATTGTAGAAGGGAAATGTCCAGTCGTTTCTAATTACTTAATTAGAAGTGGATGTCGCGACAGGCTCATTCTCGACGGACTTCTTACGCATTCCGCCGCTCATGAAAAAGCTAATCAGGCTTCCAACCAGAAGAAGGGCTGTCAATGAGCCGACAACAACTAATCTGTCGTGCGTCGTAGCGGAGTCACCGACTTCCAATAGCGGGCTCAGCATCAGGCAAAAGCAAGTGAGGATAGCAGGGCACAAAATCACGCTCTGATATTGTGCGAAATCGCTGGCAAATATTTCTTTGCCTGCGACACAAAAAATGGTGCCGCCAACTACCGACCCCAACACAAAGCCTGCTGTTGGTTCGGAGTGTAAAAGGTAGCTAGAACCAGCACTGACGGCAAGTGCCATAAATGTTGCGGCTGCAGCCAAGAGCGAACCACTTTTGTAGTTGCGAAAAGCGATACCCGCGACACAGGCTCCGGCAAGCCCAAAGTATAAAGCCGCGCCAACGTATTCATGATTGACGTTGATACCGGTGACGTTCGAGTTGAAAAGTTCTTGAAACGATTGCTGCACCACACGCAGAGCCCAAAACATTCCTGCAATCTGAGTGAGACCAGACTTCGACAGAATCACAGTTGTGGCTGCGAGTATAAGTAGCCCCTCGCTTCCGAATAGTCGACCACCCAAAAGCGTCAATCCACCAATCAAAGTCAGTTTCGTGAGAACATCTTGAATACTCGACTCACTTTTATTATTGTCCATTGAAGTCAACAGAAAGCTCGCCAGATAACCGACTCCAGTGAGTCCGGCAAGTTGTGCAAAAGTGGTAGCCAGAAGCAACTTATTGAAAACGATTAGCGCCAACAAGCCGCTACTAACTGCAATGACAATTCTCTTAAGATAGACCGGGTCTTCCCAGAGTAACGGCATTTGCACCCAGCGCATGAGAATTGAAATGGTGAGCACACCAAGAACCATTCCCAGATTTTTTCCAGCACTTGGTCCAGTATGTGCAACATCCCACCAGAGGGAAGCAGCCAGCCAGATAAATGGAGGCAAAATATCAAGCATCGTCGCAAGTTCAGAACGAATCAAATTGCTGGTCAGTTTCCATACACTCAAGCCCCCGAGCGCACAACTGAAAGACAATAAGCGCTGATCGACCGGCGTCAAAAGCGTCAGGCCGACACTGGCCATTAGCAAAATCATGCTTCGTGAAAATGGAGCGAGGTTCAACTCTGATATCAAAAAAGGAAGAATAAAAGCTGCGACGAAATAAGCTGCACCAGCAAACAGTCCAGCCTTCACGACATTAAGTCCAGCGAATAACAAAACCGCGATTACACTGAACGCAGCGATTATTTTCCAGGACGACTTGAAATTATCAGGTGCGAAATTCTTCCAATCTTTGTCGCGTACTATTCGCCACAATAAGGTCACTGCAGTGACGCCGAAAAACAGATATAACAAGCTGTTCGCATCCGCGTTCATAGCCATGCACCTCAAGACTCTCGCCCGTGTTATGCTTGCACTGTAGCATAATTTAGGCTTATGAGACTCGCATATCCTGTAGTTTTACTTGTTCTTTTCCTTGTCGTCGGAGGCTCATGGTTTTCGATGCATCTCGGATCCGATCCGGCTGCCGAAGCACAGACATTTATGACCGACATTCAAGAAGGAAGGGTCATTCACGCTGTCAAACAATTCGGCAGCAACGTCTGCCACTGCCCAGCCAAGGGCGGTTGGGTATCTTATTTAATTTACCAGTCAGGACAAGAACATAACCTGGCGTTTATGCTCGGGCATCCTTTCAAGCTTGGCGCACCACATGCGGCACCAGTAGAAACTGATCGTCCAGCATTGCTTCCATGGGAACGCCCTGAAGATTTCGTCGTAGATTATCCAGTGCACTTCGATGCAGCCAGCTACGAACCTTACTTTCTACCACTGCCGCTGGCTTACGGCAAGGATATGTCTCTCAAGGAGTTTCAAGAGTTTCTCAAAGATCCCGATAAAGACGCATGGAAGGGATTTACGCTCAGACTGAGACCCGGACTGTCCGCTGGTGCAATAAAGGCACCAGTGATAAGCATTCCCTCCGACATGAAGGAAGACTTCGAATCGTATAAGAAGGCGCAAGAGGGTCTGGCGTACTCTACAAAATCTAAGACAGGTAATGATGACAACGGCGGCGATACAGCAGAAGTAAGCGAAGAGTACATGCGCAAAATGTTTGGAGCGGAGGCGACCGAATATCTCCAGCCCAAAGATGCTGGACATGTCATTGACGATCAGGGAAAAGCCTTAAGTGAGGAGCTCGTCGCCTCTAAACTTCCGAGATTGAAAGATATGACTCTGAGGCTTCACGTCGTCAGGCGAGATAAAATGCAGCCGTGGACTGTTTATCACTTCGCGCTCGAACATCCGATTGTTATAATGCCAGACGGCATGGAACTTGCACTAACTCATCACCAGCGCCCAAAGAGCGAATCTAAGCATTAGTTTTGTTCACTGCGACAACTGCTTCGGATGCGCAAGGAAAAAGTCGCACATAACTTCTGCCGCAGAAAACTTTTTGCTTTGTTTAGGATGCCGGATGTGGTCCCACTTGCCACCCGGCCACGTATGAGTACCTTTGGGCAAAGTATACAAACAGACTTCTGTGCCACTCTTACCATTTTTAAACAGCTGTCTTTCGAAGCCCTCTTGTACCTCTGTCGTTGGTTCTGTCACACATTGATCCTGCTTGACCCAGTATGTAATGCAATCGCTAACACTCGGCGCATAGACCTTCATAAAAAGCCAACGTCCCGGCTCGCCATCGTATCGGATGACGTGGTCATGCATGCCATGAAAAACAATGACACTTACAGGCTCTCTCGGCTTGATGCCCGCGAACTCCATAGCCCCTTCGACCGGACTAATCGCAGCGATTTTGTCTGATAGTTCAATGCCCAGCCTGTATGCCATCATTCCACCATTCGACGCACCGGACACGTAAATACGCTTTGGATCAGCGTTGAGATGAGATTCCATATAACCAATAACCGCGCTGATGAACTCAACATCTTTCGTGTCGCGCCACCGGCCCAGCCCACAACAAGCACCGGCATTCCAGGTGTGAAGCCCCATCGCATCAGGATAGATCAAATAGAAGTTTCGCTTCTCGGCTTCGTCATTCATTTGACAGTTCCACCTCACGGTATTGCTGTCACCAAAAGCACCATGCAAAACAAAAATGAGGGGATTTTTCTCGTCAACTCGCAATTTCGTCGGCTTGAAAAGAATAAACTTTCGTTTTGTGCCGTTGACGTTAATCGATAAGTGATTGTATCCACTGTGAATAGAAACAGGTGTGACAGCATCTGCGCGGCCGTCAACATCGTTGGGCGCTCCTGTGCTTGTAGACACTTTGCTATCGGTGGGCGGCAGAACAGTCGGAGGAGACAAACTGCTCATTCCTATTCCCAGTCCGCATAGCGCGGACACCAGTTTTACGAATATAGGCATTGATAAAGTATAGACACAGGTGTGCTTAACTAGGATGGCATCCAACAGTTAATCAACTGTTTGGTTCACCCTGCACTGCAATTTATCAATCATCTGAGTTTCTTTATGAAATTACTGGAGTCTCCAAAAGCAAGAGGAATGCTCGTTCTAACAGGTCTCACCAGCGTGGGTCTGTTCGCGACATGGTTGCTCGTCTTCGTACTCTTCCCGGTAACTCAAACTGAAGTGCTGAGGAAACCATCCCCTACAGGCGTGATTACGGCTATTGTTAATGAGTTGCACAGCGGAAATTCCACATTTTATGGTTATGACGTTTACCTTGAGCAGAACTCACTTTTAAGCAACCGCGCAAAAGTCGCTTCATTCTACCGAGCGTATCGCAATGAGACATCGCGTGGAGTGGACTTAGAATGGCTCTCGCCTAATGAATTGTTGATCAAGTACTTCCGTGCAGAAATAACGTCGCCTCCGAAGACCACAATTCAATGCGGAAATCAAACGATTCGGGTTCAATTACGCGCTGAAGGCAAAAGTTCGATAGAGCGTTCGCCTGAAAGCCAGACTGCAAGCCAGACTAACAAGTAGTTCTACAACTTGCTGGGTTTCGAAATTGGAGCAAACAATTTTTGTGTTTCTTTGTCGGGGGACTGAGCACGATATGACACCCATACGACTACGTCACTAATTTGCTCGACTTTTTTGCGTTGAGCCGCGCTGTAATTATGGTTCGGGAGCGTGAGCCACTTCAAGTGCAAAGGGCGAAGAGCTTCAATTCCTTCAGCTGTAACAACCGTTTCTGCGAGCTTCAATTCACGTAGGTGTGTCATCGGCCGCAACAAGGGAATTGCCTTATCCGTAATTTTCGTCGCGCGCAGATCGAGCGATTCCAGGTTCTTTAGCGATGAGAGGCAAGCTATGTCATCATCTACAATTTTTCGATTCCATCGCAGAGACAATTCTTTGAGTGTTGTACATTTGCCAACATAAGATAATGCCTGGTGTTGGATCCAGTCCTCATCCAAATTGAGGTAGAGCAAATTGTGGAAAGCAGGCAAGTACTTGTAGTTCGCTGGATCCATTTTCGTATCCCACAACATGAGACACCGAATATTGGGTTGCTGAGAAAGACGTTTTAAACAAGATCCATTGAGCGGCACAAAAAACGCTGAGAATAAATGAAGTGAGCTGATAATCGGCATCGCAAGAATCGCTTCGTCGGACGTATCGCTTTTGTCGACATATAGCTCCTTCAACCCTTTTAACAAATTGACGTATTGAAGCGCGCGATCGGCACGCCCGGCGTCACTATCATCAATAGAGGTGCATTGAATAAATAGGGCATCAATTCCAGGATCAATTTGACCCAATAATTTGGGATTATCGAACAACCTTCTATTTGGTTCGAAACATACGTACTGATTGGACGAAACTTCGATAGTTTGTTTGCCCGAAGCTGGACAAGCGTCTATCCTCGGTGTCGTCGTCAGCTGGACTGGATCGCGATGATAGCCGTTAGGGCTTTCAATTTTAGCCAGACTGATACCGCCGAGTGATACTTTGCTTCGAAAGTCGATTACTCGCTTCTGTACTGATAGCTTTATCGTGGCATTAGGATCGGGAGAGGCTAAAGTAATTGTAGATGTAAGAGCCGCTAGCAATATTGCCGATATCGAGACTAAAGATTCCCACCAACGATATCGCACTTTATCGCCACCATGGGCACGCTCGAATACTTTATCCAGCCTCTCTGAGTGCTTTTTTTCATCAACCATATTGAATTTCTGCAGAAGGACAGCAAAAACAACATACCCCAATAGTTGGACTCAAACGCAGTAAACCACAACTACAATCCGCCATCAGAACTCGCAGATGACGACGACGATTTTCTTCTGGCGAGCAACATGTGCACACACAGATTTCTCACCAGGTCTGGGTTGTATTGAAAACAAATATCGATCGCGATGTTTTGGAATTTATCAAAAGCCCTTGGCGGCCACGCAATGAAGATATAAACAAGACAATTCAGCAGCTACTTGACGGGAAATGTCTCCGACTATTCGATGATCAAACAAATACGAGTGTGGCTCTAAGTTGACAAGGCTTGTTTGGAAGAAGAAAAGGATGTACTTGCTTATACGTTGGACAACATGAACAAGCACCGCTACATAGCCAACGCACAACTGGGGCAGGTAGCGCTCTTGCCCACGCGGCCCTAAAAGCTTGTTCGCAAAGTTTCGAGT
>Ga0182030_10025475_pt1 | contig 10774 bp, 11 predicted proteins | sample 812S3MmetaG_FD_121299 | JGI IMG/M metagenome (GOLD analysis project Ga0182030, IMG submission 121299) | Permafrost microbial communities from Stordalen Mire, Sweden - 812S3M metaG (Illumina Assembly) | ecosystem: Environmental > Terrestrial > Soil > Wetlands > Permafrost | place: Sweden... | reverse complement strand
TGCGGGCGTTCAATCGCCAGTACGGGTTGGATCGACCCTTGCCGGTGCGGTACGCGCTCTATGTCTGGCACCTCCTGCACGGCAATCTCGGCCAGTCTCAACTCACCCAGCGACCCGTCGCGACCGACCTGGCACAGTACTTCCCGGCGACACTCGAGCTGGCTCTCTCGGCCATCGTCGTCGCGTTCGCGTTAGGTGTGACGCTAGGACTCGTGGCAGCGTTCTTCCACAATCGGCTGCCCGACCGATTGATTCGCTTCTTTTCTCTAGCGGGCATCTCGGTGCCGAACTTTTGGCTCGGTCTTGTTGCCTTCTACCTCTTTTTCTACAAACTCCGATGGCTGCCAGGGACCGGTCGCCTGTCACCGGAGCTGAATCCGCCGGGGACAATCACCGGCATGTACACGGTCGACTCGCTTCTCACGGGCAATTGGACCGACTTCGTCGACTCGCTGCGCCATTTAGTGTTGCCGGCGTCGGTGCTTGGTTGTTACACGCTGAGTCTCATCACCCGTTTCAGTCGGGCCTCGGTACTCGATGTGCTCAACCAGGAATACGTACTTGCTGCAGTCGGAAAGGGCCTGCCCACGCGGACGGTCGTTCTGCGCCACGTGCTGCGTCCCGCCTTGCTGCAGATAATCACGATCGTCGGTCTCGCCTTCGGTTCGTTGCTATCTGGGGCTGTGCTTGTCGAGCAGGTATTCTCTTGGCCCGGCCTCGGCCAGTACGCCTACCGCTCCGCCACCTCTTTGAACCTGCCGGGCGTGACGGGTGTATGCATCCTCATCGCGGTCATCTACATCTTCGTCAACCTCGCGGCGGACGTCGCCTATGTACTCATTGACCCACGGTTGGCTCCGCAGTGAGCGTGATCGCTGAAGGCGCCACCCCGGGGTTGTTTAGCGACGGCGACGTCCAAGCTGAGCCGCCCGGAACAACCGCCAGAGGCTCCTCGAGTAACCTGCTCGCCTCGTTGCGCCGGCCGGGAGCCGTCTTCGGGATCACGGTGCTTATCAGCTGGCTCCTCCTTGCCGTGCTGGCGCCCTTGCTCGCGCCCAGCTCACCTACAGCTCCGAGTGCCGGCACACTCCTCGGCCCGTCGGTCGCCCACTGGTTCGGCACCGACGAGCTCGGCCGAGACGTTTTCAGCCGGGTCCTCTACGGTGCCCGACTCTCGCTTCCTCTCGCATTGTTGCTCGTCACCCTGGCAAGCGTCGTCGGCTCGTCGATCGGTGCCTTCGCGGGATTCGCGGGCGGCATCATCGACTCTTTGATCATGCGTGTCACCGATATGTTCTTCGCCTTCCCCAGCATCGTGCTGACCATGGCCTTTGCTGCCGCCCTCGGGCCTTCGCTGCAAAGCGCCGTGATCGCCATCGTCTTTGTGAGCTGGCCACCCTACGCGCGCATAGTGCGCGGTCTCGTCCTCGCCATGAGGAGTTCGAACTACGTCGCGGTATCAAGATTGCTCGGCGCCTCGAGCGGCCGTCTGCTTGTGAGAGACGTCCTGCCGAATGTCGTCGGCCCCGTCCTCGTGGTTGCAACCTTGGACATTGGCAGTGCAGTGCTGCTGTTGGCGGGACTCTCATTCCTCGGTCTCGGCGCACAGCCACCAGCTGCAGAGTGGGGGGCGATGGTCGCGGAAGCGACGCAATTCTTCAGCAACTGGTGGATGGGTCTTTTCCCGGGCCTGGCGATCGCGAGTGTGGTTTTCGCAGTGAACATGATCGGTGACGCGCTTCGGGACTATTTCGACCCCCGCAGCCTCGAACGGCCCGGACGGTAAGTTTCTTGACGCCGGCGGCGGCGCAGGTCTGTGTGCCAGCTGACGAGTCAGCTTTGCTCGAGCTGAACGGGCTATCGATCATGCGGCGCGATCGCCACGGCTGGGTCAGCCTGGTGGACGAGGTGAACCTAAGCCTCGGCCGCGGTGAGGTGCTCGGGGTATGCGGTGAGAGCGGAAGTGGCAAGACATTGAGCGCACTCGCGGTGCTCGGGCTGCTGCCTGCCGGCATGAAGACGAAGGGGAGCATCATCTATCAAGGCGAGGAGCTTCTCGGAGCCTCTCGACGGCGGTTGCGGGCGGTGCGCGGGCGTGAGATCTCAGTCGTCTGGCAGGACCCCTCGACGAGCCTCCATCCCCTCTTGAGCGTCGGCACTCAGCTCACCGAACACCTTCGTTACCATCTCGGCCTCGGCAAAACTGCCGCCAAGCGTCGCGCAATAGAGCTGCTTGAGTCTGTGCGCGTGCCGGACCCCCAGTCAGCGTTGCGGGGGCGACCACATGAGTTCTCCGGTGGGTTGCGTCAGCGAATTGCCCTTGCCATAGCTCTCGCTTGTGAGCCGAAGATCCTCCTCGCCGACGAGCCGACGACCGCGCTTGACGTAACGGTGCAGGCGGAGATCCTTCGCTTGTTGCGGGAACTTGTGGACGAGCGGCAGCTGTCGGTCGTGTTGATCAGCCACGACCTCGGCGTAGTCTCGTCCCTCGCTGATCGGGTACAGGTCATGTACGCCGGTCGCGTAGTCGAGTGCGGCCCGAGGGCTCGGGTCATAGGTGCCCCTCGCCATCCGTACACAAGGGCACTCCTTTCAGCGCTTCCAGGTTCTTCGGCGGCCGGATCGGGTATTCAAGCGATCCCGGGAACGCCTCCGCTGCCCGGTCATTTGCCGGCGGGCTGCGCCTTCAGCCCGCGTTGTGGCTTCGCAGTGGCCAGCTGTTCCAGTGAGCGACCTGCCTTGGCGCCAGTCGATGAGGCGGTCGTGATCGCCTGTCCTGTCGACCCATTCGCTGCCAGTGTGACGAAATGACAGAACTCAGTGGTCCTTTGGGACCCTTGCTTTGCCTGCGAGAGGTCGCGGTCACCTACCGCGGCCGCGACGGGGAGGCTGTGCAGGCCGTGCGCGGCGCCAGCATTTCGGTCCATGCCGGGGAGATCGTCGGTCTCGTCGGCGAGTCGGGTTGTGGCAAATCCAGCCTTGGCCGTGCGGCGGTTGGGCTCGAAGGCTTGTCCGCAGGATCGGTCACCTTCAAGGGCCAGCCGGTGCCTACTCTCGGTCGCGGCACCCGTCCTGTCGCTTTCCGACCCCTGCAGGCGCTTTTCCAGAACCCGTATTCGTCTTTGAACCCGAGGCGAAAGGTGGGGCACCAGCTCGCGGATGGGTTGCGGGCATCGGGCGAGGCTAAAACGGGCGCTCGGATATCCGCGCTACTCGCCATGGTGTCGATGCCGGCGAGCGCGGCCGACCGGTATCCGCACGAGTTCTCAGGCGGACAACGCCAGCGCCTGGCGATCGCCCGCGTTCTCGCGGCGCGGCCCTCGGTGCTCGTGGCCGACGAGCCGGTCAGCGCGCTTGACGCCTCTGCGCAGGCAGCGATCGTGACCCTGCTTCGCGAATTGCGTGAGCAGACGGGAATCGGGATCCTCTTCATCTCCCATGATCTCGGCGTGGTCCGCCAAATTGCTCAAAGGGTGGCGGTGATGTACCTCGGCAAGATCGTCGAATCCGGGCCGATAGGTGCCGTATGGGGTGAACCCCGCCATCCGTACACCTCGGCATTGATCGCGGCAGCACCAGTCGCAGACGGCGCAGGGCGTCTTCCCCTTGGCCTAGCCGGGGAGGTTCCCAACCCTTCCGCGCCGCCGCCCGGTTGCAGCTTCCACCCGCGTTGTCCGATCGCCGAGGTGAGATGCCGAGCAGTCGACCCACCTTCGCTCGCAGTCGGCGGTGGCCAGGAAGCCCGCTGCCTGTTCGCTTGCGACGGCACGAGCATGTCTCAGGGATCACGTGAACCCACAGTTGCTAGAGGAGGTAACTATGAACAGCTCCCATGAGGTCACCGTGCGATCCGAACAGCCGGGAAGCTTCGTCGCAGAATGGCAGGCCTGGCACAACCGACGCCTAGTCATGCTCGGCGCCCCGGCTGGTCCACCAAGTCTTGTCGCCACCTATTGGCTGGCTGAGACGAGTGAGGTCCCCGGCGTGACGGGAACGTGGAGCGAAAATGAAAATGGTGTTGAGCTGGTTCTCGCCCCAGGCATCGCCGCCCTCGTCGATGGCGTTCGGATCTCGGGTCGGGTGTTGGCGCTGGCCCGGGGCGACCTCGTCGGCCGACTGCTCGAGTTCGCCTCGGTGACGGTGCAGGTGACGACACGCGAAGGACAAAGAGGCGTGCGTGTGTTCGACCACAGCAGCGCGGGCAGGCTCCGCGCGCTTGGCACCATGCCACCCGATCCCCGTTTTGTTCTCGAGGGACTCTACGAACCTCTGCCTGAGCGGTCGAGTGTCAACTACAGCTATGCCCTCGAGTCGTACCCGAGGGAGGTTGAAGTGCCCGGCGTCGTGCGCCTTAGCCTGGGCGGCCAGGAACATGCTGTGAACCCATTGCTTGACGAAGGCTCACTGCTCCTGGTCTTCGCGGACCGCACGACAGGGAACCTGACCCGGCCCCCGAGCCGCTTTTTGGTCATTGGCCCCCCTGCGCAAGGGCTCAACCATGCCGGCAAGGTCAAGATTGACTTCAACCGGGCCTATCTTCCCCCATGCGCTTTCTCAGACGAATTCAACTGCCCGTTGCCGCCAAGTCATCACTACTTCGACGCGGAGATCGCTGCTGGTGAGACTTGGCCCCAGTTCACTGACTTCGTGCCGACAGCCTCCCGTTAATTGCCGGAGGCGGTAATAGGCGATACCACCACCTCGTCTGGTAGGCGTGGCAGACGGCTTCCCCGCGTTGCCCGGTGCTCGGGCGGTTACGCTCCGGTCGTGTCCGTTGCCGCCGTGATCCTCGCCGCCGGAGCCGGAACCCGCTTCAACCGAGAGGGTCCGACCGCCGATCCAGGTGCCAAGCTGCTTGCCAGCGTCCGTGGCAAGCGCCTCATCGAATGGGCGATGGCGCCGGCGATCGAAGCTGAGCTCGACGAGCTGATAGTCGTCTGCGGTGCAGCCGACCTGAGCGGCGTCATCACAGAAAGCGCCACATTGCTTCGCAACGACGATTGGGCGCTCGGCCAGGCCACGTCATTGCGAGTGGCGCTCGACTGGTGTGCACGGCGGGGCCATCTCTCGGCCGTCATTGGTCTCGGTGACCTCCCCGGTCTTACGGCGCAGGCGTGGCGCACCGTCGCTTCAGCCAGGGGCGGTCCGATGGTCTTTGCGACCTACTACGGCACTCGCGGCCACCCCGTGCGGCTCGACGCCGAGATCTGGTCCTTGCTCCCCATAAGCGGCGAGGAGGGGGCGCGATCGCTTGCGAACCGTCGCCCCGAGCTCGTGACCGAAGTAGCGTGCGAAGGCACTACGGTCGACATCGATACCCAGGAGGACCTGCGCCGATGGAGTTGAACGACGAATCCACCGAAACTGTTACGCCAGGCAAGGACTCGGTGACCGAGCCCGAGGTTGTCGAAGAGCACGGCAAGGCTGACGAAGGCGAGATCGAAGCCGAGGTAGAGGCCGAGATCGAGGCCGATGTGGAGGCTTACGAGGCTGACGTCGAGGCTGAGGTCGTGGTCGACAAGGCGAGAGTCGAGGAAGAAGAAGGGCCGCGCGACGACGCGCCACCCCATGTCCCTGTCGGCGAGGGCGACAACGAGGGACAGTCGCTGCTCAGGCGCCTTTCGCCCTATTTGACCGTGGCCGGGCTCCTCCTTATCGGCCGCATCGTCGTCTACTCGCTGAGGCGCCGTCGGCGGTGAGCCAAGGCGACTGGGAGGCAGTCGCCGGGCTGCTCGGCCGCGCCCCCCAAGGAGCCTTCGAGGTCATCGTGCGCGACGCGGCCGGCAACCCGGTCGTCATCTTGAACGCCCCGTTCCTTGATGACGGCACTCCCATGCCCACCAGGTACTGGCTTGTTGGCCACCTCGAGCGGGACATGGTGAGCCGGCTCGAGTCAACAGGCGGGGTACGCGCTGCCGAGGTCGCCACCGACCCCGCCGAGCTCACCGCAGCTCACGCCACATACCAGGCACTTCGGGATGCCGTCGTGCCGGTGGACTACACCGACCCAAAACCCAGCGGTGGTGTCGGCGGTACCCGAGTGGGGGTGAAGTGCCTGCACGCCCACCTTGCCTGGTATCTAGCCGGTGGTCCTGATCCGGTCGGCAGGTGGACATGCGAGAAGCTCGGGCTCGACCCGGGCAATTACCGTGTCGACTTGCCAAAGGCGGGCGAGAGCCGGACATGAGCGCCCCCGGGCCGGTTGCGGCCATCGACCTCGGCACCAACTCGACTCGAATGCTCGTCGTCGACGCAAATGGCCAGGCGCTGGAACGGCTCATGCACATAACCCGCCTCGGCCAGGGCGTCGACCGCACCGGAAGTCTTTCCGAGGAGGCCATGGAACGGACCATCGGCGTTCTCGCCCAGTTCCGGACCCGGATGGACGACCTCGGCGTCGTCCGCGTCCGGGCGACGGCGACCTCGGCGGCGCGCGACGCCGACAACGAAGGTGCGTTCGCCCGAAAGGTGGCCGCCGTGCTCAACACCGCGCCAGAGGTGCTCGCCGGCGAGGAGGAGGCCTATCTCACCTATCTCGGTGCCACGTCCGAGCTCGATCCGGCTGGGGGCCCGTACCTCGTGATAGACGTCGGCGGGGGTTCGACAGAGCTCGTTGGCGGCAGGCCCCCCGGGCTACACGCGGTTTCGCTCGAGATGGGCTGTGTCCGTATCACAGAGCGGTTCTTGGTCCACGACCCGCCGCGGCAATCCGAGCTCGGCGCGGCGCGGCGATATGTTCACGAGCTAGTCGCCGCCGCCGTCGAATCGCAAGGCGAATTGAGCGGCGCGGCCACACTGATCGGCGTAGCGGGCACCGTGAGCGCCCTCACGCGTCTCGACCAGGGCCTTGTCTCATACGACAGGAGCCGTATCCATCACGCCCCGCTAAGCCTCGCTGTCGTTGAGCATCTCTTCGGCGAGCTCGCCGGGCTGAGTGTCGCCGGTCGCCGGAGCTTGCCTGCCCTTGAGACAGAGAGAGCAGACGTGATCGTCGGGGGCACGGCCGTGCTGGCCGAGGCGATCGTCGTGCTCGGCTTTGAAGCCCTCGTCGTCTCGGAGTCAGATCTATTGGACGGGGTCGCCGCCGAGCTGCTCGCCGGATGAAGCTTTCCCTGGTGGCACTGACGGCGGCCGGTCAGGCGCTCTTGGCCTGAACAGCCAGAGCTGCTCCCGCCTGGTCGGCAATGAAGGAGGCGACGAGCAGGCGGTCCGATGAGATCGGGGTGCCGGGTGTGGGGACCATGACGAAACGCCCGAAGGTCGAGCCCCGGTACTTCACGATCAGCTCGACCTCTCGGCCGGGCAGGCCGCTGCGGTGAGCTCCCCAGAGCAGGCCGCCGAGGGCTACGACGCCTGAGTGCTCGATGCGAGTCGGGTGCTTGTCCGACATCGTCGTCTCGAAACGGCAGTCCCTCAGCTTCAACAGGGATTTGAGCTCGAGGACGGCACGAGCGATGAAGGGCTCAGCTGGCTCGCCTTCGGCCAAGAGCTCGGTGAAATCGTGGATGAGAGCGATGTAGTCGGCCTCTTGGGAGGCCTCCTGGCGGTTAGCGCGGCTGCGCGCGGCGATCTCGGTGACGGCCAGGCCGACTACGAGCAGTCCGATCTCGGTCTGGAGGTCGGGCCGATAGGTGATGTTGAACGTCTCGTAAGGCTTGGTGAGGAAAAAGTCGAACCAGGCTGCAGCCGACAGCGCTGCTAGCACCCCGGCGAAGCGGTTGCCGAACGAGCCGACAGCGACGACGACCAAGACGAGAACGAGAGCGGAAGCAGGAAGGGCGAAATTGCCGCGGAACGGGACCAGGATGGCGGCGACGGCGACGGGTAGGAGCAGACCGCAGAGGGCGGCGATCCACGCCCTGTCGAATGTCTCGAACAGGCGTCTCATATGGCGGCCCTGAGCGGCGAGAGCACGTGCTTGACGCTAGCGCCAACAGGGCTCCACAGGTCAACCGAGGACGAAACGTGCCGCCTGCTCGCAAAAGCGCCCGTGGTCACCGTGCATCTCGGTTGCCCAGGCGCGCCCTTGGAGGGAGAGTCGCTCTCTTAGGGACGCGTCGTCGAGGATGGCCCTGGCTTGGTCGAAGAGCTCGCCAAAGTCCCGGTACCAAAGGCCCCCATTGGACCGCTGTGCATGCTCGGCGGCGACGGTGTCCTCAGGCACGACGACAGGCGTGCCGAGGAGCAAGGACTCGAGGGTCTCGCGCCCGACAATTCCCTGAGGGCGCAGGTCTAGACAGACCTCGGCGTGCGACAGCAGCTTCCAGAGATTGGGACGGGACGGTCCGACCGGGACCTGGCGCGCTTTTGTCGTGTCAGAGACCGACCAGCGCCCGTGGCCCACCTCGGCGACGGCGATCGGGCCGAGAGCACGACGCACGTAGTCGTGCCCGGGGGAGCGGGGCGCACCCGGTGTGCCTTCGGGGAAACCTGTAAGGAGCACAACGAACCGGCCGAAGTGGGACATGCCGACCATGAGCTGGGCGGCGGCGGAATGGTTGACCGCAAAGGCGACATCGAGCTCTGTCATCGCAGGGAGCTCGGTCACAGCTGGCATCCCAAAGGCTCCGCTGCAGCCTGCGAGCCGCCGGGACTCTGCTCGCGAGAGCACCCCGACGGCGCCTACTTGTGTGAGTAGCGGCCTGAACTCGCCAAGCTCCGCGACCGGGTCGTCTCCGAGCAGCGGCAATGAAACGACCCGCAAGCCGCTCTGAAGCGACTGGAGCTCTCCTGGTAGCCACCACGTCTCCGGGCCGGCAAGGACGACGGCCTCGGCTCCGAGCGAGCAGATCAGCTCCGCCGTTCTCGGTGCGCGGCCTCCCTGGAGCTCGACGAGACGGCGTCCGGCGATCTCGGGCACTCGAGTCGCGTCGGTGGCCGCGAGGGCGATCCTGAGAAGGCCTTCCTGGCTCGATTCGGCCGTGGTCCCGGCGACCTCGTGAACGGTGAAGACACTTTCCCGCCGCGTTGACACCTGGGCGTCGGTTGCCAGCGATAGGCCGGAGGTGCCGAGAGACACGACCTCGACCTCTGTTCGAACGGCGAGGGCGCCAGCCAGAAGGCGCACGACATCTCCGGATTCCCCATGCTCGGCGCCCCACCGGGCCGTGACGAGGACGACCCGGCTCACTCCTCTCGTCTCTTTTCGACATGTGCCGCCAAGTCGACAAGGTCGGTCCGCATCGCCACGATGGCGCGTATCTGGGCTGCCGCCTGCTCGTCGACGCGGGCCGCCACTGTGTCGAGCGCCCGGACCGTGACGGCGATAGAGTCCTGCACCTTCACGAGGTAGGGGTGCAAGACAGCCAAAACCGCTTTGTAGATCAGCCTTTTCGCGAAGGTTTTGACACCGCCACCTTCGGGCGGGACCAGAGTCTTCGCTATGTCGCAGTTGGCATGCAGCCAGGCGAGGTGGTCGTTCAAGGCAACGGGGCTCACGTCGCCATCCTCGAGCAAGGCATCGAACGAGGCTGTAGGTACCCAGCTCCTCGGGCCATCTCCTGAGAGCTCGAGGTTGGCGGCTCTCAGCTTTTCGACGACGCTTCTAGCATCGAGCGGAAGATGTTCCATAGGTCACTCTCCTCCTCGGTCGAAAGACGGCAGTAGGGGTCGAAGTGGGTGAGGTTGGCGTTGTAGTAGGGGTCGCCTTCCAAGATCTCGTCCCGCCACCGGGTCCTGAACACCGGTGTCTCGGCGACGTCGTCCGCGTGCCCGCGGCTCTTCGACTCATAGTGGATCAACTCGGCGAGCGGCGTGTAGACGACGAGCAGGCCCCTCGAGCGCAGGCGCAGGCAGTAGTCGACGTCATTGAAGGCGACTGGGAGGGCCGCGTCGAAGCCGCCGAGGTCCTCGAAGCAGGAATGTCGCGTCATAAGGCACGCTCCCGTGACAGCCGTGCAGTTACGCGTGAGGTCGGTCATGAGCATGTAGCCGGCGCGGTCGACTGGCAGGCCCTGCTGGACGTGCGCGGCCCCGAAGCTCATGCCGACCACGATGCCCGCATGCTGGACGGTCAAGTCGGGGTATCGCAACAAAGCGCCCACGGCGCCGACATCTTCTCTTTGGGCGTGGCCCAACATCGCCGCCAGCCACCCGTCCGAGCGCGCCTTTACGTCGTTGTTCATGAACAAGAGAACGTCGCCCTTGGCCTGGGCGGCGGCGGCGTTGTTGATGGCAACCCAGTCAAACGGCCGCCCGTCTTTTATGAGCCGTACTCGGGGATCTCCAAAGAGCTCGGCGGAGAGGACCTCTGTTTCGGGCAGCTCGCTGGCGTTGTCGACGAATACGACCTCGTAGCGCTCGTAGCCGGGCGCCTCGACAAGGGACCGGTAGCACGACGCGGTCATCTCGGGCTCATCGTGAAAGGGAACGATGATGCTCACAAGGGGCTCACCGACGACCTGCCTGCGGACGTGGAAGTTGCCCCGGTAGCGGTGTGGCTCGACGACCGCGGCGATGCCGCGCCGCGCGAGCGCCTCTTCAAGGGCGCGTCTCTCGGCGTCGAAGGCCCAAGGTTTCGCGTGCGGGTCGGCGGAGGTCGAGCCGGTACCCACGCGCCAGTGGTACAAGATCTCGGGAACATGGACGACCGAGCGTGCCATCTCGGTGGCGCGCAGCATGAGGTCATAATCCTGGCTGCCGTCGAACTCGCTGTGCAGCCCGCCCAGCTCCTCGATGACCGAGCGTCGAACGACGAGCAGGTGACAGAAGTAGGCGCTGCTCAACAACAGATCCGGCGACCAGTCCGGTTTCAGGCTTGGCACGCATCGCTCAC
>Ga0182030_10025474_pt1 | contig 10774 bp, 6 predicted proteins | sample 812S3MmetaG_FD_121299 | JGI IMG/M metagenome (GOLD analysis project Ga0182030, IMG submission 121299) | Permafrost microbial communities from Stordalen Mire, Sweden - 812S3M metaG (Illumina Assembly) | ecosystem: Environmental > Terrestrial > Soil > Wetlands > Permafrost | place: Sweden... | reverse complement strand
GAATCAACCTGCCTGAACATCTTCGATTTCAGCGCAAATGTAGTGCAGACTCGGCCGTTGCCTGAACTGATTCTGAACCACTTAGGCCAGTTCCAACCCCGCTCGTGACGAACTTGGGTTAGTCGTGCCGCAAGTGGCTGAAAATAAGCGTGGGCTTTAGCCCCTGCGGGATGTATTTTCTGAACTCTCGACTTTTGCCACAGGCTGTCAGGGCGGGAGGAGCATTCATCCTGCCCTATTTCAACCCCACGCTGCGCTTCATTGGATGGGCTTCCGTGTTGAAGATTACCGAATCGAATGGGAGCGTCGACTCCGGCGCATACAGCAGGTAGAGGTACTTCAGCGTCTCGGCAAAGAAGAAGCTTTCCATCGAATCCTTCTTTGTCTTCGTTCGCACATCGGAGAGCGCGGCGTATCCCTCATCGGTGCGGCAATACTTCACCAGCGCGTCAAAAAACGTCTGCCCCATCGCCAGGTACTTCGCATCGTGTGTCGCGTGGTAAAGGTAGTAGTTCGACTCCATGATCTCAGGCCGCAATTCATAGTTCGGAGCCGTGATCTGCATCTTCGCGTAGTCAATCTGCTCCGGCTCAACACCAGCGATATTCCACATCCGATAGCTTGAATCCTGCAGGTCGGCCGCTTGTCTGCCGTCGCCCGCCAGCACCAGCAAAGCGGGGAAAAATGCATCCAGCGAGCCGTAGAATGTATGCGTGCGCGCTCCGGTATTCATGTCTGCCTGCCCGTACCAGAGGCCGTCGGGACGCCGGTCGGCAAGATACTTATCGATGGCCGTCTCACTGTCGCGCCACATGCGCGCGCAGTCCTGATCGCCGAAGAGAATCGACGCCTTGAGTAGATACTCATAGTAAGAATCGATGCCGCCCATGATGCCCGCTGTGGGGTCCGACCACACACCCGTCTCGACATCGATTTCGGAGCCAACCAGCCCAATCGGCGAGCGCCGCTTGTATAACTCGACAAGCGCGCGCTTGGCCTTGTTGTAGTACTCCTGCTTGCCCGTATGCCGCGCCAGCATTCCGTATTCAATCAGCAGGCTGCCTATCTCCGCGGGATTGCTCTTCGTTCCCCGCACGGCGCCGGTGTGCAGATTCACATACTCATACGGCATGCCTGTGGGCGAGTTGAACATGGGCAACATGCGGCGGCCCAACTCATCGGCCAAATCCAGCAGCCGTTTGTCGCCTGTGAGTTCATAGCTTGACAGCAGGCTGCCCAACAGACGGATCGTGATTTCGAAGTCCTTGACGTAGATATTCCGATCGAGATTCAACTTGGTATCGATCAGTTCGCGCGCCTCGTCGGCCTGCGGCTTGAGACCCATCAGCGTCAGCGTATCCAGCGCATCCACCGGCGTCATCAGCAGCGGATTGCCGTACCAGTCGAAAGGGCTCTTGCTCAGCGGATGCAATTCATCGTGTCCCCACGCATACTTCTTGTAGCCTTCCCACGCGTGCAGCGCTTCCGCACGAATGCGGTCGGCCATGGCGGCTTTCTCTTGAGCGGTCATTGGCGCCACCGCCCGGTCAACCCGCGAAACACTCTGCGCCAATACACAAGGAGAAACGATTGATAGAAGCACAGCAAGCAATGGGATTCGCAGAATTCGCATGATCTCCCCTCACAACTCAACGATTATCATACAAACTCACCCTGGACCGGACTTGAAAGCCCCCCCAATCCAGCCATCCGCTTGGAGAATCGATTCCCGTTTGGTACAGTGGGAGCAATCAAAAACCGCTATATTCGTCTCGCCAACGTCGGCACGGGGCCGCCCGAATCACAATGAGAGCTCCGCAAAACTTCTGCCGGGAAGAGAGCAGCCGTTGAAAAAGCCAATGCGCATCTTTGCCGCCGCCTCTATTGTGGCTGCCGGCGTCTGCTTGGTGCTGGCCCAGCTTGTCATGGAACTCAGCGACAAAAGTGCCGCGGGAAGGGACTTCATCTCTTACTGGGCCGCGGGACAACTGCTGGTACACGGCAAGAACCCCTACGACTTTCAGGCAGTAAGAAGTCTGGAAGCGGCTGCAGGTCGTGACCCGGCGAAGTCTTTGCTCATGATGCGCAATCCGCCTGTGGCCTTTTTTGTGGCGTTGCCTCTCGGCCTTGTGAGCCCCAAAACCGCGCTGATTGTCTGGCTCTTCCTTCTGATGGCCGGTCTGTCCCTCTCGATCTTCCTGATCTGGATCATGGAGGGCCGACCCGATAATCGGTACCATCTACTGGGCTATGTGTTCGCGCCCGCACTGGCTTGTTTCCAGGCTGGCCAATTCGGGATATTTCTCCTGCTGGGCGTGGTTCTGTTTCTCTATTTCCACCGCACGCGGCCCTTCATTGCAGGGGCGGCTCTGCTTCTCTGCTCGCTCAAGCCGCACCTGTTTTTTCCTTTCGGCGCCGTTCTCATGCTGTGGTCGATTACCGCGAAGAGATGGCGCATCCTGGCTGGACTCGCTGCTGCCTTGGCGGCCAGTTGCGCGGTCTCCTATGCGCTCGACGAAAATGCGTGGACACAGTATTCGCAAATGATGCACGCCGGAGGAGCGCTGGATGAACCCGTGCCCACTCTCAGCGTGACCTTGCGTTTTCTCATCGCCCCCCACGCGGTATGGCTGCAATTCGTTCCGCAGACAGCAGCGTGCCTTTGGGCGATCTGGTACTTCTGGACGCGCCGCGCCCGCTGGAATTGGTTGGATAACGGCCTGATTGTGCTGCTGGCAGGGGCGGTCTGCACACCCTTCGGCTGGTTGACCGATGAATCCATGCTGTTGCCCGCTGTAATGGCTGGACTCTATTGCGCGCTCGCCGCGAAGCGCCCCTGGTGGCCCCTGGCGGTGATCGCCGCGGCAGCTCTCGCGGAGCTTTTCTTCGGACCCGAGATCACCACGCGCTACTTTCTTTGGACCACGCCCGCGTGGCTTGGCTGGTATCTCTACGCAACCGGGAGATTCGGCGCGCGGCCGGCAGAAGGCCGCGTCACCGCCGCCGCGCAGGGCTAGGTCGCGCCCGTGGGATCTCGTGCGTTGAGGTTCGTACTTGTTCAGGCGGTCTGAAAGACTTGTTCAGGCGGTCTGAGAGACTTTCCAAAAAACTTCGTTTTGCGTGAAGGGTACGGGCTTTAGCCCGTACCTCGGGACCCACAAGTATCTGGGCTTTACAGGCTGCGGAAAAACTCCCCTCGGAGGGAGGCGGGGGTTTCAACCCCCGCATAACGCCAACAGAATGAATGACGGCTTTAGCCACGGACGGGCTCTTTCCGCCATTTTCGACGGACTCCCGAGTTTTCCGCAGCCTGTTTAGCCCCTGAGGGAAGGCTCCCAGGAGCTTGCACTCCCTCAGTGGCTAAAGCCGAAACCTATTTCGTTATTGAATGTTCGGGATGAATCCCGTCCCCTTCAATGTGCTTGGCTTTTAGACAGATTCTGAAAGCTGAAAGCTGAAAGCTGAAAGCTAGAAGCTAGAAGCTGAAAGCTAGAAGCTGAAAGCTAGAAGCTGAAAGCTGCTCTTACGCCGCCGTCAGTTCCGACGACCGTACGCGGAAGCGCTTCATCTGAATCGAAAGCGCACGCTCGATCTTGCGCAGGTCGCCGCGCTCGCTCGGTCCAGTAAAGGTTGAGGCTACGCCATGAGCCGAAGCCCGCCCCGTCCGGCCGACGCGGTGAACGAAGTCCTCCGCAACCTTGGGCATGTCGAAATTGATGACGTGCGCCACGTTGGCCACATCGATGCCGCGGGCGGCAACATCTGTCGCCACGAGAACACGGTGATGTCCCTCGGAGAAGCTGCGCAGCGCCTGGTTACGCTGGGCCTGCGTGCGGTCGCCGTGAATCTGAGTAGCCGAGAAGCCGCCCTTGGTCAGGCGCCGCGCAACGCGATCCGCGCCGTGCTTGGTGCGCACAAAAACCAGAAAGCTGCCTGTCTCCGCCTCCAGCAGGTGTTCGAGAAGTTCCTGCTTCTTGTCCGGCTCCACTTCAAAGGTGCGCAGTTCGATGTGATCGGCCGGCTTCAGGACGGAACCGATTTCGATGCGGACTGGATCCTTGAGGTACTTGCGGACAACTTCCTTCACCGCGCCTTCGAGCGTGGCGGAGTAGCACAGCGTCTGCCGCGTCTCCGGCAACATGCCGGCGATGCGTGCAATGGCCGGCTGAAAGCCCATATCGAGCATGCGATCCACTTCGTCCAGCACCAGGATTTTGATGCCGTCGAGCCGAACGAGCCTGCGCTTGATGAAGTCCTCAAGGCGGCCGGGCGTAGCAACGATCAACCGCGCGCCGCGACGAATGGCCTCAAGCTGCGAGCCCTCGGCCAATCCACCAACAACCAGCGCAACAGTCTGCGACGGGCTGGTGCGAATGGAGCGAAATGCCTTTTCCACTTGCATCGCAAGCTCGCGCGTCGGCAGCACAATCAGAGCCTGGGCTCCGCGTGTTTCCGACTTTTGCAGAAGCTCAATAATAGGGATGAGGAAGCCAAGCGTCTTACCGGTTCCGGTCTGCGCGGTGGCCAATACGTCGCGGCCTTCGAGCGCAGGGGGAATGCAGCCGGCCTGAACCGGGGTGGGGATTTCAAATTTATTCATGTCAAGGCGCGCCAAAAGAGCGGCCGAAAGAGAAAACTCAGAGAATTTGCTAGTCAAAATATTCTTCCTGTTTGGCCCCGCGAGCCGCCTTTTTCTGGGGGCCTGCAATCGGAACCGGTCATGGGCGCGCACACTTACACACTTCAGGCGCGAGCCTGCTTGAATCATCCATGCGTAAGGGAGAACCGAAAACGTCCCTGGGACTGGCCACAAGGCATTCAAGGGGAGAACGCTTTGGGCCCGGAGCTGCCACACGCTACTAGTACGCCAAGCGGCACATTACCGGCTGGCTACCCTGCTCCATGGCAATCAATATTTGATTGCGTTCCCCGGTTTCATTCAAGCCAATCCAATTTGTCCAGTGCGCCAGTCCATTCAAGGAGGCGCAAAAGGAAGCAAATCGCTCGAACCCTCGCGGTCGACCGTTTTTGCAGGCCAACGCGAAATCTCCGGGTGGGAGACTCATAGGTATACGCTGTAGGGGCTTGGGGGAAATCTGTGCCAGGCAAACTTGCCGTCGTCAAGGGCAAACCGCTGCTCACGGCCAAATCACTGAGCGCAAACCCAGTGTAACACAGCTTCGCTTTTCCTTTTCTTTCGCGCAAAGACGGCAGGGCAATTGCTTGAGCAATGAGCATCTTGCAAAACTGCATCGAACTGCAAAATGTGTCAGTCGTATACCGGCTTTGCCGACTGCGACGGATGAAACATCCGGTCCTCATCTCTCGGAGGGAGAAGGCGAAAATAGCCCAGGACTAGCGTAGCGCAGTCCTGGGTCGGCATTGAACAAAGGACATCCATCACGTCGGGACGGACCGAAACTCGCGACAAAATTGTTTTTCTCGTGGAATCAACAACTTGCACCATCCACGGAGAGTAGTTTCTTGTCAGGGCACGGCTTTAGTCGTGTCCGCGCCGAAGGCCGAGGCAGGAATGGTGACCGAACCCATGCGGCCTGAGTTTTTGTCCACCACAAGAATCCGCAGCGAAGCCACACCCCGCTTCAACTGAACGGCATGTTCGTAGGGAATGCCCGTGGACAGCAACTGCTGGTACGTCGAGGACCTGAGCCGCAGCCCCAGCGTTTGTCCCTCGACCTGCGCATGAAGGCCCGCGTCGTCGCGCTGGATGATGAAGACATCCAGCTTGTCCACCCAGCGGTCCGCCTGCTGTTCCACATCCAGGCCGCCGGCCGCGACGTCGATCTTGAGGTTGGCGCCGCCGTCCATGGGAATCACGTTGGCGGCTACTGTTAACTCATTCGCATCGACGGGCTGCCATATCGCCCGCTGGAAGCGCTCCTTGATCGTGGCTGGCTCCTTTGTGTAGAGGTAGCCGGTGCGGTAGTGCAGGTTGAGGCCGTGCTGTTTGCCGCTGAGCTTGACGGTAATGACGTGGTACTGGCCATCTGCCGGCCGATCCGGAGAAAAGCTCAACAGATAGCTGGCATGACCGTCTTCCACGATCTCGGATAGCGCACCCACCAGATCGCCGGATCGCCGGATCGCGCGCCCCCCGGTGGACTCTGCCACTTGGCGAACAGGCCACTGAATGGGGTGAATATCCTCGAGCATCTCGGCCTTGTTGCGGCCTCCTGAATAGTCGACCGGAACACTCCCGGCCTGGGGGTTTGTTGGGGTCAGTTCCACGTTACGGTGTTGGGTATCGGCGGCGATCGCCGCTGTCTCCAGTTGCGAAACATCGAAGGGATAGACGGCCACGTGCGCGTCGTTCATGGCCTCCTGCGCGCGCAGGGCAAAGCTGTCGAAGGAACCGGAGTTCCGGTCGATGCCTACTTCCTGATCGCGCCACTCGGCGAAGACGTTGTCGCTGGAAAACCAGACCAGGTTCTTGTGCCCGGCAACGGCGCCCAGGCGGCGCGCAACACCGACCAGAATAATCAGCGACGCACGCGCGGGGTTGCTCCCCATGGTGAGTAACTGAGGATCGATAGAGGAAAGCCCATCCGGCGAATCCGCTTGATTGCCATTCACTGAGCTGAGGTCGGAGACATTGCGCACCTCGTTGAACTGGTGGCGGTTGCGCGTCTCTTCGTCTTGAGCCTGCGCAACGGACTGCGCCGTGGGCGTCCACTTTCGCAGCCGCGCGCTCACAGCGGCGTGATCGGTGGTGACCTCCGCCAGCACGCGAAAGCCGAGGCTGCTCATGGTGTAGAGACCGATCCGCTCGTCCGGGCGCGTAGCTGCAAGGAATTGGAGCATCTGCGTACGGGCGTTCTGCATGTCGTTCCAGGCAATGTGACTCTCATCGATGAGCAGAATCGTAGCGCCGGCCCCGGTGTGGGGAATTGCCGGAGGAGTTGCCGGTGAACCTGCCGCCGCATCGCCAGTCTGGTTTAAAGAAGTCTGGTTTGAAAATGTAGATTCGGGCTGAGCGGCTTGCATATTGCCTGGGACTGGCCAAACAGCATCGGCCGAACTGAAGAATTTAATCTCCTGCCTGCGTCCGTTGTCGAAGACCTCGATATCTTCCGCTTTCAGGCCGTTTACCGGGTGGCCCTTCTTATCGTCGGCTACCAGGCTCACATCCACCAGCCGCGTAGTGACCTTGAGTGTGTAGCCGGACGGCTGGTCCTGGGCATGGTCCAGGGCATGGTCCAGGGCAGCGGTGGCGGCCTGGTCCGGCCCTTCGTTGCCGGGCTGGCCGCTGGCCGTTTCAATGCTGATTTCCGGGTCTGCTGGAGTTGCAGGCGCAACCGCTGTTACAGGCGCCGGTGTCGAAGCCGTCTCGCCCGCCGTTGCCGCCCCGGCGCCGCTCTCCGTTGCTTTCGGCGAGTCGGTGGTCGCGGCCGGCGCGGGTTCCGGGCTCGTCGAGACCGCGCTCTCGGCGACCGGAGCAGGCGGGTTGCCGGCTGGTTCAACGCTGTTCCCAGCCAAAATACGTGTTTCCGTGCCGAACCGGCGATACAGCTCAAAGACAGCATCGTTCAAGAATGTCTTTGCCGGCCCCTTGTAACTCTCCGCCGCATGCATCCCCAATGGAGGTTGTGTCGTGTGCGCCAACAAGACAGAGACGCCCCGCAGAGGGCAAATATAGCTCTTTCCCCCTATCTCCACAGCGCCGTATTCAACCATCATGTCGCTCTTGGAGACAGCTCCATTCGGCGGCATATCCGCCTCCAGCGTGATGCGAAGAATTGCGCCGCTTGCCGGGTCGAATGCAATCTCACCATGATAAGCGGCAACTTCGGCGAACGAATGCCAGTCCCCTGACTCATGGGTCTCGGTGCTAACACCGCTTGAAACACAGCAAAACCCCACCGAATAATGCGATTGTTCTTTGGGCACCGCGTAGTGGAAGACCGCCTCCGCGCCATTCGCTCCCGCTTGCCAGCGGCTCCATGTAATTTTGCCCTTGAGGGCATCTCCCACCACTATGCTCAGAATCGGCCCAAACACTCCCTCGGTGAACAACCCGTGTTCTTGCGATTCGCCCTTCTTGATCTTCGCCGCCACCTTCTCCACAACCTCGTGGCCGTCACGGTAAGTCACCAGGACATTGGACCTGCCTACAACGTGCAAAGGCAGATAGATCAAGGTGGTCATTCCAACTTCCCCTTGAATATCCTCGAGTGGCCTGTCCTCAAAGCGAGTCGTATCGCGCGTGGCAATAAAATTGGGCAACTGGCGAACGGTCGTATTCACGTAGTTCACGACCGAAACGAGCATCCCGTGCAGCGCCGCCGGGGCCGGCCTGGGGCTTGCGGGAATCTCCGCTGCCGGAGGATCGAGGAAAACCGACGAGTCGGCCAACGCAACCAGCGCCTGCTGGGCCTTTTCTCCCGGCAAACCGGCCTTCAAGTGCGCCAGCCTGGCCGTGCTCAGCCGTTCGGTCAGTTCCATCCCAGACAGTTGCCGCGCAAGGTCGGCATCCGCCTGATGCGCGTCCTCGGATGCTGCCAGTGCCTGTTGTAACTCTTCCACCGTAATCCTGGATGAATGCTGGGCAGCATCGGCACGAAGAACCAGGACAGCTACGAACGCCACCAGGATCAATCGCCGCATTGCATCGCCTCTTTCATTCTCCGAAGCGAGTATAGATCAGGACGACCAGGCTATCGTTCCGTACGATCGGATCACCGCCGGGGAGGGGTCGCAGGGTCGGCAGCCTTGGAGAATCAGTCCCGTGCATCCAACCGCGCTGTTACGCGATCGACCAGGTCGTCAATCTCGGCCGCGTGTTTACCTTCCGCGTCCAGAGCGTCGCCGCCAATCCGTCCCATCCGCGCGTCCGGCAACCCCATCCGCCGCTTCCGCCGCAGAATGTCGTCGATCTTTTCTTCCGGAATCACGCCCAGGGGCACGCCGATCTGCCTGGCGATCAGGTAGGTCTTGCAATACGTATCGATAATCTCGCACAGCCATTCGGCATGAGTCACTGTATCGGACCAGCAAACCACGCCGTGGTTTTTTAGCAGAATCGTGTTGTGCTCCTGCACATAGGGCAGAATCGTCTCGGCAAAGGCCTGCGTCCCCGGCGTCTCATACGGAGCCACCACCGTAGGACCGATAAGCCACTCGTACTCCGGTATCAGCCCCGTGGGCGGTGCGGTCCCGGTAATCGCAAAGGCCGTGGCATACGGCGGATGGCAATGCACAACGGCCCGCGCCTTCGGGTTTGCCTTGTAAATCTCCAGGTGCAGCAGCAGTTCGCTGGTCAGCGCGCGGTCCCCGGCCAGAATGCGCCCCTCCAGGTCGGACAGGCAGATGTCGGCGGTCTGCAGGTCGGCCTTGCTCACCAGCGTGGGCGTGCACAGCACAAACCTCGTACCCAGCCGCACGCTGATGTTGCCCCCGTTGCCGTCTACATACTGCCGCTCCCAGAGCTTGCGCCCGGTGCGAATGATCTCCGCCCGCAGACTCTCGGCTTCAAAAGAGTTGGCGGCCACCAGCGGCGATTCTTCCGCCACCACCGGCAGGCGCAGCGCGTCAACCACGGCTTCTACAATTTCCCTCACCTGTTCTGTAACAGGATTCGCTGTCTGCTCCATGGTGAACCTCGCGGGCCTGACCTCCAGGCATCTGACCGGCGCACCGCCAAGCGCACCCGTCCCCTCAAATTATATATAGAGCCGACAACAGGGCTGGGCCGTGACTCGCATCACGATTGGAGCAGGGCCATCCGCGCACATTACCCTTGTTACCTCACTTTTTGTTTTTGGGTACTAAACATTCTAGGGGGTGGGGGGCTATGTAGCATTCCGGGCGGGGAGAACTGCGCGCTGCGAGGGCCGCTCTTCGGAGGTTTGGGGGGGGGTTGCCGGTTCATTTTGGGACTCCTGGAATGAGTGTGCGCTTTGGGGGGTGATTGGACTGCAAAGTTTTGAGGACGGGAGCAGTTTTTTTTGCACGACGGGGTCGGAAAGGTGCAGAGGACCCTACTCGAAATGCTGTGTCAGGCCCCGAAGTAGTCGTTACCTGATTCGGTATCGCGTTCTTTGCCGGTAAAGAGCGGTCCCGATAAAGCACAACTTCGCACACATTGTCGAGAGTCGTCGTAGATGCACCGCCGTTCCATCATAGTTGCAGATGGACGATTCCCTCACTGACTCTCAAAAGGCATATGGATTGTCCAAATCCACAATCAATCGAGGATTGGTCAAATTCAAGGGAGTGCCGTCTTTGGTGAACTTTATCTCTACAACATACTTGTGCTTGGACTCCCCCTCGAATTTGCCCATGAACCTACCCAAATAGCATGCTCCCGCTTCAAAATCGCCACTTTTCGTCTTATCGGAACCACGGGCAACAGCTCGATCTCCATCCCACACCGTCCAATCAGCCTCAATCAAAGATTCCAACCTGCATTGGGGGTACCCTGGTGACAGCTCAAAGCCCATCCTGCATTTCAATTCGTCGGTGGGAAGGTTCCACTGCGCTCGAATTTCGATCCAATAGGTCTTCCGCTTAACAGGAAACTCCGGCGTCCTCACTGTACCAAGTGAAAGCGAAATCGGCATATCAACTGCAGCCTTAGCGCCGTTGGAGCAATGCTGTTCAACGGCCATCGAATCTGCCGCGAGAACACACAGACTCAGGCACACAATGCAAAGGAGTAATCGCTGAGAGTTCCATTTCATACATCACCTCATTAGGTCGGTTCCGATCACTTCATTCACCGAATTCCTTTGGTCGCGCTTCAATACCTCCTGTT
>Ga0182030_10025473_pt1 | contig 10774 bp, 11 predicted proteins | sample 812S3MmetaG_FD_121299 | JGI IMG/M metagenome (GOLD analysis project Ga0182030, IMG submission 121299) | Permafrost microbial communities from Stordalen Mire, Sweden - 812S3M metaG (Illumina Assembly) | ecosystem: Environmental > Terrestrial > Soil > Wetlands > Permafrost | place: Sweden... | reverse complement strand
CTGCTCCTCCTAACTTCCACCCCTCTCTCTTTCAAATCATCCAGGAAAATGTCTTCTACCATGCCCTGATGCACTAACAGCATATAAGAATCCTCTGCATCTACTGCTTCGCGCGGATAATGCAGCTCTCTCGCCGTTCTCCTCAGACTTTGGGTTGGGGATGAATTCTAGGTACCTAGACGTTCAGCGCTATCCTTTTACAGTAAAATTTTAGGACAGCAACGTACCCAGAAACATAAATCGTAGAATCTGACTCCTTTTCTCAGTAAAGGTCCTGCTAACCCAAGTTGCTTGAGGGTTTCAATGGTCTTTGGTTGGAGGCCATCTGCTCGTCCTGTGGATGTCTTGTCCGGTCTGTCGTCGATAATTGTAGTTTTGATGCCATATCTCACAAGATTTGACCTTTTCGCTTCTTTAGTAAGAGATCATACTCAAGTTGAAAGAAGAGAACCTACGCAAGCATCAATCCCGCCGGACCAGCACCAACCACGGTCACCTGACTAGTGTCTGAGTCTGTGCTCGATGTAGTGCCATTTTGATAGACTCCATTGGGGAGAGATGCTGAAGTCGATGTTTCCTCTGACATAGTTGACGATATCTTTGATCGAGAGCGCTTCATTGTCAATTCTAGGCTTCCATTTTCACGGCTGCAGGCGGGAGACAGGATCAACGCAGTCTCGTACCATCTTGTTCAACATGCGCTGATCGAACGAAGAGAACAGAAGAGTGGCGGATAAGAACTATTGCTATGCATGATCAAGAGTGGGACGCAGATGGTCTGCAGATGAGGAAGATGAACAAGAGAGCCGAATTCCCGACTATGGTAGCCTTGAGAGGCCAATGATGCTGCACCTCTTTACCCCGCCCCCTTTTTTGAGAAGTCACCGCAAGAAGTTAAGACTTTGGGGTTTGGTTATGACTGAAGAGTATATTGTGTTGCTCTTCCTTAATTCAACCATAACCCGACCTGCTTGCAACTCTAGCTAGATTCCTTCTTGTCTCTTTCACACGCGTCAGATCGTCAGACTTGGGTTTATACCTGTACCACTTTAATATCCAATAAATAGTCGTCCTCTTTTCAATTGGTCTGAAAAGGTCGTATTAAAGGCCAGAGTCCCGCCCCCACTATAAACCCCATGTCTTGAGTGCATGCACTTGTGCTACTTGTGCTACTTGCATGATGCCTTATCGTGGCCTTGTGATATGTGCCACTTCCTGCATTCCTTATCTATACTTAAAAGGCTGAGTGAGGGACCATGCATGCTGATCGCGTGACTTGAATACAGACGTCTTCGACTATCTTGAAACTCGAGTATTACGTATTGTTTGTCTGTATTGATGTGCGGAATATAATCATGTCTTTTTATCAGGTGAAAGCGAAGAAGAAAATAGTTCGCAGAGAAGAGAGCAAATTAAATGTATGATCAAAGGATCTAAGTACAGCTGTTCAACCATTATTTGACTGACCCGTGATTTGAAAGGTAATCATAGTCGGAGCTGGCCTCGGTGGTCTAGGAGCAGCAATCTCAATCCTCCTCGCCGGCCACTCCGTGTTGGTCCTCGAATCCGCGGCTGAAATTGCCGAAGTACATCTCTCACCCTCTTCCTCCCACACCCAATTAACAACACCCAGGTCGGAGCAGGAATCCAAATTCTCCCCAACAGCAGTCATGTCCTCCAAACCTGGGGAATGCTCCCCTCTCTTTCAAGGCACGCCACAAAACCAAAATGTGTAAATATGCTCTCTTGGAAAGGAGAGCTCATCTCCTCCATGAGTTTCGCGGAATCATCAGCTAAGTACCCGGGGACTTTTTATTGGGATTTTCATCGTGCCAATTTGCATGGGTGCTTGCTTGATCGGGCGGTGGAATTGGGTGCCGAGGTGAGATGTAATTCGAGGGTTGCGGATGTTAGAATTTTGGGGAATGGAGCGAGTGTGGTGCTGGCAAGTGGGGAGGAGATAAGATGTGATTTGGCGGTTGGAGCAGATGGAATCAATAGCCGGTTGAGAGAAATTATGTTGGGGAGGGAGGAGCCACCGACCCCGACGGGTGATTTGGCGTATAGATTGTTGTTGAAGGCTAGTGAGATGATGAAGGATCCTGAATTGAGGGGATTTGTGACAGACCCACAGGTGAACTACTGGCTGGGACCTGATATGCATGCTGGTAAGATTCTGAATTTCAATCTGTTGTAGAAGAACTCATAAGTGGTAGTCAATTATGTACTGAAAGGTGGTGAACTGTTCAATATGGTTTTGCTGGTTCCGGATGATATGCCCGCCGGGGCTTCAACTCTGGAGGGAAATGTAGAAGAGATGAGAGCGCTTTATAAAGATTGGGATCCGAGGTGAATTTTCTCTCTTCTCAAGAGCCATTCGGAATTGACCTATCAACTAGAATACCCAAACTTCTGAGCATGTGCGAATCAGTTTACAAATGGAAGCTCTGTATTCGCTTCGGCATGGATCACTGGTCGCATCCCTCAGGTTCATTCACGATGCTCGGCGACGCTGTGCATGCTACACTCCCATATCTCGCCTCTGGGGCGGGAATGTCTCTTGAGGATGCAGCGGTCCTTGGAGAATGTCTTTCTCGCCTTCCAGAAAAGTCATCAGCTTCCAAACAGCAGGCACTTCGCGTGTATGAACAATGCAGGAAAGAAAGAACGAGAATGGTCGTTGAGAGAGGTAATTTGCAACAATATCTGTATCATTTACATGACGGGCCAGAACAAGAAGAAAGAGATCGAAGGATGAAAATGGTTCCTACTCCGAGTGGAGAAGCTCTTGCGTGGAGAGATCCAGAACTAAGCCCTAAATTGTTGGGATATAATTATATCGAAGATGTAAGTGCTTGTTAGCGCAGACGAGTCACGATTCTTACAGGTTCGTGTAGGTCGAAAGGAATTGGCCTAGAGATGAACGAGTCGCACTGTCAAAGTTGTAGGTTAGATGACGGAATACAGAATTGTTGCCATGTGATTGGATGGTGTTTACGAGTTCGAATAAGTTCTGTGCCGGGTTTAGCTTTTGGGACCAGCATCCAAGTCCAAACCTCTTTTCTAATCGTCCTGGCATTTTAGCAGACGCCGGTTGAGGGTATCATAGAATTCTATCAGAATGCCGAAATCGGAGTGGATGTAAATGAGGTGTGCGTGGAATTTTGATAAAATCCCTAACTTAAGATTAGAACCTGTTGAAATTTGGGGGGTAGCCCAATCGACCCTCCCGTTTGATGATTGCGAGTCCATTATCTCATAAGTATCTGTATTGATGGATGCTCCTGTCCCATCTTTCATTACCTTCGTGTGGCACTGTGGTTAAGTATTGTCCCTGGCAATGCCCAGGTATGACAGTGGCTTTTCATTCGTTGTCCTCACAAGGCGCTGTACTCCGTAAGCAAAATTAATGGGGCTCATAAAGAGCTCCCATAAAATAGAGTTTTGAATGGCAGATAAACGTATTCATCTGGTGAAGGGCTATTTTTTTCTTACCCTGAGCCCTTTCTAATCGAAAACCTCGTTCGTTATGCTTGAAAATGTTGCTCTATACAATCCTCAATTCGGTATGGAGCTTAATCACTATCCTAAATGTGTTCCTTATCACCACCATTTATTTGGCCATCCGGTTTATCATCCAAATCATGCGCTACCGATTCTTCCATAGCTTCAAGGAATTTCCTGGGCCATTCTGGAGGAGCGTGACTCGTATTCTACTGGCGTGGAACAACCGGCAACTTTTTGGATATTGCCGAGTGGGTACAATACTTGACGATGGATACAATCATAGACTTGTTGTTCGGGGAAGGTAAACTTGGGTTTGTCAAAAACGGGAAAGATATGCTTGGCTTGAGTGAAAAGGTTCACTGCCATTTTAGGGAATTGTCTGCAGGGTGCACCCTTTCTTGACTTGGGCCAATGCCAATTGGGTTGGAAGATTTTTGGATTGGTTTATATTGCATGCAGACTGGAAAATTGGACCAATGATGAGATTTGTAGACCGAGTATTGAAAACTCATTTAGAGGAGGACCAAGTTGGAGGAAATACAGAAAAGAATGATATGCTGCAAGCGTTGATCTTTCTCAATCCTCTCTGAACCATACCTTAGCAAGCTTAACTAAAAGATTTGGACTCATTGAAACTCGCCTGTGTCAAAGAGAGCCTCTGTCTAAACCCGAGTTTACCTACGGTTCTGCCGAGGTATTCAACCTCTGATAGGAAAGACCCATTGATAATTGATGGAATGACTATTCCTACCAACATAGAAGTTGCAAGTAATCCTTGGATCACCCATCTGGACCCCGAGATCTATGGTCCGAATGCTGAAGACTGGGTCCCAGAACGGTGGTTGGATCCTCGGACGGCCAAAATCGGGTAGAAATACAATTCTACCTTTGGATATGAAAGTCGATTGTGTCTTGGTCGCCAATTGGGGATGATGAGTACATTAAAGGTGTCATCGAATGTAAGAAAGATATATCTCGAGCTGAAGAAAGTCGATTGATATTCTATAGTTTCTTGATACATTCTCAGCATCGATAGTTGAAGATAGATGGGGGACATCAAAGTTGATAGTCAGAGCTGATTTCTCATACTGGGAACATCTTCGTGTGCGAATAAGCATGAGAAGGGAAGCTCATGTAGGCAAATTGGAACCCTAGATCTAGTTTCAGTCCACCAAAGAGCACGTGGCTGGAGGGATCAGCTGTCCGTGTGCATCTATATAGTTGTCTTTAAGTGTGCTTGGAACCTACACCTTGCAACAACCAAGATGTGAACACTCGAAAAGCCAAGATGAAGTAAGATCTTGCTCTGAAGTTTCAATAAACCTGCAATCATAGCCCAGTTGACAGCATGAAAGAAATGACTGAAATCGTGCCCGCTCGTATCAAAAGTACTGGAATATCGCCTCCGCTGGATTAGGTAACGTACGATTACTGACCTGTTATCAACCTCTAATCCGATTTTTTTCTATAACTTGCATAACGGAATAAGGGATTGTTAGCAATGATTCGCTGGTGTTTACAGTCGTTTACGAGGTTCGTGATGGGCCCCTAGTCCTTCAGGGGTATGTGGCTTAGCGATATGCATTAGTGAATCGTTTCAGCCCACAGCAGGCGAGGCGTAGCGATAGCCCTACCGTAAGGTACCTAGCCGAATACTTCTCCTCGTACACAAACACTGCAAATGAACGGCGCCCAAGTGGTATAAATGTTCAGTATCGTCTGTATACATACTCCAAAAGATAGATGTTCAATAAAAAAGATTCATGGATTCATTGCAGATAATGGCCCGAGAATTGAGTTTCATTTTGGGCATTCTATCTTGGAGGCACAGCCGCTGATCCTGAAACGGTGGAATCTCTCAATCTCACAGCTTACCACACTAACCCGCGCGTGGCTTGATCAACCAACTTCATTTCCTAGAACACTGATTCCAGGGCCATACATATAACCTCACTTACGGCCTTTATGTATCGAATTCTCTCACCCTGGTCATACCCCGCAAAAGTTCCTCAAGCGTTTATCTTTTACATTTGCACATGTCTCCATCGAATTTTCTTACTGCCAAAACACGTCATTATTTCAAACATTAATAAAATACTCTTCCCCTCCATTCTTTCGGCACAGTGAACAGTATTTGAACTTTTCTCTCAACCTTGTCATCCCACGCTCACAATGGGTCGTCGAATGATAATGGGCAGCACAAGAGTGGCCTCGTGCGAATGGGAATCAGAGGTATTGCTGGCGGGGTAGGCCTCGTTTCCGAGAGTATCAAGGCCTGCAAAGAAACCAAAGCCGCAGAGAGAGATGCCATCTAGTACTGGTATCCTAAACGGCCCACCACAAAGCTATTCTGAAGCGTCAGAGGAGAAGGAAATTCCAACCCAATATCCCAACGAGAAATCCATCAACGTTCGAGTCACGGATATCAATTCCAGCGATACAAAGTCCCATCCCGAAGAACTAAACTGTCAAACCGACGAAGAAGAATGGAACCTCGATGACGCCCAAGATTCCCTCATCATCACCTCTCCCGCCTCCCAAATCCATGACCTCGACGCCCTCGAGCGCCAATTCCTATCCAACCACACCCTCTCACCCACCCTCTCCCAACCTCGTTCCCGCTATCCCTTCCCGTCATACTTCCCCAGCGCTGCCCCAAAGACCGTTCCCGCGGCTTCATTCGCGCTTACGCTCCCGCCCTCTCCGAATACGGCATCGACCAATCAACCTGGCCCTCCTTCCTCGACACCTTCCAAAAATCCTCCACAGCAAACCCCTGGCTAAATGCCATTAATTTTGCTGCAATAGCCACGAACTGGATTCCCAGCCATCCAATCGCATTCGCAGCTGGTTACGCAATCAATAAAGCTGTTTCCATCGCCATCGAACTACAAGCTCGAGAAAGGACTGCAGGGTTTCTGCGGAAGATCAACGATGAGTTTTTCCGTCCACGGGGTCTGTATTGTTTGGTCATGACATGAAATCCAGAGTCGACTAGAGGGGTCGAGCATGTGGATTTGAACGCTACGATTGCGTCGCGGGGTCAGGGGGAGGGGATCGGGAGTCGGTTTAGGACGAGTGATGGGGCTACGTATGGAGAGTGGGAGTTCCGGAAGTTGCGCCACTGGTGTTCCCAGCGTTGGATGAGGTGACAGGGGATGAAAGCAGGGAGTGGAAGGAGAAGAAGAAGATGATGGCGGGGATGAGGTTTGTGAGGAGCTATTGGGATAAAAGAGCTACAGCTGAATATGTAAGCCGCAACTTTCCTTCATCTGGATGCAGGGGTTTGGATGCAGATTTTGCGACAGGCAATGCATAACCCTGGCAGCGTCCTTGCTCAAGTCACACAAGGCGAATTCCAATCCCGCTACGCGGACCCTAAGAACCACGCAGCAAGCGGGCTCCTTGATTTCCTTCGTTTCAGGCGGAAAATTGATCCCAGGCCCCATCTCACGTGGCCTGATAGGCGGTATTGCCTTGGTTGTTGGACAAGCTGTTCGTGGTGAGAAGCAAGGTTCGGAGTGGCAGCAGTATACGCCGAATGGGATTCATAGAAAGGGGACGCCGTATGATAACCGGGTGAAGGTTGGGGTTGTTGCGACACCTGTGAGCGTTTATAAGAAATTGGTGAAGAAGGTTTGTGCTACCCTTGAGATGGTGGGAATAGAGGCTGACTTGTGGTAGAATGTATTGTATTTGATGGTAACGTCCATCCCCACGTGCCGGAATGACTTTATAGATTATAGGTCTTAAATCTCTACTATATAAGTATATAAAGTTATAATTAGTTTGCTATTATTCCTTAATTTTTTTTTATAAAGATTTAGTTTTTAGTAAGAAAATACTATAGTCATAGTTATATTATTATTAATTATTTTGTTATTAATTATTTTGTTAATAATATTGAAGGTTTTTTTGATTGTTTCTCTTTGCTTTATTATAATTATTGTTTTGTCTTTAAATTTCAGAATTATAGTATAAAGTTTTTATTAAAAAAGAATATAGCTTCAAAGTTTAAAGATACAAAACAAAAGAAAATCTTTATACTGAATTTATTTGAACAAAATAAAAGAAGATATATAATACACCAAGAATCTTAATAAGCAAAGAAGTATTACATTTATAGTTATACTAAATTAATTGTATTTATATCGTATATTATACAAAACTTATGTAAGGTGTAGTATTATTTTAGAAGTTTCCATAAGCAGCTATGTACGTGTCTGCTTCTGCATTTGCCACTCAGTTATTGCAATTCCTATTCTTATCTCCATCTAAGGTATAGAGGTAATGCACTGAAATTGATTACTTAGGCTATGTCGCAGTGCTCAAAGGTCTCACCCTCATATGGGTTATCGCCGTGTATTGGGTATAATTGTGGCTTGATATCTCCTCGTATTCAAATCTCCTGACATGGTTGTTCAAGCCCCACGTGGTACAGTGGGTGGATGGTGCGGGGTACCTTAATACAAGTTCCTGACAATCATCCCACCCAAGAGCTCTATAAATATTGCCTTTATCTATTGTCATCTGTCTCATCCAGCCCAAGCATCCGATAACTTTAGCAAACTGGCCTAACGCTCGCTCTACGCCAACTGACCTGCTTCCTTACGTGAAGATGTCTTTCGCATTGATTGGGGTCCTGTCGCTACTGCTAGCCCTCCCGCTCGTGCACGCGCAAGCGGTCGCTTCTCCTTCTGGATGTCCGGCCTCTGTGGGTCTTGAGAACGGAAATTTCGATAACGGGTTCGCCCCGGTAAGTGCAAAGAGGTTCCTCAAATTCTATGTCAACTTTTTCTGGATATATTATCTATAGTCTTATACACTCGTGACACATCCTACGGAGCTCATGTTGCTTATCTTGCTCCCATTGCTCCCAGGACACCCTGAAGTAGGATTATGCTGACTTCCCCGGCATCCAGTGGACAGTGGACGTCCCCCAACCAACCATCGGGATCTCGATCGTCTCGCCGGGCTACAAGAGCACGCACGCTCTTCAACTAGACTTCCCGTCCGCCAACGTGACGAGCTTTTCCTTTTTACAGAGTATGGGCCTACAGTGCGAGGGCGCTACGTATTCCACGTCGTTCGCCGTCAACTACCTGAAATTCTCCCTCCACGGCAATCCAAATACTAATTTCTGTCACCTGAGCGTCGTGTCCTCCTACTGCTTTTCGGAGCCGCCAATCCCAGAGCCGGGCTACTACAACGCAAGCCTAGACCCGGGCTGGGAATATTACACCTACCTCTGTACCGCGCGGAAGAGTGGCTACGCAGACTTCGTCGTAGGTGTCGGTTGCGAGGCGGACTATGATATCCCGGCCTTCACGTGGCTATTGACCGACTTCGATATCTATCTCGTAGGAACCTCGATATCATCCTTTTCGACGCCTTCTCAATCGACGCCGACGCCTACCCCTCCGCCTACGTCGAGTGCATCACCAAGGTACTCGAACTCTATATCAGGCCCCACCACGACGTCGAGCATCACGTTGAGCGCCCCAACGGGTCCAACGAGCATTCCGACGAGTCCGTCGAACGTCCAGACGGGTTCGACGAATAGCGCCGTGACTTTGACGAATAACACAACAAATGTCGCAACGGGTACGATAACTGCCTCAAACAGTTTGACGAGTCCTTCGGTCGTGACCACGAATAAGGCGTGCCGAGCTCTTGAGGCCCCCTTTTTCCTTGGCCCGATGGGAGTTGTCTTGCTACTTTCCTACGTAGTATATTAGCTACTCTGATGCTTAATGTTCAAACGTTTTCTTTCTCGATTAGTTCGGGCATTCTTCAAATTCCCGATACATAGAGCACCGCTACCAGACGGCTAGGATCTAATATTCTGCGTTCACAAGATGATGGTTGGAATTAATAGGCTTCATAATTTATACCTTTGAAAAGGAGCACAAGTGGCAGGTGAATGAACTCAACAATAGCCGAAAAAAACCCCTATTCTGCTTATATAGATAGGCCACTTGCCAAATGGCATTTCAACCTTGCCAACTAAACACGGGGACAGAGGAAGGCATCTTACAGCGTTTCAATACGCTGCGTAAGGGCTGTGCAGCGCTAGCGCCTTTCCCATTGGCGGATTCGTTCGTGCTCCTTCGATATCTGACAGACGAACTGATGATATGGACGAGAGGCCTCACGTTCCCGCTCTCTTATATTTTGTCGCTTCGCTGCCTGTCGCTTGCAGTGCTGTCCTTAAATTATTCAATTCTGTCTCTAGGCCATAAACTTGTTTTGTCTCTTTTCATAAGGTTTTAGTATTTACCTTAACTATATTCGATTCTGCTATAAGGTCTGTAATAGCTGTCTTTCTTTACCAAAGTAGTACTTTATTCTCTATCTTGACTATATCTACTTCTTCTTCAAGGGCGCTTGTGAGCTCTATGTCTCTTTAAGTGATGTCGCGTACTGTCTTTAGACTTTCTCCAAGGTCTCTAGTAGTCACTTGTTCTTCTTGCAACTGCTTGTTTACCTCTACAAGCTCTTTCTTGAGCCATTTTATTATTGGCTCTTGGCGGCTGCCCTTGCCAGATTAGTTCTACTTGGAGATCATGGACAGCCTGACCTTCTTGTTCTAAGACTCCTGCCAATCTACTTACAACTACAAGCATTTATTTAAGATCAGGAGTCTCTGTTTTAACGCTAGTTTTTGTTTTATCTACAATAGTAAATCGCTCATCTAAAACCAGCTTTTGCTGTTTAAGAATTTTTATACAAATATTTTTATTATATACTAGATTATTCTAATTATAAAGAACAATAAATTTGGTAATCGACTTTTTTAAATCTTTAATATTATTAAACTATACTTTTGTCTCAAAAAGATCTTTAAATTGAAGTTTATTCAAATAAATAGTCTTGTAATTACTATCTTTATAGTTTTATTTAAACTAAAAAATATATAATGTTCGTTTTTATATAGCAAAAAACTCACTGTACTGAGGAAATTAACAAGTACTTTGACTTTGAGTAATTTAAATTCTATATATATATTAATACAACTTACTATTTTATATAAGTTGTACTTTATAACTACTTTTAAACTTTTTAAATCTCTCTAATTAAACAATTATATTTGTATTGTCATTATTGTATTTAATCTATAGATAGTCTTCTTTTATAGTACAAGAGTATTTTTTTATTATAGCTTTGTTATTAATCTTTTATCTTCTGATATTTATAAAAGAGTCTTATCTAATTCTTAAATTCTTACTACTAAGTTAGAAATCATTATTAGTTTTATAACTATTGT
>Ga0182030_10025472_pt1 | contig 10775 bp, 8 predicted proteins | sample 812S3MmetaG_FD_121299 | JGI IMG/M metagenome (GOLD analysis project Ga0182030, IMG submission 121299) | Permafrost microbial communities from Stordalen Mire, Sweden - 812S3M metaG (Illumina Assembly) | ecosystem: Environmental > Terrestrial > Soil > Wetlands > Permafrost | place: Sweden... | reverse complement strand
GAGGACGCCGGGGATGTTCCAGGGCAGCCGGCCCTTCGCGACCACGGCATAGAGCACGACGCCCAGGCCGACGAAGCCCACCACCGGCGCGCGCAGCACCTCGACGATCGGCAGAAATCCGATCAGCATGAGCGCGATGCCCGCGATGGAGCCTAGGAGGCCCGCGCGCGGGATGACGCGCCCGACCCATGCGCCCGCGAAGGAGAGCGCGAACTTTAGGAGCGCCATCACGACCATCGCGGCCATCCCGAGGTGCCATGTGGCGATGGCGGCGTCGTGTTCCGCGAGACCCTGCTGCTTGAAGGCGACGAAGGCGGGCCCGAGGACGAGGAGGGTGAGGCCGATCGTCGTCGGCGTGTCGATGCCGAGCGGCATGGCGGTGACGTCGCGGCGCCCCGTTCGCCTGGCGAGCCTCACCGCCATCCATGTGTAGATCAGGTCCCCCACGAGGACGCCGAGGGCCGTCCCGGGGAACATGCGCGTGAACACGATCCCGGCCGGAAACCTGTACACCCCGACGAGGGTGCCCGCCAGAAAGGCCATGACCGCGAGGTTGTCGACGACAAGCCCGAAGAAGCCGTTGAGGTCCCCTGCGACGAACCAGCGGCGCGGCACGGAATCGCTGCTCACAGGCGCCGAGAAGACTCGGTTTCCCGCGACATTGCAAAGTCGGATTGCGAGGGGCCCGCTTTCTGCCTTCGTGCCGGAACCCAAGGCCCCTAAGGTGGGGCGTCATGACCCGCGGAGCGAACGCGTCCCTCGCCCTTTGCCTTCTCCTGGGGCTTGGCGGCCTCGCGCTTGCCGCCGGTCCCCCCGACGAGCCGGTGAGGATCGGCTTCTTCATGTCGATCACGGGGCGGGACGCCTCGTTCGGGGAGGCGTCGCTTCGGGGCGCCCGGATGGCGGTCGACGCGATAAACGCCGCGGGGGGCGTGCTCGGTCGGCCGGTGGAGCTTGTTGTCGAGGATGACCGCTCGCTTTCGGGCGAGTCGGCCACGGCGGCCAAGAAGCTCATTTTTCGCGACCGCGCCGTTGCGCTGGTGGGGGAGTGCTCCTCGGCCCGGACGCTGGAGGCGGCCCCGATCGCCCAGGCGAGCGGTGTGCCACTCGTCACGCCGGCCGCAACGAGCCCGAGGGTCACCCAGGTCGGCGACGCGATCTTCCGCGTGTGCTTTGTCGACCAGTTCCAGGGCCGCGTCATCGCGGCCTTCGCCCGCCGGCGCCTGGGCCTGCGGCGCGCGGCGCTCCTGGTCGACTCGACGGCGCCCTATTCCGTCGGCCTGGCGCAGTACTTTTCCTCGGAATTCGTCGCGCTGGGCGGCGAGATCGTCGCCAGCCGGAACTACGCCGGCCCCGGGACGGACTTCCGCGCCCAGCTCACGGCGATCCGAGCCGCGCGCCCCGACGCGCTTTTCCTTCCGGGCTACTATGTCGCCGCGGGACTCGTCGCGCGCCAGGCCAGGGAGCTTGGCCTCGGCGCGACCCTCCTCGGCGGCGACGGGTTCGAGGCCCCGCAGCTGCTCGAGATCGGCGGTGATGCGCTTGAGGGCGCCTACTACTCGACCCACTTTTCGGCGGAGAGCCCGGGCGCGCTGGCGCGCGGGTTTGTCGCGGCGTTCCGCAGGCGCTACGGCGCGGCGCCGAACGGCCTCTCGGCGCTCACCTACGACGCTGTGAGGCTGGTCGCCGACGCGGTTGCGCGGGCGGGCACGACAGAGCCGGCGGCATTGCGCAGGGCGCTTGCCGGGACTCGTGATTTTCCGGGGGTCACCGGGCTCACGACGATAGACGCCGAGCGAAACGCCTCAAAGGACGCGGCAATCATCACCGTGAAAAACGGCAGGCCGACGTTTGTCGAGATGATCCGGCCGTAACGCCGTAAGGCGGGCCGGCTACTCGGCGCCATCGACGGCGAACACGTCGACCGGCTCGTCGCGCCCGCGCACGGGGGCGGCTCCGAGCGAGCGCACGATATAGCGTCCCCGCGCCGCCTCGAGCGTCGCAGCGCTCACCAGGATGTCGGCACTGTACTGGGACATGCGCGTCAAGTCCTGCAGGCGGGCCGCCACATTCACTCCGTCGCCTACGACCGAGTAATTGAGCCTCCGGGACGATCCGATGTTGCCGGCGATGATCTTGGAGGTGTTTATCCCGATGCCGAATGCCAGCTTGGCCCGGCCCTCCGTCGCGAGTTCGGCGTTCAACCGGGCCAGGGCCGACCTCATTTCAAGCGCTGCCAATATCGCGCTGTCCGCGTGGTTGGCATAGGCGACCGGGGCGCCAAACAGGGCCATAACCGCGTCCCCGATGTACTTGTCGACGATGCCGTGGTAGATCTCCACGATCCCGCTCATCCGGTCGAAAAACCGGTTTAGGAGCTCGAGGACCTCCCGGGGCGCCATCGACTCGCTCTGGCGCGTGAAGCTCCTGAGGTCCACAAAGAGGACGGTGACCTCGCGCTCCTCGCCGCCAAGCGTGCCTCCGTTGCTCAGGAGCTGCGCGGCCACCTCAGGGGACACGTTCTTGTCGAGCAGGTCGCGAACCCGGTCCCTCTCGGCCAGGCCCTCGCTCATCCGGTTGAACGATGCCGCCAGCTGCCCGATTTCATCCGCGCGGTCGAGATCGAGGCGCTTGTCGTAGTCGCCCCGGGCAATGACCTCCGTGTGGGCCGCCAGCGCGCGCAGCGGCTTGCTAAGGCTCTGCGCGAACACGGGCACAACCAGCGCGGCAACACCGAGCGAGGCCAGCAGGAGGAGGAGGAGGAACTGCTCCAGCAGCCGCGACGGCGCGAGCTCGGCCTCGAGGGAGCGCTGGAGAGCGATGGCCGCGCTGCCGGGCGTGATCAGGGCGAGCGGGCTGTACTTCGTCGCATAGGACTGGCCGGCGGCGCCGACGTCTCTGATCGCGTCGCCGACCGATGCCGGGGCCATCGACCTGGCGTCGGCCTCGGGCAGCGTGGACTCGACGGGGAGCATCGAGCCGGGTGAGCCGCAGTAGAAAGTGACCTCGAGCTGGGCGTCCGCCTTGAGGTCGATCGCAAACTGGTGGTCGATCGGGAGGGCAAGCCCGATCCACGCCACGATCTCCGGCTTGGGCGCGAAGATCGGGACGACGAGCAGGGCGTAGAGCTTCCCGCCCGGATCGTTTGCCGGCAGCCTCGCAAACCCCTTCGCACGGGCGTCGTCGGCGGCCGACGCCACCTTCACAAGCCCCTGGAAGGGCTTGAGCGCCGCTCCCGGCAGCACGCCGCCGGTGTCCCCGATCCGGGATCCCTCGGGCGACAGCAGTGTCATGAATGGGACGCCCATCCGCACGCTGTAGGACGCGAGCGCCGAACGCACGGTGGCCGGATCAGGCTGGTCCTTCAGGAACAGCTGGCGGATTGAATAGTCGTCCGACATCAGGGCGGCGCGCCCCGAGAGCTCGTCAAGCCTGGCATTCACCCGCCGCTCGAAAAGCGCCGCACCCTGGTTGAGGTTTTCGTCGATGCGCTCCATCGCGTTCCTCAGGTTGGCCTTCTTGACTAGGACGTAGTCCGCGACCTGGGAGATCGCGACCAGCCCCGCGATCAGGAAGAGGAGCCGGCTGCCAAAGCGCCGGAACTGTGGCAGTCTGAATGCCGTCGGTCCCAAGTTGGCGCCCTACTTGTAGTCCGGGCCCGCGGAGTCGGGCGCGCGGCGGATGCGGCGGTCCGGACGGAGGACGACCGATATAACCTGGGTGGCCTCGCCGTTCATGGAGACATCCAGCTCGCGCCCGACCTTGGCGGCGAGGCGCGGATGCCATACCTCGAGGCGATAGCGCCCGGGCGGCAGGCCGGTGATATTGGCGGTCCCGTCCGCTCCAGTCTTCGCGAAGTACGGCGTGCCGAGGACGAAGACGTATGCGACCATCCAGTCATGGATGTTGCACCCGAGGGTCACAACACCCTCGCGGTCAAACAAGATGGTCCCGCTCGAATCGCCTATGTAGAGGGGAATCTCGAATTTCTTGGCGGGCGAAACCGAGTAGACGTGGTGCTGGACCGTGTCCCTGTTGGGGAACACGACCCGCGTTCCGACGACGATCGGGGTGACATAGGGGCTGAATTCCTGGTCGCGCTGGATGATCTCGACCGGCCGGTCGGGCGGATGGACGGGCGCGGGCGAGTCGAGCGAGACCAGGTACGCGACCGCGTCCGCCACGGGCTTGCCGGCGCCGTCGGTCGTCAGCACCCGTACGGTGTTCTCCGCACAGGCGGGCAGCGCCGAAAGCGCCAGGAGGGTGATGGCCGCGAGGTGGTTCATGGACGTGGCCGGTTCAAAAGTGGTGGACGACGCCCGCGCTGACAACATTGTCCACATAGCGGTCGTACGCGCCCGTGTCATAGCGGACGAATTCAAGGACGAGCGAGGTGTGCCTGCCCAGCGCGGGCGAGACGCCGGCGCCGCAGGACCACGTCTGCGCGCGCCCGCGGTACGCGATAAACGGCTCGCTGAAGGTCCTCACGGGCTGCCACGGGCCCGCGTAGTTGTAGGCGCCCGTGTCGATGGGCACCCATCCGTGGGGCGTACGCTCGGCTGCATAATCGGCGACAATGTCGCCGTCGCGCCAGCCTCCGATCGCCTTGAGCCTCCAGGTCTCGTCCAGGTCCCAGTTGAGCGTGGCGCCCATGCTCCTGAAGCCCCCGCTGAACACGTCGCTTCTTGCGGCGCAGGCCCCGACCCGGCCGTCGAGGACAAGCTGGAGGTTGTCGCCGAACCGCTGGCTGAAGCCGGCCTCGGCGGCCACGTTGAGATTGCTCCTGTACGAGTCGCCGAAGAGGACGCCGTCGGCCTCCAGGCCTAGTGACAGCGTCGGCGCGAGGGGGCCCAGGCCCGCCTTGTGGCGCAGCTCGACGCGGGGCCCGAAGGCGAAGCTGTCCAATCCTCCGAATGTCGTGCAGCAGCCGGCGGTCGCGGTCAGGCCGGAGGAGAGTATGGTGGAGAAGTCGATCGACCGGAGCCATCTCACATCGACGCCGGTCTCAAGCGTGAAGGCGCCGAGAACGCCGTCGCCCGGTGTCGCGTTCGTCACATTGTCCTGCCAGATGGCCGACGCCGACGAGGAGAAGTAGGGGCCGTCAGCCGCCGCCCGGGCCGCCGAGAGCAGGAGCGACGCCGTCAGGATTCGCGGGATCGATCCGGTGGGTCGCATGGTTTTTACAGGGGCCGAAGCCGAGACTCCCGGATGTCGAAAAGGCGCGCCGGACACAAGCCTGTGCCGCGGCCCTACGGCCGCACCTTGTAGGCCGCGGGCTTGCCCTCACCGGCGGCGTTCCTCGCCGCGACGAAGACCGCCGTCCCGGGTCCCAGCGCAATTCCCGCGATCGTTCTCACGACCGGATGCGCCGCGTCCGAATGGATGACGTCCAGCCCCTCGACGAGCACCCGCGCGCCGGAGGGAGCCAGCGTGACGGAATAGGCGACAACCGGGCTGGCGGCGTTTGCGGCCGGCGGGGTGATTTCGATCCTCACGCCGCCCGCCGAGCCCGCGGCAGAGACCAAGGGCGGGGGAGGCGCCCTCAGCCTCCTTTTGTGTCCGGGAACCACGGCCGCCGTAGGCAGCGAGGGCGGACCGGCGCCCAGCGCGCTCACGGAGGCCACCGCAAAGGAGACCGCGCGGCCGTTTTCCAGCCCGGTCATCACCATGTATCCCCTCGCCTGGAAGTCGGCCGCCGTAACCGTTGCGGACGCCCCCGTCGACGCCGTCACCGTGTAGGCCGCGACCGGTGAGCCGCCGTCAAGGCACGTGGGAATCCATGTCACGTAGGCGAACGTGTCCTCCGCCTCGGCGGCGACTCCGGTTGGCGGATCTGGAACCGTCGGCACGCTGAATCTTTCCGCAATGACGGCGTGGTAGTCCGGGGAGACCCCGGCGTCGACGGCCCGGGACCCGGGTGTCCCCACGGGCGGCATCGCTCCGTGGAAACCGATCGTCGGCGGCGCGATCAGGTCCGAGTCCTCTCGGAGCGCACCCCCCCGCCCGCCCAGCTCGAGGACGGCGACGGAAGGGAAATCATCGATCTGGTCGTGCTCGATCGAGATGTCGTCCGACTGGTCGGCCTCGATCGCACCCTCGCCCGGATTGCGCGTGGCGGAGTGGGAAATCCTGCTTTCGGCGATCCGTATCCTCGCCGCGCGCTCGATCCTGATGGCCGACCAGGAGACATCGGCGAAGACGCAGCCCTCCACCGTGCCCCCCTCAAGCGCAGGACCGAGGTCGAGCGCGGGAGTGCCAAAGTGAAGGAAGTCGTCCTCGAGGAACTGTATCTCCCCCGCGAGGGCGAAGCTGACCGCAGCTGGCGGGCCGCCGGGCGTCCGAGGCGCGGCCGCCGCCTGCGGATTGGGGCTGGTCGTGTACTCAAAGCGAAGCCCCTTGAAGATGAGCCCGAGAAGGGGCCGGTCCCTGCGTCCCATGCCGCGGATCAGCGCCTGCGCGGCCGCGGCTTCGACATCCGCCGTCCTCATGTCCTCGCCTGGCCGCGGCGTGTAGTAGATCCTCCGCGCGGTCCTGTCGAAATACCATTTGCCGGGCGTTCCCAGGAGTTCGAATGCGTTTTCGACAAACACGGGCGCCGGGCCGGCGCGCTCGGACCAGATGGCATCCGGCGCGGCCGGCACAGGCAAAACGTCGCCCGGATTCCTCCATTGGGCCCCGGGCGCCGGGGGCGGGGCGGCGTCGCCGGAGGGGATCGGCGCGGGCGCGCGGGGGAGCCGGCCGCGGGTCCGGCTCGCCGGCTCGCCGTTGACGAACAGGTCGCCTGTATCCGCAAGCCCCTCAGGGGCCGGTGCCGACCAGAGGTTGCGCGCACCGTCCGAAACGGCCCAGCCAGACACCCGAAGGCCTCCGCTCAGGACCGGGCGCTCCCCGGGCGCCGCTGTGTAGATGATTGAGTATCCGTTGGTCCCGGAATCCTCGGGCCCGAATTCTATCGGCCGGGAAATGGAGTGGGCGCCCCCTATGAAGACCGTGATGTCGTCGGACATGTCGCGGTTGAGGGTGCGGACGACGTCGCGGGCCCTCCCGATAGTCCTCAGGGGCCGCTCCTCGGTCCCGGGATTGCCGTCGTCGCCGTCGGCCGACACCCAAAGAGCCGCCTTCGCTCCCGCGCCGACGGCCATGGCAAGGGCCAGGACGCCTAATTCGAATGCCTTTCGGGACGGGGCCACGCGGAGGACGATGGCGGATTGGCGGTTTTCGGCAACATTGAGTGGACCGTTAACTGGAGAAAAGGGGGAATAACCTCGCATTGGACACGAATCGATACGGTGGTGTTGGATGCCTTTTACAAAACTGAACCTTGGGCCCAACTTCCTGCGCGGCGTGCAGGCCATGGGCTTCACGGAACCGACGCCCATCCAGCTTCGCGCGATCCCGGTTGTCATGTCGGGCCGCGACCTGATCGCCTCCGCGCAGACGGGCACGGGCAAGACCGCGGCCTTCGCCCTCCCGGTCCTTTCCATGCTGGGCATCCACCAGAAGGCGGGCCCGCGGGTCCTTGTGCTCGAGCCGACGCGCGAGCTCGCGGCCCAGGTTGAGACCGCCTTCCGGGATTTCGCGAGGTATTCGGACATCCGCGCTACGGTCCTCCACGGCGGCGTGGGATACGGGCGCCAGCGAAGCGAGCTGCGGGCCGGCACCGACATCGTCGTCGCGACCCCCGGCCGCCTTATGGACTTCCTGCAGGAGGGCGAGCTGAGGCTGGACGGAATCCAGATCCTCATCCTCGACGAGGTCGACCGGATGCTCGACATGGGCTTCATCCACGACGTGAAGCGGATCATCCAGAAGTGCCCGGCGAAGCGCCAGACGCTGTTCTTCTCGGCGACCGTCCCCCCCGAGATCGCGGCCGTGGCGGCATTCGCCCTCAAGGATCCCGTGCGGGTCGAGATCGGGGCGGTCCGGTCGGTGACGGCCCTCATCACCCATGCTATCTACCCCGTGCACCAGGAGCAGAAGTACGAGCTCCTGCTGGCCCTGCTGGCCGCCATCGACTTCAACAGCGTTCTCATCTTTTCGCGGACCAAGCACGGCGCCGACAGGATAGCCCGGCGGCTCAGGGAGGCGAACCACAGCGTGGCGGTGCTCCACGCGAACCGGTCCCAAAGCCAGCGCATCGAGGCGCTTGAGGGATTCCGGAGCGGCCGCTACGAGGTGATGGTCGCCACGGACATCGCTGCCCGCGGGATCGACGTGGCGGGCGTGTCGCACGTCATCAACTACGACGTTCCCGAGAACCCGGAGGACTATGTTCACCGGATCGGCAGGACCGGCAGGGCCCAGGCCGTCGGCGACGCGTTCACGCTTGCCACCCCGGAGAACACCTCGGACGTCCGCGCCATCGAGCGATTCATCGGCCGCGAGATCCCGCGCCTGAAGCTCGAGGGGTTTGTCTACAAGGCGGCGTCGGCATTCCCCCCGCGCGAGGAACCCCGTGGCCGCCGGGCGGCCGGAGGATCCTTTCACAGGGCGCCGAGCCATCATCCGCGCGGCAAACCCGGCGCCCACTGGGCCCGCCGCTGAGGCCGGCCCTCGGCTGATCCGGAAGCCAGGTCCGTGCGGCCGAGCCCGCTGCGCCTGTTCCGGCGCCCGGTCAGCCCATGGCCTGCTCCAGGTCCTGGATCAGGTCCTCCGGGTCCTCGAGGCCGACGGACATTCGCAGCAGGTCCTGCGGCGTGGCGCTCTGCGGGCCCTCGACGCTTGCACGGTGTTCGACAAGGCTCTCGACGCCGCCGAGCGAGGTTGCCCGCTTCCACACCCGGAGCCTGCCGATGACATCCAGCGCGCCCTGGGCGCCGCCCCGAATGCGGATTGAGAGGACGCCGCCAAATCCCCCGCGCATCTGGCGCGCCGCTACCGCGTTTCCGGGAAACGTCTCCAGCCCCGGATAGAGCACCGCCTCTATCCCGGGCCGGCCGGAGAGGTGCCGCGCTATCCGCATCGCGCCGCGGCTCTGCTCGGCCACCCTCACGAAGAGCGTGCGCATCCCGCGCAGCAGGAGCCACGCCTCGAAGGGGCCGAGAACGGTGCCGAGCTGAGAGCGGACGGCCTTGATCCGCTGCCAGTGCTCGTCCGCCCTGGCGGCCGTGAGCGTGCCCGCGATCACGTCCGAATGGCCGTTGAGGTATTTGCTGGCGGAGTGCATCACGATGTCGGCGCCCAGGCCGATGGGCTGGGTGTGCACGGGCGTTGCAAACGTGGAATCGACGGCGAGAAGGGCGCCGCCGCGGTGCGCAATCTCGGCCAGCGCGGCGATGTCGCTGACGGCGAGCGTCGGATTGGCCGGCGTCTCGATCCAGACAAGCCTGGTCTTCCCGGGCCGCATCGCGGCGGCGACCCCCGCGGGATCCGTCATGTCCACGGGCTCGGCCTGGAGGCCCCAGTCCCTTGCCCAGCCCGCGAGCCAGCTCCGCAGCGCCCAGTAGGTCACGCTTGGGACCAGCACGTGGTCGCCCGGCCTTAGCGAGAGAAAGACCGCGGTCGCCGCGCTCATGCCGGAGCTGAAGACGGCCGAGGCGGCCCCGCGCTCCAGGTGCGTGAGCACGGCCTCCGCCTGGTCGTAGCTTGGGTTGTCCGCCCTCGAATAGAGGCGGCCCGAGAGGAGCCTGTTGTCCGCGCCGCGCTCGTAAGTTGTGCCCGGATGGATGGGCGGCACGAAGGAGCCCGTCGCGGAATCAAGGAAGCCCAGCGCCTGGGCGGCGGCCGTGGCGGGTCGGATTGTCTCGGGCAGGCTCACGTCCCTTGAGCAAACCGGGCCGTGCGCGAAAGGCAACCGGCGGGATTCATTGGGCGGCCGCGAGTCATCCCGGGGCGGATGCACCCGGGCCCCTACACCCGCACGAACGAGGCCACCCCGCTGTCGGCGCGCAGGGCCGCCATCTCCGCCGGAGTCGGGCGCTGCGGCTTGTCGCGGTCGCCGCGCACAAGGCAGAGAAAGCCAAGCGCCTCGCCGGCTGCCGCGCGGAACTGGTGCCAGGTCTGCGGAGGCACCCGGATGAGGTCGTTCGCGCGCAGCTCGTGGATCTCGCCGCCGACGAGCGCCCGCCCGCGGCCGCGCAGGATCATGACCGAATGCACGTGGCCGTGTCTCTCGAGGGTCGAATGGCCGCCGGGCGCGACCTCGAAGTAGCGCAGCTGCGCGCCGAGGCCGTCGGCGTCGTCGAAGAGCACCTGCCGCGTGACGCTCTTGAAATGGGTGCCGCCCTCCTCCTTGTAGGCAAGGACGGGCACGTTTTCCCAGCGGAATGGCTCTGTTTGGGGAATGTGGGTCTTCACGCTCAAGGGGGGTAGGGGAAGGATTGCACGGCCGCGACAAACCGACGGCCCCGCGAGAGCAGCTGCGCAGCGTCGGGAGACTCAAGCAGGCTGCCCCCGATGAGGAGCATTGCATCCGCCCCGTAAAACTCAAGGACCTCGGGCACACTCTCGATCCGGATTCCGCCGGCCGGCACGGGCAGCGAGGGCGCCATGGCGGCGCGGGGCGATCGGAGGGCCCTGGCGATGCCGAGGCACACCTCAGGGCTGTAGCTGAAGCGGCCCCCTGCGTTCGGATAGATGACCGCGTCCGCCCCGAAGAGCGGGAACAGCTTGCCGAGCAGCGCCTGCGGCGCGATCCGCTGGGCCCCCCCGAACGCGGGATGGGCGAGCACGGGGAGCCCGAGTCCGCGGACGAATTCGTTGAAGAAGGGCAGCCCCATGATCATGGGCGAGACCATCACCGCCTCGGCGCCGAGCTCCACCGCCAGGCGGGCCTG
>Ga0182030_10025471_pt1 | contig 10775 bp, 7 predicted proteins | sample 812S3MmetaG_FD_121299 | JGI IMG/M metagenome (GOLD analysis project Ga0182030, IMG submission 121299) | Permafrost microbial communities from Stordalen Mire, Sweden - 812S3M metaG (Illumina Assembly) | ecosystem: Environmental > Terrestrial > Soil > Wetlands > Permafrost | place: Sweden... | reverse complement strand
TCGCATTCTCTCAACGAATCCCATTGGATCGCCGAGCTGCGCCACTACAAGCCGGACCTGATCGTCGTGAACTATGGGACCAATGAAAGCGGGTTCGCGCAGTTCGTCGATACCACGTGGGCGAAAGAAATGCGCGAAGTGGTCCGGAGGCTGCACACTGGACTTCCCGGCGTCTCCATTCTCTTGATGAGCCCCATGGATCGCGGGGAGAAGAATGATAAAGGCGAGATCGACACCAGCGCGGCCATGCCCCGGCTGGTGGACATTGAATCCAAGGTCGCGGCGGAAACCGGCACGGCATTTTTCAACACATTTCAGGCGATGGGCGGCGAGGGCACCATGGGCCGCTGGTATGCCGCCGAGCCGAGGCTGGTGGGCGCGGATTATATTCACCCCATGCCGGCCGGCGCCAAGATCGTCGGCGAGCTGTTGTACTCGGCTCTGCGCGATGGATATAACCAGTACAAACTGCGACAATTAACACAGAGTGAGACCGGGGCCGCCCCGCAGAAGCCGCCCGAGGCCTTGCCAAGCGATAGTCCCAAAGATGCCGGTGTTCCGCAATCCGGCGGTCCGAAGCAATGACGACGCATTGTAAACCGCGATGGCTGGCGCGTTCGGCGAATGTGCTCGGTGCGGCTTGTCTTTCCGCTGCACTGCTCGGAGCGTCGTCTTCCGATACCACCACGGTTGCGCCAAAGAGCCCGGACGCGTCCGCATTGCCATCGAGCAAGAAGACCTCTGTGACAAAGACGGCGGCGACAAAGCCCGCGGCAGCTAAGCCGGCGACCGCGGCAAAGCCGCTCAAGAAACACTATCGGTCGAGCACGGGCCGTCCCGCGCCTTCGACGAAATCGAAGACTGCCCAGGCATCACCCTCCCAGGCAGCGGCGTCCCCAGGCGCTACGACACCAGCCAAGACAGGCGTGAAAGCGAAACTGGCCGCAGTACGCCGCCGCGTGATCCCGCGAGGTCCCTCGGTCAGCGCGGCCACCCGCGCGGAAGCGCACGAAGGAGTTTTTCAGAAGGTCTCAAACGGCGCGGATCTGCCGGTTGAGAACGCGGGCGCGTTGATTCCGTTCTTCGAGCAGCTCTACCGTCACCAGAAGGGCGAGATGACCGGTCCTCTGCGCATCCTGCATTACGGCGATTCGCACGTCGCGGCGGACGAGCTGACCGGTGATCTGCGCGAGCGTTTCCAGGGAAAATTCGGAGACGGCGGCAGCGGATATTCGCTCGCCGGGCGTCCCTGGAACGGGTATCGAAGATTCGACGTGCGGACCGGATCGACGCGCGGCTGGCACACCGACGGTCTGGTCGGGCGCGCGGGCGACGGACTCTACGGATTGGGCGGCGTCAGCATGTCCACGAAAACGCCGCATGAAGCCGCGTATTTGCTGGCCGACTGCCAGGATTTCGAACTGTTTTACCTCCAGCAGCCGGATGGCGGCGCAGTACAGATTTACGACAACGGCGTGCCGGTGGAGCGGCTCTCCACCGCCGGAGAGTTAGGCGCGGGTTACTTCCATTACGACACTTTGCCCGGAACGCATCGCTTTGAAGTGGAGACGCTCGATCGCGCGCCGGTCCGTTTATTTGGATGGGTGGCGGAGAACGCGACCGGCGTCACTTACGAGACGCTGGGCATCAACGGCGCGCAGGCCTCCATCATCCTCAACTGGGATCCGGCGATTCTGCGGTCCAACGTCGAGCGGCGCGATCCTGCATTGATTGTGCTGGCCTACGGGACCAACGAAGCCGGCCGCAAGGACTGGACGCTCGAGAGCTATCGCGCGATGTACTCGCAATTGATCGCGCGGTTCCGTGAAGCGGCTCCCGCCGCGACCATCCTCGTGGTTGGGCCGCCCGATCGCTACGTCCATACGCGCAAGGGCTGGCAGCCGATGGACAACATCGACATGATCGTTGAGGCGCAGCGTCAAGCCGCCGTGGCCGCGGGATGCCCCTTCTGGGATATGCGGGCCAAGATGGGCGGGAAGGGTTCCATGCAGGAATGGCTTTATGCCGGCATGGCCCAGAACGATCATGTGCACTTCACCGGCCCGGGTTACCGCATGCTCGGCGATGCGATTTTCCGGGACGTCATGAGCCAGTACGATGTGTTTCTGAAGGCTCGCGATTCGATTGCGGGAGCGCTGCCCGTGGCGATTCCCGCGGCGCACGCCGCCCCGGCGTCCGGCCTCACCGCGACCTCCACGCCGGATTCCCTCGGTTCCACTCCTCCTCCACATGAGATCGGTCCCGCCATTGCGGGCGCCAGCCACTAACTCAGTTTTTTAGCTCAACCGAATCCCAGATCGTCAATCCGTTCGAGTGGAGTCCCGCAGCGCCGGCAAATCAGAGACGCGCAATCGCCGCAGGCCAACGGATCCGCGACCCCACACTGGCACGAGGGACAGTAGAATTCCTGATGCATTTTCGCGTCGAGAGACTCAGCGCCTTTGTCTTCGTCTTTATCTGCGGAGGGGTCCGCATTTTTTCTGGTCAAACTCTTACTCATACTGTTAGACTAGCGTTCAGAACAGCCACTTGACAGGCCGACTTTTCTGGATCTGCATCATCGGATTTCTCGCGGCCGCCGCTTGCACCTCGCACCGGCCGGAGCAACCCTCCACAGGCGTCGCTTATGTCGGCCCCCAGACTCTCAACCTTCGTAAGGATCTGGCTTCGAAATCGCCCGCTGTCGGCGCAGTGAAACACGCCGATAAGCTCGAAGTTCTGGAGATCCGCCGCCGTTTTGTGAAGGTGCGTACCGCCGCGGGCGTCGAGGGATGGACCGACTCGAACCTCCTGCTGACGCAGCCGCAGATGGACGATCTTCAGCAACTGGCCGATAGCGCCGCGAAGCTCCCTTCGGCCGGCACCGCCACAGTTTACGAGCCGCTGAACCTGCATACCGAACCGAGCCGGCAATCCCCTAGCTTTTTCCAGGTGCCCGAAGGCGCTTCGGTCGAAGTGATCGGCCACCGGTTGTCGCTGCGCACCCCGCCTCCCGCCCCGCCCAAAATCGTCGCGCCGAAAAAAACCGCTCCGAAGAAGACCAAAGGGAAGGAACCTAGGGTTCAGGCATTTCTGCTGCCGATACCGCGCGTGCCTCGGCCTCCGGAGCGATGGGAGGGGCTCTCTCGCCCTCGAGCGTCCGATCTTCCTAAAGGGCCTCACGATACGGCCGACGCGACGCCCCCGCCGATGGACGATTGGAACCTGATACGCATGCGCGACGGAAAGGCCGGATGGGCTCTGGCACGCATGCTGGTGATGTCCATTCCCGATGATGTGGCCCAATACGCCGAAGGGCACCGGATCACGGCGTATCTTTCCCTGGGAGACGTGAAGGACGGAGACCAGGTCAAGCACAACTGGCTCTGGACCACGCAATCGAACGGCCCGCAGCCGGGCGAATTCGACAGCTTCCGGGTCTTCGTCTGGAGCACCCGCCGGCATCACTATGAAACCGCCTACATCGAACGCAACGTGAGAGGCTACTTCCCGGTAGAGGCGCAATCCCGGCCCGGGGAACAGGAAAAATCGTTCTCACTCGTCATGCAGGAAAAGGACGGCCGCTTGTACCGCCGGACGTACGGGTTTAGCGGATATCACGTGCGGATGATTTCCAAAACCCTGTATTCACCCCCGGCGGATCTGCCGGGCGTGCGGAACGCGGATGGATTTGAAGCGACCGCTTCCTCGCCTCAGGCAAGCGGAGGATGGCGTCAAACCCTGCTCGATTGGCGGCACTGGTTCGGGCGCAAGCCCTGAGGGCTATGACGTGACGAATATCTCACGCGTGCCCGAAGGTAGCCGCTCCCAGCGCCAGCGATCTGAACGCGGATGGGGAAACCGTCTCAATTATTTGAACAGATACCACCGGAAACCGACGTACAGCGACGTGATGGTTTCGCGGACATAGTAGGCGTTCAGTGGACTGGTCTTGAAGTGATACGCCATCGCTCCGGCAACCAGCTCCGCTTGTCCGATGCGTACCGCCGCGTTGACGTCCGCGTCCCAGACCACGGCGCGGTGCGGGAACGCGAATCCAGAGCTCTTGGCCGTCAGGCGCAGGTGCTTCGAAACGCTGTGCTCCAACTCGACGCCGAAACTGGGATAGATGATATGTCTCGCCGAAGGAAGCGTATCAACGGCCGAACTCGACCCCGCTGCGAAGCTCGCCGGAATCCAGATGTCGGGAACAATGTGGACGTATTGTATTTCGTACAGGGTTTTGAATCGGAGCCGCTGCGTGATCGGGTACGTGGTGTATTCGTAGGCGATCTTGAGGTCCTGCGTCGCGTAACGCGACTCGACCGCCGATCCGGCCGGGAAATCGATTGTGAAGAAGTTATGGTCGACGCCCAGTAGTGCGCTGCCGGACGATTTCATTTGAAATCCATAGACCCGCAGCTCCGCGCCTGGACCCGCAGGGACGCTCACCACGCCCCCGAGTCCGTATTGAGGCCAGCCGGGAAATACGTAATCGCCGATGGCGTTCGTGTCGTCCGCCTGTCCCCCGCGCAGGATCGGATGGCCCTGCGGATAGCCGAAAAAACGCGCCTCGACGGAGAATCCGTCGCCGGTATCGACCCCATCGTTATACGGAGCTGGTTTTTTGAGCGGGCTAGGCGTCGATGGCGTCTGATCGGAGGTCGAGGTGGGTGCCGGCGTTGGCGCGGCCGAGCCTGGTGTTGCCGGCGGCTGTGCCGGAGTCGATGGAGTCGGCTGACTGGTGGACGCGGGAGCGGGTGGCGCCTGTGCTTGGGCCTTGGCCGGTTGGACCTGGGCGGCCGCCAGCAGGCAGAAGACGAGTACACCACTCTGGAGATATGACTTCACGAGTTCCTCATTCTGGGTGCTTTTCCGAAGGGACGGCAATGCCGGCGGAAGCCTCTCATTTCGATTCCGGCAGCATAGATTGGTAGGCGTGCCGAAGGCGAAACAAGTTTCAACGTTTTATAAAGGCGTATCGCGACCAACGCCCGTGCCATCAACGGTTTCGGATCTTTAGTTTAGCAAAGACGGAACCCGGTTCGCGCGCCCTTCCCCCCGCCCCGCGGTAGGGTGAGAGGGCTCGCGCCCATCGGTTCCGAGAGCGGTTTAGTGGAAGAACTGCGCCATTGAGTCGTATTCCAGCTTGAACTCGGCAAGCAGGGTGTCCAGGCGCGCCGAGTCCGTGAAGAACGAAGCAAGGCCCGTCGGATCGGCAGCATCCGTGCCGTTTTTGAGCCGGATGCCGACCCCGATGGAATTTACGTACTGATGGGCGGCGTCGATGACACTACTGAGAGGAGTGACCCCTGGACCGGTTTGGGTGGGGTCCGCTTTTGGATCATGATGGAAAAGGATCGCGGTCTGGATCGGCTCGGGCAGGTTCCAGGTGGTCACCGCACTCGCCGACAGTTCTGCGTGGGTCACTCCCAGAATCTCGCGCTCGCAATCGATGTAGGGACGCTCACCTGATCCGTAAAGGCTCAGAATCCGTTCATACTCCCCCGGTAGGCCGAGCGCGACCAGCAGTTGTCCGATGTCATGGAACAGCCCTGCGACAAAGGCTCCTTCGGGGTATTGGACCTTAATGCGCTGGGCCAACTGGTCGCTCAAAATAGCGGTCGCGGCCGAATGAAGGTTGAACCGCGCCATGGACCAGGATCCCGGCATCCGCACCTGATTCCACATCCGCGTAATCGACATGCCCAGCACCGCGTTGCGAAGTTTGTCCATGCCGAGCATCGACAATCCGTGACGTACCGAGTTCACCGTGCCGCGCCGGCCATACATCGCCGAGTTCACCATTTTGAGGATGTTCCCGGCGACCACGGTGTCTTTCTCGATCAGGTCAGCCAGTTTCGAATACGAAACATCATCTTTGGTCAACGACGCCAGTATCCGATTGAGAATAGGGGAGAAAGGAGGAAGTTTCCCGAGCGCCTGGAGCGCTTTCCTTTGAACGGCCTCACGGCTCGGACGCTCAAGAGTCACACTTCGTTCTGTCAACGGCGCCACACTAGTCCTATCGGATGAGGATCGTGAAACCTGAAGGGTCAGAATGGCCCACTCAGGGCAGCAAAACCAGCGCCACGACGCCCGCGACGAGGGCCAAGCCGCTGATCGCCGCCCCAATCCGCAAGTAGGTCGAGCGGTAGGCGAACGTCAGCTCGTGCTCGCCCGCCGGAACGACCATCCCACTTAGCGCGTAATCCACTGGAAACACAGCGGTTGGGTGACCATCCACGGCCCCCGTCCAGCCCGGAAAATAGGGTACGGCGATCCTTACGACTCGTTTATGTGCTCCCGAAAAGCGGATCCGGTAATAGGTCGGTTCGTAGTTCACAATGCTGATGTGGGTAGCCTCGGGCGGAACCGGGGCGGAAATATCCGGGTCCGCCAACGCGCCGGACGAATTCTCGGCGACAACCTCATGCGCGGGATCCAGGTTCACCAGTGCCGCCCGCGCGATTTCGGGCGTCGCCGCGAACTGGACTCGCTCCGCAACCGACACCCGGGGCAACGCGTCGTGGTTCGCCAGGATCGTTCCCTGCTTGACCTCTACTTTGTTCGTCACCGCCAGACCGTTCAGCAATTTTGGATTCCGTCCGGCAAGGTCGAGATAGTCCGCGTAGCGCGATAGCTCCAGCGGATTATATCCGTAGGTCACCTCGGTTTCGGATTCAAGCGAACTGTTCAGCGGTCCAAACGCGGTCGACGCGAAAGGCGACCAGATCCGATACAGCCCTTGCGCCTTGATGGACCCGAGATGCGACTGATAGTTCTCAAACGCGTTCCCGAGGTCTTCCGCAAAGCTCGAACGTTCATAGGCCAGTGGATTCGACGCCATATTCCAATACCAGATGTCGCCCGCGCTGAAGAGGATCAGAGCCGACACCAGCCACGATTTTTGGAACCGGTCGTTCAGCCACTTGGCGCCCGACGCCGCGGCCAGGGCCAAACCCATCGCCACCACAAACCAAACGTGCACCGGCGCGCGGACGCTCTTGAACCCGGGCAGCAGCGTCACGATCGAGTAAAGACCCGCGCGGGGTCCCGTCGCGTACCACATCGCCGGAATCACCAGCGCGACGGGGATCCACAGAGCAGGGCCGCGTTTGAAGGCACAGCAGGCCGCGAGAGGAATCAGCAGCAGGCCGCCGTAATAATAGAACTGCGTGATGTCGGCTGGCCCCTTGTAGCCGCCGGAAATCACCCCGTAATAGTTGGGCGCGACCAGCGTCGCGAGCGCCCCGGGCCGAAGCATCCCATTGCTCTCCCTGTGATAATTGGCCTCCGCGCGGATAGACTGCGCGGCCAGTTCCAGACCCGGCAACACCTGAATCGCGGGAATCGCGACCGCGAGCACGGCCGTCAACGCCAGCAGGACAGCTCCGCGACGCCATAGCTGGTTCCGGTCGTCGCGCGAGGCAATCGTCGCGATCACAAACAGCGTGAGAGCGGAAAATGCGTAGAGCGATGTTTGAAAGTGGCCGGCGAGCACGATCAATCCGCCCAATAAGCCGGTGATTACCTGATCCCGTAGTTTGCCCGTTTCGATGGCGCGATGCGCGGACCATAGAAGCCACGGCGCGAGCGCGGCCGTCTCAAACATGCCCAGATGCGAGCTATGACCCGCGAAGAATCCGCTCCCGGCATAAAGCACCGCCGCCAGGATGGAGACGCCCGCGTGGCCGGTCAACCTTCGCGCCAGCAGAAACATTCCGCCCAGCGCCAAAAACGCGTGCAGCGCCAGTTCCCACTCAAGCGCGCGCGGTGTGATCCCCACCAGGAAGAAAGGCCAATGCGGCGGATACCATGCCGCGGTCTGCGGATCCGCCAGAAACGGCATGCCTGAATATTCAAACGGCGTCCAGGTGGGCAGATGCCCTCGATGCACGGTCTGCTCAAAATACTTCTGCGCCGAATAGTGGACGCTCACCGTATCCCATTGGATGGTCGCTTGATCGCTGAAGAGCGGCGTCCAGTAGTAGAGCAGCGTTGCCAACGCGAACGCGGCCCAGATCCAGATCGTGTTCTCCATCCACGCCGATCGCGCCGCGATCTTGTCCGGAACTCGACGCGCCACGATTTTATCTGGATCCGTAGAAGCTTGCCGTGGAGCGCTTGGGGCCGCGGCCTTTTTCTGTTTCGCCATCAGGAAGCTTCAGGGTACCGCACGGAGGGTTTTCTGCGGCACGAACGCCGCGCAATCCGACGGGCCGGGAGCGAAGCGCCTAGGAAGGGAAAGAACAGCCGACGCTAATCGATCTTACGCCGCACCAGATCGAGCGCGCTGTTGGTGGCGCGATTCCGAATACCTGAGCGATCTCCAAACAAGTTGAGGCGCGATGTCTCGGATCCCGAGGGTCCCGCGAAGCCGATAAACGCGGTGCCCACCGGCGCGCCAGTCGAACTCTCGGGTCCCGCTTCGCCCGTCACCGAAACGGCATAGGTGGATCCGGTCCGCGCGCGCGCCCCTTCCGCCATAGCCTGCGCGACTTCCGCACTCACCGCTGTGTGGGCTGCGATCAACGCCGGGTCGATTCCCAAAAGCCCGGTCTTGATGGCATCACGGTACACCAAAAATCCGCCGACGAAATAATCCGAGCTGCCCGGGACGGAGGTGATCCGCTCGCCGAGCATCCCTCCGGTGCAGCTCTCGGCCACGCTCAAGGTCTCGCCGCGCGCGCGCAGACGCTTGCCGACCACCACTTCGAGCGAATCTCCGTTATCGGAATACAGCCGATCGGCGAGTAGAGCTTCAATCGGCGGCGCAACCTCATTCAAAAGTCTTTCGGCCTCGTCTTCGGTTTCGCCCCGGGCGCGGAGATGAATCTGGATGTCTCCCGCGGCGGCCAGAATCGTGGTCGTTGGATTCGCGAATTTCGAATACACCGGCGCGATCAATTGATCGAGATCGGATTCCCCCATTCCGGCGACGCGAAAGAACCGGGTGCGGATTACCTGCGGCGGCACGCGGCGTTCCAGTCGTTTGAGACACTCATTCGCGAACATCGCCTTCAACTCGTGTGGCGGACCCGGCAGCAGCAGGACCACGCGATCGTCCACTTCCACCCATTGGCCCGGAGCCGTTCCGCGCGTATTGGGCAAAGCCTCCCCGCCGTCGATCAGCAGCCCCTGGCGGCGATTGTTCTCGGCCATCTTGCGGTTAAGACGCCGGAAACGTTCTTCGAGTTGCTCAATCAGTTCCGGACGAAGAATCAGCTTTCGGCCCAGTGCATCGGCGACGGCATCGCGCGTGACGTCGTCCTCGGTCGGTCCCAGACCGCCGGTGAGGATGACGATCTGAGCGTTCTGAAGCGCCTGGCGTACCGCGTCGGCGAGCAGAGCACGATCGTCTCCCACCACCACCTTGCGACGCACTTCAATCCCCAGCGCGTTCAGTTGATCGGTGAGATACAGCGAATTGGTGTCCACCCGCTGCGGGGTCAGCATCTCCGATCCCACCGCGATGATCTCGGAGTTGAGCATGGCGGAGCGCGTCAGGGAATTCGCCGGCCTTCAATCCCGGCGTCGACGCGATAGAGCGTGCTGTTGGTGGCCAGCACGATCGATTTTTGGGGCGCGAACGCGAGGCCGATGATGCCCGGACCGGAAAGGAACAGCTCAGCTTTCGCGTCGGGTGTGATGCGCACGATCCCTCGCCGCCCGCCGACCGACGCAGCGACATATAAATTGTCTTTGGCGTCGAACGCGAGCCCTTGAGGCCGGCCCAGGCCGCGATAGAACAATTCCACATGGCCGTCGGGCGAGATGCGCTGCACCGAATCGTAACTCGACGTGGTGGGACCCGTCACGTACAAATAGCCATCCGGTCCAAAGGCAAGATGATATGCCGCGATCGAGGATTCGATCGTCGCGAAAACGTAAATTTGCCGCTGCCGGCTGACCTTGAAGATGGTGCCGCTGCGATCGCCCACATACAGGTTGTCGTCGCGATCGAACGCGATTCCAGTCGCCACGCCCATGCCTTCGACGTAAGGCGCCGCGGTGCCGCCGGGCGAGATCTGGTACACCGTGCCGTCATGGCGGCTGGAGCAATACAGGATTTCATCCCGATCGAAGGCGAGCCCTGTGGCATTCATCAGATCGCTGACGAACGGCTGAGAGCGCAGGCTGGTATCGATCTTGAAAATCGAGGCCGGCGTTTTTTGTCCCCTCGCTCCGCTGAGCGTCGCGTAGATGTTGCCCAGCGAATCGACAACCGGATTCGCCACCGGGTGCACGCCGTCGGCGATCTGCACTCCGATGCCGCACGTCCGCGGAGCGGCGGCGTGATGATTCTGCCCGATGGTCAATTCCCCCACCGCGGTGCCTTCGGGAACGCGAACCACCACCAGCGTATCCGAGCCGATCACCACCGGTGCGGGAACTTCGCCAAAAAAAGCGACCGCGCGTTCCTGGCCCGTGAGTCCTTTTCCGCGCACCTGGAATTCGCCGCCGGGAATCGCCGCCACTGGCGACACATCGAGAATCTGCGGTCGCGGTTCAGAGGGTTTGCGAAATGCCATAAGGAAGGGGGTCTAATAAAGATTGAACCATCCGGCCACGAACAATACAAGTGCTCCGTACACGCCCGCCATGGCGTCATCCATGACAATTCCGGTTCCTTCCGGAAGGCGTTCGAGCTGGCGAACCGGCGACGGTTTCCAGATATCAAAGGCGCGGAACAGCAGAAACGCCGCCAGCCAGCTTTTCCAGTTAAGCGTCATCGCGCCGACCAGCGTGATCCACTGGCCGACCACTTCATC
>Ga0182030_10025470_pt1 | contig 10776 bp, 9 predicted proteins | sample 812S3MmetaG_FD_121299 | JGI IMG/M metagenome (GOLD analysis project Ga0182030, IMG submission 121299) | Permafrost microbial communities from Stordalen Mire, Sweden - 812S3M metaG (Illumina Assembly) | ecosystem: Environmental > Terrestrial > Soil > Wetlands > Permafrost | place: Sweden... | reverse complement strand
GTTGGCCATCATAAAGTGGCACCAGCATCTTCCAATGTATTTTGGGGTTAGAAACGGGAGTTTGCCGCTCATGATGGCCATTGATAGCGAGGCATATCTGACAATTGCAAAGGACGGCCCCGGTAAACTATTCTCTCCGTTTCCAAAACGCATTCTCTATCCCTGGCTGGCGGGAACGCTCTCGCGCGCCGCCGGCCAACCGTTGGGCAATGTCTTTTTGGGCTTGAATCTGGTTGCTTTGCTCACACTGGCTTTCTGCCTGGCCGAGATACTACGCGTCACGGTGGGCAAGCCTATTCTGGCCCTGCTCTTTTTGCTTACACCGCTTCCTTTGGAAAACTTTGAGCTGGCTTACCTGCCGGATCTTTCGCACATGGCGTTGGTGGCGGCGTTTTTTTTGCTTTTATTCCGGCAAAAGACGCGGTGGGCTTTTGCTGTCCTGATGTTGTGCTTTCTGACTCGGGAAAACACCCTCCTGCTCTGCCTCTTCGCGGCGGTTTTGGCCTTATTTCGCGCCAAACGCCGGATTTTTTTGGGGGCAGGAGCTGTTTTATGCGCGGGTGTGGCCGCCACTTCGTTTCTCTGCCGTTATGGAAAGCCCAACACCCACAATCTGCCTGATTTCCTCTATCTGCTGGGCAAGCTGCCCTATTATCTTTTGCTCAATTTTTCCGGCTTTCGCATCTGGTCCAACGTGCGGCCCGATACCGGAACGCCGTTTGTGGTTTGGCATCTGCCGTCCTGGCTTTGCATCGGCAACGACAATGTCGTCGGCATCCTTCATCCCCAATGGTGTTATCCTCTCGCAACCGCAATTTTTTGGCTGACCGTTTTTGGCGTGGGACCATTGGTCCTCTTTTATCTCGTCCGCAAAATCGGCAAGATCCGCTCCCTGCCTTTTGCCGTCGAATTGGCGCTGATTTACGGAGGGGTGTCGTTTTTGCTTGGGCCGCTCTTGGGCGCCTGGGTGGACCGCCTGATCGGCTATGGCTGGCCCGCTTTCTGGATCGCCATGCCCTTCCTGATGTATTCCTGCGGCCTTAAAATCAAGACCTGGCAGGGCGTTGTGCTTGCGGCGGGTTATTTAATTTCATGCTGGTGGCCGAGGTTTTTCGGTTATGACTTTAGCATCACGGAGAACCCGTGGCCCTGTTTTGCCGTGCTGGCGTTTTACTTGGCTACCGCTCTCGTTTTGCGCAACATAAAACCAGCCCCGATCCCGGTCGACCAAAGGACGCCCGCATGAATGCTTTTGAGATTCTTTGTGTCTTGACGCGCTCATTATTCGGACGCATGGTCAGGAGCCTTGATTAAGGATAAAAGCATGGTGGTGGAAAAAACAGAACGCTCCGACGGCAGCCCCGCGCGGCGTCCCAAGTTTGGTGTAGTCGTCCCGCTGGCCAACGAAGAGCAAACCGTCAGTGATTTTATTGACCGTGTTCTGGTCCACCTCCTCACCCAGGACCGCGTTTACTGTGTTTTGGACAATGTTTGCAAGGACCGCACCCGGGCCATTGTGGCAGAGCGGTCTGCCCAGGATTCCCGCATCGTGCTGGTCTGGTGCCCGGAGAGCCGTTGCGTGGTGGATGCATATTTTGCCGGTTACCGTGCCGCTTATGGCGACGGTTGCGAATGGATTCTGGAAATGGACGGCGGTTTCAGCCATCCTCCTGAGGAGATTCCGCGCTTCATCCAGGGAATGGAACGGGGTTACGATTTCGTTGGCGGCAGCCGTTACCTCCCTGGGGGATGCCACAAAAGCAGATGGAACCGCATTTTGGTCAGCCGCGGTGGCACTTTTCTGGCCCGGCTGATGCTCCGCGCCACCATGAGCGATATGACCAGCGGTTTCGAGTGTTTTAACCGGACCGCCATGCAAGTCATTCTTAAAAACGGCGTGGCCAGCAAGGCCAACTTTTTTCAGACGGAGATCCGTTTGATGATGCACCGGTTTCGTTGGATGGAAGTTCCCATCACCTATCAAAACAAAAACTTCCGCATAGGTCGCAGCGGCATCAGCGAGGCATTTCGCATCCTGTGGCAATTGCGCTCCGCCGTGCGGCACAATCGGTCGAGTGTTTGAATCAACCCACTCTTTACGTTGTTGTTACGACAATCCAACCGCCCACTCACTCGATGGGCGGGCTGGGGCAGGTGTTGCGACGCTGCGGCGGTCATTTATTAGTGGTGGGCGATAAAAAAGGGCCGTCGGATTATCCGGTTCCCAATGTTGAATTGCTCACCCTCGAGCAGCAACTGCAAATGCCGCTCGCGTTGCCCCGACTCCTGCCGACAAATCATTACGCGCGCAAAAACGCCGGTTACCTTCTCGCCATCAGCCGGTGTGCCTCCTGCATTTACGAAACGGACGATGACAACGCCCCGGCGCCAAAGTGGAAGCCGCGATCGGCCCGGGTCAGCGCCCTCGCCGTGCGCCATTCCGGGTGGTGCAATGTCTATGCCCACTTTAGCAGCCAGCATCTTTGGCCGCGGGGATTTCCGCTGGACCAGATCACCGCTTCACGCGAATGGGCGCCGTCCAGTTGCGCGGAAAAGGCGACCGTCTCGAGTCCGATTCAACAGGGCTTGGTGGACGGTGACCCCGATGTGGATGCCGTTTGGCGGCTTGTGCTGCCGTCCGACGTTCGCTTTAAGGTCAAGCGCAGTCTGGCCTTGATGCGGGGAGTCTGGTGCCCGTTTAACAGTCAGAGCACCTGGTGGTGGCCCGAGGCCTATCCGCTTCTGTATCTGCCCAGTTATTGCACCTTTCGCATGACCGACATTTGGCGCAGCTTTATCGCGCAACGATGCGTTTGGGAGTTGGGCGCCGCCGTTACTTTTCACGCGCCCGAAGTCGTGCAGGAGCGCAACGAGCACCGGCTGCTGCGGGATTTTGAGGACGAAATTCCCGGCTATCTCCACAACGGCGAAATTTGCCATATCCTGTCGGAATTGAGCCTCAAACCGGGCACGGAAGAAGTGGCCGGCAACCTGTTGCTCTGCTACGAGGCGCTCATCGGGAAGAACATTTTACCTGCCAAAGAATTGCCTTTGCTTCAAGCCTGGCTGGCGGACTTGAAAGAGATCGGTCCGCCACAGAGCACATAGATTCCACCGCCGCTGTCCCCCCATAACACTTTAGTGACGGCGGAAATGCCACATGTGGCCTATAGAGCGTTTTAAGAAATACTGCAGCCATTCGGAGCGAGGATTTTTGGGTTTTAGCGAGGCTTTGGCGAAGGAGCAGTTGAATATCCGCACGGTCAAATTGACCCGTTCAACATGGCTGGTGCAAATTCTGTCACCCACAGGTTTGGTTTGTGACACACTTTAATTGTCTGTAATATACTTTAATAGTCTGTGACATTGTACACGATGGCTTCAAGATTCTCGTCATTCTGGGGGACCGTGTTCCTGGTTTCCGTGATGTCTTCCGCGACGGCTGCTCCGGCAACGGATTGGCCTTCCGTCAAATTGGCATCTCCGGACCAGGTCGAGTTGTCCGGTCCGGTTGGGGCGGAACTGCGGCGCGGCCTCGATCGACTGGCTCAGCCGCCTTACACGACCGATTGGCTGCTTGCGGATGTCTCGTTCAAGCTCGACCGCGCGTTTACCAATTATAGCGGCGACGTGTCGGGGCGTTTTCTCGAATTGGCCTCTCTGACCAGTCCTCCCGGCCGATATTCACCGGCAACCCTGCAGCCGGTTCTGGAGGAGATCACCAGGTATCAAAAGGGTGACGGCCATTATGGCGCAGAAATGGATTTCTCTCAACCGATGCACAACGGCTCGGCGCCCATTCCCATGCTCTGGGGCAACGCGCGGCTGCTGGTGGGGTTGGTAGCCACAGCCAACCATTACCATAGGCCTGAACTGCTCGCATCTGCCCGTCGATTGGGCGACTTCTACTGCACCACGACCAACGTCTTCTGCTCTCCTTCCAGGCGAGCCGAGATGTACGCCACCGGCAATGGTGGCGATGGCTACACCTGCTGCTATTTTCCTGCGATCGAGGGCCTGGCGCTGCTCTATCGCGCCACCCACGAGGAACGCTATCTGCAACAGGCCGAGCGCATGGCTGAGTGGTTCAAGGGGTTTGATACCCTGCCGATTAACCACAGCCACGGCAATCTCTGCGCCTGGCGCGGCATTCTGGAGTTGTATGGCATTACCGGCAAACGCGCTTACCTTGATCGCGCGCTGGCCAAGTGGCAACAGGCTGTGCGGAACGGCTTTGTCTCGAGCCTCGGCGGTGTAGGTGAGTGCTGGTATGTTTTCTTCCACCACGACGAGGGTTGCAGTGAATCGGACTGGCTGCGCTTCAATCTCCAATTGTGGCAATTTACCGGGCAGACGCGCTTTCTGGACATGGCTGAGCGAAATCTCCTTAATGAATATGCCGCCAACCAGTGTTCCAACGGCGGTTATGGCGTGCGAGAATTTGATGGCGAACCGTCTGGCCCCATCGGCATCCACGGCGAAGTCGGCGAATGCAATTACTGTTGCAGCTTTCATGGGCCGTTGGGACTGCACGTTCTCAAATCCTGCCTGGCGGCAGGCTCTGACCTTGGGGTCTTCGTCAATTTCCCTCTGGACTTCGACTCAACGCTCAAAATCGTCGACCGGGACTGGCACGTAACGGTCAGAACCCGGCTAGGGACGGAGCCGGATGAGAAAGGCTTCGACGTGGAATTGGCCCCGGCTGACGGGGCTAAATCCGCCCGGACCACCCTTTGGGTACGTCGGCCGGATTGGGCTGCCGGAGTCAAGGTAACCGGTTCGGCTGGCTCAGCCCTGCCGTTCTCCGAGAAGCGGGGCTACCTTCGGCTGGAACGCGAGTTCAGGAGCGGCGAACGGATTCATGTCGCTTTCCAAACCGGGCTTCGGCTGGAGAAACGGCGCTTTGAGCCGGTCAGCCTTTCGCCCGGGCGCATTTCCCGCCTGCGAGAGGTGGCGCTGCTGGATGGCCCGAACGTGTTATTTGCCACCCCGGCGTTGGGCGGCAACCGGCTTGCCTTGCTGGCGCAGGTGGATTCGACTGGGAGGCTTGGCCTTTGGCCGTCTCCGCAAGGCGGCTATCTGACCGTGCGGTTGCCGGGTTTTGACGCCACCCTGGAACAAGTCACGGCGGCGCTATCCTCCGCAAAAGTCGTTACCCTCCGCCGTGAATCCGAGCTGCCCGCGGGCCGCCGCGCGGCGTTCACCCACGACGTGATCATTGTGCCGACCGAGTCCCTCGGGCTGGCGACAGCGCCCGGTTTGGCTGCCCGCGCGGCGCAAGCCGCCCAGGAGCTGTCCGGCCCGTTCTATGGCGACCGCATTGAGCTTGACCCCGACGCGTGGATTGGCGCCGGCGGCTGGGAGTTTGCCTCGAATGCTCTCTATGTGAGCGGAGGCGGTGTCGGCCTGCTGGTTGGCCGGGGCTATGGCGATTACCGGTTCGAGTTTGACTTGGAACTGCCGCTGGCCGGACAGGGGGTGACCGGGTGGATTGTCCGCGCCAAGGATTCAAACAACTATTTGCTTTTTCAGCTCCAAAGCGCGGATTCCACTTGCAACAAGCCGGAATGGAAGACTCGCCCCAATACCCTGCGGCCGCATGTCTGCCATGATGGCAAGTTGGTGATTGCTGAACCGGTAACTCTGCCGAAAAAAGTGCGCCGGGGCGAAACCCACCACGTTGTCGTGGAATGCCGCGGGCCGGCAGTGACCGTGCTGCTGGACGGCGACCGAGTCTTTGCCCAGGAGGACAAGGGTTTGCGCACTGGCACGGTCGGTTTTCGCGCGGCCGGTTCGCCAGAACAGGGTCTCTTCAGGAATATCTCGATCCATAAACTTGACTGACTTCCGACTGGGCGAGCACTTCTGCAGCCAGCTATACAGCGAATGGGTTTGGAAGCCATTGAAACTGACTCAAAGCAAGCAGGTTGCGTGAGCGCGATGCGCGGCCAAGAAATTCGCAGGGAGGGCTCGGGTCCTTGGGGAGTTGTTCGCGAGGCGTCTTTATGTTCGCGACTTCATTTTCACGTCACAACTTGTAGACAGGTATTCCAGTTGAACTGGGGATGTCGATTATCAACGACTTACGCAGGGAAACCACCTCCTTTTTCCAGTTCAAAACCGAACTTCCAGAACTTTTACTGCTGGGGTCCCTCGCCAAGCTTGGACTCTACGCTTTTAATGACATCCTTCATCAGGAGCATCATGTGAAAGGAATTTATCGGCGAAGGAACGAAGCCATATTTGGCGTAAAAATCGGCTGCCTGCTGGTTTTTGGCATGCACTAACACTGCGCGAATACCGATGACACGAGAAGCTTCCAAGATCTTTAGCATAGCTTGCTTTAACAGTCCCGGACCTATTTTTTGGCCCTGAAATTTCGAATCTACAGCCAGCCTGGCTAACAATGCAACGGGGATCGGATGCTGCGGGGTTCCTTTGGCCACTCGTTTTGGAACCGTTGCCCGTTCGACAGAGCCTGCCGCAATCGAAAAATATCCGACCACGGTGAGTTGATCCAAGGGTGTGGTAACATAAGTCCTGGCGATTCCCGCGCTCGTATTAGACAGGGCATATTTGGTGAGAAACTCATTTAAAGCAGTGTTCCCGCAATCAAAATTTCGAACGTCGTGGCAACTGGTTATTAGAGCCGGAGGCGAAAACATTAACGTGCCTCAAACACGGATGGTTCCGTCAATAACCGTTTGAGTTCAGGAATTTCCTTTGCCGGCGCATCCAGTGCCGCATTGAACGCCAACCATTGCGCATTGGACAGAACAAATCGGGTCTGCTCTGCCAATACGGTTTCTGCCGCATCCTGGGATGACCGCACCACGAAATCGCTCAGCGAGTATTTGCGCAGTTTTGCCGCCCTGCGAATCAGAATCTTTACCGCCGGCGCAATTCGCAGATTCAGGCGCTCGGACGCGACTTCGGTTTCAACTGGTCGTTTCAATATTGTGCTCACAGTGTGCGTACATTATAGCCGGTCGGTCTGGTTGTCAAGCCCGCTCGGCCCGTCAGCGGAACAGTTCGATCTTCTTCAACTAACAGCCGTGCAGATTTTCACCACAACTGAGCCGGATTTTTCCAGATCAAACCTGAATTCCCGATGCAGACGACTGCTGTCCTTGCAGGATAGAGTCATGAACTGCCGCCGAAGTCCATTTGTTGATACACAAGGGTTTACACGATGGCCAAAATAAGTCATTTATAACAAAGTCGTGACCAAGTTTTTGAGAGCTTAAAAAATTGCTGAATCCGTCACCAGAGTCACAGAATGGAGTCGTGACTATGGTGGGAAGTCGAGCCGATCCAGCCCGGAAGCTTATCGAATTGTCCTCGGAACTGCTTTGCCGTCGCCAAGAGGGGATGCCGCAGACGGCAAAGTCACCGAGCTCAAGGTTTGGTGAAAATGAGGCTGTGGGTCCCCCCAGCGCCCGGGGTCACCTTCGTCTCCAGATTCGGCGTACCTCCGTTCTTTGACCTCCAGATCTAATTGCTGGAAACGATGGGCCAAGAAACATTTTAGTCTCGTCTTCACGCTCACGCTCATTGGCGGCAAGACGCGTGCGGATGCTTTGGATCATCGCACTGACAAAGACTCCTGACAGGACGGAACGCGCCGAGAGCTGTGTCCTGGTATCGAGGCTTCGCTTCCTCGCAGGCGGCTTTGGCCTGGCGATAGCGCCCCCTAAGCCGGCGTCCTGTGAACACCGGGGCGGCCGTGTTTGCGGGGATTGACAAAGTGTTGGCACTGGATGCCTAGCTTGTCCAGATCGGTTCTGGACCCGCCGTAAAACGCAATCAAACCTATGCGGGGAAAGAAGTCACCAACGGCGACGCCGATTTTCGCATTGGCCGCACGGACGTTTTGCTCCGCCATGCGAACGTCGGGCCTCCGTTCAAGCAGACCGAAAGGCAGGCCCACCGGGGTCTCATTTTGGTGTTTGTGCCTGCGCGAGTTGCGATGGGTGCTCCAGTTCTTCCCATCCGCCGCCCAGGGCCTTATAGAGGCTAATGAGGTTCTGGGTCACCGCCTTGTCGCTCTGGACCAGCGCGTCTTCGGCCTGATAGAGAGAGCGCTCGGCATCAAGCACGTTGATGAAGCTGGCGAGCCCGTTGGAGTAGAGTTGGTTGGCCAGATGCAGGGAATCCCGGCTGGACGTCGCCGCATCCTCGAGCGAACGCCGCCTGATCTGTTCCTTGGCATAGGCAACCAGCGAGTTTTCAACGTCTTCGAATGACATGAGCACGGTCTCCTCATAAGCCGCCAGGGCCTGCTCTTGACGGGCGTTTTGTACTCGGATGTTGGCCCGGATGCGCCCGGCGTCGAAGATCCTCCACTGCACGGTCGGCCCGAGAGACCAGAATTTGCTACCCCCCGCGAACCAATCACTGGCGCTCGTGCTTTCATATCCGGCGATACCAGTCAATGAGAACTTCGGAAACAGATCCGCCGTGGCGACCCCGATGCGCGCGGTGGAGGCAGCGAGTTGCCGTTCAGCCTGTTGAATGTCCGGCCGGCGGCGCAGTAATTCGGAGGGGAGGCCAACCGGCACCTCGGGGGGGCCAGAAGGAATGGGGGCCGGCGCGGACAACTCCGTTAGGAGAGCTTCGGGCGGCTGGCCCAAAAGCACGCCGAGCCGGTGGATATAAACTTGAATGCCCGTCTCGAGCATGGGAATAACGGCCCGGGTGTTCGCCAGCAGCGTGGCGGCCTGCTGCACATCGAGATCGCTGGTGAGTCCTTTATTGAACCGGTCCTTCGTCAGGGCTAAAGCCTCTTGCTGCGTTTTGAGGTTGTTGGTCGCAATCTCCAACCGGCGCTGGCAGCCGCGCAACTCAACGTAATTGCGTGCCACCTCGCCCAACAGCGTTACCAGTACATTGCGCCGACCGAATTCCGCGGCGGCCACTTCGGACTTTCCGGCCTCGACCGCACGGCGATTCCCGCCGAACACATCGATTTCCCAGGAGGCATCAAATCCCGCCTGATAGACATTGTTATCGAAGGGAATGCCCGATGGCATCGGAAGAGAGCCGAGAACCGGCTGATTCTTGCTTTGCCTTTGACGCGCGTAGGAGCCGCCGGCATCCATCGTCGGCCAGAGTTGCGAGGAAGCTATGCGGTATAGCGCCCGGGCTTCGCGTACACGCGCCTCGGCAATCCGCAGGTCATGGTTAGTCTTCACAGCCCGTTCAATGAGCGAGTCCAGTTGCGGGTCCTTAAAGCTCTTCCACCACGACGCGATGGAAGGCTCAAGGTTTGTTTCGCCACCCGACTTGGGCGCGCTCCATTGCGCAGGCACGGCGGTTTTCGGTTGTTGGTAATTGGGGCCAACCGCGCAGCCCTGGAAAAGCGCGACAGCAAGGACGGCGCCCGTGAGAAGGATTTGAGGACAGTATTTCATAAATTGGCAATTAGTAATTTGAGCTTTGGTTTGCACGGTTCGCGCGAGGTTAATGCATCATGACGGCTTTTTTGCCTTGCGCCTTTTTGAGCAGAAGCACCAGTGGGACAGACAAGAAGCAAACCAGCGCCAGCCAGCGGAATTCGTCCGCGAATCCTTGCATGTTGGATTGAAGCAGCACTGATTTGTAAATCACTCCCAATGTACCGGGAGCCGCTTGTGCTCCCATCGCAGGTGTCAGCGCGGCTTGTCCTATTTGCACCGCATTTTGATAAGGCAAATCATACGGCGTCAGATGAGCTGTCAGATAGGCTTGATGCCGCAGTGCGCCGCGCGAGACCATGGCGATCGCCACGGCAATGCCGATGCTGCCCGCGAGGTTGCGCGCCAATGCGAATAACCCGGTGGCGTTGCCCATTTGCTCATTGCGAATGGTGGCCAGGGCCACGGTCATCAGCGGAATTGTTGTCAGCGCCATGCCCATGCCTTGAATGAAGTTGGGCCAGAAAAAGTCGTGGCTGCAAATGGCGAGGTTGAAATCCCCCATCATCAAGGAGGCCCCCGCTATCAAAATCATTCCGGGGCCAATCAGGAAACGGTCGTCCACTTTCCCGGTCAGAATCCCCACGAGCGGCGTCAGCACCATCATGCCCAGCCCGCGCGGCGCTTGCGCCACTCCGCTGAGAAAGGCCGTGTAGCCCATGAGATTGCCGGCCATCAGCGGCTGCAAGTTCATGATGCCATATAAAAGGAGAAAGACCATGGAGATTAGAACGGTGCTGACAAGGAAGTTCCGGTCGGCAAACACCCGCAAATCCGCGAGCGGTTCGCGGGCCCAAAATTCCCTCACGACAAACGCGACCAACGCGATGACGGAAATCACGGAAAGCGTGCAAATAAAATTAGAATTGAACCAGTCTTCATCCTGTCCCTTGTTGAGGACGGTTTGCAGCGTGCCGAGCCAAATCGCCAGGACCAGGAAGCCGAAGGCGTCAATGCGGCCGCGTTTGGCGTTGCGGATGTATTCCGGGTCGAAAACGAACTGTTGGATCATCCACAAGGCGACCAGACCGCAAGGGATGTTGATGTAAAAGATCCAGCGCCAGGTATAATTGTCGGTGAGCCAGCCGCCAAGCACTGGGCCCACCACGGGCGCCAGCACGACGCCCACCACGTAGGCCGCCATGGCCAAGCCTCGCTTGGCGGGCGGAAAACTCTCCATCAAAATGGCCTGCGAGATGGGCTGCAACGCCCCTCCGCCAGCGCCCTGCACAATTGTAAACGGCGGTCGAAAACTGTAGCGGGGTCACGGATGTGACGGAGCGGTCGAAAACTGTGTCACCTTCATTAACAATGAAAGGAT
>Ga0182030_10025469_pt1 | contig 10776 bp, 11 predicted proteins | sample 812S3MmetaG_FD_121299 | JGI IMG/M metagenome (GOLD analysis project Ga0182030, IMG submission 121299) | Permafrost microbial communities from Stordalen Mire, Sweden - 812S3M metaG (Illumina Assembly) | ecosystem: Environmental > Terrestrial > Soil > Wetlands > Permafrost | place: Sweden... | reverse complement strand
CTGGCACATGAGCTCTCCCCGGTGGTGGGATTCGACGTCAGCGTCACTTTCGATGGCCCGATCGACACGACGGTGTCGAGCATCGTCGCCGAGCACCTTCTGTCCACCATCCGGGAGGCGCTGACCAACGTTGGTCGCCACGCCCATGCCAGCAAAGCGTCACTCTCACTCATCGCCAGCAACGGAGAGTGCCGACTGCAGGTAGTGGACAACGGCGTGGGTATTCCCCCCTCGGGACCTCGTTCAGCCGGTCTCGGACTGGGCAATCTCCGGCGGCGGGCGGAAAAATGTCATGGCACCATGGAGGTCCATTCCCCGGACGGAGGCGGCACGACGCTGGTCTGGCTGGTTCCCCTGGTTCAGTAGTGCGCCTCGACCTTGACAGGTTGGGACCTTTTCCCCTATTGGCGAGAGTTGCCCTTCCTTATCGTTCACCTGGTAAGTGAGCGCAGGGCCGCCTCGGCTCTGGCGGAAGGGAGTTTGATGTCTCTCACGACCGACAGGCCCACTCCGGGGCAACCGACAGGCCCCGAGCGCGCCTCCTCCAACGACCAGCTGTCACCCCGCAATCAATCCAAGGCCCATGCCCTCGGACTTACGTCGGCCACCGGTTTGGTCATCGGAAGCATTGTGGGCACCGGGGTATTCACAATGCCGGCGGTATTGGCCGGAGCGGGCACCATGGGCATCATCGTTCTCGGCGTCATTGCCGTCGGGGCCATGCTGCTGGCCACGCTCTTCGGCCAGCTCACGAGGAGGGTGCCCAACAGCGATGGTGGGCTCTACGCCTACAGCCGCCATGAGTTCGGCGACTTCGCCGGCTATCTGGTCGGCTGGTGCTACTGGGTCCAGTCCTGGGCCGGCAACGCCGCCATCGTGTCGTCGTGGGTGTTTTACGTGGACGCCCTGTTCGGCTGGGCCCACATCAGCGGCATCGAGAACTGGCTCATCGCCATGGTCGGCCTATGGGTACCGGCCATCATCAACCTAGTGGGCATTCGCCAGATGGCCTGGTTCCAGAACGTCACCGTGGTGCTGAAGTTCCTGCCCCTCCTATTTGTCGGGGTCGTCGGCTGGTTCTTCGTCCAAAGCGGTCATTTCGGGGCCTTCAATGCGTCGGGTGGCAGTCTCTACTCTGGGATCGGCATTGCCGCTGGTGTAGCCCTCTTCTCCTTCATCGGGGTTGAGGCCGCGGCGATGACGGCCAAGCGGGTGAAGAACCCGCGGGTGAACGTCAGCCGGGCCTCACTTCTCGGCACCGCTCTCAGCGCCATTCTGTACGTGCTGGTCACCGCGGTCGTCATGGGTCTTGTGGCCCACCACACGCTGGTCAACACGGGGGCACCCTTCGTCAACGCCTTCCAATCGATCTTCCCTCACCAGGCCTGGGCCGGAAAGTTCATCGCCGCCATCGCCGTGGTCTCGGGCATCGGGGCGCTGAACGGCTGGACCCTGATCGTCACCGAGACCTCCAGGGCAATGGCCCAGGACGACATGTTCCCGAGGCCATTCGCTTGGACCGACCGCAAGGGCACCGCCTGGTTCGGGATCCTCATCGGGACTGCCCTGCCGTCACTGCTCATGCTTTGGCGGTACACCACAACCTCTGGTCTAACCGTCTTCACCTACCTGGTGGACCTGACCGTGGTCACGGTGGCCATCCCCTACTTCATGTCTGCCATCGCCCAGTTGACCTACCTGGTGTCCCGTCGTCGCAGGGTCAACGGCTGGTTATTGGCCCGCGACCTTTCGGTTGCGGGAGCGAGCGTGCTCTTCTCCATGTGGGTGACTTTCGCCTCGGGCTATCAGGTCGTCTACCAGGCGCTGGTCGTCATACTGGCCGGACTTGTGCTCTACGCCTTCTTGAACGCCCGCCGGCAGCGACTGGGTGAGAGCGCCGAGCCCGAGGACCTGCCTGACGACATTGGCGTCGTCACCAGCGTGGCGGTCAACGGCAATGACGACTCCTCGGGCGCATCTCCCGTCCTTTCGAACACACGAGCAACTGAGGTGAAGGTATGACGTTCTCCGTCGCATCCGAAGTCGGCCAACTCCGCCAGGCCATCGTCCACCGACCCGGCCTAGAACTCACCAGACTGACCCCGGAGAACATCGGGGCGCTGCTCTTTGATGACGTCATGTGGGCAAAGAAGGCCAAAGAGGAGCACGACGCTTTCGCCGAGGCCCTCCGGGACAAAGGGGTCGAGGTATACCTCTACGGCCGCCTACTCGCCGAAACACTCGACTTGCCGAATGGTCGCCAGTTCGTCCTCGACCGCCTCTGCACATCGCAGGCCTTCGGACCAACGCTCGTCGAGCCGGTCCGGCGCCTCTTCGACGATGTCGACGGAACCACGCTGGCCGAGTACCTGGTGGGGGGCGTTCTCAAGGCGGATCTCCAACCCCTCAGAGTGCACAGTCTCCGGTGGGAGATGCTGAAGGCCGACGACTTCATCCTCCCCCCCCTTCCCAACCACCTTTTTCAGCGGGACAACTCGTGTTGGATCTATGGGGGAGTCACGGTCAACCCGATGGCCATGCCCGCCCGCAGACGCGAGTCACTACACACTCGCGCCATCTACCGATTTCACCCCCTGTTCGTCGCAGAGGACTTCGTCAATCTCTACGGGGATGAGGACCGTGACTATCAGCCTGCGACCTTGGAGGGAGGCGACGTCCACGTAATCGGCAACGGTGCCGTGCTCATCGGTATGGGCGAGCGCACAACTCCCATGGCCGTCGAGGCCCTGGCCCGCAATCTGTTCGCCAGCGGCCAGGCCAATACGGTGGTGGCGATCGAGCTACCCCACAGCCACGCCTTCATGCACCTGGACACGGTGATGTCGATGGTGGATAAGGCCACCTTCGTTCTCTATCCGTATTTCGACCGCCGACTTCGGAGCTGGACCATCACCGAAGACGCCGAGGCCGATGGTCTCTCGATCTCCCGCAATCACAACCTTTGGGAAACGCTGGCCGAGATCCTCGCGGTAGATGAGATCACCGTTCTCACCACCGATGAGGACATCAGGGCGGCCGAACGGGAGCAGTGGGACGACGGAACTAACTACCTGGCCGTCTCCCCCGGCGTGGTCATGGGCTACGAGCGGAACGTCGCCACGAACACCATGCTGCGCAAGCACGGCATCGAAGTGGTCACTATCGCCGGCAACGAGCTCGGCAGGGGGCGGGGAGGCCCCCGGTGCATGACCTGTCCGATTGAACGGGACCCGGCGTAGTCCTCCCCATACACAAGGAGTCACCATGATCGACCTACACGGCCGGAACCTGCTCAAGGAAGCCGACTTCACCCGGAGCGAGTTCCTGTACCTCGTGGAGTTGGCGGAAACGCTGCGGACCGACCGACGGACGGGGAGAGAGCAGCAGCGGATGACCGGCTTGAACATCGCACTCATCTTCGAGAAGGCGTCCACTCGGACGCGCTCCGCCTTCGAGGTCGGCGCCCACGAGCAGGGTGCGTCCGTCACGTACTTCGGCCCCGAGGGCTCCCACATCGGGCACGAGGAGTCGATGAAGGACACGGCCCGTGTGTTGGGACGGATGTTCGACGGCATCGAGTTCCGAGGGTTCTCCCAGGATTCGGCCGAAGACCTGGGCCGGTATGCGGGTGTCCCAGTTTGGAACGGGCTCACCGACCAGTGGCATCCAACCCAGATGCTCGCCGATGTCCTGACCATTCGAGACCACACTCGCAAGCCACTCGAACAGGTGGCACTTTGCTACCTCGGTGACGCACGAAACAACACCGCCCATTCGCTGCTGGTCACTGCCTCGCTGCTTGGAATGGACGTCCGTATCGGTGCGCCTGAGCACCTGTGGCCCGCTTCGGAGGTCCAGGAGATGGCCCGTGGCTTCGCAGGCCGTTCCGGCGGTCGGATCCTGATCAGCGAGAACGTGCAGTCCTGCGTAGTGAATGCCGATTTCGTCTATACCGATGTGTGGCTCTCGATGGGTGAGCCGACCTCTGAATGGGACAAGAGGATCAAGCAGCTACTTCCATACCAGGTCACTACCGAGGTCATGGATGCCTCCGGCAACCCAGAGGTGAAGTTCATGCACTGTCTCCCAGCCCTACACAACACTGACACCGAGGTAGGGCGTCAGATCTTCGAAAAGTGGGGCCTCACTGCCCTGGAAGTGACCGAGGAAGTGTTCGAGTCCGACCGCTCGATCGTCTTCGATCAGGCGGAGAACCGGCTCCACACCATCAAGGCGGCCATGGTCGCCACTGTCGGGCGTTAAGTGCTGCTGGTTATTGCCCTCGGTGGCAATGCACTGCTGGAGCGAGGCGAGCCACCGCTCTCCGAAATCCAGGAGAAGCATGTTCTTGCTGCCGTCGATGCGTTAGTGCCGCTGGCCCGTGACCATGATCTCGTCATCACCCATGGCAACGGTCCGCAGGTGGGTCTGCTCGCCCTCGAGAGTTCAACCGACCCGTCCCTCCCCCATCCCTATCCCTTCGACGTTCTCGATGCGCAGACCCAGGGGATGATCGGCTATTTCCTCCTCCAAGCATTTGAGAACGCCTTGCCCGGCCAGGAGGTCGTAAGTCTCATCTGCCAGACCCTGGTGGATCCGGCCGACCCCGCCTTCGATTGTCCGACCAAGTTCGTGGGGTCGACGTATACGAAGGACGAAGCCAACCGCCTCGCCGGCCTCCACGGATGGAAGGTCCGTCGGGACGGCGACGCGTGGAGGAGGGTAGTCCCCTCACCCGAGCCCATTTCCATGGTCGAGCTGTCGACGATCAGGATGGTCCTGGCCAACGGAGCCCTCGTTATCTGCGCCGGAGGGGGGGGCATCCCAGTCACCCGAACCGCGGAAGGACTCCTTCGGGGTGTCGAGGCAGTCGTCGACAAGGACCTGACTGCCGCGCTCTTGGCCAGAGCCCTGCAGGCCGATGCCCTGCTCCTACTCACCGACGTTTCCTGCGTGGAGACCGGGTTCGGTACCCCATCGGCCGCCCCCTTGCGGTCGGCGGACCCGGCGATGGCCCGGTCCCTTGGCCTTCCCGACGGTTCCATGGGACCCAAGGTGGAAGCAGCGTGCCGGTTCGTCGAGGCCACGGGCGGACGCGCGTACATCGGTCGCCTAGAAGACGCTGTCGAGTTGCTCGCCGGATCTCGCGGAACGGTCATCGAGCTCGCGAATCGTTCATCGTCGCCGGACCTGCCGGGTGTCAGTCCGATTGTTTCACACAGTTCTACGATCGCCAGTGCCGGAACGCAAAGGAGAGCCAAATGAGCAGCAATGAACTACTGGGAGGGCCTGCAGTCCCATCGTCGCCTCACATTGTGGTGGGCGTGGATGGTTCACCCGACGGGAAGGCCGCGCTGGCCTGGGCAGCAGCCCAGGCCTCGCGAACCAAGGTGGGGCTCAGGATCGTGACCGCGATCGGTCCGAACCGCCAGTACGTCGACAACCGCGAGGCACAACGCCTCATGGACCAGGTTCTCTCCGAGGCAGGCAGCGATGCCTTGGCCATTGACCCAGACCTTGTGATCTCGCACGCTCAATACCTGGGTTCACCCAGTGGGGTGCTGATCGAGGAGAGCGACGGCGCACACCTCCTCGTCGTGGGCAGTCGGGGAATGGGAGGATTCGCCGGGTTGCTGCTCGGATCGGTCAGCAGGAGGTGTCTCCACGGTGCCAAGTGCCCAATCGTCGTGGTCCGCGAATCGGACACTCCGGGTTCGGCTGGAACCATCGAACACGATAGGCCGCGCATTGTGGTTGGGGTCGACGGCTCCAAGTCGTCCAATGATGCTCTCTTGTGGGCCGGGAGCCAGGCGCAACTCACTGGGGCCAAGCTGGAGGCCGTCATGGTGTGGGAGTGGATGCAGAGCTACGGATGGGGGCTCGTGGTCCCTGACGGCCTCGATCCTCGAGCAGATGCTGGCCAGGCGTTGACCGAAGCACTCGAGCCGGTGGGCCGGGCCTTCCCGGACGTCGTCGTCGACCCAGTGGTGATCCAAGGACCGGCCACAGAACTGCTGGTCAAAGCCTCGATAGGTGCGGACCTCCTGGTGGTGGGAAGTCGCGGTCACTCCGAGGTCCTAGGGATCCTCATCGGGTCGGTCAGCGAACACTGCGCAACGCATGCTCATTGCCCGGTGCTTGTCATGCACGGCACGGAGTGATGACGGGGCGCCTGGGCCCGGTCCTCGGGACCAGGCCCGAGTACACCCATCGCACAGGCACAGAGCCTGTTCACAGGCCGAGGTCGGTGGACGCGCAGGAAGGGACTATGCACGAAAGCGATGTGATCGCTCAGACGGGCATCATCACCCCACCCGAAGACACGACCTGGGCACGGAGCAGCTCGATGTCACTCGATCGCCTCGCCCCACTCATCCACGAGCTGACGGCCTGCGATCTCATCTACCGTGGCGACGACGGTGCCTTCCTGCTGCGCGATGACGTACAGCAGCTCCTGGAAGAGCATGCATCACTCGGGCCACCGGGACCTGTGCAGGTATTCGTCGGACGTAGGTGCGAGCGTTGCGGTCGAAGGACAGTTACTCGTCTCGTGGCTGGTGGCCGACTGTGCGCACCATGTGCCGAACCCGACAAGTCGGCTCCAACGATGCACAACCCCCCTCGTGGAACCGATGCCGACCAGCTGCCAGCCTCGGATCCATCCCCCCAGCGGCCGCGAAGGCGACATCGGAGGGTGAGCTGAGCGGGTACCCGGTGACAGCATTTGGGACCTTCGACCCTGTTCGTCCTTTTCCGGTGCTGTCACAGTCGAACACGTGATAGCTACACCGCGCGACACACCCGTCACATTGGACCGCGAGGCTTGTTTCGAGTTCCTCCGCCGCGTTTCCGTTGGCCGCGTGGGTCTAAGTATTGCCGCTCTGCCCGTCGTCCTTCCGCTTCATTTCGTCCTTGCTGATAAGTCGCTGCTCGTGCGGACCATTCGAGGAACGAAGCTCGATTCCGCCATTCTCGGAGCTGTTGTCGCTTTCCAAGCTGATGCCGAAGACCCTGGGACTCACGCTCATTGGAGCGTCTTGGTCCAAGGCATCGCCACCGAGGTGAAAGAAGAATCGAACATCCCCATTGCACACTCGCCATCTCCGTGGTCTGGCAACCCACAGGATCTTCGGTGGATCTGCATAGATGCTGCGGTCGTGACCGGTCGCCTGTTTCCCATCGGATCCAACCCCGGCATCGGAGACGCTAGCGACTAGATCTGCTGATTCGCTGCTAGAGGAGACGCTGCCGACAACCCGCTCCTCGATGGCTCCAATCCAGCCCACCGACGAAGCAGCTTGCAGCGGCCCGATTGACATGGCGATCGCCGGCCAGGAGCGGTACGGGCTCACCGCTTGTCCGTGCCAGGTCACAAGTGAAGGGTCCGAGGTCCCATGTGTTCAGGGACGATCCCGTTGGCGTTGTCGATCACCTGGTGGTCTCGATGCCTGCCCGGTTCAGGACCTTCGGCTCTACCGAATCACTTTGCCTTGTCGGACCATGAATGAAGGATCAACACAGGAGGAGCCCATGCACGCGCGTGTCGGAGACAGGATCGTGGTCCACGGCCATCGCTACGGCGAGCCGGACCGGGATGCCGAGATTTTGCAGGTGAGGAACAGCGACGGAAGTCCTCCCTATCAGGTGCGATGGGGGGACAATGGCCATGAGACCATCTTCTTCCCGGGTTCGGATGCGTCGATACAGCACTTCGAGCACGGCAGCAGCTGATACCTGAACCCAGGTACCGCCCGAACGAAGGCACGCTGGTCGATATTGGCACCACTTGGTCCCGACTTTGTGGGGGTGGGTCAGTCGGCGCCGCTCCCATAGGCATCGACCCATTCTGATGGCACGGCGTCCGGGATCGTCGACCAGACAACCCGTCGACGGAGGAAGTTTGGGCTTCCGGAAGGAATGCTCGACGTAGCGGAGGCGATGCGACAGACCACGGCAAGAAAACTGGCCAGTCCCAGTACGAACAAAAAGAACGGCATCTTGGTCCCAACCTCCACGGATCTCTCTAGATCGGCGCAGCCGATCTGGCGCCCTAAGCCCATCGTGAAGTGCTCGTCATGTCGGCCACAGGGCCTTTTGTCACAACAATCCGTTGAGCCCAAGTGTCAGGTGGCCTCCCGCGATCGGCCCGATACCACGACCTGCCTCGCCAGCACTGCTGTAGATGGCCGGAGTCCGGCGCACCCGCCCGCCGAGAAGCTCGAGGCGACTGAAACCAGTCGCCTCGATGAGCATCGCTTACCGGCGAGCAGGCTCACCCAGCAGTGACGAACCTAGCTCTACAGCATATCGGCGCTCCTCGACGAGGTCCGGGGCCGAATGATCTTCGTCGACGTCCGGCCCTTGGTGTCGAAGGTCAGTTCAGCCATCACCAATCCGATCGCGCACGGTGTGACCTTCGGCCCTAGTGGCATTTGCGCTCGCTGAGCACCATGACAGGAGGGTTCCCTTCGACGAGGAGTGCGGCATGGAGGCAAACACTAAGGGTCTGATGGCCCACGAGGGCGATGGCGAAGCAGTCGCCGGAGCTGGTGACATCAGCCATGCGTTCGAGACGGCAGTTGGGGGCCTGCGAGCCACCGGGGCTAGCTCCGACATGCGGGAGTTGGTTGAGCTCATCGTGCGGCATGGCGCCGAGGAAGGCGCGCTCCTTGCCACCTACGAGTCGCTGGCCGCCGAGTCGACGGATGCCAGCGTCCGGTATCTGGTCAATCTGATCCTCGAGGACGAGCACCGACACCACCGGCTTCTCGCCCAGCTCAGCAATGCCATGGCCTGGGGGACAGCAGAACGCCCCCCGGTAGAGACTGTTCCCGGCCTTCCGAGTGCCATCAGCGGTCCGCTCCTAGAGCAGACCAGGCGGCTGCGGAAGGCTGAGCAAGCGGACTACCGGGCGCTTGCTGACCTCAAGAAACGGCTTCGCCCGTTTGCCGACACCACGCTTTGGGTCCTGGTGATCGACCTCATGCTCCTCGATACCAAGAAGCACGCCACCATCCTCGAGTTCCTCGAGCGATGCAAAGACGCCGGTTGACCGCATTGCCAGCCTGTCCTCACGCCGCACCAGGCATATCCCGTTCGAAACCGGCCCGGCCCGAGGCTCCAACGAGCCGCCGGTCGGGACCACTCGACCCCAGGCTGCTCCGTTACACGCGAGCCACCCGGCGCTTCCTGGTGGCCTCCGTGGCGTACGGGGCATTGACCGCTCTGTTGATCATCGGCCAGGCATGGCTATTGGCCACCGTCATCTCCGGTGCCTTCATCCATCACCACGGCCTAGGTGCGCTGCGAACGCCCCTCGTCCTACTCCTCGTGTTGGTGATGGCCAGGGCCGCCCTCGGATGGCAGACCGAGCGCACCGCGAACCGGGCCTCTGCCGCCGCCAAGTCCGAACTGCGCACCGAGCTCGTCGAGCGGGTGGCCCTCCTCGGGCCGGCCGGACTCGACTCCGAGGAGCCGGGCAAACTCGCAGTGTTGGCCACCAGCGGTGTCGATGCCCTCGACGACTACTTCGCCCGATATCTCCCCCAGGTGTTCCTTGCCGTGATCGTGCCGGTGACCGTGCTCCTCGTCGTGGTTGGCATCGATTGGATCTCGGCATTGATCATCGCCATGACCGTGCCCCTGATCCCTGTGTTCATGGCATTAGTAGGGGCATCGACCAAGGAGCGGATGGACCGACAGGCCAGCGTGCTCCATCGACTTGCCGGCCACTTCCTCGACGTGGTCTCGGGTCTGCCGACACTCAAGGTCTTCGGTCGGGCCAAGGCTCAGGCGGAGACCATCCGTGACATCACCAACCGCTACCGAGAGGCGACGATGGCTACGCTCCGGGTCGCGTTTCTGTCCGCACTCATTCTGGAGCTGTTGGCGACTCTCTCCGTGGCGCTGGTGGCCGTGGCCGTCGGCCTCCGCCTCTTGGATGGCCACCTCACTCTGGCCTCGGCGCTCTTCGTACTCATCGTGGCCCCTGAGGCATATCTTCCGTTGCGGCTCCTCGGGACCAGCTATCACGCCAGCGCAGAGGGAATGCAGGCAGCAGCGGGGGTGTTCGAGGTGCTCGAACGTCCGCTCACGGCTCGCGGCACGAGGACCGATATTCCCGATCCCTCATCGGTGCGCATCTCGATCTCAGACCTCGAGGTGAACTACCCGAGTCGGGTACTCCCCGCGTTACACAGCCTGTCTGCCTCCATCGAGCCCGGAGAGGTGGTGGCCATCGCCGGACCCAGTGGGGCGGGCAAGTCCACGCTGCTCGGCGCCCTGCTCGGTCTCGTGCCAATAGCCGAGGGACAGATCCACATCGGAGGGATCGATCTGGCCACGCTGGACCCCGACGCCTGGCGCCAGGCAATCGCCTGGGTTCCGCAACGGACCCACCTCTTCGCGCAAACGATCGGCGACAACGTCCGGCTGGGTCGACCCGACGCATCGGATGAACAGGTGGAGGCGGCTATCGCCGATGCCGGTCTGGCCCCGGTGGTGGCGAGGCTGCCTGACGGTCTCGCCACCCGCCTGGGCGAGGGAGGTTCCGGCCTCTCGACCGGGGAGCGCCAGCGGGTAGCTCTCGCCCGAGCCTTCGTGCGCGACGTGCCTCTGCTCCTCCTGGACGAGCCCACCGCCAATCTCGACGGGGAGACCGAGGAGGGTGTCCTGGCCGCTGTTCGCCGGCTCATGGAGGGGCGGACCGTGATCATGGCTGCCCACCGGCCGTCGTTGCTGGCCCTGGCCGACCGGGTGATCCAACTGGCCCCTGCG
>Ga0182030_10025467_pt1 | contig 10778 bp, 5 predicted proteins | sample 812S3MmetaG_FD_121299 | JGI IMG/M metagenome (GOLD analysis project Ga0182030, IMG submission 121299) | Permafrost microbial communities from Stordalen Mire, Sweden - 812S3M metaG (Illumina Assembly) | ecosystem: Environmental > Terrestrial > Soil > Wetlands > Permafrost | place: Sweden... | reverse complement strand
CCATCCTGGGGATTGTCGGAGAGATGGAGCGCAACCAGATAAAGGAGCGCCAACTTGAAGGCATACGTATTGCCAAACTCAAAGGGTTGTACAAGGGACGCATACCAGGCAACACCGAAGACACTCATACCTTCCTGAACAAGCCACAGAATAAAAAGGTTATTGAATTGTTGAAAATGGGTCTGAGCGGTAGAGATGCAGCCAAAGCCGCTGAGGTACATTACAACACTGTTACCAAGGTGAGAAAGCTCGCATTTCCCAAGGGGATACCAAAGCCAACAATAATAGCTGGTTAGCGGCGTTCAAACAAGGTGATTCTTTATTACTCTTTTCCGGCGATGGATCATTTACTCTATTCATGGTACTGATCAAGGCTTTAGCGGCGTATATTTTCCGTTACCCTCGGCGGTATACTTTAAAATGGTAATCGTAGCATCGATCTTTCATTCTATTTTTCACCCATCCGCTTTATTCTTTACATTTACTTACGGTAAATACGATTGTATTTCTCGGAGAACCGTTACATCTCCTTAGTAAGTCAATGATCGTATTACCAGCGGATTTACTAAACCCATCGGCACCAACATGAGAATCATAACCTGGAACTGCAACATGGCTTTCAGAAAAAAAGCGCCGCTCATTTTAGCTAATAAGCCCGATATTTTAATTGTGCCCGAATGTGAGCATCCGAGTAAACTCCAACCTACACTGGAGTTTCCAAAACCAAATGATACTCTATGGTTCGGTGATAACCAAAATAAGGGGCTTGGCATATTTTCATTTAGTAATTACCGATTTCAAGTGCTTCCATCGCATAACCCAGAGTTGCAAAAGATAATCCCCATTTCGGTAACTGGTGGAGAACATGACTTTACCTTATTCGCAATTTGGGCGCACAACCCAAAGGATAAGGAAGGGAGATACATTGAACAGGTATGGAAGGCAATTCATTATTACGGAGACCAATTGACTAATACCAGCGCAATCCTTATTGGGGACTTCAACAGCAATACAATCTGGGATAAGCAACACAAAGAGCGCAGCCATACCAATGTTGTAAAACTATTGGCGGCGAAGGATATCCATAGTTGTTACCACCATTATTATAAAAAGGAACAAGGGAAGGAGCTGCAACCCACCTTATACATGTATCGCCACCAAGACAAAGCTTATCATATCGATTATTGTTTCGTCTCAAAGGATTTACTGGATAAATTGCAATCGGTTGAGGTAGGTGAATTTGAATTATGGAATCAATACAGTGACCATGTTCCTGTAATTGTTACGTTATAATTTATCGAAAGTACTTTCCACAACAGCCATAGGAAGTCTTTTGGGAATTTACCAGGCTGGGCAAGTGGACAGGCAAATAGGCATTCTAAAAAAGGATTTTTTGGACAGAGACAGTGAGGATATGGTATACTGAATTGCGACTGTCACGGATTGAGAATAAGTTTACAAAACGACATTATTACCCGCCCGCCTGTCCACGTTTGAATTACACCCAATAATTGGATCCAAAATTTTTTTAGCTATTTTTTCAAGTGACCCAAATTCTGTAAACTTTGATGGGGTTAACTATTTCACCCAGAAAGAGGCTCGTTTTTCACAAAAAATTTTTCCGCCATTTTTTGACCTCACACATTTGTCCAGATATTTGATCCCTCCTACCGTATCACAAGCGGGAGCTTGCGCTCCGGCGCAAAGCGTTTTCATTATTGACCGTATTTTAGGAAAAGAAAATGCGCCTGAAAATATATACGGTATGAAAAAATTTAGAATTACCGAGATTAAAGAAGCAGTTGAACCGCTATTCGGAATAGCCTTTGAAAAAATGAGAAGCAGGGTATGGCAGGAAGTTGATAGCCAGCTATACACTATCTACTATTACGAAGATTTTGGAGATGCTAATGCAATGGTTTTTGATGGTTTTATAAATCTTGCGACAAATAAAATTATCGTCAGTGAAAGTACCTCAGCATACTATTGTGAGTTTCACCCAGGGAATTTCAATTCTACTAAAAAAATTATTGATAAGCTGATCCAAATATTATCAAGCGTAATGAAAAACAGATATAAGGCTATTATGAGGGAACGAAAAATAGAAGCAATTTTAGCGTAAATTATTCTAAGCTGATTTGGGCTAAAATTTCGCTCTGCTATGCAAGTGTACCACTTTACGAACAGATACGCCCGGGTCATGCCCAAAATCGCAAGGATTGCACTTTTTTGAGCTTTCAAGATAGCATTTGACGAACGATAGACACAATTGCTGTAAAACGCTATCCCCCTTAGTAGGCGGTCACAGCGAAGCATTAACGCTACAAAATAAAAAAGACACTAAAATTAGTGCCTACTTTTATTTGATAAGATACTGGTTGACTAAAACTCCCACATACTTACCGTTGTAGGGTTCTGCTTTGTGTATGCACCCAGCGCCTTCCTTGCCTTATCTGCTTCTTCCTTTGCTACTGCCAGTACGCCATTATAGCTATCAGGATTTTTAATGAACCTATATTTCATTACAGCCGCCTCTGCCATTATAGCACGAACCCAATAGCGATAGTAGCCGTATTTGGTTTTAACGATTGTAACAAAGTCAGTTTTTACTTTTGGTACAGTAGCCTTAACCTCAGCTTTTTTCTTTTCTACTGCTTGTTTCTTTGTTGTTGCGGGAGACTTAGCTACTACCGCTTTTTTCGTTGCTTTTTTCATAAGGCTAATGTCAGGAGGATAAACCGGACGGCGGAATTATTTCAAAACTATTTGTCCACATTAGGCATAGGTCAGACCTATAGCGCAAGCCAATGGAATGGATGCCGCGCTTAAATATAGGCATGAAAAAAGCCAACATGAGGAGTGTCAGCTTTTTTTTGTTGTTAGTAATTCATTCTATATTCAAGTCAAAATATGAATGGACTGAAACTAATGCCAACAGACCAAGTAATGACGATTATGGAATTTCGTTTTCATTTTAAACTAAGGAATATTTCACTCTACCTTCACTAATTTCACTGTCTTTAAAATCACATTATTTTCATCATATACCTTAATGATGTACATGCCATTAGCCAGGCCACTCATGTCTATATCCGTGGCGTTGTCCTGCTTAAGTACCACCTGCCCTACCACGTTAATGATAGTTACATTTACTTTTTCCGGAGCTTTAATGTGTACTGTGGTGGAGAGGGGATTGGGGTAGATTTGGATATCGCTGCTGCCGAACACTTCATTGACACCGGATGTAGTTCCATATTTCATTACGGTAGCTCCGCCGTATATACCATCTATGTAAAACACATAAGGTGTGCCGCTCCCGTTTATAGCAATTGTAGTACCCACAGCCTGCCCGGCAGAGAACCCGGCGCCACCTACGTTTACCCAATTGCTGCCATTGTATTTCATTACAGTTGCTTGCAGCAGAATACTGGTCGCACCATCCCCGTAAACCACATAAGGTGTACCAGACCCGTCTATGGCTATAGATGTCCCCATCGTTGTCCCAGCAGAGAACCCAGCGCTGCCTACCGTTACCCAACTGCTGCCGTTGTATTTCATGACAGTAGCTTTTGTGCTGTCGCTGTTATCTGCGAAAACCATATATGGAGTACCTGTATAGTCTATCGCTATCTTGGTGAAAGACGCCGCACCTGCTGAGAATCCGGGGCTGCCTACTGTTACCCAAGTGCTCCCATTGTATTTCATTACAGTTGCTTTTTCGTAGTAACTGGGGGACAAATCCTGGTAACCCACATAAAGAGTGCCACTATTGTCTATTGCTATCGAGATGTAAGCCACGGCACCGACAGAGAACATAGGGCTACCTACGGTTACCCAATTGCTCCCATTGTATTTCATTACTGTGGCATTATAGCCTTCATCACTATAAACAACATAGGGAGTACCACTACTGTCAATTGCTATAGATGTGCCTTCTGCATTCGCGTCAGAGAATCCGGGGCTGCCGACAGTTACCCAACTGCTACCATTATATTTCACTACTGTGGCACTATACCCGTAACTGCTATCCGCATAAACCACATAAGGTGTACCGCTACCATCTATTGCTATGGAAATAAATTCAGCGTCCTCGCCCCCGAAGCCAGGGCTACCAACTGTTACCCAACTGCTCCCATTGTATTTCATTACCGTCGCAGCCCCATAGGGAGGATTAATAGTGAAATCATTGTAAACCACATAAGGAGTTCCACTCACGTCTATGGCAATATCTGGTGTGCCAACAATCATCCCTGCTGAAAACTCAGGGCTGCCTACGGGCACCCAACTTTGTGCAGCCATCCGGCCGCTCATTACAAATAATGCAATCAATGCAAAAATTATCTTTTTCATTTTTTATATTTTTATTGTTATGGAACTTCAAAAGATATTTGAGAATAGAAAAGCCGCTGTTACTGTTCCAGCTTCACTAGTTTCACTACTTTGATAGGCTTATTATTCCTGTCCATTATCTTAACAATATATACCGCGTCCGGCAATAACTGCACATCAACGCTATTCGTGTATTTTTGTGATAATATCAGCTTCCCGTCTATTGATAGTATCATGACGTTTACCTGCGATGGCGCGTCTATATACACTGTTGTTGATGCCGGATTAGGATATACGCGGGTGTTATTGGCAGTAGCTGCAGTGTCTAATTGTATGCGCGTAATAGCCTCATAGGTCAGCGGTGGATATTCTACATTCCCTGCGCTGTCTGTGGCGATACTGAAGAATTTATAAGTATGCCTGTTTGCACCCGGGAAATAAGCCATTGTATCCGTTTGGTTCACTAACCACTGCTGGTACTCCCCGCTATCCGTTGACACATAAATGGAATAATAGCGAACACCTGAAAATGTGTCTATACCTGTCCAATGAACAGCGAAAGTATCAACAGTGGTTACTGCCGGTAGTGATAAAACATGGCTGTGAGGCTTTATGGTATCTATTACACTTGGCCAGTCATTGGTAGTGATTGCCGCATTGCTGTCAAAAATAATTGTAGCGGTGTTATGTACTGTATCCATATTACCTGCGGTACTTTTGACAAGGTAGCTAACGTAGCCGGTACCAAATATTCCGCTGGTATCCGGTGGCAGAAAACCAGCCAATGCATTAGTGGTAACCTGGTTGGTAACTGGGTCTATGGTGGTAAATAGCCATTTCACTATGCCCGTTACCGTATCTATACTTCCGGTTACTCTTGCTTTGACACCCATTGTTGCGGTAAGGTCAATATCACGGATAAACGATTTAGGCATATTGGTGAATGTAACCATAGAATCACCTATGATTACTGACGTAAATCCAAATGTGGAAACTGCAAAAACACTTTTATCTAAGGTATCAATCACTTGTACGGTTTGTGCCGGTAAAGTTGCCGTTGGCTTATTCTCAAATGAGATGGTATAACCGAAAAGATTATTAGTATTTGTATAATGGGAAGTGCTGCCACTGCCTGGACCGTATTTTTCGTTGGGGTCAAATGCAGTTCCTATTGCTGACCATATTGACGCTAAGCTCAAACCTCTTTCCAGATAATTGCATAGGGCCCATGAAGCAATGTCGCCTCCAGCTTTGTCTTTTATTTCTTCCTTCAATGTCGCTCGTGCTGTTTGATTTATTACAAACTTTGAAATCTGAAGAAGAACTGCACAATTCAAGAGCGTATGTATGTCGGCATTTAATAACTGTGGATATTTTATTATTGAACTTTCATTAAATGCGTATTGATAATGCATATATAAATTTCCAGAAATACCGAGGAGGCAACTGCCTCCGTGCGCCAATAACGCCAATACCGCTGCTCCCGCCTCACTTGGCGGTACTAAAGCACCATAAAGCAGTACACCGACTGCCCATTCGTCTAATGAAAGCGATAGCTGATTTACAAGCAACCCGGGATCATTTCCATCGCCCTCCATACAATTATTATAATCTTGTGTAGAGTATATTATAGGGTATTCATCAGAAGTAGTAGAACTCGACCTGGCAGCAGTTGCTAATGTTGTCACTAACGGTTCTTTAAGCGTCGCAGTGATGTTATAATATTGATGCGACACATCTAGCGTTCTCATAGTATCAGGAGGGTTAATGATAAAATGGACAATGGCTGTACCTCCCGCAGACACTTTCGGAACAATCAATGCTGCAAAACTTGTGTTCGATATTGAATCGAAGATCACGTCTGTAGAGTCATCCCAGTCTATTTGCAATCCTTTCACATCTGGAAGGCTGTCAAAAAAGGCACTTGAATTTAGATATCGAATTGTAGACTGTGGTGGCAGCCCTGTTATGAATACCGGAAGTGCGTTAACATCAGTTTCCCGATTGTTTTGAATTGTTATGGTGAAAATTTGTTGAAATCCTAATCTTATTATTGACGGGCCATTTAATGTAATATTAATGCTTGTATCGGCTGGATTTGTTGGTATTATAGTAAACCCGTCAGGTAGCAAAAATGTATCTGTAGGCGTAATCACCTGCACATTCCATTGGCCTGTAACTACTCCAGCAAGATTCAGCGTAGTTCTCATATCCGAAGGGTCAAATATTATCAAAGTATCGCCTGTAATATCTGGCTGCCCGGCCATTTTTAAGGCAAACGTGGTACCTAGCAAAAATCCTGCCCCTGTTATATCCACTGTTACAGCGCCTGCATTGGCAGCTTGATTTGGCGATATGGTAATTGTAGCCACAGTAATATTTTGGCAAACTGTAGTGGCGCAGGTACTATTCGCCCTGGTAAAGCATACGTCATACACACCGGCACTATAATATTGATGGTACGGGTCGGCAATATTAATAGTGTTTCCATCTCCGAAGTCCCAATAGTTGGTGAGCGTGGTATCTGTAGCTGAAAAAAAGTTGGTTTTATACTCGTCCTGTACAAAAGAAAAATTAACTATTGGCGCAGGAAGTACGTCCACTGCTTGCGAAACGCTGGCGCTGCAATCGCTATTTGTAACTGTATATATAATTGTATCAATGCCAGGGGTAACTCCAGTAACACCGCCTCCTGATACAGTCGCTGTGGCATTAACACAGCTCCAGGTTCCACCTATTATTCCATCAAATAAAATAATGCTTGCTCCAACACATATATTTGACGTACCAGAAACAAAAGAAATACTACCCGGATTTGGTATTGGAAGGACAGTAATCGTTTTAATTGCACTAACACCGCTATAAGTATAAGAAATAGTGGTAGTGCCTCCCGCTACTCCCGTTACAACGCCGGAAACAGAGCCAACAATTGCCACGGCTGTATTGCCACTACTCCAGAAACCTCCGGTAGTATCCACGAATAGGTTTGTAGTCATACCAACGCATACGCTCGTATTTCCCGTAATAGCTGCTAATACGGTTATTGTATCAGTAACGTTTGAAGTGCCGCAGACATTGCTAACTGTGTAAGAAATCACTACGATACCCGGAGATATGCCAGATACAAAGCCCGAGAATGAATCCACTGTTGCTATGAATGCGCTGTTACTATTCCAAATACCGCCAGATGTCGAATCACTTAAAAATGTTGTGCTACCGGCAGTTACTGTTGATGAGCCAGTAATAATACGTGCCGTAGCGTTAACCGTAACCGAATCAGTAGTAACGCTACTCCCAACTGTATATGTAATAACTGCTGTACCAGCCGAAACTCCTGCTACTATACCAGTAACAGAACCAACGGTAGCAATTGCTGTATTGCTGCTACTCCATATTCCACCGGATGTATCAATAGTTAACGTTGTTGTTGATCCTATGCAAATGGCTGAAATTCCGGTTATAGCAGCTAATACGGAAACTGTATCTATTGCTCTACCTGTGCCACAGCTACCAATTACGGTATATGAAATTTCCACAGTACCGGTTGATACTCCCGCCACTGTGCCAGTACCGGAACCCACTGTAGCAACGGAAGTATCACTGCTACTCCATACACCGCCAGTTGTTCCATCGTTTAATGTAATGTACCCGCCTTCTGAAACTATTGGTGTACCTGTAATGGCACCTACATAAGGATTAACCGTTACCGTTATAGAAGATGAAATACTCCCTACAGAATAAGTAATATTTGCCAAACCTCCTGAAACCCCAGTAACGACGCCGGAGCCAGAACCAATAGAAGCAATAGCTGTATTGCTACTGCTCCAAACGCCGCCACTTGTATCAATCGTTAACATTGTTGTTGAACCAATACACAAACTGGCTGTTCCGGAAATAACAAATGGATTATTATTAACTATTAATGCAATTGCGGGAATCATACCTATTTGGGCGGTATAATTGAAAGAATCAACAGAATTAACATTGGCAGTACCCGGAAAAGGACAAGGTGGCGCAGCACTGCCTGGCATCGCTATAAACGGATAATCTCCGGTCCATTCGACACTTGAATAATCCATAGTACCAGAAGAATGATAACGACTATAAATTCGTGGATACGGAGACTGTTGCCCATCGCATCCTAAGAAATAGCCGCTTGGAACGTTGGCGGCTATATAATACCATGAATTAGAATCAAGCAAAATTGTCGCTCCAGGTGTTCCGGTTAACGTATCACCCATTTGTACCGTAAATACCCCCCCGGATGTATCACTACCCAAAAATGTGTAAATGCCAAGAGCAATAAGTGATAATTCACCATTTTGTACAAGGCCGTCCAAAGGATGGCCTCCTGAGCCATCAAGCCACTTAAACGCGTAAATATTCATTGACCCCAGGCTAATTGGGCTGGCAGTGCCATAGTATGGGTGAGCAGTTGATGAAGAAGTAGTTGATGAAATAGAGAATTGCACACTACTGATTGCCGTCCCCTGATGTGCAACATAATACATTGGTCCCCAAAGAAAATCAGTACCCGGAAAGGGAGTCGCATAAATATCACACACAGGCGCATTATTGATAAAATCGTACCGGCCTTTGGAATAAAGGCTATCTGTTGTATAGAATGAATAAGTTGCTGTGTCATCAGCTAAATATTGGTCAACACTATCAGAGTTGATCGTGTATGTTAAATCAAACCGGCCTGTTCCTGTTCCTGTTGGAGCAAAATTATATTCAGCAGGCGCAAGCATTGCATAGATCGAATCCGAAGGAGGGAAAAGCACAAGAGTCGGACTGACGTCTGTGTGAATAACACTTGTTCCACCACCTGATGGGGTATATTTTAAAGTATCATTCACTTTTATATGTGTCGCATTATTCAAACCGTAATTAGCTATAAATGCGCCATCCATTCCTTTGTAAGCGCTTGGGTTTCCGCCGGAGAATAATTGGTTAGAGGGTATTGCATAATCATGCCAACCGGCAGCGCCATCGGGAACAAATCCAAGGTTATTGTTATAATTCTGGTTCCACAAAGTAATAGTCATTCTGACACTACCTGGCGATAAGTTGTATTCATATTCAATAGCACTCGCATCGTCATATCCGATCATTATTACAGGGATTGTAATTGTCCCGACCCCACTGGTATATCCGGGAGAAAATGGTGAACTGCCAGGAAATGCATTCATAATGATACATGCAACGGCTCCTGCGTTCTGGGCGTATAACGCTTTTTGAGAAAAAGAAACAGGGCTGGATGACGGGCCACGCCAAATCAGGCAAATCATTCCGGTCATAGACCCGGTCGCAAAAGGTGTTGCAGCTTCTGAATCAGTGACAGGAGGTATGACTACAGGAACATTAATAAGGGATGAATAAACAATATCCGGCCACTCTGCCCCACCTGTAACAGACCCAACTATTGCAGGAGCATTTACTTTTTCACCGGCAATAATACCGGGTGTAGTCACAAACAAGCGAATACCTACATAATCTGTGTACCAGTTTGTGGCGCCAAATGCCAAAGGATGGATTTGTCCATTCACTGTGCTACAAAAGGCAAATAAAAAAACAATAAAAAAAAAGGGAGTGAATTTTTTCATAAAAGAGTATTTCGTGACTGAATGATCAGCAGGTACATTTCATAAAATATTAGGTGATATTCTTTATAGAAATTAATACTATAGCTAAGTTAGATGTTAATCTTTTTATTTTCAGATTAAATAACAATAGAGTTACAAGCGGTTAACAATTTTTTATACTATTGCCCCAGTTGCCGGTAGTCTTCCCAAAAGTCTAAAACATCACTCTTGATCATAAATAGCCCTATCAACAATAAGCGCATTTTGGAAATAAAAAACATTTCGTTTTTCATGGCTGAGAAATTTGCTTTTGTGTTTTTTCATACGTCACTTTTTTAGTGGTGAAAAATATTGCTGATTATTTCATGTACATGGCTACCGTAATAGTAATGGACATCTCCGAAAATAAATAGGCGCAAAACACACTTTTTTTTATCGTGAAAAACTATACTCTTTTTCAACTATTTTTTGCAATTAGGAAAATTCCGTTTTTTTGAAAGCGGTTACAAAATAAAAAAAACGAACATTGACATCACCTGCTTTGAGGGGGTCGAAGCCCTGTACAACGAGTGAAGCAACGCCCAGGCGAACCTGAGCATTTGCTAAACTTCCTTGTTGTACTATGAATTTCGACCCTTCAAAGCAGGGACAGTTTTGCTAATGCAAAATCTTTCTTTTTTATCCTTTCTTTTATTTATTCATAAGCGGTATGTGTTAAGTTTCAGTCTATAAAAAAAACGGGAAGCTGAATTCAAGCGGCAAATGCAACACTATGTAAATTTAATAATTTAACTGGTGATACGAATTTGTTCTTTTTTCTGGGTCTATTGTTAAGCCTTTTTTGCACGTTGCTAATTGTGTTTT
>Ga0182030_10025466_pt1 | contig 10778 bp, 11 predicted proteins | sample 812S3MmetaG_FD_121299 | JGI IMG/M metagenome (GOLD analysis project Ga0182030, IMG submission 121299) | Permafrost microbial communities from Stordalen Mire, Sweden - 812S3M metaG (Illumina Assembly) | ecosystem: Environmental > Terrestrial > Soil > Wetlands > Permafrost | place: Sweden... | reverse complement strand
GTCGTGAACAGGGAGAAGCTCTCCGTCGTGGGCGAGATGGCCAGTTCGCTGATGCACGATTTACGCAGTCCCGTATCGCACATCCGGCTCAGCGCCGACCTGATCGACACGTCCACCCAGGTCGAAAAAATTCCCCAGTGGTGCGAGGGCATCCGGCTGCAGTGCGACCGGCTCGTGGGCATGGCGGCGGAATTGATGGAATTTTCCAAGGGCGAATCGAAGCTGGGGCCGAGCCGGACCACCACAACGGAATTTCTGAAGCAGTTCCAAGCCATCAATCGGGAATGCCTCGCGCCCGATGGAGTCGAGATTTGTTTTCACGCCGAGCCAGCCGAAATTGAGGTCGATTCCTTACGGCTGCAACGCGCACTGCAAAACCTGGTGACCAATGCAGTCGAGGCGCTCCACGCCACCCCGAACCCGCGCATCGAGATTGTTGCCCGGGTCAAGGATGCGACCTTTTATCTGGCCGTTAAGGATAACGGACCGGGGATTCCGGCGGAAATCCAGAATTCGATTTTCGAGCCGTTTGTCACGCACGGCAAATCCAAAGGCATCGGTTTGGGCATGGCCATTGTGCGCAATATCGTGACCAGTCATGGAGGGACGATCAGCTTTAAAACTGCTCCGAACAAGGGCGCCTCTTTCCTCATCGCCATCCCGCAAAAGATGCAGTTGTAGGGACGGTCACAGCCACGGCTGATCGACCGCCGCTACAACTGCATCTACGGCTGAACGACGTTCAACCGGATGAACTGCTGGGTTGTCGTGGCGGCGACTCGGACTTGGATGATCGGGTCGCCGCTCGAATCCGTGCCGGTTTGCACAAAGGTGGGATTGGAGGCCGTCGTCCAATTAACCATATCGGGGGAAGTTTCAACGTTGACGTTCACGCCGACCAAGGCGTTGTGCTGATGGTAGGTCAGTGTGAGGTATTGCGTGCCGGAAATTGTGGCCGAGCCTTCGACGGGCAATCGGGCGAGAGCCGCGCCAGTCATCGGCACGCTTGGGTTGATGTCGAAAACATATTTCAGCAGGTTGGGAACTCCGTCGTTGAAGGGCGTCGCGGCAGGCGCGATGAAATTCGGGTTACTCTGCTGTGTCGAGGTGAATGGAGAGTTCGCCCCGGTCTGCCAGTTGGAAAAAATTTGCACACCCGTCAACGTGGTGATGGAGTTGACCACAACGTAGTCTGATTGGGCTGGATATATAATACTGTTCAACTCAATCGCCTGATTGCTGGAAAGTGGAGTCGCTGAGTTATTGTCGGCACTGTCTGCGTTGTAAATTGGCAGGTTGCCGATTTGGTCCATGACAGACAGGCTGCTCGTATTGATGATCTTGCCGAATACGGTGAAAGGTCCCCCATCTCCAGTGTCCAGAGTAGAGTTATCACCTTCATTAAAAAACCAGCTGGTGGTGCCAGAATTCTCACCCGTCGATAGGGCCATGGCAAGGGTACCCCGCGTATTGGAGATATGGGCATTTATATACGCGGCATTAGTGGTGTCGGTCATCAACGGATCACCATTAGGATCTGGGGGATTGGGATTGTAGTCTCTAGCGGGCGCGATCGTTGGCAAGTAAAGGGTCTCGGAAGTGCCCGTACCGCTGGTTAGATAGGTGGAATAAAAAATCCCGCCTTGGATCACGAAGCCTGATACGGAACGGTGAATAATCGTGCTGTTATAGCCAGCTGTGCCGCTGGCGGTGCTGAGGGTGATAAAGTTGCTGACTGCGTTGGGTGCCTCGTCCGAGTACAAGAGAACATCGATGTTCCCCATCGTGGTGTTGAACCGGACATAGGTATTATCGATGCACTGCGATCGAAGCGTGGTCAGAAAGAGGAGGCTCAGGCAGAGGGCCAAGCGGCGAATTGTCATAAGAAGCTAAATGATGCCGAGATGTTCAGAGAAAGGATAACTGATACTGCGTAGCTTATCAATTCACTTTCACGGCTTTGCGACCCATTGGCAATCATGTTAAACAGAAGCATGAACGATTCGAACTGCCATCAGCCTTATATCCAGAGCCTTCCGGCAAAATACCAATGCCTTGTCTGGCGAGGCGTATTTGGGCTGGCGCTCTTCGTGGCAAGCGCACTTATGTCCGGTTGCGCCAGCCTTCAGCCGCAGGATTTCGCGAAATCGTCCACCCACTTTGAATTGGATCGCTACTTCATCGGGCATACGCGTTCGTGGGGTGTTTTTGAAAATACGCATGGCGCGCCGCGACGTACCTTCACCTGCGACAACCGAGGTGTGCGCGACGCATCGGGCGAAGTCACGCTCACCCAGCACTTTCGTTTCAACGATGGGAAGACCCAGATGCGCGTATGGCACATTCACCGGGTCGATGCGACGCACTGGGACGCGACGGCCAACGACATGGTCGGCGTCGCGCATGGCGAGGGATCGGGCAACGCCTTTTACTGGGAATACAACATCGCAGTGGATCAACAAAATCCGCTGTCGACGGTGCATATCCGCCAATGGATTTATCAGCCCGAGGGCACGGATACTTTGATGACCCGGCTCGTCGTCACCAAATGGGGCGTCACTCTTTTCGAGGTGAGCGAGGTGATTCATCGCGTTTCGAACGATTCGGGAAATTAGGGCAAATTGTCATAACGCGGTCACGAACACGAAATTAGCCCGGACAACTTGTTGTCCGGGTTCGCGCCAGTCGGCTCTGGCGCGAACAAGAAGCAGCCAGGCATCTTGATACGCTCTGGGCGGCTTCTTGTCCCTCGACCGAAGTTTCGGTCCCGGCACCCGGACAATAAGTTGTCCGGGCTACTCGATTGCATGTGCGATTCGTTAAACCTGCTCACGGCGCGAGTACCGCTCTTTTACAGCGCGCGTTTGATTTCCTTCTCGAAGACATCGGGCTCGGTGAGGCCGAGATGCCTGGCGACGATGTTTCCTTTCCGGTCGATAACGAAAGTCGTGGGGATGCCTTCGGTGACGCCGTATTGATCTGCGACCTTATCGTCGGCCAGGACGAGCGGATAATTGATCTTGTTCTTCTCGGCGAAGGCCGCCACGACAGGCGCGCCGCCCTGATCGACCGATATGCCGACGACCACGAGCCCCTGCTTGCCGTACTTGTCCTGCAACGCGATGAAATTCGGGATCTCCGCGCGGCAAGGCGGGCACCAGGTGGCCCAGAAATCGATGACGAGCACCTTGCCCTTGAAGTCGGATAATTTGACCGTGTTGCCCTTGACGTCCTTCAGCGCCCAGCCTGGCGCAGGTGCGGCGTCGGCAAAAAGGAGAGATTGCGAGGTAAGAACAAAGAGAACGACGGCCCAAGCCAGATAATTTTTTGTGGAGCGCATGGAAGAAGGTATCATGAATGTGGGACGCCGTTTATGCTTATATATTCCGGCTTTGCAGCGCGTCGTCATATTACGTTTCGGCAATTCTCAGATTTCATGAAATTTTTTAAATCAACAGGCCTCTAACTTTTATGATGAGATTATTAAAGAGTACGGCTGGCTTGGTGTTAGTTGCCGGCCTGAGCTTGTTGGTTTTAAGGGCAACTGCTGCAGCGCCGGACACATCGACGGCAAAACCAGCGCCACCGGCAAAAACCGAGACGGCGACGTTTGGCATGGGCTGCTTTTGGTGCGCGCAGGCGCTTTTTGAAAAATTCGGCGGCATCACCCACATCGATTGCGGCTACGCGGGCGGCCATACCGAAAACCCCACCTATGAGGACGTCTGCACCGACCAGACCGGCCACGCGGAGGTGGTGCAGATCACGTATGATCCGTCGAAGATCAGCTATCAGCAATTGCTGGAAATTTTCTGGGACGTTCACGACCCGACCACGCTGAATCAACAGGGCAATGACGAAGGGACGCAATACCGCTCCATCATTCTCTACGAAACTCCGGAGCAACAGAAGCTGGCCGAGGCCTCGAAACAGGAGGAGGAAGCCAAGCTGAAAAAGCCGGTGACGACCGAGATCGTCCCGTTAAAAGCCTTCTACCGTGCGGAGGAATATCACCAGGAATATTTCAAGAAGCATCCTTATCAGCCCTACTGCATTTTCGAGATCAGCCCGAAGGTGAAGGCGCTGGAAAAGAACCCGCCAGCGGGCATCAAGCCGGCTAATTGAGGAACCATGCGCCGATCCCTCAACTGCTTCGTTGTCATCGCAATCGGACTCACAGCCATGCCGCTTCTCGCGCAGGACCTTGTCTTCAAAAGCAAGAGCGGAAAGGCCACGCTGCTGGAGCTCTATTGCTCCGAGGGCTGCAGTTCGTGTCCACCTGCCGAAGCATGGATTAGTAATATCAAGTCGTCACCCGGACTTTGGAGCGATATTTTTCCCGTCGCGTTTCATGTCGATTATTGGGACAGCCACGCCTGGGTCGATCGTTTTGCCCAGCCCGCCTATACGCAACGGCAACGGAATTACGCCGCGCAGTTGAAACAGGATGGAGTTTATACGCCGGAATTCGTCGTTAATGGACGCGAATGGAGCGAATGGTTTCACAGCGAGCAGAAAACCCCGGCGCAAATCGAGACGCATGGCAACCTCACGCTCTCGAGCATCGACGCCGGGAGAGAAGTGTCCGCCGTTTACTCACCAGCCGGTTCCGCAGGTGCGGCGATGTACGTGCTCAACATCGCGCTCCTTGGAGTCAATATTATGAGCGATGTTCAGCATGGCGAAAATGGCGGACGCAAGCTGACGCACGACTTTGTCGTCCTTGATTTCAAATCGGAGCTGATGGACGGCGGGCCCATTTCCGAAAGCGGTCACATCCGGCTCGAGTCAACCACCGACGACCCGCCCGGAGCCATCGTCGCGTGGGTCAGCGCGCCCGACGGCTCCATTCTCCAGATGACGGGAGGCTGGCTCAAGCCCACGCCTTCCAAATAAGAAAGCGCCCACGGTTCGGACGTGGGCGTTGTGATTGGCCCGTGCCCTGGTTCAGGAAGGAACCAGAGCTTCGGCGACTGATCACTTGTTTTACATGAAGTCACCATCACCCGACGCCGGGGCAACGCAATACTTCAGCCGTTAAAGCATCGCCAACCGCCTCATCCACAAGGCAATTCCGTAGGAGATGCAGGTGGTGCGTCTTTGCTTAATCGAAGCGCGGCGGGTAGATCGAGCAATAGCCGATCGCGCAGAGGAGGAAGATGCCCAGCGTAATGATGTAGCCGAGAAATATGCATCGGTAGCCTTTCTTGAAAAGGGTGACGATGACCCCGACCAAGCCCACGAGGAACGCGGGTGGAAACGCGAGGCACATAACGGTGCTGACAACTAAAATCGCCGCGCCTATTCCGGCCGCCGCCAGGGGAGAGAGACCGCTTTCAACCGGGGCCGGCGAGGGCGGGATCGAAGGCGGATTGGGTTCAACGGGTTCCGATGGTGGCAGTTTTTCGTTCATAAGCGGAAAAGCATGAGCCTCAATGCATGTTGTTCAGGCCGGAACAGACTTCGATGAGAATCAGCATAACCAAACCGATGCCGATAAGAAGCGCCAAACCGCAACCAAGCAAAACATTCCGCGTGGTGTGATTGGGCTTCGGCGGCGGAGGAGGAGCGCTCGGGAAAGGTGGGGGGAGTTCGGGGTTCACGTGAAGGACTTCGGAAGGCTAGTGCATGTTGAAGGGCTGATTCGCGCAATAGATGATGGCACCCAGGAGGATGACACCAACAGTAGTAATGAAACCGACAAAAATTCCCCGATAGCCCTTGAAGAAAAGAGTGCAGAACGCGCCCATTCCGATAAACAGAAATGGCATGGGATTTTGCATGAGATAGCAAAGCCCCCATGAGAGAAAAATCAGGACGATGCCGAGCAAAAACATCAAGCCAAAGTGGGGTGAAGAGGGCGGTGGTTCACTCAGCGGGTGAATTTGCGCTGGCTTGGAGGGTGGAAAGGGCGGTTGATCTTCATTCATACAGTTACCGGCTCCATTTCATCTTTCAGTTTTTGCAGCAACTGTTCCTTGTCGTCGCGATAGAACATGTTGAAGGTGTCGAACGGAATGATCCGGCCGTCGGGATGGACGATGTGGATGCACGACTTCTTCACCGACCGCACGTCGAAGTTCTGCGCGTCCATGAACTGGATGATGAGCACGCGAAAGACCTTGTCGTAGGTCATCGATTCCGGCGCCTGCACCAGCGGCAGGCAGCAGAGCAATTGCTTGAGCGAGGTCGTGGCCGATTCGGGCGAGTGCGAGGTCGAGAAGAGCTTGAAGACGTGATCGCGCAACCGGGGATCGCGCTCGTAGACGATGGTGTTGCCTTCGCCCTGCAGCAGCACCTTGGGATCGATCATGCTGGTGAGCGGTACGGTTTTGCCGCCGAGCTTCAGCGCGTAGCCCATCGCCAGCGCGTCGGGGTGGCACGGCACGGGAATGATGTCCTCCGGCTTGAAGATATCGCTTTGCGTGAGGATGTTTTGCCGGACCTCCGCGAGCGTGAGCCGGTCGCGCGCCGCGTCGAAATTGTCCAGTCGGCCCGCCGCCTGGATCGGCTGGAAAGTGACGCCGCGAACGCACGGTTGCTTCAGCGCGAAGTCGATAATCTTGCCGAGCTCTTTGTCGTTCGAGCCTTTCTTCACTACCACGACCAGCGTGGTGGAAATATTGTGTTGGTTCAGATGCTCGAGCGCCTGCAGGCGAATCCGGCGCAGATCGGCCCCGCGCAATTCCTTCAGCGGCCCTTCCTCCAGCGAATCGAATTGGAGATAAAGTTCGAAGCCGGGCATGTAATCCTTGAGCCGCTTCGCGAAGTCAGGTTCCTGCGCGATGCGAATGCCATTCGTGTTCACCATGAGGTGCTTGATCGCCTTCCGTCGCTTGGCCGCATCGAGTATCTCGAAGAATTGGGGATGAATCGTCGGCTCGCCGCCGCTGATCTGCACGATGTCCGGCTCCTTTTCGTTGCGCAGAACGCAATCGAGCATGAACTCGACCTGCTCCATCGAGCGGTGCGTTTGGCGATGCGGGCCTGACTCGGCGTAGCAGACGGGGCAGGTGAGGTTGCACGCGTCTGTGATCTCGACCAGCGTGAGGCAGCTATGCTGCTCATGATCCGGGCAGAGTCCGCAATCGTAGGGGCAGCCGTACTTGATCGGCGTGTTGAACTTCGCCGGCATCTGGCCCGGCTTCAGGGTCAGGCGCGATCTTTTGTAGTATTCGATATCGGTCGAGATCAGCACCTTTTCGAAGCCGTGCTGCTGGCAGCGCTTGTGCATGTAGACGCAGTCGTCCTGGAGGACGATCTTCGCTTCCACTTTGCGATAACACGTCGTGCAAACGCTGTTGGTCAGTTCGTAATAGAGATAGGGGCGATCAGACATGGGATTTCTCCGGCTGGGGTTGTTCGGAAAATTTCATCAGCGAGTAGGCGCAGAAAATCAGCGCGACGACACATCCCCATTGGATGCCGCTCAAGCCACCGAACAGCGTCCAGTGCGGTTTGAAAAAATCGATATAGAATCGAAACGAGAGATAGCCGACCATGAACCAGCGGAATTTCAGTCCGGGAATGGTCAGCGCCGCGCGCTTGAGCCAGAGCACCGTGCCCAATGCGATGAGAAAAAGAATCTCGTATATCTGCGCGGGGTGACGCGGAATGCCGTCGCCGTAATCGACGCCCCACGGGAGATCGGTCCGGATGCCGCAGGTCGCGTCGGAAAGGCCAGTCAGGAAACAGCCGGCGCGCCCGATGCACATACCGAGAATCAGCGGATAGACGCACAGGTCGCCGGTCGAACTGGTGACGCCCAGGATTTTCTTGGCTAGCGCGACACCCGCCCAGCCGCCGAGCAGTCCGCCGACGATGGTCTTGCCGCCGAACCAGAAATTCGGATCGTTGCGCATAGCCCAGTAGAGAGCGGGCGCTTCCGCCCATGCCAGCAGTTTGGCCCCAATCAACGCGCCAAAGAGACAGCCGACAAAAATCCACGCGTTCTGTTCCCACGAAAGCTGCGGTCCCGGCGCGCGCTTCTTCAAAAAAAGGTAGAGCCGGAATCCAAGAAAGTAGGCCAGCACGTCGCACACCGGATGAATCGGCACATGCCAGCCCCAGAAGTTGAGGATGACCGGAAAATGCCACTCCGGTTTGATGATGGCGAAGATCGGGGTCATGGAGTTTTCTTCGCGGAATCAAGATGCGTGTCCCACCGACTATTCGATTCCAAGTCCTTAGATCCGGCAACAGAAGCATCATGGAGGAATTTCAGATCTTCGAGAAACTGGCGGCGGCGAGTGGCTGGCAATGCGCCGAAGATTTCCTTTACGCCGGCTTCGTAGCTCGGGGTGATTTTGCGCCACAGCGCGCGGCCCTTGGCGGTCAGGATCAGCACGACCTGACGACGGTCCTTGGGATGTTCCTCGCGCTTCACCAGTTCGTCGCGGACCATACGGTTGAGCACGATGGAGATACTCGATTTGCCGACCAGGAGCAGATCGACCAGGGCGGCCTGGTCCATGCGACCATCGTTCATAGCCAGCAGGTTGAGGATGTTGAATTGCGCTCCAGTCAGGCCGAAGGGCTGGAAAAAGGCTTCACTTCGGCGTTCGAGCAGGCTCTGGACGAGAAGGAAGGCGACGAGGAGGTCGTGAGGTTCGGGCTTGCGTTCCATGGAGCTACTATGACGTCAAATAGTACGATGTCAAACTAAAAGACATGTTTTCGCCTTGATATGAGTGATCTCTTCCGAGGTCGCTTGATCCGCGTCTTGGGGCATTCCGGAGGAATGCAACAATCGTAGCCGGTGGTTGAGTCCCTGCTCGGAGGGACGATGCCACCGGATATGGATTCTCTTTTGGGTCTACCCCGGTCAGGGGTAACACAGATGGTGATACCCCTGCCGGGGTAGAGGTTTCGATGATCCTGTTCCGGTGGTAACGCGCACGCGACATGTGTGTCTCGTGCGCTCAACCACCGGCTACGATTGTCGCAAGCCTTCGGCTTGCCAAAACAACGAGGCCCATTTTCGCGGATGTCGCCGTGAGGCTGTTTCAGGTTGGCCGCTCGGTAGCGGATAGCGTCCGCGCCGTCTTCCCATCCACCCACGTGCTGCCGACCAGCGTGCCGCGGGGGAAATCGGGCACGCCCGTTTCGCCACGGTGGATCATGCCGATGACCATGTCGACCGCGGCTTCGCCCACCACGTCGTTGTGCTGGTTCATGCCCGCCCACTCGGGTGACCGGGAGCGCCATTCGAGCTGGATCAGCCCGACCTCCCTCGGGTCCTTGAGCCAATCCCGCACGACATTGTAGAGCGTCAGCAGCGCGTCCGGTTTTTCCTGCTCGAACCAGCGGTGAAAGAGCGCCGGTTTTTGCCGCGCCTCCTCGACGAAGTAGAAGGGGCGGGTGCGGTTTAAGGCCGGCAGGCCTGCCTGAGCCACCTGGACCCCGGCGCTGAATCGCCCATCGGTCAGGCCGTCGATGACGTGATCGAGCACGAGCGCCGGTCTCCGATAGCCAAGCTCCAGCGCTTGCTGGAAAGCCTTCAAGGCCAGCATGTGATGGTCCGTGCAGGCGAACGAAAGCGCCGGATCGCGCGTGCGGACGCCGGTGACCACGGTCGGGACCGCCTCCCACGTCGATTGAAATTTCTCCGGCAGCCGGTTCTCCTTCATCAGCCCGACGACGATGGCCCCTTTGATGCTCCGGGCGCGCAGAATCTTGTTCAGGCGCTCGCCGTTGAGCTCCGGATCGTGCAGCCAGAACTCGTCCAGGCTGTAGCCCAGTTCCTGGGCGCGTCGATGGCACCCGCTCACGTAAATGGGGATGGTGGGGTGGCGCGTAAAAGCGGCCACATCCTGATTGGCGTTCAGCAGGGCGAGCGAGGCCTGGAACGCGGGCGCGCGGGACATTCGCAACTGCGCCATCAGGTGCGTCACGGTGGGGTTTTTCTGGTAGCCCATGGACTTCGCGACGCGCTCGATATGGCGGCGTGTTTTTTCGGGGATTTGCGGATCGCCGCGCAGCGCGAGGGACACCGCGTTTTTGGAGACGCCGGCCCGCTGTGCAATGTCGCTCATGGCGACGTGTTTGGCCTGCATGGACTTTACTGTCCAGTAAACCCGCGCTTTTACAATCCCAATCGGTGCGTTAGGACTATTGCCATGATCTCCGCTTTGGGTATTGATTATGGTACTAATTCGGTCCGGGCGCTGGTGGTCGATTGCGCCACGGGTGAGGAACTCGGCACCGCAGTGCTCGATTATCCGAGTGGGAGCCAGGGCGTCCTGCTCGATAAAAGCGACCATCACCTGGCCCGCCAAAATCCGGCTGATTATCTCTTTGGCTTGGAAAAATCGGTTCGCGCCGCCTTGGCGCAGGCCGCGCAAAAGCCCGGCTTTTCCGTGGAGCAAGTCATCGGCATCGGGGTCGATACCACCGGCTCCAGTCCCATTCCGGTCAATCAGGCCAGCGTTCCGCTCGCGCTTGATCCCAAGTGGGCCCAGAATCTTGCGGCGCACTGCTGGCTCTGGAAGGACCACACCAGCTATCGGGAAGCGGCGGAGATCACCCGTATCGCCGCGGAGCATCGCCCCCAATTTATCGCCAAGTGCGGCAATACTTATTCCTCGGAGTGGTTCTGGTCCAAGATCTGGCGCTGCCTCAGGACGTCGCCCGACGTTTTCGAAGCCGCCTATAGCTGGGTCGAGTTGTGCGACTACGTTCCGGCCGTGCTCGCGGGTGTGACCGATCCCCTCAAAGTGAAGCGCGGCATCTGCGCGGCGGGGCACAAGGCTCTTTATAGTGATGAATGGGGCGGTCTG
>Ga0182030_10025465_pt1 | contig 10779 bp, 17 predicted proteins | sample 812S3MmetaG_FD_121299 | JGI IMG/M metagenome (GOLD analysis project Ga0182030, IMG submission 121299) | Permafrost microbial communities from Stordalen Mire, Sweden - 812S3M metaG (Illumina Assembly) | ecosystem: Environmental > Terrestrial > Soil > Wetlands > Permafrost | place: Sweden... | reverse complement strand
GTGGAAACCCGCATTGAATGCCTTTACAATCGCATTCCCAGGACGTATAATTCCTTCAACGAAGTAACCGAGATTCACTCACAAAGAGCAGAACCAGTTACACCGTTTATGAGACAGTCCCGAGCGAAGTCCTGTCGAGTTGAACAGTCAGCGTTTGACAGTTGGCTTCGTCCCCGCTATGAAGGTTGTCGCACGGGAGTCCGGTGTCACTGGGCTGAGAGGGGGGCTGTGAGTCTCCGACCGTCGACCTGATCCGGATCATGCCGGCGAAGGGAGTCCACGTTGTTGGGTCGTCTCCAGGTGACATCCGATGTTCGGCGGGGGCGCGACCGCCGGGTTCTCGGCGAGGGATTGTGACGGGGTCCGGATCGGCTGACGTGGTGATCGTCGGCGGTGGCGTGATCGGTCTATCCATCGCCTGGCGGGCGGCGGAGGCCGGTTTTCGGGTCACGGTGTGCGATCCCGACCCGGGGCGCGGTGCCTCGTGGGTTGCCGCGGGCATGTTGGCCCCGGTGACTGAGGCAGCGGTGGTTGAGGCGGCGTTGACGAGTCTCGGGTTGGTCTCGGCCCGGATGTGGCCGACTTTCGCGGCCGAGGTGGAGGCGGCCAGCGGGATCGATCCCTGTCTTCGGAGTGACGGCACGCTGGTGGTGGCGTTTGACAGCGATGATCGGCGCGCGCTCGAAGAGCTCTTGGCGGTGCATCGGGCGCTCGGTCTCAGCAGTGAATGGCTGAGCCCGGGGGAGTGCAGGCGGCTCGAGCCACTGCTCAGTCCCCGCGTTCGCGGTGGTGTGGCAGTGGCGGGCGACTGGCAGGTGGATAACCGGGCGTTGCTTGGCGCGTTGGTGGGGGCTGGTCACAACCGCAACGTGGAGATGCGTCGAAAGGCGGTTGTGTGCCTGCGGGGCGACGGGACGCGGATCGATGGCGTGGAACTCGACGACGGCGAGGTGCTCCGGCCGGCGGTCGTGGTGCTCGCTGCTGGAGCGTGGTCCGGCCAGGTAGGCGGGGTGCCCCCGTCGGCTCGGCCTCCCGTGCGGCCCGTTAGAGGAGAGATCATTCGTTTGTCCGGGCCTGCCGACGATCCGGTACTGTTGCGGACAGTGCGGGCCTGCGTCCGAGGCCGCTCGGTGTACCTGGTTCCCCGACGCAACGGTGAAGTGGTCGTAGGGGCATCAATGCAGGAGGCTGGGTTCGCGTCGACGGTGAGGGCTGGCGCGATTTCCGAGCTGTTGGGCGATGCCATCGCGGTCGTGCCTGCAGTAGCCGAGCTGGACCTCGTGGAGACCACGGCCCGGCTCCGGCCGGGCACCCCCGACAACGGGCCCATCTTGGGTCCGACACCGGTCGACGGTTTGCTGTTGGCCACCGGCCATCATCGCAACGGAATACTGCTCGCTCCGCTGACCGCTCTAGCGTTGGTCGCCGTTCTTCGCGGGGAATCGTTGCCCGTCGAGGCGAAGGCCTTCACCCTGGAGCGTTTCGGGTGATCGAGTTGACGGTCAACGGTGAGCCTCGTCGCCTTGATCTGGGAACCACGGTGGCCGAGTTCGTCGATGAGGTGGGCTGCGGACGTCGCGGTGTGGCCGTCGCCGTGAACGAAGAGGTGGTGTCTCGTAGCGCATGGGAGGTCACCGAGCTCGTGGCGGGGGACCGTATCGAGATCCTACGAGCGGCACAGGGAGGCTGAAGTTGGACGATCGACTCGAGATTGCTGGCGTGACGTTCTCATCCCGGTTGATTCTGGGAACCGGGGGGGCGCCGAGTATGACAGTGCTGGAAGAGGCCATCCGAGCCTCAGGCACCGAGCTGGTGACGGTCGCCTTGCGTCGTGTCACACCGGGGGTGGCCGGCTCCGTTCTCGACGTATGTGATCGGGTCGGCGTGCGGGTGCTTCCCAACACGGCTGGATGTTTCACGGCGCGCGAAGCGGTCCGGACCGCGCAGGCCGCCCGAGAAGCGTTCGACACCAACTGGGTGAAGCTCGAGGTGATTGCCGATGAACGAACCTTGTTGCCCGACCCGATAGAGCTGCTTGACGCCGCTGCGCAACTTGTCGATCTCGGGTTCGTGGTGTTTCCGTACACCAATGACGACCCTGTCCTGGCCACCCGACTCGTAGGGGTGGGCTGCGCGGTGGTCATGCCGCTGGGCGCTCCCATCGGGAGCGGGATGGGCATCCAAAACCCGTACAACCTGGCCATTATCTGCGAGCAGGTCGAGGTGCCGGTCATCGTCGATGCCGGGATCGGTACCGCATCGGACGCCACGTTGGCCATGGAGTTGGGTTGCGACGCGGTCCTGGTGGCCTCCGCGGTCACCAGGGCCCGTCATGCGGTGGTCATGGCCGAGGCCATCGCGTTGGGGGTGCGCGCCGGGCGTCTGGCGGCCCAGGCGGGCCGTATCCCGCAGCGCCGCTACGCCCAAGCCACCACGCCCATGGCGGGACGGCCCGAACTGTGATCGGCCGTCTTTCATCTTTGCTCGTCGTTACTGACGGACAGCGCACGTCGGGACGGTCCCTTCCTGCAGTTATCGCCGGCGCGGTCGACGGTGGCGCCCGCGCCGTGCTGCTCCGAGAAAAGCATTTGCCTCACGCCACCCGCCGGGATCTGGCGGTCGCGATCGCCGCCATCCTGGCGCCGGTGGGCGGTGTCGTGTTGGTGGGCTCGGACCCAACCATCCCGGCCGACGGGGTTCACTTGGCGGGGGCCGACCCGTTCCCCGAACCGGGGCCAAGGCTGATCGGGCGGTCCTGTCACAACCGGGCCGACATCGAGCAGGCAGCCGCCCAAGGATGCACCTACGCCACGCTGTCGCCCATCTTTCCCAGCCCCTCCAAACCCGGCTACGGTCCGGCCCTCACCCCCTCGGCGTTAGCAGATCTGCCTTTGCCCACATGGGCGCTCGGCGGAGTCGACGCGACCAATGCCGCCCGCTGCATCGCCCGGGGAGCAACCGGTGTCGCGGTAATGGGCGCAATCATGGGAGCCCCGGACCCCGCATCCGCGACCGCCGCCATCCTTGGAGCCCTCGCCTAGTCAGGGGCTGGGCACCTCGCTCGAGGACAGATCGCGCCCAGAGAAGGTCGTCGTCGTCGGGCTGTCCACCATGCTTCTATCACGGCCGTTCCCGGATGTAGAGCGCCGGCTGCGTTCCGCGACCGCCGCCACTTCGGGGGCCCTCAGAGAGAGTGGCATACGCCGCGATTCCCGATGTTAGTAATCGGAAAAGTGTATATTGCGGCATGGCCTCGAAGATTCGTGTTGGTTTGATCGGCGGCAATGTGGCTCGGGGGTGGGGGAGCGCTGCGCATTTGCCGGCACTGGCGTATCTCCCGGAGTTCGAGGTCACTGCAGTAGCCACGACCAAACTGGAGAGCGCCACAGCCACCGCCCATGCGTTCAACATTCCCCTAGCCCTGGGGAGCGCCGAGGAGTTGGTAACGCGACCAGAAGTTGACGTCGTCGTCGTCTCGGTCAAGGTACCTCGCCATGACGAAGTGATCCGAGCCGCGCTCGCCGCGGGCAAGCACGTGTTCTCCGAGTGGCCACTCGGCGTGAGCTTGGAGCAGGCGTCCGCCTTGGCTGACCTGGCGACGACGGCCCGGGTGACGCATCTGATCGGGCTGCAAGGTCTGCGTTCGCCCAGCGTCGCGTTCGCCAGGGATCTCATTGCCGCCGGCCGGATCGGTCGCGTCCTGTCGGTGAGCGTTGTGGCCGCCGGCGGCCTCGGGGGAACCAGCATCGCCCAAGCCAACGTCTATGCCGTCGATCGAGCCGCCGGAGCGAGCGTGCTCACCATCTCTACCGGGCACCTGCTCTCCGCGCTCGAAGGTGTGCTCGGTCCCCTTCATGAGGTGGCGGGCATCGTCGCCACGCTCAACAAACACACCACCGTGTTCGAGACAGGCGAATCCGTTGAGGTGACGGCTCCCGATCAGGTCGTGGTGACCGGTCGTCTTGGTGATGGCGGCGTCGTGTCGATCAACGTGCAGGGCGGTGCACCCCACGCCCTCGGATTTCTCCTCCGTATCGTCGGGAGCGAAGGCGCGCTTGACATCCGGCCTTATGGTGGCCGCGGGGGTGCCATTCATATCTCCGATTGGGCGATCAGCGCGATGGCGGCCGACGGGTCCATCGAGGAGTTCGTCGCCCCTGCGGGATATGGCGGGGTCCCCGAGGCGGTTCCTGCCGGACCGCCCCGGAACGTGGCGGCGCTCTATCAAGAGCTTGGGGCAGCGATCAATGACCGGCGGCCGGCGTCGCCTGGATTCGACACTGCGGTGCGCTATCACCGGCTGATCGAGACTATCCAACGGTCAGCTGACAGTGGCGCACGGCAGAACGTCGGAGGGTAGGCGCCGCGTTGAGGAGCGGTAAAGTTCAAATCGACAGGGCACGTGGGCAAAGTGCTACGAGGCTGCCTTTTGGCCAGACCGGTCGCTAGGAGGCGACGGGGGCCGAGCGCCGGGTGCGGAACGCGTCGGGTTTCCCACAGCCTGCCTTGGTAGTGGTCGGTGTTCCTCCTTTCTCGGTGTGCTTCAGCTCCGCGCCCCGTGTTCGATGGTGGAAAGGAAGCTTTCGGCGGCGTCTTGGACCCGATCTCGGTCACCGGTGGCGAGCAGGTCGAGCAGCAGGCCGCGGATGGTGGCGATTACCAATGTGGCCGTGCGCGTCGCGGTCACCGGGTCGGCGAGTGGTCCTTGGGCGTCGATCAGGGCGCTCATCCAGTCGGCGACGACCCGCTCGAGGAACCCAGCGAACTGCTGCGGAGCTTGCAGCGCGCGTCCGTAGACAGCGAAGAACAACCTGAATTCCGTGCCTAGTTGCGGGTCGATGCTCCGCGCCCAAACCGCACGCGCCGCCGTCGCCACGTCGGGGTGCTCGCCGGCCAGGTTCCTCGTGGTCTCGAAGACGCGCTCGCGCAACCGTCCGAGGATGTCCACGAGCATCTGCTCCTTGGTGCCGAAACGGTGCACCAACGTCGTGGTCGAGACCCCGAGGGCGACCGCGACCGGACGCCACGACACCTCGGAGAACCCGTGCTCGATCGTGTAATCGACGACCGCGTCGAGCAGTTCGGCCCGCCGCCGATGATCGACTGGTCGTCCCGCCATCGCTGCCTCTTATCCGTCATGGAGTCGACATTATGGTACGAAGGTTCTAATAATAGTACTTCCGTACTACTAATATAGTGACTGCTGATCGCCCTCGCCGGAACCCCTCGGCCGTCGCCCATATCGAGGAGGTTTTGTATGAGAGTTTTCGTCACCGGAGCGTCGGGCTGGGTCGGCCGGGGCGTTGTCCCTGAGCTGACCGCTGCCGGCCACGAGGTCATCGGGCTCGCTCGTTCCGATTCGACGGCCAAGGTTCTGCGGGGCGCAGGGGTGGAGGTCCGCTTAGGATCGCTCGACGACCTTGACACCCTGCGAGACGCTGCCGCGGCGTCTGACGGGGTCATCCATCTGGCGTTTCGACACGACATCGCCTTCAGCGGTGACTTCGCCGGCGCGACCGCCGCGGACCGTCGAGCAATCGAGACCTTCGGCGAGGCCCTCGCCGGCACCGACAAGCCACTGGTCATCGCCTCGGGCATCCTCGCCGTGCTCGGTCTGTCGCCCGGGGTCGTCGCTACCGAGCGCGACGGACTGGTTACGTCGGCCAGGGATCGCCAGGTCCCGATCAGCGGCGCCAATGATCGAATGGCCAACGCCCACTACACACAGGCCCTCGCTGGGCGCGGGGTTCGCTCTTCGGTGGTGCGGCTACCGCCCTCGACACACGGAGACGGCGACAACGGGTTCATCCCTGTCGCGATCGGCTTTGCCCGCCAGACGGGTGCCGCGGCCTACGTCGGCGACGGAGCCAACCGATGGCCGGCAGTCCATCGCGACGACGCGGCACGACTGTTCCGCCTTGCGCTCGAGTCCGCGCCGGCCGGATCGGTGCTGCACGCAGTGGGCGACGAGGGTGTGCCGATCCGCCAGGTCGCTGAGATCTTCGCCGCACATCTCGGTGTGCCCCGACGCTGGTGGAGGCAGCGGCGGGCGGCATCTCCGGTTCCAACCTGACCGTCCTAAACGGCTCCCAGGGCGTCAACGAGATGGCTGTAGGCGTAGTCGCCCAAGGGCTCAACATCTTCGACACCCTCCGCAGGAGCCTGGCGGCGGGCAACGGCTCGCTGCGCGTCGAGACCGACCATGCCGTAGATGGAACCAATAGCGAGGACCATGTTCGCTAGAGATGGAGCCGCGGTCACGACGCGATCGCCAGCCACTTCGCCTCGGGTGCCGCCAACCCGATGACCTCGTTTCTCAAAGCGTCCCAACCCTGCTGAGAACTGATTAAGGACTGGGGGATGACTTGTTGGACGCCGGTGATGCAAACGGAACGTGGCCCAAGGTGGTCGCGGCGGGTGCGCGGAGCGTGGTCCTCAGGGTCGCGGATCATCTGTTGGGGTGGTCGCGGAGGAACTGGCGGAGCACGGGGAGCGTGCGGATGTTCTTTTCTCGGCCTGCCGCTGTTTTCGAGCGGATGACGTCTTCGAGGCTGGCGGCCTGAGCGTTCTCGTTCCCGATCCGGATGGCCACGGACCGGCCGACAAGATCGTCGTACCCGGAAGGCGCGGCCGGGGTGAACACGAGATCGAAATCCCCTGCCGCGCAAGTCAAGTTGAGCATCTGCTTCCCGCCGAGCGATTCGGCATCGTGCGAGAAAACAAGCCCTTCATCCAGGGCATCCACCCGGAGACGGGCGTCGAGGTCATCGAGTGCCTCCGAGAAACGACGGAGATTTTCCGGGCTTCGCCTGGGCGTGACATCGACGTCATAGGTGGCGTCGATCGGGGCGCTCTGGGCGATGGCTGCGAACGCGGTTGGGGCTATCGCGAGGGTTATCGGGGTTGGCCTACTGGAAGTGGGCCGCCTGCTAGCCCTTACTCTTTCCTCCTTACCCACTCTGAGCTGGGGCTTTCTGGTGCGCCCCCTGGGATTCGAACCCAGAACCTGCGGATTAAGAGTCGGTTCCAGGCGTGTCCGTCGAGTGGTCTGCAGGCCTCTGAGCTGCGGTTATGTCCAGCGGCCGTCCGTTGACGTGCATCAGATCCGGGGGCTATCAGGAAGATTGGGGGTTGGATAGGGGGTGGAATCCAGCCTGTCCACCGACCGACGTCCGCAGCGCCGCCGCGTCCCCGTGCAAGCGAGGGCGGGGGCTTGGTTGGCTCACTCTTTTGCCCAACCAGTATCCGTTCGGCGGAGCAGGATCCGTGACCCGCTGGCCGGTACGCTGACCATATGTCACGGCTGGAGCGGATCACGACGGACCCGTCGGTATGTCATGGGCAACCGACCGTACGTGGGTTGCGCTATCCGGTGGAGAACCTTCTCGAGTTGTTGGCTTCTGGCATGACCATCGAGGAGGTCATCGAGGACCATCCAGACCTTGAGCGTGACGACCTTTTGGCTGCGCTCGAGTTCGGGGCGCTGGCTTCGGGTCAGCGCCGGGTGGTGCCGCTCGGCGCTGCGTGAACTTCCTCGTCGACGCCCAGTTGCCTTTGAGGCTCGCCCATCTGCTCGAAGCGGCGGGCAACGATACCGTCCACACCTCGCAATTGCCTGCGGGGAATCGGACGACGGACGGCGGTGTCGCAGCTGTAGCCGACGAAGCGGATCGCGTGTTGGTGACAAAGGACCGGGATTTTCGTGACAGTCACCTGCTTCGTCGGTCTCCTCGCCGCCTGCTTATTGTTGCCACCGGGAACATCTCGAATCGGGATCTCCTCGCGCTTTTCTCCGGGAACCTCGAAACGATCGTCGATGCGTTGAGTGGCGCGACTTTCGTAGAACTTGGCCCTAGCGGTCTCGTCATTCACGAATAACCGACGCAGCCCAGTGAATGGAACGGGTCGCCCTACCGACAACCGGAACGGTAACGCAGAGTGCGCCGTTCTTGCCTGGTACTGCAGTAAGGATCAAAGCGCTCTGCCCGTCGGGCCAAGGCGCTTGGTGCATTTCTTGTCGGACGGAACGCTCAGGCCTGGGCGGACCCGAGGATCTCTTCGATGACGCGCAGAGGGACGACGATTCGCCGGCCGAGGCGAACGCAGGGAATCGCTGAGAGCTTCGAAGCCTTCCGAGAGGCTGATGGCCTCTCGCAGACAGCGGTCACCGGCCAGCTTGGCCGACGCGTCGCGCAGGAACCGTTCGAGGGCGGTGGCGTCATCGACACGGCTGACCTCGTCGAGCAGCTCGCGGATCCGATCGATCCTGGTGGCGAACAGTGCCTGGAGCAGCGCCTGCTTGTTGGCGAAGTGCCGGTAGGCGGTCCCTACCCCGAGCCCGGCCTTGTGGGCAATCGATTCGATGGTGGCGTCCTCGCCGTGGGCGGCGAGGATCTCGTCGGCCGCTGCGAGGAGTTTGGCGCGGTTGCGGGTGACGTCGCGACGCTCGATGACCCGCTCGGGGAGCGGGCCGGGCGGCGCGGTTGGCGGAGCTTCCGGGCCGGCGCAGCGAGTCATTCCGGCACCGGGAGGTCGGCGGAGGGGACACGCCCGGTCAGCAGCACCCCGCAAAGCACGGCGCCGACGGCGAAGATACCGGCGGACCACCAAAAGGCGGTGACGTAGCCGTGCACGCTGGCTTGCGCGATGACCGGCGCGGTGGCCGTCCGGCTGGCCAGGTAGGTGGGCGCGGCGCTCGCCGCCAGAGTGTTGAGCAACGAGGTCCCCGTGGACCCGCCGAGCTGATGCAACCAGACCATGGCCCCGGCCAAAGCGACCACGGCGAGCCCGACGTTGACATACAGGCACCAGCGCCACGACAGGTACTGGGTGAGCGCCCCGCCGAGCAGCAACCCGACCGTCCCCCACCACCCGAGATGGCGCCGTAAATCCCGAACGCCTTGCGGCGCTCGTCGAGCCGCGTGAAGGTGGTCGTCAACGTGGAGAGCGCAGCAGGGCCAGCATCGCCCCGAATGCGCCCTGCACCGCCCGAGCCGACACCAGCATGGTGAAGTCGCTCGACAGGCCCCCCACCGCGGAGGCGGCAGCGAAGCCAACCAGTCCCACCATGAGCATCCGCTTGCGGCTGACCATGTCCGACAACCTCCCGCCGAGCAAAAGGAGCGACGCGAACGCCAGCGAATAGGCGGTCACCACCCATTGGCGATCCGCGGTCGAAAAGCCCAGCGCCTTCTGCGCGGAGGGCAGGGCGATGTTCACGATGCTCGAATCCAGCACCACCATCAGCTGCGCCAGGCCGACCACCGCCAGGACCCACCAGCGACGCGAGCCGGCCGAAGCTGCGGTTCCACGTGGTTCCCTTCGGACAGGAGCGACGATCGTCGGGGGCCCACGGCGATGTCGTATGATTCGGAAATGTCACGTACGGCTATGACTCCGGACGAAGTCGAGTTGTGGGCCACTCGTCTTGCGGCCGCTCGGTCCGAGGGGGTGTGTTGCGAGCCGATCTCCTCGGGGGTCGAGTTGGGGATCGAGGACGCCTACGCAATCCAGCAGGCGCTTACCGCCAAACGGCTTGAGCATGGCCAAAAGGTCGTCGGCTGGAAGTTGGGCTATACCTCGCTCGCCATGCGCTCACAGATGGGCGTCTCTGAGCCGAACTTCGGGCCACTCACCAACACCATGATCGTGGAGTCGGGTGCCATGCTTTCCGCGAGACTGATGCAGCCTCGGGTCGAACCGGAAATCGGGCTGTGTTTTCGGCGTTCACTGCGCGGCGAAGTAAGCATCGCAGAGGTAATCGCCGCTTCTTCCGAAGCGTTTGCCTGCCTGGAGGTTGTCGACTCGGTGTTTCGCGACTACCGCTTCACCTTGGAAGACAACACGGCGGACGGGTCCTCCGCTGCCTTCGTCATCGTCGGACCTGGGTTGGCTGGACTCCAAAAGTTGGAGGAGATTTCGGTCTCGTTCCGGCGGAACGGGCTCGAAGTGGCGACTGCCACCGGCTCGGCTGCGTCCGGTCACCCCGCTATCGGTGTCGCGTGGCTGGTCCACCAACTTAGCCTTCGCGGCGAAGGAATCCGGCCCGGCGACATTGTCATCACCGGAGGTCTGACCGCCGCCGTTCCGTTTGGCCTCGGAGACTGTGTTGAGGCGGTATTCGACGGGAGCACGCATATCTCAATTGGGCGCGCCCGACGACCAAGCCCCCGCTAACGCTAACTGTGCAGTCCGGGTGAACCGCTGTGGAGTAAGCCGAGATACATGGACCACCACTGAATCAGGTAAGGCTCCGTTGGGTCCCGGGCACTGAAGTGTCCAAGAATTCCGACGGCGCCTCGAAGACCGCTCCCGCTGACTGGGAACCGAAGCAGTGATGGTAAGAGAGCTCCCGGTTGCACGTCACCCTTGCGAAAGTAGAGGACGCCGCCTAGTACAAGGTGGTCGCTCGGACACAGGCCTCCCCAACGCTCACCCTATGATCTGCTCGAGGGACCTTCGCGTGGCGCCTGCCGCCAATAGGGGGTTTTGAAGAACTTGACCCAGTTTGCTTCGCCTGGTGCCTATCCCTGGCGGAACTCGTCGCGGCGGTTATTCGGCGGGTTGGGGAGGCCAAATTTGATGAACAGAGGTCGCTAGTGGTCCTGCCGATAAGTACATCGGTGTAATTTGACTCCCGGGATGGGTGGTCTGATTCTTGGGAGGTGTGGGGGTGTCTCGGCGTTCGCCGTTTGTGGTGTCGTTGTCGATGGTTGCGAGGATGGTCTTGGAGGAACGGGCGTCGTCTCGTAGCGCCCCGTACGCTCAGGTTGTGCGGGC
>Ga0182030_10025464_pt1 | contig 10779 bp, 8 predicted proteins | sample 812S3MmetaG_FD_121299 | JGI IMG/M metagenome (GOLD analysis project Ga0182030, IMG submission 121299) | Permafrost microbial communities from Stordalen Mire, Sweden - 812S3M metaG (Illumina Assembly) | ecosystem: Environmental > Terrestrial > Soil > Wetlands > Permafrost | place: Sweden... | reverse complement strand
GCGGCCATCGACGACTTCATCCAACACCACAACAGCGACCCCAAACCCTTTATCTGGCACAAAACCGCTGACCAGATCCTCGATTCGGTTGCTAGATTCTGTAAACGAATTAATGACTCAGGAAACTAGCCCGGGCTCCAGTTACGGCGTTGCCCCCGAATCCAGCAGCCCACGCGCCCGCAACCAGCCATCCAGCAGGTTGGGCCACTGTTCCAGCGCCGGATCGACCCCACCCAGACCTACGCCATGGTGCCCGTTGGCGAAGATGTGCATCTCCGACTGGTCGCCGGCCTTGACCAGCGCGTCAAAGAACTTGAGGCTTTGCTCCACCGGCACCGTCTGGTCGTTGTAGGTGTGGAAGATGAACACCGGGGGGGTGTCCTTGGTAACGAATAGGTCCGGCGAATAGGCCTTTCGCAGCTCCTCGCACCGGTCCATCACGTTGAACTGCTTGCAGTAGCTGATGTGCGCAGTGTCGGTAGTCAGAGCGCCGATCCAGGGGTAGCCCAGCACCACAGCGTCCGGCCGGCTGGAGACGCGCTCGATCGGGTCCTCCGCATCCGGATTGCCGGGGACGGGCTGCGTGGCGGACAGCGCAGCCAGGTGGCCGCCGGCAGAAAACCCAATAATGACAATACGATGGGGATCGATGTGGTAGTCCTGAGCCCGCGCCCGCACGGTCTGGACGGCGCGCCGCGCGTCGATGAGCGGAACCGGGAGCAGGTAACCGTTGGACGAGAGCCGGTAGCTGAGAATAAACGCGTGAAAGCCGCGCTCGGTAAACCAGTCGGCAAACTCGCGCCCCTCGTGCACCCCGGCCAGCCCCACGTACCCGCCACCGGGCATCACAATCACCGCCGAGCCGTTGCCGTCGCCCCAGTGGGGGCTGAAGAGGGTGAGCGTGGGCGTATCCTCGCAGGCGTTGCCCTTGGCCTGGGGCGCGTCGCCGGGCCACAGCTTGATGGTCTGGATGCCAAGGAAGGCGTTGTTGGTCCCGGCCGTCGCGCAGGGCTCCTTTTGCTGCGCCAACCCGACGGCGCAGCCCAGCAAACCTATCGTCATTCCTGCAAGAATCCGTTTCAAATCGACCCTCCCGTGGTTCGCGGCAATTATAGGCGCAGGGAATAGGGAACAGGGAACAGGACGACGGCGACGTCGGCGAGGGAAGGCCGGCACCTCCTTGTGCCGGCGGCGAGAACAAGGCGTGACATTGAGCGAGGAACGAATCTCTCCGAGAGACGGAGAAACCAGCACTCAGTTGCGATCCCCTATTCCCTGCTTCTTACAGCCACATTACCGTATGCCCCGGACAGGCGTTCTCCGCCTGCACGCTGATCTCTTCGGCCAGTCCGAAGCCATAGCGGGCAAGGTAGAAGGCCGCTCCGTGCACCCGCTCCTGCAATACGCCGCCGGGAAATATCGCCTGGCTCACGGCCTCGGCGTGCCGGCCCAGCGAGGCCTCGCGTTCGAGCTGGAAGTTGGCCCCGAGGCGCCTGAGCCGGTTCATCTGGTAGCGCATCTTGCTGGCCGCCGTCTCGGCAGACCGGCCCAGGCCCGCGTCCAGCTTGGTCATCCACTCGATGACCGGCTCCAGCTCGGCATCCAGCGCGTTGCCCGCCGCGGCCAGCTTCCGCTTGCCTTCGATCGGCATGGCGCGGGCCGCAAGCAGTTGCGCCAGACCGTCTCGCGACTCGGCAAACACACGGTCTAGTTGCAACTCGTGCCTGCGCAGCAGGTCGCCGATGGCCGGCGCAACCAGCGTGGCGGAGAAGCGCGGTTCGACAGGCGTGGCGCGCCCCAAAATCCGCTCAAACAAGACGGCGGACTGCGCAAAGTAGGCAATCTCCGCCGGGCCGCCGATGGTGAGCGAAGTCCCCAGCAAGAAGTCCTGAAACACGGGCCTGAGCAGCGCTGAGGGCGAGATCCGCTCCGGCTCCGCCTCCAGAATCCCCACCAGCTCGTCTGTAGAAAAACTCTGCCGCTCCGCCTGCCACAACCCCTTCGGCTCCGCACCGCTGGGGCGCGCCCGTTTCAGCGACAGCCGCGCTCCCGTTTTTTCGTCGATGAGAAACAGCAGGCTCGACTGCGCGCCCACGGCCACCTGCACGTGATAACCGGCCGCTTCGAGCTCGGCATTGCGCGCTTCCAGAGCCGCATGCAGTTCGTCGGCCTGCTCCAGGCCGGCCCGCAAGACCGGCGCACCGATGCGATGCACTTGGCTGCCACTTGCATCGAGCACCAGCAGCCCCTGCGCGGCGAAAGCCTTGGAGTAAAACTCGGCGAAGGCCTGCGCGAAGGTGCGTCCCGGCTGGTAAGCCGCGGCCAGCGCATCCATGGCGTCTGATCCGCCCAGCAGCTCCCAGGCCTGATCGATCAAGGGGGTAATCCGCTCGTCCAGAACCAGGCCGCCCACCGGCCGGTCTGCCGTGGAGGCATCGGCGTAGGTGAGCTTGCGCAGCTCGCGGCCGGCCGGAAACACGACGTGGTTGATCTCGGCAAAGTCATGGTCTTCACTTGCTAACCAGAAGATAGCTGTATGAGGGCTGCCGCACGCAGTGCCCTGGCGCGCGCGGGCAACGGCCGTGGCCGCCTTGAAGGGCGTGAACAGCGGCCCGCCGAACAGGCCCACCTGCTGCCCGGTCACCACCGTGCCGGCGCCCTGGCCGAGCGCGGCAATCGCAGCCGACGCAGGCGTGCCTGTGGTCTTGGAAGCCGGGTTCTGCTCCGCCAGCAACTCCACCATCTCCAGCCAGTGCGCCGGCGCGGCCGGGCGAGCCTGCCAGCCGGCGTCCGGCGGCAACGACGCATAGAAAGGCCGCGCCGCGGCAGCCCCGGCGCAGTAGTCGAGAAACAGCCGGTGAAGCCCCGGCGCCACGGTGATGGGATAACAATCTGCGGTCGGCAACGGACTCTCTTTGCTGGAACCTTGCGTCTTGCTGGACCCTTGCGTCCTGGAACTCAACTTGCTCTTGGAACCCAACCTCGGCCTGGCCGTTCAGGCGGCCATCGGCGGCAAGGCACAGACGCCAATCGGATCAGGCTCAGTTAAGGATGCCACGCCGGACCGAATCGATGCACAACCGTCACCTTCCGCTCAGTCCCGTGAGGCCGCGGTGGGTATACTTTTCCTGACCGCGCATTTGAGGAGAGAGAGCCAATGCCCACCAAGAAGAAGGCCGCCCCGGCCAAACCGGCCGCAGGCATGAAAGACAAGAAGAAAGCGGCCGCGAAGCCTAAGGCCGCCGCCGGCAAAACGGCCCAGGCCACCAAGGTCAAGACCCAAAAGCCCAAGGCCCGCAAGCTGGGCAAAGCCGCCAAGTCGGAGGTGACAGGGGTTGCCCAGCTGGTCAGCTCCAAGGTTGTTTATCAGGGCCCGCTGTTTCGCGTCCAGCACGACAAAATTATTGAGCCCAGCGGCAAGCCGAACGAGCGCGACGTCATCCGCCACAACGGCAGCGTGGTTATCCTGGCAATGGACACGTCCAAGAGCAAGAAGAATCCATGGGTCGTGATCGAGCGCCAATACCGGCACGCCGCCAATCAGTATTTGTGGGAGCTGCCGGCGGGCAAGCTCGATCCGGGCGAAGACCCCCTGGCCGGCGCCCAGCGCGAGCTGGCCGAGGAGACCGGCTACAGCGCCAAAAATTGGAAGCCGCTGGTCGAGTACTTCGCCAGCCCCGGCTTTCTGGGCGAGGCGATGAAGGTCTTTCAGGCCGAGGGCCTCGTCGCCGGCGACGCACATCCAGAGGCGGACGAAGACATCGACTTCCGCCTGGTCAAGCTCTCCGAACTGCTGAAGATGATCGAGAACGGCGCCATCAAGGACGGCAAAACCCTGACCAGCGTCCTGCTCTACGCACGGCTCAACGGCAGCAAGCGAAAGAAATAGAGGCTGCACATCGGGGCTGGGCCCGCAATCATGCTCCGTGCCCCATTCTTTCGGGCGCCGCGGCGACCGAAAGGGTGGGAAACCACCAGCCTGCACCAGCCGCCTCTAACTCCTCTCCGCTCCGGAACCGGCGAGGGCTTCGCGCGCTCCGGCTTTGGCGTCGGCCCCAGTGCTCGCTTCTTCTTCAACCTCATCGCCGGAAGAAAACCTCTCCGCACGCCCCTCACCGCTCAGCGCCTCGAACGTCTCCCCGGCCACACGCTGCCGGAACGCCCGCCGCGCCCGGGACCGCGTCTTCTGGCCGCGCTTGACCAGCGCCATGGGCTTCTCCGGCAGGGGAAACGCCGCCATATAAAAATCCGCCGCATTGCGCACCGCGCCAATGCGGGCGAACAAGTCGTCATAGGATTTCTTGAAGATGGCCTCGTCCTCCTCGTCGTAGCAAAGGTGGCGCACGGCGCTCACGCCCGCCATGACCGGAATGGCGAAAGCCTCCGCCACGCCGTGGAGCGCGGCCATCAGCAGCATCTCCGGCGGAATCCCGTGCATGGCCTTTGCGGCCTGCGAGATCTTTTCGAACACGCCCAGGGCGCCCTGCACGCGGGTGATCATCAGCACTTCGGCTACAGGCGCGCCCACCACCCAGCCAGGGGCGATGGTGAACGACAGCACAAAGACGTGGCTGGCGTCGACCAGCAGGTTCAGCGAGAGCTCTCCTTCGTGATCCACATGCCGCGAGTGGTCGATCTGCCGCGAGCGCCCCATGGTGATGGCGAACTGGCGGCCGCCCTCGCCGAGCTCGAACACGGGCACATCTTCCTCGAGCATGCGGCGCATCAAGTTTTCCGGCAACGCCGCGTGCAGGCGCTTGTAGTGGTGCAGAAAGCAGGCCGTGCGGGCGGGCGCGGCGAGACCGCGGATCAGGTAGTGGGGAGGCAGATGCTTGAACAGGAACCGTGGATTGGAGCCGACAAAGCGGGCAATCGCGCCAATCCGCAAAAGCTCAAGGGGCCGGAGCTGCGTGAAGAGGCTCGTCGACAGGCGACCCAGGACACGGACAAAACGCTGCGGCGAGCAGACGACTTCGCGGACAAAATACCGCACGATGCTCAGGAATGCACGGTATCCGCCAGCTCGGTCGGTCTTGCTGCAGGTTGCGGCGTAACCTGCTTTCGTGCTCATCTTGCGGTCACTCCCCGGGAAGCCGGCTTGCTCGGTGTGAATCCGGGCCCATCCCCGCCAGCCACCCAAACCAACACGATGGAACCGGGGCAACTCACACGCTTCAACCTACGATCGGCTTCTTCATCGTAAACCGCAATCCCTCTTTAAGTTAGCGAAACTGCAACTTAGGGGCGGCGCGATCCAATCCTCGGTAACAGCGGGGAAAACCAGGGAGCGGTCCGGGAGCGGTTCTTCCGTAACAGGGAGCCCGGCGCAGCAACCGGCTGGCACGTGCCGGACCACTCCCGGCCAGGTGGGTCGAAAATCAGCAGTTTCGAACCGATCCATATCGAAACGATTCAATCTTCACGGAGCGAAAATTCATGATCCCACCCTATGAAACCCTGAGGTAAATATCGGATCAACCTTTGCCTTCACTTTGGCGTCTTACTTGATACCGGGTTGTGATCCCCTCACCCCGGATTCCTCGCACGAAGCAAAGAAAGAGGGAGCCTGTGGCTCAGTACAAAGGGAAGGTCAAGTGGTTTAACAACGCCAAGGGCTACGGATTCATCGGACGCGAAGACGGGCCGGATGTATTCGTCCACTACTCATCCATTCAGCTGGATGGGTATAAGACGCTGAAAGAGGGCGATGACGTCGACTTCGACATCGTCCAGGGCCAGAAAGGTCCCCAAGCGGACGCCGTCGTCCGTTTCAAGGATGCCGCCGCCCACAACGCAGCCTAGCAGCGCGGAGTCACCGGGCAATACAGCAAGATCACCGCTCGGTGGTGAACATCAAGTGTGGCCAAAATCGCAGTCTCTGTCACACCTCTCTCTATCCATCTCTGGCCTAAGCTGCGCCCGGCATCCGGGCAGGCTTGCCGACTCGCTTGCCCGCTGCTACTCTTCCGCCATGGACAACCCCACGATGGCTGGTCTGCTCGCGGAGACCGCTGATCTGTTGGAGATCGACGGAGGCGACGGCTTCCGCATCCGCAGCTACCGGCGCGCCGCCGAAGCCGCCGAGCAGACCACCGTCGACCTGACCGCGGTCGCAGCCGACACGGCGCGGCTCTTGGAGATTCCCGGCATCGGCAAGGGCATGGCCGCCAACCTGCAGGCTATTGCCGCCACCGGCACGCTGCCCCTGCGCGACGAGCTGTTGGCCAAGTACGGGTCTGGACTGCTCGAACTTCTAAAGCTTCCCGGCATGGGCCCCAAGACCGTCGCCCTGCTCTGGTCTGCGGCGCAGATCGCCAGCATCGACCAGCTGGCCGATGCCATTGAAGCCGGCCGCCTGGCCGGTTTGCCGCGCATGGGCGAGAAGCAAATTGAAAAACTGCGCAAGGGCATCGAAGACTATCGCCGCTCCGCCGGCCGCTACCGCATCGACGTAGCCGAGGAGGAGGCCCAGCGCATCAGCGCCTACCTGCTGGCCTTCAGTGGGATCGAGCGCGTCACCCCTGCCGGCTCTCTGCGCCGCGGCCGCGAGACCTGCGGCGACCTCGACCTGCTGGTCACCGGGCCGGCCTGTGCACCGGAGCACACCGCCGCCGCGGTTGAATATGTGGCCGCGTATCCCGGCATCCAGAGCATCATCGCCAGGGGCGACAACAAGGTCAGCTTCTATTTGTCGAACGCCATGCAGGTGGATGTGCGCCTGCTGCCCTCAGCATCGTACGGCGCGGCACTGCAATACTTCACCGGCTCCAAGGCCCACAACGTCTCGCTCCGCCAGCGCGCGCTCAAGATGGGCTACACGCTGAGCGAGTGGGCATTGGCTCGGCATGACGACGAGTCGGTCGTGGCCGCCGCCACCGAGGAGGAGATCTACGCCGCCCTGGGCATGGACTGGATGCCCGCCGAGCTGCGCGAGAACCTGGGCGAAATCGAGGCCGCTGCGCGCCACAGCCTGCCGCGCCTCATCGAGAAAGCGGACATACGCGGCGATGTCCACATGCACACCAACGCCAGCGATGGCCACAATACCATCATGGAGATGGCCGAGGCCGCCCTGGCCGTGGGCTACAAGTACATTGCCATCACCGACCACTCGAAAAATCTGGCTATGACCAACGGCCTCGACGATCGGCGGGCGCTTGCGCATGTGTCGGCCATACGAAGGGTGGACGTCGAGATGGCTGGCCGCATCCGCGTCTTCTCGGGCATCGAGGTGGATATCCTGGCCGACGGCGTTCTGGACCTCGAAGACGAAACCCTCGCCCAGATGGATGTGGTCATCGCCAGCGTGCATACGCATTTTGCCCAGAGCCGCGAAGAGATGACCGCCCGCGTGCTGCGCGCCATCGAGAACCCCTACGTGCGCATCCTCGGCCATCCCACCGGCCGGCTGCTACTGCGCCGCGAGCCCTTCGCGCTCGACCTGGGAGCGGTTCTGCGCCGCGCCGCCGAGCTGGGCGTGGCTGTGGAGCACAACGCCGCGCCCGAGCGCCTGGACCTGAACGACCGCGACCTGCGCCTGGCGAAGGAGCTGGGCTGCAAAATCGTGATCAACTCCGACTCTCACGATGCCCGCAACCTGGGCAAGATGGACTACGGCCTGCGCCAGCTGCGCCGCGCCTGGCTCGGCCCCCAGGATCTGCTGAACACGCTGGGAGCGGAGGCGTTCCTGGCCGCTCTACGCCCCAGGCCCTGATATGGCCCGAAAGTCACCGCCCCCGGTACGAAAGAGTGGGAATTTACGCGTCCGGCGGAGCGAAATAGTTGTTCCGCGCTGCGCTGTTGGTAATAAGATAAGGGCGCATGAGCCTACTCCAGCAGGACTCTCCCGAACTTGACGACGCCGCCCGAGGCGAGGAATTTACCAAGGGCTCCAGCCATCCGTTCATCGCCGCCGTCTTTGCCGCGGTGGTGGTGAGCGTGGCCATCGCCTGGTACTTCATCGCCGGGCACAAGCCGCCGGCCATCACCGGAGAGGTTGAGCAGGTGTGGGCCCACCCGCAGCACACGGAGACCTCGGGCTTTGACGCCAACGGCGCGGCCATGGCCAAGGAGCAGTTCGGCCAGGTGTATGTATTTGCGCTGGTCAAGCTGCACAACCAGAGCCAGCAGCCGCTCTATCTGCACAACATCATGACCAACGCCACGCTGGATGACGGCATCCACTCCAGCTACGCGGCCACGGTTTCCGACTACAACCGCGTCTTTCTCGCTTATCCCAAGATGCCCGTGCCGCACGGCAAAGGGCTATCTTCGCAGGCCACCATCGCGCCCGGCGAGACCATTGAAGGAACCATCGTTTCAGCCTTCCGCCTGACCAAGAGCGAGTGGGACGCGCGCAAGAACCTGGACTTTACCTTCGCCATCCAGTACCAGCTCAACCTGGTGCTCACGCCCCACACGCCGGTTACCGACCAGTAGCAGCCGGCGCCGGCACACCCTTCGGCGATGACAGATACCCGGTGACGGTGTTCTTGGCGCTGACGCTGTTGACCACGATTTCATACAGCATGGGATCCTTGCCGGCGTAGAACTGGAGCGGCTCGTTCAGGTTCTTGTCCTTCTTTTCGTATTCCTTGTCGTCGGCGTAGACCACGATGGTGAACTTGCTCTTCTTGGCGTCGGCCTTCTTCAGCTCCAGGCTCACCGTGCCCACCGGCTTCTTCTGCCCCTTCACCAGCGTGAACTCGTAGTAGTTCCGGTCGCCCCTGTGCTTGAGCAGCTCCAGCTCCTGCGCGTTGCGGGCAATCAGCGTGCTGTGGCCGTCCAGGTCGCCGCGCATGGAGGTCAACTGGCTCACCGCGCTGGCCAGGTCGCTCTGCGTCTTGGCCACATCGGTCTTCACGCCGCCTACGTCGGTCTTCACGTCGCTCACGGCGCTTGAAACCGCGGTCACCTGCTGCGCGGTCTGCTTCTGCTCGGTGGCCAGGCGGGCGGCGCTGGCTTCCACCTTCTGCTCGCGGGCCTGCAGCTCTTCGGCGCGGGTGTCGAGCTGCTTCTGGGTCAGGCCCAGCGAGGTCTTCAGCTCGTCGGTGGCCACGTTGAGCCGCGCATCGGTCTCGCGCTGCTGGGCTTCGAGCTTCACGTTCTGCGCCTTGGCGTCGGCCAGCTCCTGCTGCTGGGCGCTCACTTTGCCGCTCAGCGTGTAGCTCCAGATCAGCCCGCCAATACCCAGCAAGGCCGCCACCGCAATTGCCGCCATCACTGCGCCCGGGGAAAATGTCCTGGGAGTCTCTTCTACAACTTCATCGCTCATGGGTTCCCTTTCGTCTCGGGGTCTACCGCCCGGGCAGGCTGTTGTTCCGGTCTGCCCGGGCCGGATTGCCGCCGGCATTTGCTTCCTCTTCTGCCCGGACAGACTCGACCGGGCAGAAGAAGCACTACTCAACTTCCCGCTTTTCGGCAGATTGCATGCCGCCCGTCCGCCGCTGCCAGGCACGCTGCGCACCTGGGCGCACGGACACCTAAGGATACCGAACCAGCTGATTCCGTGCAGGAAAAAGCGCAACCCCTCGCCGGCCGGCCAATCCCGCGGTATTCCGGCCACCCACTTCCGCAATGGGATTGCCTTCTCCCGCATGCCCCGAAATCAAGGCATTTGCCGCTGCTTTGACCGCTTTCTTGCCCCACCCTCCGTGACAAGCAGCGAACCGCTGCGTTATAAACATCTTTACTGCAAATCGGGCCGAGGGGCCCTGTCCGGGTCCTGACGCCCCCTCATCGAACCCATTCATCGTTCATCCAGAACAAGAGCAAGAGGAGTTCCAAGGGCTATGGCGACGGCTACTGCGGGCAAGGGATTGGAAGGAATTGTTGCGGCGAACTCCGGCGTCTGCTGGATCGACGGAGAGGCCGGCGTGCTCTCCTATCGCGGCATCGACATTCACGAGCTGGCGGAGAAGTCGACCTTTGAGGAGACCACCTACCTGCTCTGGAACGGGATGCTGCCCACCGAGCTCTCGCTGCGCGAGTTTTCTGCGCAGCTGGCGCTGGCCCGCGCGCTCGACCAGCGCATCGTCGATATGCTGCGCAGTTTTCCCACCTCGGCCACGCCCATGGAGGCGCTGCGCACCGCCGTCTCCGCGCTCAGCTTTTATGACGCCGACGAGAAGGACAACTCCCACGACGCAAATGTGCGCAAGGCCTACAACCTGACCGCGCAGATTCCCATGATCGTGGCCATCTACGACCGCATCCGCAAGGGGCTTGAGATTGTCCCGCCCGACCGCTCGCTCACCCACGCCGGCAATTTTCTGTGGATGCTGAACGGCGAACAGCCCTCCGCGACCGCGACCCGTACCCTGGATATCGCCCTCATTCTGCATGCCGACCACGAGCTGAACGCCTCCACCTTTGCCGCCCGCGTCATCGCCGCCACACTCTCTGACATTCACTCGGCCGTCACCGGCGCCCTGGGCGCGCTCAAAGGCCCGCTCCACGGCGGCGCCAACGAGGCCGTCATGCGTATGCTCTTCGCCATCGACAAGGCCGGCGCAGATCCTACCGAGTATGTCAGAGACATGCTCGCCGCCAAGAAGAAAGTCATGGGCTTCGGGCACCGCGTCTACAAGACTGAAGACCCGCGCGCCACGCACCTGCGCCGCATGAGCGAGCAGCTGGGCAAGGACTCCGGCCAGACCAAGTGGTTCGATTACTCGCGCGCCATCGAGCTCTACATCAAGGCGGAAAAGAATCTCAACGCCAACGTCGACTTCTACTCCGCTTCCACCTACACCATGCTGGGCATCGACGTGGACCTGT
>Ga0182030_10025463_pt1 | contig 10779 bp, 8 predicted proteins | sample 812S3MmetaG_FD_121299 | JGI IMG/M metagenome (GOLD analysis project Ga0182030, IMG submission 121299) | Permafrost microbial communities from Stordalen Mire, Sweden - 812S3M metaG (Illumina Assembly) | ecosystem: Environmental > Terrestrial > Soil > Wetlands > Permafrost | place: Sweden... | reverse complement strand
CGGGTGTGGCTTCGATGTGATGGCGTGAAGGATCGGTGTAAGCAACTAATCCATACACTAAATCAATATCTTACGCTACATCCGCCAGCTAAATTAAGCCGCTGGGTGAATAAGACGGGCTAAGGCAGGCGCCGGTTTCCTAGAGCACGATCCGATCATGCCGATTCAATATAGGATTCAATATTCTGGTCGGGATTCCCATATCTAAAAGGGCGCTCCTCTGGCGGGAGCGCCGCGAGGGATTGGGAGGCGGATCATGGCGCTGTCGATGGATATTCGCAAGAAAGTCATGAAGGTGATCGCGGGCGGAATGTCGTGTCGCCAGGCGGCGGCCCGGTTCGATATAGGTCCGGCGACCGCCGTCCGTTGGGCGAAATGCGTCGAGACCACGGGAGAGGTCGCGCCTTTGAAGATGGGCGGCGACCGCAGATCGCGGCGCATCGAGGCCCACGCCGATTTCATCCTCGCGCAGATCGCCGAAAGTCCGGACATGACGATCATGGAGCTGCGCGAGAAAATCAAGGAGCGCCACGGCTTGGGCTTTGGCTATGGGACGGTGTGGCGGTTTCTCGCGCGGCACAACATCACGCGCAAGAAGAAGACGGGCCATGCGTCGGAGCAGGAAAGAGAAGATGTCGCGGCCGCTCGCGCGGCGTGGTTCGAGGGACAACTCGATCTCGATCCTTTGAAACTCGTGTTCATTGACGAAACGGCGATCTCGACGAACATGGCGCGCCGCTTCGGCTGGGCGCCGCAAGGTGAGCGTTGCCGGATGTCCGTTCCTTTTGGACATTGGGACACGAAGACGCTGATAGCCGCGCTGCGCTTCGACCGCATCGACGCGCCGATGACGCTCGACGGCGCGCTCGATGGGGCGTCGATTCTTGCCTATGTCGAACAGGTCTTGGCACCGACGCTTTCCACGGGAGACGTCGTCGTGATGGACAATGTCCCCACGCACAAGGTCGCTGGCGTGCAGGAAGCCATCGCAGCAAGAGGCGCCCGCATCCTTCACCTTCCGCCCTATTCGCCGGACTTCAATCCGATCGAGAAGTCCTTCTCGAAAATCAAGTCGATCCTCGAACGCATCGCAGCGCGAAGCGTCGATGCTCTTGAGGCGGCGGTCGCAGAGGCGCTACGAAGCTTCAACCCGCAAGAGTGCATGAACTACTTCGCGGCATCCGGCTATGACGCCGTTTGATCGGATTCTGCTCTAGAATGTCGTGCCGTTATTTAGCGTTGAAGCCCCAGCGTTTGAACGAGGCGGCAATCATATTTCCGGAGTGCCTGCCTGCGGCCAATGCGGCGAACGAGCGGATCCGCGGCGCTGGGACCCGGCAACTGATCCTGGCGCCCGGAACGTACTGGTCGTGCGCTCATTCCTGGACCTCCACGGATAACGCCAGCGTCATGGCGGGCATCCATGATCCGGGCAAAAACTTCGCCTTCCTGGTGCACCAATATCGTGATTCAAATAATTGGGGGACGTCGCCAGAGGCAGTTAAGGGAGCTGGCGTCAAACGGCTGATCGCCTTCACCGAATGGGCGCGCCAAAGGCTTTCGTGGGTTCCTCGGCGAATCTGGCTTTGCCGCCATGCCGGAAGCAGAAGCCTAAGGCCGCGCGCCGCTTGACTACATCGCACACAATCGCGACGTCTGGATGGGCTGGACCTATTGGGCGCAAGCCCTTGGATGGCGGACTACATGTTTTCGGTCCAGCCGAAAAGCGGCGCAGATCGTTCGCAAATGCGGGTTCTTCTGGAATACAAATAGCCAATCGCAACTGGACCGCTTCCGGTCCAGCGCGCTGCATCTAGAACCCGATTGCGGCGACGTTTTATGGAGAGGCGGCCTTACTCATTGAGCGACAGCACGGCCAAAGGCAGAGCGAGGCAAAAATCGGGTCAACGGATCATTTATGTTTTTTGCTGATCATGGCATTTTGTGTGGCTATACATTAGAAAACCGGCTTAACCTTTGTCATTTTACATTGCGCTTTGTACCGTCCCCCCCTGAATTTCCGCAATCAAAGGTTCTGGAGGCGCAAAGTGAGAAAGCGTGAAGGCGTCTTGAGAAAACCGCTTGCCATCGGCCGTGGGTCGGCTTAGTGCTCTCGGCAAAGTCGATAGAAATATACGGGATCCAGAGCCCTCATACTGGAAGTCAGGAAAATTTGAACGCCGGCTCGCACCAGCGGGACCAAATTATCGCGGCGATATTGATCGCCAGTCTGCTGTTCAATGCAGTTCTTTCCATCCTAAATGGCCACCTGTTTCACTTAAATCAGGTGTACGTTATTGTTGCTGAAGCTTCCATAATCGCTAGCTGTCTCCTATTGATTTTTCGCAGTCTCTGCAAAAGAGATTTTCCTTGGCTGGCCCTACTCTTTGTCATTGTGATCCTAAATCTCGCTTCAAGCGCCTTTGCCGGGACACTAAACCTCAAGAGTATTAGAGACATAGCGGTAATTCCGATCTTTGTTATGCTCGGCTATAGATATTCGGCGTCGCCGATCCAAATGATGCTCCGCATCCAAAACATCGTCTTGTTCGTCATGTTGTTTGAAGGACTCTTTCCAGAATTGTTCTCCGAGATATTTAGAGTGCAGGAATATTACGTCTATACCAGAGGATTCGCTGAGGAAGGGTTCTGGAATAAAGATTCTACGTTGTTTGTTAGTGCGACAAGGCCAGACGAACGATTCATGTTAAGCTTTCTTGACATCCATCGGCTTTCGTCAGTCTTTCTTGAGCCAGTATCGCTAGGCAACTACGCCTGCATCGCGGGGATCTTCGTTATAGCGTTCTGGCGAGATTTAAGCCTAAGACAGAGGATATGGTTTACCCTCTCAACATTTTGCATCCTCGTGGGGTGTGATGGCCGTTTTGCGCTCGGAAGCATTGTGCTGATCCTGGTGCTGCGAGTGTTCATTGCGAAGCTTCCCCAGCGATCATGTTTTGTTTATCTACCTGCCGTATTAATACTTGCGGCGCTGTTGACCTTCCTGTTTAACTCAGACCAAGATCAGGATAATGTGTTCGGCCGCGTAGCTAAAACGATACATCTTCTTTCGGATCTCGAGCTTTCGGATTTCATTGGAGCGACGCCCGCAAATGAAATAATTAATCACATGGATAGCGGAGCTTCTTACATAATAGTTACTCAGACGCTTTTTGGGGCCGTAGTTTTTTGGAGCGCGATCTCCTTGCTCCCCAGAAGTCTGAGTTTGTTAGGAAAGTTTGTTGTGCATGCAATTTGCTTATACATTGCGTGTAATCTTCTAGTTAGTTATTCGATGTTCTCGATAAAAACCGCGTCACTGCTTTGGTTTCTCTATGGCGTAGCTATCCGAAATCCTCCGGAGCCGTCCTCCGACCGAGATCGGACGGCAAGGACGCTAATTGCAATTTGAGACTGTGATCTCGATCCTACGTTCCAATGCTTGAAGAGTTCCCCATTTGCTTTCGATCCTGTGCATATTCGAGCTCAGCCGATGGAAAGAATTTGTGAGGCGCAGGCGAGCGCCGCGACAACCCGGCTTTCGATTAACGTGGGAAGCGTAACGCCCACTTCACTTCCCAGCAATCGAATTGCGAATTTGCGTCTAGTAGGCTAGTTGCGAAAGGTCTTTCGGGGTGTTATGAGGGTTAGACAAGTTCTATGCGCGTATAGTTGTAGAGGCGGGACCGATGTCAGATAATTTAGCTCCGGATCAGAACATAGTCGTTGTAAAGCGCAGTGGAGTGAATTCATTAGTGAACAAGCAACGGATCCCCAAGATTTTGCATTATTGCTTCGGGTTTTCGCCCGACTTTGGAGGGAAGCCATTTGGGCTTTCGCATTGGGCCTGTATAAAAAGTGCAGTAGACCGTCTGCGACCTGACCGAGTGTTTCTCTATTACGAGTTCGAACCCAATGGACCATGGTGGCGGAAAGCGCTCGAGTTAATTGAGCCAATCAAAATAACTGCGCCGAGAGAAATTTTCGGACACTCAATTGAACATCCCGCGCACCGGTCTGACATCACTCGGCTAGAGAAGTTGATTGAGATGGGTGGGATTTATTTGGATACGGACGTCTTCGTTCATCGAAGTTTTGATCATCTGCTTATGAATTCAACAGTACTCGGGCGCGAGGGCGATGAAGCGCATGACAAATTATGCAATGCGGTCATCCTCGCTGAACCTGGCGCGCCGTTTCTGAAAAGATGGTATGAGGAGTATAAGGACTTTCGGGGCCAGGGCAGGGGTCGCTTTTGGAATGAGCACTCGGTTCAGCGACCCGGGCTGCTGGCTCGTCAATATCCAGACGAAATCACTATAATTTCAAATCGCGCGTTCTTCTGGCCGCTGTTTTTCTCGGCAGATTTGGCAAAGATTTTCAAATCGACCGAATCCATCATTGGTCCCGAAACGCTTGCCACTCATCTTTGGGAAAACCAGGCTTGGAGAAAATATTTGGAGCTGTTGACGCCTGGCGCTGTTCGACAGCGAGACGGTAACTTCAATAGCTGGGTACGACCGATGGTGGCTGATCTTGATGACAACTTCGGCGCGCCAACTGCCAGCCAGCACATTCGCAATTGGATTGGTCGATGTGAAGACGTTCGCGTTAAACTGGTCTACAAAGTTTCAAATTTGGCGGAAAAGCTCAGAAGCTTTGCCAAAGTCTAGAATGGCAATAAAATGGCCCTTATCGAAACCTGCAATTTAGAAGGCTTAAATCAGATCATGAACGACGTGCCTGCAAATTCTAAAGCGTGCGCCCATAAGCTGAATTTGCGGCCAACTATTAGTGTTGTTATAAACAATTATAACTATGAATCGTTCGTTGGGACGGCGATTAGATCCGTTCTCGCGCAGACTTATAAAGGTGTTCAGTGCATCGTTGTCGATGACGGCTCGACTGACAGGTCTCGCGATATCATCTCTCAATTTGACGGAATAAAGAAGATCTTCAAGGATAATGGCGGTCAAACATCTGCCATTAGGCTTGGTGTGGAGCAGGCTAATAGTGACATAATAATATTACTAGATTCAGATGATTACCTATATAATGACGCATGCGCCACTATTGCAGAACGCTGGACGCAAGATACCGTTTTGGTGCAATATAAGTTAGATATAGCAAAGCCAGACGGGCGAATTGTTGGTGAGTATCCATTGCAACCATTTATTACATCGGGGCAATATACGTATAGTTTAAAGTGGGGCGAGTTTCCATCCTCCCCAACTTCTGGAAACGCATTTTCCTGTCAATATTTGAGGGAGGCTCTAAAGCTAATTGGCGATCGAGATATAAAATTTGCAGACGGTTATTTCGTATTTTCCGCCCCTCTACACGGAAATATACAAGTTATAAATAGGTCACTTGGGGCATATCTGGTGCACGGCGATAATGTGTCTATGTCTGCAAGGCAGTCTCTTGATCGAGTTAGAGCTCAAATACTTGTCAATATTTCGCAGAAGCGAGCAATAGCAAATCAATTAAGCTTGAAACTTCATAGATGTGTAAATTATAAATCGATTCTCGCCCCATTCCATTGGAGGTCTATCGCGTACATTTTACGCGCTTACCCTGATGTTGCTGACTTTAAGGAGTTCTCAAGTTTAGAATCGCGAATGCGCGGTATTTATGCATACGTATATTTCCCATCTATACCATTATGGAAGCGCCTTAAAAACATTTTAGTATTACTATTTCTCCCTTTAATGCCGCTGAAGCTTATCAAGGGAAAAATTCCAATCTAATTGAAAGTACCCAGCGTCATTTTTAGGGTGGTAAGTTCGTGAGGCTCAATATCGTGGTTTCGACGGCTGTTAGGAAGCGTTTTGCGGCCTTGAGTTTGGCGGTCCAAAACCTTCCCGCCGCTTTGAGTTGGGATGCCGGTGTTGGCGGAACGTGGAAGGGCCAATCGCGGGCGATCGGCAAGCGATTGCAAGACAGCGGGATGTTTGTGCGTGCCGTAATTGTCGGCGATGGCGTGAGCGACCTTTTCTGCGGGCGCGGAGCGTTCCAAGTCGTTGTTGAAGCGGCTGAACTCCTGTTGCCGGCGCTGTTTCACGCACCGTCCGAATATAGAGCGGTCGAGTTACCGTCAAACTCACGTGTAATGTGCAGCATTCAAACACACCTGGAGCAGTTTTACCTGTGATTCAAAACGGTGGGGGAAGCACCTCACGTCAGAATCCACCCCGACGTGGGCCAGCCAATATTTATCGAGGAAATCCGGATGCTCAAACCGATACCAAATGCAAACTGGCCCGCATCGTGGCGAGAAGCTTATGAATTCGATTTACTGGAATTTTTCGGTGAGAGTAGACGCAATCCCGGTTACGTGTGCGCTTACCAAAATCGCTTCAATAAGCTGATAAATATGGTCGAGGAGAGACTTCCAAAGGGAAGCACGATCATTGATGTCGCAGCCGCGCAAGGAAACTTTTCCCTCGGTTTAGCGGAACGCGGCTATAAAGTTACTTGGAATGACTTGCGTGGCGAGATCTCCGGTTACGTAAAGCTCAAGCACGAATTCGGCGATCTGTCTTTTGTCGAAGGAAATGCTTTCGATCTCTTAGTGGGGGGATTCGATGCCGCTGTCATCACAGAGGTTATCGAGCACGTGGCTCATCCGGATGAATTTCTATGCAAAATTGCCACGCTCGTGCGGCCGGGCGGCTATGTTTTTATGACGACACCGAATGGCAATTATTTTCGGAACCGTTTGCCACGGTTCTCTGATTGTGAAGATCCGGCAATCTTCGAATCGGTTCAATTCAAACCAGACGCTGATGGCCATATTTTTCTTATCCATTTGGACGAACTCACGCACTTCGCTCGAGAGGCTGGCCTTGAGGTAATTGATGTTAATCTCTTCACCAACCCCTTGACTGCAGGCGAGATGAAGCTCTCTTTACTTCATCGACTGATCCCGGGAACATTTATAGCGAAACTTGAGGCCGCGTCACAGTCCAGGCTGCCGCGCGGCCTCACAGAGCGGCTTTTAAGTCAGATGGGTGTTTGCTTCCAAAAGCCGGGTGTAAAACTCGAGGGTAAATTTTGAAGGCCCACCAGCTAGCGATCGGTCTGATTCGGGACCAGGAAACGCAACGGAATTCAAAGAGCTTACAGCTCGCTTAAGTGATCTGCGTCGCTAGGTTCGCGCATCTCCATAGCGGCCCCACGCCATGAGTTCAGCGTCACCAACGCGCGCCCTGGGGGTGCAGTTCGTCGTCGGCATCCACGCTGTCCTTGGTCTTCCCTATGATCGCCATACGTTAAGAGAGCAAATCGCGTCAGTCGAGCGTCTGGCTGGTGTTGCAGCAATGCGCGTTTATGTTGGCAGGCTATCGCGGCCATTGTATCGCTCGACATTCATCTCTCGCAAAGCGCGGTTATACGAACGCTGATAATCAAGCGAGAGCTGCGAAGACGCAACGTTATCGAATCGGTCATCGGCCACTCTAGGAGCCACGACCTTGTCGAACGAATCCCCTCGCCGGAGCCAGAGGCAATGCGATCGACGCCATCCTTGTGGGCGCAGGCCACAACACCCGTTTGCTCTTGGCTTGGCTGAAGCGTTCTGCGTAATGCGTTCTTGCGCCGCGTCGCTGCAAAGACCGAGCGCTCCGTAATAGCAACTTCGCTTGATCTGAAATCGCATTTTTCGCGGACGACCTGCTGCGGATCCACGCAACCACTTGACACGACGTTATTTTTTACCCGAATAGGCGAAGCAGGCCGGTGACAGCTCTCAACTCACTGCGGATTGTAAACCGACATGAGTGGTTCAAAACAAAAGCAAAGCGTTGTAATCGTGTCTGCTGTCCACGATTATAGGACGGCGAGGCGTGGCAGCATTCAAGCTATCGCGGACGCTCTTCACCGACTCAACTATGACGTAACATTTGTTTCTGTTCGCTTCAGCCTAATCTCCTTGGTCAAAGGTGACCACAGAAATTTCTTGTGGCGGCGATCCAATCGGCTGGAAACGTGTAACGGTATCAAGTGCTATCTTTGGCGTACGGTTTTCCATCCGTTTCAAACGAGATCCAAGATAATACGGCTGCTCAGTGCGCCGCTATTCCAACTTTACGCCCATTTGCCCAACTCATTACTGGATGAAAAGTTCAGATCCGCAGCATTTGTGGTGATTGAATCCGGATTAGGAATTGTTCTAATCCGGCGCGCAAAGGCGCTCAACAAATCAGCAAAAATCATCTATCGGGCTTCGGACAAGCTCGACACAATTGGTGCGCCCGACCGGCTTCAAACCGAATTGCGGCGCACTATGTCCTCGATTGACTATATCTGTTTGCTAGCTGCAAAAATGGCGTCCAACTTTGCATGGGCAGGAAATAAGAGATTTCTTGTTCCATTGGGCATACATCCCCCGGATTTTGAGGAAATCGGTCCCAGCCCCTATTCCGCCCAACTTAACGCAGTGTCAGTCGGATCGATGCTTTTTGATCCCGGTTTTTTCCTTTATGCCGCAGCTGAGTTCCCCCACATTGAATTTCACATAATCGGATGTGGTACTACCTTCGCCGCGCCAAATAACGTACATATATATTCGGAGATGCCTTTTAAAGACACTCTGCCTTTTGTGAAGCATGCTTCATTCGGCATCGCGGCCTATAAAGATACGGAGAACGCAGAATACCTGTCGCAGTCAAGCCTCAAACTGATGCAATTCGAACTATTGGGCATCCCAGCAGTGTGTCCAGCTTTTGCTGTTGGAGAGAGCCAAAATCGATTTGGTTACGATCCCAAATATCTGTCAAGTATCGATGAAGCCATAAAATTGGCTCTCAGGCGGATAGGCAACGTAACGAGGCCCAAATTTCTGACTTGGGAGGAAATAACAAAGCGATTGCTCGCTCCATTTGAATACGGAGATACCGTCATAAGCACGGAAGAGGTCTCTGGCACGGCGGATGATTTTGCACGCGAGCGAGCGTCTGCGTTCTCGAGGGTGCTTATGCAGGCACGAAAGCCGACTATTTCACTGATTGTATGCACGATCGGCCGAAGCGAGAAATTAGAGCGCTTGTTCGTCAGTCTCTCCATTCAGAATTGCGCAGATTTTGAAATCATCGTAGTCGATCAGAATCCTGACGGTTTTCTCACGCCCATAATTAATAATTATCGCGACAAGCTCACGTTGACTGTTGTTAAGAGCGAACGGGGACTTTCAAAAGCGAGAAACATTGGTTTGAAGCTCGCAAAGGGCGATATTGTCTGCTTTCCGGATGATGATTGTTGGTATCGGCCCTCGACTCTCGAGGATGCGGTTAAATATCTGGCCGAGAATCCAGACGTGGATATTTTGCTTGGAAAAACTGTCGACTCGAATGGGTATAACTCTTTGAGTGCGTTTCGCGATTCAAGTGGGACAGTATCTAAATGGAACTTGTGGTCATCAGGAAATTCTAACACATTGTTTATTCGTCGAGAAGGGGCTCAGCTTGTTGGAAATTTTGACGAAGATCTCGGCGTGGGCGCAGCTACTCGGTTCCAGTCCGGCGAGGAGAGTGACTTCATCTTGCGAGCATTGGCGTTAGGCAAGCGTGCGTTCTTTTATGACGGCCTTTTGATACACCACGAGCAAGTCGACGAGCAAATTGGTGATACCCAGATCAAGCGCGCGCAAAAATATTCCTTGGGGTTTGGCCGCGTTCTGAGGAAGCACCAGTTCGGCTTACCTTATTTGCTCTACCGGACTGCGCGCTCATGCTTGCGCGCTTTAATATCGCTCGCGTTTCTCAACCTCTCCCAAGCGAGATATAAAATCGCCTGGGCCCTTGGAACATGGCAGGGCTATTTCGCCCGACCATAATGCCAAGCGAGCGCGGAGAAGCTGTTCGTGTAAAAGTATTCCGCGATCTCCGAGGATTTATCGCCAGAAGAAACGCTGGGTCTTCACTTGCAGGCCGACCCCCGCCTTTATTGGAAGCCAGAGATTGTGTCGCCCCCCCCCGGCGAGTGGTCCCACTCGTAATTGGATCTGGCCCCCTTTTTCGGCGCTTTTGACGCTCTGGCTGTCGATGATCGCGGCAGTGGAGCTTGCATCGTGCCAGGCACGGGTGGATTCTGACGCGAAGTGCAACGCCCCCGACTGCCTTGGATCATAAGCAAAACTGCTCCGTTTGTGCTTCAATTCCCCTGGTTATGCGGGAGTTTGACGGTAGTTCGACCGCTCGGCGAGAAGGAATATCAAGCCTAATCAACGGGCTCAGGCGTTGCACTTCGCGTCAGAATTCAGGACGCTCGCAACACGCCGCGTTAAAGCGCTTCATGGATGCGATCGAGGGGGTGGTTCCAGCTCCAGAGGTCGAAATAGTCATACACGGTGCGCTTGGGCGGAAGGTCTTTGGGAAGCGCGGCCCACTGGCAACCGGTGCTCAAAATATACGTCAACCCATTGATGACCTCGCGCATGACGACGGTGCGCTTGCCGCCGCCGCGTTTGCCCGGAGGGATCAACGGCTCGACGAGCTTCCATTCCTCGTCCGTCAAATCACTGGGATACCGCCGCCTGCTCCGGTCGTAACGACCGCGATTTTCCATCGTCCACATCGGCGATCCCTCCAAGAATCAGAGCGCCTTCCTTGAATCACAAATGATTCACATGATTCAAGAATTCTCCGGACGGGCTCTTGAATCCCCTTACATGGGGCGTTTCGTGTCAAGGGGTGTGCGTGCCGGGCCCCACGATTTAAGTTCAGCGGCAGCTGTCCTTACATCCCATGGCGGAGCTCCCATTCCGGCCAGGGCTATTGT
>Ga0182030_10025462_pt1 | contig 10779 bp, 9 predicted proteins | sample 812S3MmetaG_FD_121299 | JGI IMG/M metagenome (GOLD analysis project Ga0182030, IMG submission 121299) | Permafrost microbial communities from Stordalen Mire, Sweden - 812S3M metaG (Illumina Assembly) | ecosystem: Environmental > Terrestrial > Soil > Wetlands > Permafrost | place: Sweden... | reverse complement strand
GAGATGTGACAAATGAAGTCACAACCACGGTTGAACATGCTTATCGAAGTCTTCCCCGAGAGGCACAACAGCGCATGGAGTCCTCGCCGCCGCCCAGGATTGACCATGACTACAATCATGAGAACCTGAACGATTGCTTCCATACCGATTGCCTGAAGGGCATTGACAAGCAATTCCACAAGGCCGTGAGCATCACCAACGGCGATGGGTCGGCGACGATTTCCGTCAGCGTGCCGCGCTAGGCCGCTTCTTTCAGCGGAGCTTTGCAGATAGTTACCCTCCCCCGGTGCACAATAGTTCCATAGCACCTATCAAGACCCGTGCAGTCCGCACCGAATGCGGCCCAGCGGGAGGCATTGAAAGCGACTATCTTCATGCAACCCTCTAACCCCCTTGCCCTCAGGATTCTACAATCAACTCCAACAAAATCAACGGCTTACAACCGATCACTCTCCGCATCCCATTGAAAATAAGGAATTTCCCGCAAGATACCGGGGGGGGAGGGGGGGTGGGGAGAATCCAAACATGCGCAACACCACCGTATCCGTCAGCGAAGAAACCTACTGCCGAGGATCGATATAGAGCACCTTCAGTCCGGCTCCTGATTCGCAGGTGAGAATATAGCAAGAGGAAAATCTCTCGCCAATTGCAAACTGCGGAACGCATCGGCCTGAGGAGAATCTCACCGGGAGCTAGACGGAATGGCATTGAATCGCAGAGACTTTATCGGCGCAATGATTGCATCCTCTTCATTGGGAACACTGGGAGAATCGCTCGCAGCGGGCCAGGTGCCTTCAGCATCCGCGCAAGGCGAATGGCTGACGCGGAACGGCATGGTCGATGCGGGCGGCACGCACGAGCCGCTTATCTTTATCGTGCGCCGCGGCGGGCAGCGCACCGATGCGCTTGAAACCAGCAGGTACATGCAGAGCGAAGAGCTGATCGAGAAACTTCATCAGCAGGGAGTCGAGGTCTTTCATACCAGTCTTTACAAAGGCTTCGGAATGGCCGCTGAAAAAGAGTTGATGGAGCGGACGCGCGATGCCGTGGCCATAGCTCACCGCTACGGCATGAAGGCGGATACTTACGTTCAATGGGGCTCTCTGATGTACGAAACCTTTTTTGCTGAGGAGCCCCGCGCCGAGCAATGGATTGAGCGCGACATTGCAGGCCTTCCCATTCTGCTCACCTATGGCTACCAGCAATCCTTCCGTTACAATCCTTGTTTTTCACACCAGGAATATATCGACTATCTCAAGCGAGTTATCCACTATGCAATCGTGGATGTGAAGACAGACTTCATTCATCTGGATAACTTCGGCCTCAATGCCGAGCCCGATTCCTGCCATTGTTCCTTGTGCGTTAAAGGCTTCAGAAACTTCCTGAATAAGAAATACAGTGCAAAGCGATTGCGCGAGCGCTTTGGCTTTGAAAATATTTCGTTCGTCAATCCGCCGCAATGGAACCGGAACAACCGGCCGGAGAACATGGAAATTATTTACGATCCTGCATTCCAGGAGTGGGCCGATTTCCGTTGCCAGTTGATGGCCGATTCCTTGCAACAGATTTCCGAATACGCCAAATCTCTCAATCCTGAAGTTGCAATGGAGATCAATCCCGGAGGATTAAACGGCGAAAATCACGCATGGTTGGCGGGCGTCGACCACTCCAGACTCTTGAAGTTTACTGAGTGTTTCTGGAGCGAAGAAGCCAATCCGCAGGCTTTCCACTCCGACGGACGGCTGGTTTCAAAGATTCGCAGTTACAAGTTGGCGCGTGCCTATAACAATGTTGTGTTGACGAGCGATCTTGCCAACCACCCCGTCGCGCTGGGTGAAACGCTGGCCTTCAACCAGACCATAGGAAGCATTGGACTCGACGAAATTCTGCCGGCGACCGAGAAGTATATCGACTTTTACCGCAAGAACCGGGGTTTGTATCTGGAAAGCGAAGATGTGGCGCCAGTCGCGCTGTTCCGCTCCTACGCTTCCCTCACCTATCACGGGGCTCATGCGCAACTGAGCGCGATTTTGACGGAACAGGCGCTCATTCAATCGCGCATTCCATTCGTTCTCGCCTTCGACGAGCATCTACAGAATCTTTCCGCATACAAGGTTCTCATTCTTCCCAACTCCGAATGCCTTTCCGACGAGCAGATCGCTCTGATCCGCCGCTATGTGGAAAGTGGTGGAGGTTTGGTGGTGACCGAGCAGTCCGGACTCTACGACGAGTGGAGACGAACGCGCGTGCAACCGGGACTGAGCGGCTTGGTGGAGGGCCAGATATCCGGAACGGATTATCAGGAAAGAGTGGAATCCGAATTAAGCACGCCAACGACCGCGGTACGCAAGCACGCTGGCCGTGGAAGAGTTGCTTACCTTCCATCGATCGTATTTGACGGAGCGTTGCCGTCGCCCGAGCCGTACTTTACCATCACCAATCGTTTCTGGAAGCGCCCGAAGAACTGGCAGGTGATGATCGATGCAGTGAATTGGGCGGCCGGCGATCCACTTCCATTCGCGGTCGAAGGCCCTGAATATATGGCGGCAAACTACACCTTCCAGCCGCGCCATCAGCGTTATCTCGTCCACCTGGTAAATTACAACGCAACCAACATTCCGCTCATTAAGGATGTGCAGGTGCGGATCGCATTGCCGGATGGAAAGCGTCCATCGACAATAACGCTGCATGCCCCAGACTCGGGGGACGCACGCAAACTCAACTTCACCAACGAAGGCGCTCGCACCCGGTTTACCGTGCCGGAAATGTCGGCATATGCACTGATTGCCATTGAACTGTAGGCGGGAAACAGCGGTAGGGTGCGGACGGATTGAAGCTGACTCGGGTGAGCGTTGATTTTATGGAGCGGGAGACCGGGATCGAACCGGCGACATTCAGCTTGGGAAAATGGCCGTCAATTGAAAACAAAGAACATGGCGTTCACCCGATCTCGTTCTGGCGATAGAGAATACGGGGAATTCGAAAGCGCCGTTCTCCAGAACGCGAATAGAGCAGAAATGGAGCAGACGGATTTTACACTTTTTGACACATGGCGAACTTAACCATCAATGAGCACGGGGATTTTGTATTTTAAAAGTTTCGGGGTAATAAACTCCCGTGCCGCGAGAGGGCGAACACCCTTCTGATCGGCTCCTTTGTGACCTGGCTCGGCGGGGAGAAAGCAGCATGTCATTATTTAAAGTGCTTGTGATAGTTGCACTCGTTCCATTGGTTTTTTTGTATTTGCACTATGGAACTCTTGAACCATGTGGCATGCTCCGCGAAACTGTCCGCCAACACGACAAAATAGCCGCGCATTTACCTGATAGTTTGGTTGATTGGCAAATGGAAATGCAATATGGCCCGCTATCGCCGGGAAGATGCGTCGCGCTCTTGGCAGATGCGACCGACACTTCTCCTGTACAGCCGATAACCGCCAAACCACAAACTTCTACATCAACGCAGCCGCAGGTGGAACACCTTATACCACCGCAACAATTTTTATCCCCCCAACAGCAAGCCGAGCGAATAAAGCGGGCAGGTAACGAAGCCGTAAGGGCAATGATTGAATGCAGGAATAAACGGTTGAGTGGCGAACTGAAGACCTTCGTCGAGTCCGTAAACTGCTCTAATCCTAAATTCGTCGCAGCCTACCACAATGCTCACTATCCCTACATGGATTTAATTGGGTTGATTACAGCCAAGCGTTTGGAAGTTGCAGAGAAGATAGATGAAAAAAAACTTACAGAAGGTCAGGCCCAGCTTGAGAATGCTGAATTCATGGTACATGTGGTCAACATTGAGAGGCAACGAAATCTGCAAAGCAAGAATTAGGGCCACCTATCTATATTGGCTCCGGCGTTTCAGGGCATCGATCTGGCGCTGCATGGCGGTTATTTTCTTCCGGCTCAAAAGAGCCTCCTTCTGCAGCCCCATCATCGCTTTTTGCAAGGCCATAATCGCCTTCAGAAACGTGCGTTGTTCACTGGAAATCTTCGGCTTCGATATCATCGCCCCTCGCCTCCTCTTCCATTGTCGGCGAAAAACCGTCACGGGAAACGGAAGAATTTCCAGATCGCGATTTTGACCATCGGGTTTAGAATCGCCGGATGAATGATACCGACTGCCGGGTCTGTCATGCCGAAGGCATCATGAGCGAACGGGGCTTGTGCCCGTGCTGCGAAGCCCTGGCGGAAATTGCCCGGAAGAATCTTGAAGGTGCAGCTAAGAGCAAGCTGAAGCCACCAAAGCGATGCCCGAAATGCATCGATTGCGGCGGTCCAACAAGGCCGGTTCTCTTCCGTCCGGAAGGTCCATGGACGTTCACTTGCGTCGTGGAGTGCTACCCCTGCCGACAATGCAAGAAGCTGTTTCGCGGCGATGAAACCTGCCCGCATGATCCGAGGGTCAAGCATTCGGTGGCCGGGCGTCCGGTGCAATAGCGTGATCGTCGATATGGCTGTCTCTGGTTCGGTAAGGATGAATTCGATAGCCTCTCTGTTTGCAATAAATGGCGCACGGCTCGTTTTAGCACCCCTACCCTGCTCTCTTCCTACCGCCCATGAATTGAATGGTTCTGAGGCGCGTTAGCGCCGAAGTCCGATTAGGCCGCGAAGCGGCCCGCTGAATTGAAAGTTATCCACAGTGGGCGTGTGTGTTAAATGAGAGTTAGAGTCTGTGTTAAGAGGCCGGAATCACCGTGCAATGCTTTGTTTTAACAGGGCTATTTCATATGTCCGCTGTGCAAATACACGAAGGGTTATGTGTGAAAGCACGAATCCTTATGTGTAAATGCACGTTTCTGTTCTTCGCGTGTGATAGCACGAAAACGCCGATTCCATGTGTGAAAACACGAAGCTTGACATTCCTGTGTGAAAGCACGAAAGTGGCGGCCTCCTGTGTGAAAGCACGATTCGCGGATGTCAGACAGCAACAACTCAACGACCCGTTCCCCGCTCCTTCCTGATCGCCACCCGATACAGGATTTCTTCATCTGTGACGTTACGGACGCGATACCGAAGGATGATATGGGATCGATGGAGCACCCCATATTTTCTCTTGCAACGAAACCGGATCTGAGTCTTCGGGAATACGAACATAAAGGCGTGAAAGTCACCATTGCGCCGAGCGTCCTTGGCCTGGCAACAATTCACGACAAGGATATTCTGATTTACTGCATCAGCCAGCTTGTCGCTAAATTGAACTCCGGTGCTCCGCTGAATAAGACACTGCACTTGAAGGCTTACGATCTGCTGGTTTCAACCAATCGCAATACGGACGGGCGCGGATATGAGCAGCTTGAGGCAGCGCTTGATCGCCTGAGCGGAACGCGAATTAAAACCAACATAATGACGAATAAAGAGGAAATCAAAGAGAATTTCGGCCTCATCGATAGCTGGAAAATCATCCGGCACACGAATTCTGGCAGAATGTCGGAAATCCGTATTAACCTGTCGGACTGGATTTTTAACGCCGTGGTGGGCCGTGAGGTTTTGACTCTCCACCGCGATTATTTCAGGCTGCGGAAACCGCTTGAACGGCGTATTTACGAGCTGGCGCGCAAGCATTGCGGTCAGCAGGACGAATGGTCGATCTCGCTGGAGTTGCTCAAAAAAAAATGCGGCTCCGCATCCGAGGATTCTGAATTTCGGCGGCTGGTGGGCGTGATCTGCAAAGAGGATGCACGGCACAATCACATTCCGGATTATTCTCTGTCGTTCATCGGCGATAACGTGCGGTTTATGAACCGGAAAACCATGAAGCCCCTGCCCTCCTCCGATAAAACGATGTTCCCCACACTCGACCCGGAAACCTACCATGACGCCCGGATCGTCGCGCCGGGCTACGATGTTTACTACCTTGAGGAGCAATGGCGAAGCTTCTGGCTTGAAAGCGGCAAGCCGGAATTGAAGAACCCGGATGCCGCCTTTATCGGGTTCTGCAAGAGCAGGCACAGCAGGAAACCTAATCCATAGAAAGGCAGAATGTGGGTATGTGGCTTGACACATTGCCACAAAGTCACGAACCAGCTTTTGAACATTCCCTGAAACCCACTAAGGAACAAATGTGGCTTTGATGGCTGCAACGTGGTTTGCCACTTTCCCACAAAACCACAATGATACCTTTTCACATTTACACAAACCCACGAATCAACTAAGGTGGGCAACCACGAATCAGCGAATGTGGGTCCATGTCTCTCGTCATTTCCTTTCTCAACCAAAAAGGCGGCGTCGGTAAATCGACGCTCTCGATCAACGTTGCGGCTTGCTTTGCACTGTTGGGGCAAAAGGTCCTGCTGATCGATGCCGACAAGCAGGGCACGGCCTCCACCTGGGCAAGCCTTCGCTCGGAAACCGCCTTTCAGGTGGTCAGCATGGCGCGTGAGAATATGGCGCGCGATGCTCTGAGAATTGCCGCCGACTTCGACTTCACAATCATTGACGGCCCGCCGCAGGCCGAGACGATTTCGCGCTCCTGCATCGTGGCGTCTGATCTGGTCGTCGTGCCAATCGAACCGGGCGGCGCTTCTCGCTGGTCGTCTGATCTGACGGTTCGGCAATTGAAGGAAGCTCAGGAGCTTAAGCCAGCCCTCAAATGTGGGTTCGTGGTTTCCCGCAAGATCGGTACGACGGTGCTGGGGCGTGATACGCGCATCATGGCCGCCGATGCCGGTATCCCCACGTTTGAAACGGAGATTGAACAGCGCGTTGCCTATGCCGAAGCGATGACGATGGGACAAACCATTTTCGAGTGGTCAGGTCGTACCCAGGCCGTCTCAGACATTCAAGCCTTAACCCGTGAACTTCTGGATGTTCTCAATGAGCAACAAAACATTCGCACAAGCCCCGAAGCCAAAGCCGCTGTCGGCTGAAGTTATCTCAGCATTCGAGCGCGGCGGGGCAGGGCAGGACACACAAACCCACATTGCCCCAAAAGTGGAAAAGAGGGAACCCGTCAAAGTGGAGACGGCGGAGCCAACACGCCGTTTGAGCATCGATCTGCCAGAAAGCCTGCACAGGCGCTTTAAGACGGCGTGCAGCAAGCACGACAAGATAATGCTGGCTGAGGTCACGAATTTCATCAAACGTCGCACGGCGGAGCTTGAGAAGGATTAGAAAGAGGAAAGAAGCCCGTGCCAGTGCTGCCGGCGCGGGCCTCCGTCGTCAGTATTCAGATGCAAGCATGATCGTCAATACCCGGATGGTCTGTTTGGGATCGCTCGGGTCTTCGCTGCCATTGGTCAGCGTTTTGTCGTAATAGTCGATCTTCCAGAAAATGCGTTCGCCGTCATGTTCAAACGCTCCGAAGTCGTGCTCGCCGTGCGGATCGTTGTCCGGGTTGAAAGCGTTGAAGGTTTCCACTTTCTCACGGATCGCTGATTGATCCTTCGGGGGCAGGGCGCAAATGCCGCTGGTCTGCACGAGGCGTCCCGCTATGCCCATTGCTTTCCGGCAGAGGTCGTTGAGGGATGCGATTTTGGAAGTCGTGTCGTTTGTCATGATGGGCCTCTTTTCGTTTTGAGTGACCCCCAACAGCGGGGGCGAAAGAGGGCACGTCACGCGGTCGCAACTGAGCGCAGCAGTCATAGGATTTCGGGGGAACCGTGACCGCAGGGCAGGGGGGAGCCGGAATCCGTCATTGACGGCAAGCGGCGGCGGCTAAAGTGCCATTCGCCCGCTGTCGAAGGGGGCGGTAGGAAAGAAGGGTTAGCCAAGTGAAAAGCGACCTGCTAGTCCACGGCATACGGAGCACTCAGCAACAGAACAGCGTGACTCCATCGTTATGTAACCACGCGTAACATGCGGTAGACTTCGCGGGTAAGGCAATTGAGGATAGAGACACATCGATGACCATCGCTGAAGTTTTGTCCCAACCAGCTGGCGCGCGATTCTTTCGGGCCGATCTCCACATTCATTCGTTCGGGGCTTCTCACGATGTCCGAGATCCTGGCATGACAGGCGCTGCGATTGTCGCAACGGCTGCAAGGGAAAATCTGTCGATTGTTGCCGTTACCGATCACAACGAAATCGACAACGTTGACATGGCGCTTCAAGCCTCTCAAGGTTCAGAAGTTCTGGTGATACCTGGCGTCGAGCTTTCAACTCCCCAAGGCCATTTGCTGTGCTATTTACCTGATCTCCAATCCCTGCGCCGCTTTCACGGGCAACTCTCAATAGTTGATCGAGGTCTGCAAACCTCACGGTGCCAGCAATCGATTTTAGAGTGTCTCGGCCTCTTACTTCCGCTGGACGGCTTCGCTGTCTTGGCCCATATCGACATTCAGTCGGGTTTTGAAATGGAAGTCCCTGGCGCATCGCCGCATAAGGCGGATGTGCTCTGCCATTCTGCGCTCCTCGGGATTGAACTCAAACATGCGACCTCACCGATCTCGTACGCGGATGGCGACACCGACGCGGATCGAGTCCGCATGGGGCGCGAGCGGATCGCTCGTCTTAAGCTTGGAGCGAAGCAGAATCTCGCCCGTGTTCTCAATTCGGATGCACATGCTCTTGAAGCCCTTGGTCGCAATGCCGCGAATATGCAGCGGGTAACTCGCTATAAAATGGACAGCCCTTCTTTCGAAGGGTTGCGTGTTGCACTTGGCGATGCTGATTCAAGGGTACGTATCGAAGACGAGATCCCCCCGACCATCCCAAGAATCTTGGGCATGGAAATAGACGGTGGGTTCTTGGCGGGTCAGGTCGTGCACTTCAGTCAAAACCTCAACTGCATCGTCGGTGGGCGGGGAACGGGCAAATCCACCACGTTCGAAGCGGTGCGATGCTTGATGGGCATCCCAAGCGAAAGCAAAGTTGTGGACTCCGATGTATGGCCGGAGGAACTCCATCTGTTCTGGCAAGACAAGGCAGGCGGGCAACATACTCTATTTCGCCCGAAGGACGGCGAAGTCCAGAACGTTGATGACCCTGATATGGGTCCATGCACCTTCGAAATAGATTGTTTCGGGCAGGGGGACGCGGCGAGGATAAGTTTGCAGGCGCAGAAGGACCCGCTCGCATTGCTTAATTATCTGGACAAATTTGTAAACCTGAATGATGCAATGAAAGCAGAAGAGACAGCACGAGACCTGCTCCTCACACTTCAAACAGAAATAGAAACAGCCGAGCAAAAGGTGCAGTTGATCCCGCAGTATGAGAGGCTGCTCGCCACGACGAGACAGCAACTCAAGGCCCTCCAAAAGCCAGAAGTAAAAGAGTTGATCGATCTTCAGCGTCAACTCGCTACGGAACGAGAAATCCGCACACAAATCCTCGGCAAGCTACAAGAGGCAAAGACTGATGCGGGTCGGAAATCTCCAAAGATTTCAATCGGAGAGATACGCGGTCTGGCGCAAACGGCAAAACTGTCGGTCGGCGCGGCTGAGTTCCAAGCCATTTTGGCCGGGTTAGCAACGGTGGAAACTGAGATCGGCGCGGCTGAGGGCCAGATCAAAGGGCGGCTCTCCGACTTTGAAAAGATCGTATCCGCTCAGATCCTCAGTTGGAAAGTGAAGGAATCGGAGGCGCAAAAGAGGGTTGACACAAAGCGGAGAGAACTAGAGGCACTCAAAGTTTCATTCGATATGTCGTATATCGCGAAGCTGGCCCAGGACGAGGCAAGCCATCAGCAAAGTGTCACCAACCTAAACACATGGAAACCGCAGCTAATAGAAGTTCGCAGGCAGAGAGCGGACGCTCTAAAGGATCGCTGGAATGCACGTGACAGAGTGGCCATGTTGCGTGAGACATTTGGCCGCCAGGCTAGTAAAACACTGCGGGAAGCTCTAACAGACCTTCAGGTAAGTCTCAAGTATGCACGGAACGCGCATTCCCCCGACGCGGCGGATCAGATTATTGAAGTCATGGGCTGGAGAACGAATCAACAGGTCCGGGCAAACTGGCTAGTTGAGAAGCTGACTGTTCCCGTTCTGCTGGATGCCATTTATGGCAATGATCCCGCTCCTATTGTGAAGCTAACGACTCCCGAAGGAGTTGAAGTCTTTCAAAAGGATGAGGCTCAATCCATTATCGAGCGGCTGGGGCAACCGGCAATTCGCTTCGCCCTGGAAAGAGCTCGATTGCATGATCTCCCCCGTCTAACAGTTTCTCGCGCGATCCCGGACGGAAAAGGCGGCACCCGGCACCTTGTACGAGACTTCGCAAAGCTGTCGCTTGGCCAACAGCAATCCATCTTGCTCGCCCTTATTTTGTCGTCGAGCAGCGAACGACCGCTCATCATTGACCAACCGGAAGACAATCTGGATGGAGAATTCATCTACTCGACTCTCGTCCCCGTGCTTCGCCGCGCGAAGGAACGGAGGCAAGTCATTATTGTGACGCACAACGCAAACGTCGCCGTCTTGGGCGATGCTGAATTGATCGTTGTGATGAAGGCCAAGAATGATCGAGGAGAGATCGTTACACGAGGTTCAATTGACCACGCAGAAACCAGAGATGCGGCCTGCGATATTTTAGAGGGCGCAAAGGAAGCTTTTCTCCGTCGAGCAAAGATGTACGGCATCCGCTTGCGATAGTTGTGAAGCGATGACTGACTGCAACTAGCATGCGGATTATTCTTCCGCGCGCGACCGTGCATCATGGTGATTCGCGAGTTGATTGGTAATCAGCCCGGCGTGAGAACAGGCCGGGGCGCTCCACGTCCCACGGGGGCAGGGGCGGGCGGTTCGGTTTCCATCTGAGCGGCGTAGTCCGGATGGAAGCGCAGTTCCATATCGGCGATGCGTTGCGCGTCGGCGGCGGCGCGGAAGATTTCACGCTT
>Ga0182030_10025459_pt1 | contig 10780 bp, 14 predicted proteins | sample 812S3MmetaG_FD_121299 | JGI IMG/M metagenome (GOLD analysis project Ga0182030, IMG submission 121299) | Permafrost microbial communities from Stordalen Mire, Sweden - 812S3M metaG (Illumina Assembly) | ecosystem: Environmental > Terrestrial > Soil > Wetlands > Permafrost | place: Sweden... | reverse complement strand
CTCTAGTCGGCCGTCGGCAGCCTTCGCATGGTGAACTCGATGCGGCCGTCCTCCAGCTCGCGCCAGAACTCGATCTCGGTGGAATAGGCGGCCTTGGGGTAGCGGTCGAAAAATTCGCGCGCTTTCGTCCGCGCCTCGGCGCGCGGCAGGGTAAAGCTTTCGCGTCGCCAGGAATCGGTGTGAGACGGCTCGCCGCGCGCCGAGCGCCGGCGCGATACGCGCTCGGCGAGATCCTGCGGACGCCTGTTCTCGAACGCCATGCGACGAACTCCCGCGCTTAACCTAACGCAACTCCGCGAGGAGGTGGAGTCGTTTATTGGCGCGCGGGCGTGTAGAGCGGCCCGATGGCTACGCTGACCACCCCTCGCGCACTGATCGACGCCGGCCTCGGCGGCCCGGAGCGCGAGGCGGAATGGCGCGCGGTCGCCGAGCGTTACGCCGTCGCCGTGCCGCCCGCGCTCGCCGCGCTGATCGACCCCAGCGATCCCAACGATCCCATTGCGCGCCAGTTCTTGCCCGACGGCCGCGAACTCGACCGCTTAGCCCACGAGCGCGACGACCCCATCGGCGACGACCTCAAAAGCCCGACGCGCGGCCTCGTGCATCGCTATCCCGACCGCGTGCTGTTGAAGCTCGTTTCGGTCTGCGCGGTCTATTGCCGGTTCTGCTTCCGGCGCGAGAGCGTCGGGCCGGCGACGCCGTCGCTCGACGAGGCCGCCTTCGCCGCCGCGCTGCAATACATCCGCGAGCGGCCGGAAATCTGGGAGGTCGTGCTGACCGGCGGCGATCCGCTGGCGCTGTCGCCGCGCCGGGTCGCCGAGGTCGCGCGGGCGCTGGCGGAAATCCCCCATGTCAAGGTGCTGCGCTGGCATACGCGGCTGCCGGTCGCTGCGCCCGAGCGCGCGACCGAGGCGCTGGCGAGGGCGCTCACGCATGGCCACGAAAAGACCGTCTATGTAGCGCTGCACGCCAACCATCCGCGCGAGCTGACGGGCGAAGCGCGGGCGGCCTGCAAGCGGCTGATCGCGGCCGGCGTCGCGATGGTGAGCCAGACCGTGCTGCTGAAAGGCGTCAACGACGACGTGGGCGTGCTGGAGGCGCTGATGCGCGGCTTCGTCGAGATGCGGGTGAAGCCCTATTACCTGCACCATCCGGATCTGGCGCCGGGCACCTCGCATCTGCGGCCGAGCCTGGCCGAGGGCCAGGCGCTGGTTCGCGAGCTGCGCCGCCGGCTCTCCGGCCTCGCCATGCCGGCTTACGTGCTCGATCTCCCCGGCGCGCGCGGCAAGATCCCGGTCGGCCCCGCCTATCTCCAAGGCGGCGGGCCGGATTACGCCGTCACCGACCCCAGCGGCGAACGCGGGCGCTACTCCGACTTGGGCTGAGGCGTCTCGGCGGAGGCGACCGGATGGATCGCCTTGGTCAGCGCGTCCTGCTCGGCCTGACTGGGACTGCCGTAGAAGGCGGGGGTCTCGTCCTTGCCGCCGAGGGCGCCGACCGCCCGCGCGCCGTTCTCCTCGAACAGCACCTCGAACTTGTGGCCGTCGCAATCCTCGGGCTTGCAGACATAGGACAACTTGAACGGCTTGCCGTCGATGGTCACCGTCTTGACCTCGCCGGCCGCGCCGTCGAGCGTGTGGCTGAAATTGCGCAGCCAGTCCGGCGTCGGCTCGACGTCCTTGACTAGCCGGTCCCAGGCCATGTGGAATCTGGGCAGGCGCAGCGCGTCGAACAGGAAGCCCGGCTCCTCGGCGTAGGCCGCGCTCGCCGCGAGTACGGCGCCGGCGATGACTCTTATGCGCATGGAGGACCTTTCTAGAACGCGCGGAAGGTGATGAGCGTGCGGGTGTCGGCGATGCCGGGAATGACCTGCACCTTCTGGCCGACGAAATGGCCGATATCAACGTCGCGCTCGACGTAGAATTTGGCGAGAATGTCGAAATCGCCGGCGATCGAGTAGATCTCGGACGCGATCTCCGCCTCGGCCAGCGCGTTGGCGACCGCGTAGGTCTTGCCGAGTTCGCATTTGATCTGCACGAAGAACGTCTGCATGGCCGCTCGGGCCTCCCTAATTGATCGCGCCTTTGGCCAGCACTTCGACGTCGCGATCCATACCGGATTGCACGGTGAAAGTCGCCTGATAGGTCTTGGCGTTGTGGCGCGCGACGACGACATACTCCCCTTCCGCCAGGACCAGCGAGGGGAAGGCGCCGGCCAGCTCGCGCACGATGTCGCCGCCGGGCGTCAGCACGGTGAAGGTCGAATTGGCGAGCGCGCCGCCGCCCGGCGCGTTGACGAGCTTGATCGTCAGCGTTGCGATGCGGTGGCGAAGCGTGACGTCGACGATTTTGCCGGTGGCGACGTTGACATCGCCGGCGGCGATGGAGTTGGTCGGGATCGCGGCGCCGGTTTTCGCCTGTCCGAGCGAGCCGATCCCGTGCGTATCGAGGAAGGTCGAGGCGATGTGATAATCGCCTTCTGGCACGCCGATCACGTCGTTCTCCTTGGCCTTGGCGTAGACCAGCTTGGCGGTGGAGTTGTTGCGCTCCGGCACGTAGATGGCGAGCGAGATTTCGGCGGCGTCGATCGGCTTGTCGCCATCGCTGGTGCAATGGATGCGCAGCGCGCCGGCCGAAAGCGGCAGCTTGACGTCGAGCGGTTCGGGGCCGAGGCTGATCGACCGCGTCGCGCTGGCGAGGCCGAAGGCGACATGCACGACATATTCGCCGGGCGGCACGCTGAGGGCCGGCCGCGGCAGCGGCGATTCGACGATCAGGCGGTGCAGGCCCTCCGAATCGGGCGTCGCGGCGAACACGCGCCAGCGCAGGCCTGCGCTCAGCGGCGGCCCGCTGCCGAGCGCGGCCGACAGGTTCAATGTGCTCTGACCCTCGCTGTCCTGCGCGGCGGCCGGCAAGGCGAGCGCGGAAAGCGAGGCGGCTAGGAAGGTTCTCCGCAACATGGCGACGCTGCTCTAGCGCGAGTTCGCGGCGAAGCAAGGGCTGGTTTACAGCGCGGCGTTTTCCGTTCAGGGAGGGCCGGACTCATCCGGAGACGTTTTTTGACCGACGCGCTCGCGCTGCTTTCCCGCCGCCGCTCCGTGGGACCGGCCTATCTGACCGGCCCCGCCCCCTCGGCGTCGGAAGTCGAGACCCTGCTGCGGCTCGCCTCGCGCGTGCCCGATCACGGCAAGCTCGCGCCGTGGCGGTTCATCGTGCTCCAGGGCGACGCGCGCGGGCGGGCAGGCCAAATTGCGCTGGAGATCAAGCTCGCCGACAATCCCGCGCTCGACGAAGCGGGCCGCGCCGCCGAGTTGACCCGCTTCTCGCGCTCGCCGCTGGTGATTGCGGTGGTCTCGCGCGCCGCGCCGCACGCAAAGATCCCGGAATGGGAGCAGGTGCTTTCGGCGGGCGCCTCGGCGATGGCGCTGGAGATCGCCGCCGCGGCGCTCGGGCTCGGTTCGACGTGGCTGACGGAATGGTGCGCCTATGACGCGCGATTTCGTGAACGCATCGGCCTCGCCGATCACGAGCGCGTCGCGGGTTTCGTGCATATCGGGCGGACGCTGAGCCCGCCCGAGGATCGTCCGCGGCCGGCGCTCGCCGATGTCGTCAGCTATTTTTGAGGCGTACCATGTTCTACGAGACGGGCAAGCGCGACAAGGCGTTGCTGCCGCACGATCCGTTCAAGGCGATCATCGCGCCGCGCCCGATCGGCTGGATCTCGACGCGCGCGAGCGACGGCCGGGTCAATCTCGCGCCCTATTCGTTCTTCAACGCCTTCGCCTCGTCGACTGTCCCCATAGTCGGCTTCTCCAGCGAGGGCTTCAAGGATTCGGCGGCGTTTGCGCAGGAGAGCGGCGAGTTCGTGTTCAATCTCGCCACCGAGGATCTCTTTCAGGCGATGAGCCAGACCTCGGCGCCGCTGCCGCGCGGCGAGAGTGAGTTCGCGTACGCCGGGCTGACGATGGCGCCGTGCCAATTCGTCGCCGCGCCGCGTGTCGCCGAGGCGCACGCCAACCTGGAATGCAAGCTCACCGAGGTGATTCGGCTCAAGCGCCACGATGGCCGGGATCTCGACAATTATCTGCTGCTCGGCGAAGTCGTGGCGTTCCATCTCGACGACGCGCTGATTCGCGACGGGCGATTCGATACAGCGGCGGCGCGGCCGCTCGCCCGTTGCGGTTATCAGGATTACGCGGTTGTGGATCGGCTCATCGCCCTGGCGCGGCCCGCCGGCGGCGGCGACGCGGCAAACCGCGGGGGCAGGACGTGATCGCATCGACCTATGACAGCCAAACCATCCGCTATCACTGGGCGAGCGCCGCGCTCATCGTCGCGCTCTGGCTTATCGGCCAGTCGGCGGGGTTCGTCGCCGACGGCCCGTTGCGCAACGCCATGTGGTCGACGCATTTCACCCTCGGCGCCGTATTGGCGGCGGTGTGGATCGGCGGCCTGCTCTGGCGCAGCAGCGGCGGGCGCCAGCTGCCCGGCCTCGGCTCGAAATCTGCCGCCCGTCTTACGGCGTGGATTCATGGGCTGCTCTATGTCGGCGTCGGCGCCGTGATCGGGCTCGGCGTCTTGGCCGCTTGCGCGCGTGGCGCCGTCATCTGGGGCTTTTTCCACTATCCCAAGCTGATCGGCGACGACATGACCGAGCCGTTCACCGCGGCGCATGAAGTGGCGGCCAATCTGCTGCTGGGGCTCGCCCTCGCGCATACTCTATGGGTCCTCGCGCGCCATGTCTCGGCTCGCGACGGAGTGCTTTCGCGCATGTGGCCGGGCCTTGCGCGCAGGGTCGAGAGCGAGTGAGGCAAGCGATGACCTACGACCGCGCCACGATCGCGTTTCATTGGATCACCGCCGCGCTCGTCGCGGCGCTTTGGTGCATAGGCCAAACGGCGGACTGGTTCCCGAAAGGGCCGGTTCGCGGCGTCGTTTGGTCGACGCATTTCACGCTCGGTTTCGCGCTGGCGCTGGTCTGGATCGCGCGACTTGTCTGGCGCTTCCGCGGCGGGCGACGGCTGCCGGGAGTCGGGCCGGCCTATATGGTCAAACTTTCGGCGGCCGTGCACGGGCTGCTTTATCTGCTCGTCGCCTTCGTGGTTGTCGTCGGCGTCGCCAATCTCTACGCGCACGGGCAGAACATCTGGGGGCTCGTGAGCTTCCCCAAGCTTTCAGACGCGGCTGCGCGCCGGGTTATCAGCGAAACGCACGAATGGGCGGCGAACCTGCTTCTGCTTGTCGCCGCCGGTCACGCCGCCGTCGCGCTGCTGCACCAGTACGTGCTGCGCGACGGGGTTCTCACGCGCATGTGGCCTAGCCTTGCGCGTTGAGCCTTAGTTGATGTTGTAGCGCACGCCGAGGTTGACGCTCTGCAGCAGGCCCTTGACGCCGCCGAACACGTCGGTGGATGTGATCTTGTAGCCGAGATCGAGCGTCGCGGACTGGCTGATCGGCATGCCGAGACCCGCGGCGAGTTGGCCGGCGATGGTGTATTTGGTCTGGCTGATCGAACGGTTCCAGCTCTGCGGGCCGATGACGACGCCGGGATACTTGCCGGTGGGGTCCTGAACCGGCGCATATTTCGTGTTGCCGAAGGCGTCGGAGCCTACCGGGACGACCCAGTTGGCGGGGGCGCTGCCGCTGACTTGCGGGCCGGCGTAAGTCTGCCCATTATCGTTTTGGTTGTAAGTCAACGTTCCCGTGATCGTATTGACGTTGAGGCCGACGCCCGCGCCGATATAGGGGGTGATCCCCATCCACCAGTGCCCGAGATCGACATAGGCCGAGGCGATCCCCAAGTTGTTGTATTGCGAGACGTTCAAATTGCCGGTGCAGGTGGTGGGGTCCCACATGTAGCCAACCGGAGTGGTGGTGGACGTATTCGTGCCGTTGACGGTGGTCACGACCGTCTGCGAAACCGCGCTGGCCACCTCCGGGCAGACTTTCTGGGCCTGCGCGCCGAAGCCGGGACCGCGGAAGAAGCTGTACGTGCCTTCGACGCGCAGCCAGTCGTTGACGCGGTAGCCGAAGCCGATATCGAAAGTCGGCGTCGTCGTCGACTGCGGGTTGCCGCGCGTGACGGGCACAGGACTGGACGGGTTTCCGACCGGCGCGTCGTTGAACGTCGCCGCCGAACCGTTCGGCGCAATCAACCCATTCCAGATGCCCGTGTTCGGGTCAAAAAATCCAGAAAGGCGATCAGGCTGAAGCAGACCCGCCTGCGGCACCACGGACGCCTGCTTGATCTCGCCGTAGCCGACGTCGCCGCGGATGTACCAGTTCGAGCCCAGTTCCGTCTGCTCGGCCTGATCCGGCATCGGCGGCGGAGCGCTGCCGAACAGGTCGGCGGCGTATAGCGGTGAGGTCGCAAGGCAGGCGCCTACCAGCCCGGCGGCGGCAATCATTCTCATCGGATAATCCCCGTCACGCGGTTCGCCGCGACATGACGAACCGGTAACCATGACTATCGATGGCAATGCTTAATTTGGATTTAACCCTAACATAAAATTGCCGGTCTCTCGCCTCGATTTATCAGATCGGCGAACGTAACGTTTTCTTAAAGATCGACGAAACGCCGCGTCGCCAGCCATTCGCGCAACGAGGCGGCGAAACGGCGCCGCAGCGGCGACAGCTTAGGCTTGCGTCCGAGCGCCGGGCGCGTCGGTGCGCGCCACGCCGGGAACGGCCCGCTCGCAAACCAATCGGCGTAAGCGCGCGCGAATCGCCCCTCGCCGCGCCATGTCTGGTAATGCCACGGCTTCGGTTGATTGACGAAATGCAGCACGATGGGCGCGATCTCGGCTTCGAGGCCGGTGAGGAAGAAATCGCCCATGAAATTGTAACGCGGGCTCAGGGGCGCGAAGTCTCCGCGCGCCAGCGAATTGAGCGCGTCCTGCTCCATGAACGGGAAGCGCTCGGGATGGCTTCGCAGCTGCGCCGCCGCCTCGTCGGCGTATCCGGCCTTGCGCCATGCGGCGCGGTCGATGGTCATCAGGCCCGCATTGAAATAGGGCGTATCGAGTTCGAGGCCGAGCGCGCGGCGGTAGCCCTGGAACTCGCGCGCGAGCGGGCCGCCCTTATGGTCCATCAGAAAGATCATGTCATAGGCGGCGGCGAAGGCGCGCCCGCCGAGGTCGAACTCCGTCAGCCGCGAAAGGCCGGGCCGCACGATCAGCATGTCCGAATCGATGGCGACGTAGCGCTCGTAGGTCTCGGGCAACAGGCGGTCGAGGAACAGCCGGCGAAACACCGCGCGGGAGAAGCGACCCTTGGGCGCAAGGCCGGCGTCGAGCGCGGCGAAATCGAGCGTCGTCAAGCGAATGCGGCGCTTCAGCGCGGGGTCGAGATCGGCGTAGCCGGGTTCGACGTCGGTCTCCTCGCAGAAAATGAAAATGTCGAACGCGTCCGCGTCGCCCTGCTCTGCTATCGACGCTATGGCGCGCACGGCGGGAGCGAAGAACGAACGGTCGGGCGTGAAGCAGAGAGCGGTCCGGGCGCGGTCGGTCAAAAGGCGGTCTCGGCGGCATCGCGGGGAAGCTCGCGATAATAGCCGACGACGCGCTCGCGCCACAACCGGCGCGATTCCTGATGCGGGACGCCGGGCAGGCGCGTCGGCAGGCACAGCGAATCGACGAGAGCCTCGATCTCGCGCCGGGCGGAAGTCTGGCTCGCCGTGAGCACCCCGTGCGACGCGGCCTGCTCGATAGGGTCGAGCGCGGTCAGGCCGATGGGGAACAATTCGCGGAAGATGACGCGGTCGTGCAAGCCGTCGGCGACGCGAAAACCCAGTTCGCCGGAAAGGCGGCCGATGCTGACGGCGACCTGTTTCGCATTGATGCTGGCGAGGGCGGCGATGCGGTTGCGCACCATCACCCAGTCGATGACGCCGTTGTCGACGATGCGCCGCTTGCGCCGGGCCTGCAGCACGAGATCGGCGTATTGCGAGACGCCGCCGCGGCGGTCGCGATTGTGATGCACGCGGCTGAACACGTCGACGTCGACGAAACTGTCGTTGAGCGGCGAGACCAGCGTGTCGGCGAGCGAATGGGCGAGCCGCATCAGATAGGAGTCGCTCGCCGGGGTGTCGATGACGACGAATTCGAAATTGCGCTCGACTTCGCCGATAGCCTCGGCGAAGGCGGCGAACTCCTGCGCCTCGTTGGCGGCGACGTCCTTGCTCTCGCCGCGATTCATCGCGCAATGGCGCGGCATGTCGATGGGCCAGTTGGCGTTGCGCGCCCACGACTCGCGGTTCTCGAAGAAGCGGGTCATGGTCTGCTGACGGGAGTCGAGATCGATGCAGGCGACCTTGTGGCCGAGCTTCATCAGCGCCACGGTGAGATGGATCGACAGCGTCGATTTTCCTGCGCCGCCTTTTTCATTGCCAACAACAATGACATGCGCACTGCTCAGGTCGGGACTTTCGTTGTCGAAATGCATGGCGCCGCGAATCAGTCGTCGAAAAGCAACTCCGTGATTAGAGGCTTTGCCCGCCGCGATCAAACCCAACCTACGCAGGGACAGCGACCTGCCCGATGTTTACGCAGGCGCTGTGGTATCCTTGCACATTCCGTCGATGTCGGCGCTCCGACTGCGGCGTCGTCTGGCGCTCAAGCCGGCTCTGCGTGGCCGATGATGCGCGAGAGCTTCGGAAATTCGGCGCGCGCAGCTCGCTCCAGCGCGTCGACCTCGGCGTGAACGGCCTCGACCGACGCGCCGGGTTCGGCGCGGCAGTGGAACACGCCGTAATAGACGTCGCCGGCCTTGCGCATGCGCACATGATGCACGTCGCGCAGCAGTTTTGCCCCCGCGGCGCGAGCGCTCAGACACGCCGCGACGGCGGCGATCAGCTCGGGATCGGCGTCTTCGCCCTTGAGTTCGCGGCCTTCAATCGGTTCGATATGCGTGTCGACTTCGACCGCGCCTTCGAAATCGGCCTGGATCTCCTGTTCGAGCCGGCTCGCCACCTCGTGCGCGACGCCGAGCGTCATCTCGCCGTCGACCTCGAGATCGAGCGTCACCGCGACGCGTTCGCCGACGCGCTGGATGGTGACATGATGCACGAACAGTCGCCGCCGCGCCGCGATCAGCTGCACGCGCTCCAGCACGGTCTCGTCGTCCAGGGCGAGCGGATTGGCGGCGATGGTGAGCTTCATGCGCGGCCATTTGCGCGCCAGCGCCGCCCGCGTGCGTTCGCGGATCGCCTCGACGCCTTCGAGCGGCAGCGTGCGCGAGACATAGAGGCCGAGCTCGCCGACCGTCGCCGGGCCGATGCGCCGCAGCCTCAGATAATCGACGCCCTCGACGCCGCCGACCTCGCCGAGCGTCCGGCGCACGTCGTCGGCGAGGCCCTGCGGCGCGGCGTCGAGCAACGCATCGACGGTGCTCTGGCCGAGGCGGTAGCCGGAGACGGAGATGAACACGGCGACGCCAATAGCGGCGAACGCATCGGCCGCGGGATAGCCCGCCCGCGTCGCCGCAAGCCCGATCAGCACGAGGCCGGAGGCGACGAGATCGCCGGAATAATGCAGGGCGTCGGCTGCGAGCGCGGGACTGCCGGTCTCGCGCGCGACGCGCTGCAGCGCCTGCCAGCGGAAGGCGTCGACGGCGATGGAGGCGAGAACGGCGGCGAAGGCGAAGCCGTTGGCCGCGACTTCGGGCGCCCGCCCGAGCCGAAAAAACGCCATCCAGGCGACGCCGAGCGACAGCAGGAACAGGAACGCGGTCTGCGCGAGCGCCGCCACCGCCTCGACCTTGGCGTGGCCGAACGGATGGCCCTCGTCGGCGGGCTTGTCGGCGACGCGCACGGCGAAATAGGTGAGGCCGCTGGCGGCGATGTCGAGCGCGTTATGGGCGCCTTCGGAGATGAGCGCGAGCGATCCCGACGCCAGGCCGGCGGCGAGTTTTATCAGCGTCAGGCCGGCGCTGGTCGCCACCGACATGAGCGCCGCCCGGCGCTTGGCGCGCGCCTCTGCGACTTCGACTGCGTCCATAGCCCTCGCCCGAGCGCGGCCTTATATAGACGCGGGGGCAAACGCCAAGGAGATTGAACGCATGCGCTATCTGCACACCATGATCCGCGTCACCGATCTCGACGCCTCTCTCGCGTTCTTCGTCGGCAAAATGGGCATGGTGGAGACGCGCCGGCATGTCGACGAGAAGGGCCGCTACACCCTGGTCTTCCTCGCCGCATCGGAAGACGAGGCGGCGGGCCGCGCCGACAAGGCGCCGCTGGTTGAGCTGACCTACAACTGGGACCCGGAGGAATACGGCGGCGGCCGCAATTTCGGCCATCTCGCCTACGAGGTGGACGACATCTACGGCTATTGCGCGCAGTTGCAGCAAGCGGGCGTGCTGATTAGCCGGCCGCCGCGCGACGGGCGCATGGCGTTCATCCGCTCGCCCGACAACATCTCCATCGAGCTGTTGCAGAAAGGCGCGGCGCTGGCGCCCGCGGACCCCTGGAAGTCGATGCCGAACACCGGGGTGTGGTGAGCTTAGCGGGGCTCATACCAGGTCGCAGAGAGAATGACTGATGTGCGCGTCGGGCTCGTCATGCCCGGGCTTGTCCCGGGCATCCACGCCGCTGAGAGATCGGATCGCCGAAGTTATTACACCTACAGCGGAATTTGTCTTCCAAGAGTGGAGAACGGCGGCACGGCGTGGATGGCCGGGACAAGCCCCATAGGCGCTAACTTAGGGGATTCTCATCGAATCGAAGTTGTGATTCAAGCTGGAAATGCAGACTTTCCAGCCTGATTTAGATTGGTTCGACGGCT
>Ga0182030_10025458_pt1 | contig 10780 bp, 7 predicted proteins | sample 812S3MmetaG_FD_121299 | JGI IMG/M metagenome (GOLD analysis project Ga0182030, IMG submission 121299) | Permafrost microbial communities from Stordalen Mire, Sweden - 812S3M metaG (Illumina Assembly) | ecosystem: Environmental > Terrestrial > Soil > Wetlands > Permafrost | place: Sweden... | reverse complement strand
GGTCGCGCAGCAGGTAGAAATTCTGTGCGTAGCCCTGATTCCCGGCCGAAGGCGCCGTCGCGTCCTGGGTGTAGTCGGCCCAAAACTGGCCCTGGAAACCGAACTTGATGGTGATGTCTTCTGTCTTGATCTGAAGCTGTGCCGATGCTGGCGTGGGGACAAGCGCGAGCATCAGTGTGCAAACGATGACGCTGAACAGCGTCTTTTGGAAAAAAGTATTCGACACGTTCTTAACTCCTCTTGGTCTTACTCGTTGTTTGCGGTGCGAACTGCGCTCACTTCGTCACCACTGGAATCATCCACGGGAAAACATAAGCCATCAGGAACACCACCACGCCTACCAGTGCGGCGAGCGCGATGCTGTGCAGGAACACGAACCGTAGAATGCTGCCTTCGTTGCCCTGCTGGCCGGTGGCGACGCCCGCCACCACGATGCTTTGCGCATCGATCATCTTCCCCATTACTCCGCCGGCGCTATTGGCCGCCGCGGCCAACACCGGTGCCACGCCCACCTGCCGCGCGGTAATCTGCTGTAATCCGCCGAACAACACGTTCGACGATGTATCGCTGCCCGTCAAAGCCACGCCGAGCCATCCGAGCAGCGGCGAAAAGAACGGAAAGAGAACGCCCGTGCTCGCAAACGCCAGGCCCATAGTGGCGTCCAACCCCGCATAGCGGGTGGAGTAGCCCAGAGCCAGCATCGCCCCGATGGTGAGCAGCGACTTGCGAATCCGCTTCAGAGTTCCCATGAAAATCAAGATCAGGTTGGCCGGCGTAAACCCCAGCAACATCCCGCCGATACCGCCGGCCAGCAGAAGGCTGGTCCCGGTGGCCGAAGCCCAGTTCAACGTAAACACCGCCGGTTCCACCGCCGCTTTGGATACTACCGGGGGCGTCCGAGTGATCGCCTTATGTAAGATCGGCACATTGATGCTGACGGAAGAGATCCCGCTCAGGAAATTCGGCGCCTTGGCCGTTCCACCGTTGAGGAATGTCTTCACCGGTGTTAGTCCCCAGGTGAATACGAACACCGAGAGCAGAATCCAAGGCATCCACGCTTTGAACTTCCGGCCAGCGGTGTAGGTCCTCCGGTTGGCGTGCTCGGAGGCACGCAAAGCGCGGTCCTCATGCTCGAACGACCAGATGTTGGCCGGCTGCCAAAACCTGAGCAGCACTACTAGCGACACCATGGAAACCACCGAAGCGCCGATCGCCGCTAGCGGAGCCCCAATGTAGTTGCTGATCAGGTATTGCGTGCCGCCAAAGGTAAGGCCCGCCGTGAGACATGCCGGCCAGACTTCCATCATCTGCTTGCGGCCGCACATGGTCCACACCACCCAGAAGGGCACAATCACGCAGAACAACACCAGGATGCGGCCTGTCATGGCGCTCAATGCGTCCACCGGCAGGCCGGTAACCGTCGCCAGCGTGAGGATCGGGATCCCGAGGGCGCCGAACGCCACCGGCGCCGTGTTGGCGATCAGCGCCAGACCGGCTGCCTGCAACGGGCGGAATCCCAGCCCGATCAACATAGCGGCGGAAATCGCCACCGGCGTACCGAAACCCGCTGCACCCTCAATGAAAGCTCCGAAGCAGAAGGCGATCAGCAGCACCTGAATCCGGCGGTCGCTGCCCAATCCGGAAATCGTGTCCTTCACAATTTCAAAGTCGCCGGATTTTACGGTTACGTCGTAAACAAAAATGGCTCCCAGCACGATCCAGCCGATCGGGAAGAGCCCGTAAGCAGCGCCCAGGAGGGCCGCCAACCCGGCCAGAGGCGCCGGCATACCGAAGAGCACTATGGCGACTGCCAGAGAAGTTGCCAATCCGGATAATGCCGCCCAATGTGCTTTCACATGGCCGAATGCCAGCAGCCCCAGTAGAACCACGACCGGTAGGGCGGCGACCAGCGCGGAAAGGGCGAGGCTACCCGCGACTGGTGTATAGACCTGTGTCCAATGCATATTTTAAGACCTTAATACCTGTTTATAGGTGTATATTTCCACAGGTCAAACACTAAGGTCAATCAGGTAAAACAACTACTTGTTAGGATTAGCTGGCGCTGATACGGTGGGATGGCCCACGAATGGTACGGGCTCGATTGCCGACGCGACCGCCAGTCGGTGGTCATGCTCCAGAGGGCCACCGTCTAACACATCGGCCATTCTGCGCTCGTCTAACTCACCTTCCCATTTGGCGACTACGATGGTGGCCACGCCGTTCCCCACCAGGTTCGTCAGGGCACGCATTTCCGACATGAAGCGGTCCACGCCCAGCAGCAAAGTGAGCCCCGCCACAGGGACTGTCCCTACGGCCTCCAGCGTCGCCGCCAAAGTGATGAATCCGCCCCCGGTGACCGCCGCCGCGCCCTTCGAACTCAGCATCAGGATCAGCAGCAGGAAGGCCTCCTGTCCCAAGGTGAGGTGCGTGTTGGTAGCCTGCGCCACGAAAATGGCGGCAATCGTCAGATAGATCGACGTGCCGTCCAAATTGAAGGAATACCCCGAAGGAATCACCAGCCCGACCACCGACTTGGAGCATCCCAGCGCTTCCATCTTCACCATGATGCGGGGCAGCACCGATTCCGAAGACGAAGTGCCCAGTACGATGAGCAGCTCTTCCTTGATGTACTTGATGAATTTCCACACGCTGAAGCCGTGGAACCAGGCGATTCCGCCCAGCACAAGAAATACAAACAAGACGCTGGTGATATACACGCAGGCCATCAGCTTCGCCAATGGAATCAGCGTGTGGAGCCCATAGTGGCCCACCGTGTAGGCCATGGCGCCGAACGCCCCCAGGGGCGCCGCCTGCATGATCAATCCGATCACCCCGAACATCAGGTGGGCGATCTTGTCGCACCCCGCGACCAGGGACTGGCCCTGCCCCAGCGCCGCCAGCGCCAGCCCGACGAGAATCGCCAGCAGCAACACCTGGAGAATATCGCCCGTCGCGAAGGCCCCGATAAACGTCGAAGGGATGATGTTCGTAATAAACTCGACCGCGTGCAGGCTATGTCCCTGGGCCGCGTACCCTTTGATAGCCGTTGAATCCAGCTTGCTGGCATCCACATTCATGCCCGCTCCGGGCTGGATAATGTTCACCACCATGAGCCCGATCAATAGAGCGATCGAAGTGACTACTTCAAAATAAGCCAGGGCCTTGATGCCCACCCGTCCGAGTTTCCGCATATCGCCGATGCTGGCGATGCCCACTACCACTGTGAAGAAGATGACCGGCCCGATCATCATGCGTATCAATTTGATAAATCCGGTGCCCAGCGGCTCCATCTTGCCGGCGGTCGAGGGAGCAACCACTCCCAGCACCACTCCCAGGAGAATGCCGACAATCACCCGGAAATAAAGGGTGCGGTAGAATTTTTTCGACGTAGAATACTCTTGCATGACTCGGACCTCTTGCTGCTGCGGCCGCGAAGCTGAGCAGCTTCGAGTTTATCGAAATCCGGCCGCATCGCGTTTTCAGACGTTTATGTCCTATAGTCGTGTAATACCACGGTGCGTGGAAAACGGATAGTCAGGTAAAACACTGATGAGGCACTCTGGCCTCACCGACCAATTTATCCACAGAGTGTGGATAAATTCAGATATGCGGGTATAATTAGCGTTGAAAGGATCATGTTATGAAAATCCGCCCAGAAGATGCTCTGGAATACCACTCGGCATCTCCGGCTGGGAAGGTGTCGGTCACTCCGACTAAGCCCTGCCGCACGCAGCGAGACCTAAGTCTCGCGTACACCCCCGGCGTCGCCGTACCCTGCCTGGAAATCGAGCGCGACCCCAGCCTCGCTTACAAGTACACCGCCAAAGGGAATCTGGTCGGCGTGGTGACTAACGGTTCAGCTGTCTTGGGCCTGGGCAATATCGGGGCATTGGCCGGGAAGCCCGTCATGGAAGGTAAGGGCGTCCTGTTCAAACGCTTCGCGGATATCGACGTGTTCGACATCGAACTGAACGCCTCCGATCCGGACCAGATTATTGCCGCGTGCCGCATGCTCGAGCCCACCTTCGGCGGTATCAACCTGGAAGACATCAAAGCGCCGGAGTGCTTCTACATTGAGGAAGAGCTGCGGAAAACCATGAAGATTCCGGTCTTCCACGACGACCAGCACGGCACCGCCATCATCTCCGGCGCCGGCCTGCTCAACGCTCTGGAATTGACCGGCAAGAAAATCGCCGAGATCAGGATCGTTTTCAACGGCGCCGGCGCGGCGGCCATTTCCTGCGCGGCCCACTACATCAATCTCGGAGCCCGCCGCGAAAACATCGTGATGTGCGACACCAAGGGAGTGATTTTCGAGGGCCGCACCGAGCATATGAATCCCTACAAGGCACGCTATACCTCCACCACCACGGCCCGCACTTTGGCCGAAGCGCTGGTGGACGCAGACGTGTTCTTTGGGCTGTCGAGCGCCGGCGCCGTCACCCCCGAAATGGTGAAGCAAATGGCGCCCGATCCCATTATTTTCGCCCTCGCCAATCCCGACCCGGAAATCGATTACAACACCGCCAAGACCGCGCGTCCCGACGCCATCGTGGCCACCGGCCGCTCCGATTTTCCCAATCAGATCAACAACGTTCTCGGCTTCCCGTTTATTTTCCGCGGCGCCCTGGATGTGCGCGCCACCACCATCAACGATGAGATGAAGCTGGCAGCCACGCGCGCTCTGGCGTCCCTCGCCAAGGAAGATGTCCCCGATTCCGTGCTGCGCGCCTATGCCGTGGACCGCATTGAATTCGGCCGCGAATACATCATCCCGAAACCGTTCGACCCGCGCGTGCTCATCTGGGAAGCTTCCGCCGTGGCGCAGGCCGCCATGGACAGCGGCGTGGCCCAAGTGCCCGTCGATATCGACCAGTACCGCGAGGCTCTGGAACGCCGCCTGGGTACCGCGCACGGGGTGATGCGCGCCATGATTCACAAGGCGCAGATGGCCCCTAAGCGCATCGTCTTCCCGGAAGGCGAAGAGGGCAAGATCCTACGCGCCGCGCAGATCCTGATCGACGAAAAGATCGCCGTTCCGATTCTCCTGGGCGACCGCGAACGCGTTCATGCCAAAGCGGCCGAACTGCATCTCCATCTGAACGGCATTCAGATTGTCGACCCTCAAAAGTCGTCGCGTAAGGACGTATTCATCGAAGAGTTCTACAGCCTGCGCCAACGCAAGGGCGTCACCCGTACGGAAGCGGCGCAGACCGTTCTCAACCCCGTCACCTTCGGCAGCCTGATGGTGCGCCTGGGCGACGCCGACGCGCTCATCGGCGGACTGAACGCCCACTATCCCGATACCATCCGTCCGGCTCTCCAGGTGATCGACGTCCGCCCTGAGTTGCGCCGCGTGGCCGGCGTCTACGTGATCATCACTCCCAAGAGCGACATCTTCTTCCTGGCCGATGCGACCGTCAATATCGATCCCTCTGCCGAGGACCTGGCGGAAATCGCCATCATGGCAGCGGAGAAGGCGCGCCGTTTCGGCAAAGAACCGCGGGTTGCCATGCTTTCGTTCTCCAATTTCGGCAGTACCAACCATCCGCTGTCGCTGAAGATTCGCAAGGCAGTGGAACTGGTCCGCCGCCGCGCGCCGCTGCTGATGATCGACGGCGAAATGCAGGCGGATACCGCGGTGGTCCCGCAGATCCTGGAGGAAACCTACCCCTTCAGCACGCTGAAAGGCGGCGCCAACGTGCTGGTCTTCCCCAACCTGGAATCCGGCAACATCGCCTACAAACTCCTCCATAGCATCGGCGGAGCGGAACTGATCGGGCCACTCCTGGCCGGTCTGTCGAAGCCCGTCCACGTGCTGCAACGCGGCGCGGAAGTAAACGACATCGTGCAATTGGCAGCGATGGCCGTAGTCGACGCGCAGGAAGTGGGACGGCCGTATAAGTCGCTGATCGGAACGACGGCCTAAGGGCGGCGGTTAGCTGTTAGCTGTTAGCTGTTAGCTTTTGGCTTTTGGCTGGGGCGGAGGACGCTTGAAGGATTTCCGTGATCTCAGGGTGTGGCAGCGGGCACATGCCCTAACTCTGTCGGTTTATCGCGTCACTGCCACCTTCCCGCGTGACGAGCGCTTCGGGCTTACCAGCCAGCTTAGGCGAGCGGCCTCATCGGTTGCGGCCAATATTGCGGAAGGCTGCGGGCGAATCGGCGACGCCGAATTCGCCCGCTACTGTTCAATTGCCATGGGCTCAGCCAGCGAAGTGGATTATCACCTGCTCCTGGCGAAGGACCTCGAACTTATACACTCAAACGACTACGACGAAATGGCCAAACGCGCGGCCGAACTGAAGCGCATGCTAAACGTACTGCTCCAGAAGCTGAGGCCCAAAAGCCAAGAGCCAAAAGCCAACAGCTAACCGCTATATAGACGTCAGCCCTTCCCTCAACGCATACCTCGTCAACTCGATCGTGCTGTGAATCTCCAGCTTGTCCATAATATTCTGCCGGTGCGATTCCACCGTCTTTGCGCTGATGTTCAGCAGATGCGCGATTTCCTTCACGCGCTTGCCGTCCGCCAGCAATCGCAGTACTTCCTGTTCGCGGCCCGTCAACATGTGTAGCGGTGACAACTGCGGACGTTCCGCTGCATTCGTCTGCCGTACGAAATCCTCCACCAGAGTGCCCGTAATCACCGCGCTTAGATACGGCCGATTGGCCATCACCGTTCGGACCGCCTGATTCAGTTCCTCGAACGCGCTGTCTTTAACGAGGTAGCCCAGCGCGCCGGCCCGCACCATTTCGCTTACGAAGCGCCGGTCGGAATGCATCGACAACGCGATCACCTTGGTGTCCGGGCATTCGGACCGAATCTGCCTCGTCGCCGCAATGCCGTCGGTCCCAGGCATCACCACGTCCATGATGATCAGGTCCGGCCGCAACTCCCGCGCCAAAGCGATGACGGTATCGCCGTCCGACGCCTCGCCCACCACTATAATGTCCGATTGCTGTGCCAGAAGGCTCCGCAGCCCTTCCCGCAAGATCCGATGATCGTCAGCCAAAATAATTCTGATGCTCACTTGCTACCTAGCTTTCTCCGGCTACGTGGCCGGCTCCCGATTGCGGCGCCACAACTTCTGCCGTGCGATCGAGCGGCAAGTGGATCTTCACCGCGGTCCCCCTGTTAGGTTCCGTGTGAAGCCACACCCGGCCACCCAGGTCCGACACCCGTTCCTGAATATTGAATAAACCGAAACCGTCGGTAGACTCCGAGACTCCCGTCTTGAGATCCGAGAAATCCGATAACCCCGTCCTTCGAAAACCTTTGCCATTATCCTTCACCAGCACTTCGACGCACTCGTCGAGCCACCGCAGCCTTACCGCCACCTCGCTGGCCGCCGCGTGTTTAGCCACGTTCACCAGCAGTTCGCGCACTGCCGAAAACAGGAACACCGAGCTTTCTTCCGGCAGCGAGCCCGACTCGCCCAGCCGCGTAAATGCCACGTGGTACCCGTATTGTCCCGCCATGTTTTCCGCCAGCCATTTGAGCGCCGCCTCCAAACCGAGCTGGTACAGGATCGGCGAGCTCAATTGATAAGTGAGCGACCGTGTCTGCTGCAGCGCCTCTTCCACCAGGTCCTGCACTTCGGCGATGCCCGGCTGAGTCCTCATGGGTGCGATCTTCAATTTGGCCGTCGCTAACAGTTGCCCGAGATTTTCATGCAGTTCCGCGGCGATTTGCCGGCGCTCGCGGGCTTCCACCACCGTCAACTCGGCGGCGAGCTTTCGCAGCTTGCGCCGGTATTGCTCTAATTTCTCCTCCACGCGCTTCTCTTGCGTGATGTCGCGGATCACGCTTACCCAACTTACTAACTCTCCTTCTTCGTTGTGCAGCGGCATCACCATATGTTGGGTGGCGAACACCTCCCCGTCCTTGCGTTTCATCTGAAACGTCGGGATGCGCAGATAGCCCTTTTCCTGGATTGTCTGCAGCGCCAGCAGGCGGAACTTTTCGAAAGCCTCCTGGTCTACGTGCAACAGGCGCACGGATTGCCCCACCAGTTCCTCGCGCGAGTAGCCAAACAGCTGAGTAGTGGCCGGATTGCAGTCGGCAATAATGCGCGATTCGGCGCCCACGATGAGCAGGCAGTCGCGCAGGCTGGCGAAGGTCTGGGTGAGCACCTGCTGCGACTCGCGCAGCGCTTTCTGCGTGGCTTCCCGCTTCAGAATGTCCAGGCGAAGACGGCTGTTGAGGTTTTCCAGTTGCACCGAGCGGCTGGTCACCAGCTCTTCCAGATGTTCCTGCTGCTCCCACAACATCCGTTCGGCCGCCTTACGCCGCCGGATGTTGAGCCACAGCAGAGAATTGATCACGATCAGAATCAGGAACAGAGCCGCGCCAGCCAACGATCCCAGCGGATGCCGGCGGAAAAACGAAGCCGGCATATTCTCGATCATGGCCCCCTTTGGCAGCGCGCCCACGGGGATGCCGAAACGCTGCAGTTGCACATAATCGAACATGTAGCGGTTGGGACGGTTGGCGGCGAACCGCACCACCGGGATGTTGTCCGGATTCTCGCCGCGTAGCACCCGCAGAGCGATCTCTCCGGCCACCACGCCCTGATAGAATCCGCTGATCAGCTTGCCGCCCACCATGCCATAACCCAGATTGAAGTCCCAGGCGCCATAGATGGGAGCCTTGCTGGCTTTGGCGATGGCTGTGGCGCTCTGGTCGTACTCGAAGAAACGGCCGGTCTTGTCGTGCGAAAAAAAAGAATAAAACACCACACTGTTGGCGGGAAGATTTCGCAACGTTTGGAGAATCTCCGGCATGGTGTCGTCTTCGAGGAAGGTGAAGTCCACCCGCCCGGCATAGGAGGGCATCAGCCGCATGAGTTCGTCGTGGACGGTCTGGCCGGTCTCGGTGGTATCGTTGACCACATAGAGGTGGCGGGTATCGGGGTGCAGCCGGAAGGCCAGGTCGAGAGTATCCTTCACATCGGCCTCTTCGCTCACGCCCGTGAACAGTCGATGGCCGGCCAGCAGGCTTTCCTGAAAGTAATTGACGCCACAAAAAATTACTGGCGTGTTGGGGAAGAGTCGATCGCGGTATTCCCGCAGAAAGTCGAATGCGTTATTGTCGGTGGCCACAATCGCGTCGAAGCGGTGGGCTGCGAACTTGCGCGCGTATAAATCGGGAAACTGCACTTGCAAATCGCGCCCGTAGAAGCGCTTGGTGTCCATGTACTCGATGTAGATATTGCTGGCTCCCAGTTCCGGCAGCAGGACTGAGTCAAGTCCGCGCCCCTCGTCATCCGTCCAACGGTACCCCTTGTAATAGGAGTGCAGGACCAGCACGCTCTTGTCGTGGAGATCGGCGTGGAGCGAAGGGCTGAGGGCGGCGAGAAGGAGAAAACCAAAGAAACCGCGGAACACGAAGACCTCGACGCGGCATCGAGCGGCGCGGCCTGCGTGTTTCCACTGAGGAGAACCTCAGCTAACTGGATCATAACACGTAGCGGCAATTTCCCTCATGGATCGAAATCGCCGGCATTGCCCAATCACCAAAATCTTAATTTATTCGCGCTTTCCTTTGAGCCACTTGGCGGCACCGCGCCCCACGGCCTGCGAATCCGGCTGGTAACGTGAGAGCCGAAAGAGAGGGGCTGGTCCCATCTGGCAGACCAAATCACCCCTAACCTCCTCCCCGACTCCCCCACCGCTCTTCGGAGCGATCCCTTTCCCACTCCGGGCCCTCTCTTTCAGCAAATCGAACGAGTCGTCGCCTCCGCGGCGGCTCTTCCGTCCTTCCGCAGAAGCGCGACCAAAAGATCGTAATACCTTTGATACAATTGTCCTGGCCACGTTATGCCGGCAGGTTCACATCGCTTCCAAGTCGGAAACCTGTGGTGCACAGTCCTCAGCGATGGTTACGTGGCGAATCCCGCGTCCTGGTACTTTCCCAACGCCGACCCTACACAGCTAGCCAATGCCCTCGCGAACCGTGGGGCGCCCACCGAGTACGTAATCAGTCCTTATAGCTGCCTTCTGATCGAGACCGGTAGCGAAATTGTGCTGGCCGACACCGGGATGGGCGATGGATCGAGCACTTCGGGAGCCATGCCTGCTCGCCTGGAGATGGCTGGCGTCCGGCTGCAAGACGTGACCACTGTGGTCCTTACCCACGCTCACCCGGACCACATCGGAGGCGCTGTGGACGATCGCGACCCCATGGCACTCCGGCCGATGTTCCCCAATGCCCGCTACGTGATGGCCGAGGCGGAGTGGGATTTCTGGAATTCCCCGCGCGTGGATCTCCGTGGCATGCGCGTGAGCGATGAGGTCAAGTCGATGGTTCGGTTCATTGCGCCACAATGCTTGCAGGTCTTGCGCCATCAGGTGGAATTGATCGATCGCGAAATCGAAATTGTTCCCGGCGTGCGCCTGATTCCCGCGCCGGGACACACTCCCGGACACCTGGCGATTTTATTGAGTTCGGATGGCCGGCAATTGCTCAATCTGGGCGACGCGGCCGTGCATCCCGTGCACCTGGAGCACCCGGAATGGCAAAATGGCTTCGATCTTCAGCCCGACTGTGCATTGGTCACGCGGCGCAGCCTGTTGGAACAGGCCGCCGCGGACCAGATGCACGTCATGGCCTTCCACTTCCCATTCCCGAGTGTCGGTCGCGTGGCTGCGCGTTCTTGCGGTGGGTGGGATTGGATTCCCGGCTGGTAGCGCGGCGCTACTTAGGAACCGTTAGGAATTAACCTGTTCAATCCGTGGCGACCGCTCCCTTTGGTCGCGGCTCAGTATCGGGATAGCG
>Ga0182030_10025456_pt1 | contig 10781 bp, 4 predicted proteins | sample 812S3MmetaG_FD_121299 | JGI IMG/M metagenome (GOLD analysis project Ga0182030, IMG submission 121299) | Permafrost microbial communities from Stordalen Mire, Sweden - 812S3M metaG (Illumina Assembly) | ecosystem: Environmental > Terrestrial > Soil > Wetlands > Permafrost | place: Sweden... | reverse complement strand
GGCCGAGTACCTGACGCTGGCCGCTATGGCCCAAAGTGAACGGTGGGACTCCCTGCTCGTTTCGTCCGGACTTAGCGATAGGGACCTCGCAGCCGCACGCGCCAGCGCGGCGCATGGCCCCCTCCTCGCCGCCTTCCGGGAAGCCGAAGCCCGCGGGCTCGATGTCGAAGACGCTTTCCCACGCCTGGTGGGCGGCCGGTCCTTGGCCGACGCCGCCGACGTGGCCGCGGTGCTGCACGGCAGGGTGGAGCGTTGGACTCAGGCAGCCAGTGGCCGCAACCGGAGGGCCGACAACCTGATCGCTGGGCTCATCCCCCGGGCCCAGGGCGTCAGCGACCCCGAGATGGCCCAGGCTCTGGCCGAACGGGACCAGGCCATGGAGGACCGCGCCCGTACGCTGGCCGAGCAGGCAGTGGGAACCGTAGAAAGTTGGGCTCAACCACTTGGCACCCCGCCAGCGGGCTCGGCCCGACGGGAGCAATGGATGCGCGAGGTGTCGACTATCGCCGCGTACCGGGACCGTTGGCACATCGCCGGCCAGAGCGTATTGGGCAAGCAGGGAGACGTGAGCGGCGCGGAGCAGACTGGTCAACGCCAGCGGGCCCAGGCCGCGGCGGCGCGGGCGATGGCCATCAGCGGCGCAAATGCGGAGCAGTGGAAAAGGGGCAGCCTCGAGCTCGCGGTCGAGGTGCAGGGAGGAGTGGAACTATGAGCAAGCGCAAGGACGCCAAAGCGATGGCTCGATGGGAAGACGAGGCCCGCCGGTGGGCAACCCGCACGGCACGGGAGCTCGCCCTCGACTTGTACTACGACCGGCAAACCGCGATCCAGCCGTACGGGGTCGGGGTCGTCCTGGACCCCGGCGAAATAGTCTTAGCCGAAGTGCCAACCAGATTCAACCTCGACTGGACCCCACTCACCAAGCGTGGCGAACGCGCACAGCCGACCTTCCGGCCTTGGCTTGTGACCTCTGCCCGGATCGTAGGAAGACTGAGCGATGACCGGCTGCGTGGTTACAGATGGGAGAAGACTGTTGGAGTCCGCGTCGACCTCGCACCAGGACGCGAAGCCGTCAGTCTTGACATAGAAAACGAATCTATGCTGGCATGGACTGGGGCATCGGTGGCCCCTATGGCAGTCGCGGCGGTGTTCTGCCTCTATGGCCCTCTCGCTATGATCCAACACCCGGGACTGGCGCCTCTACGGCTCCCCTAAGCGATCCGGGAGGCACGACTGCCCGCCGGGCAACTACTTATCGTGCGCCCACCGGATGCCCCGAGTCCTCTTCCTCTTAGCCATGGCGAACCTCGTCCACCGAGGAGCCACAATCGGCCAACTTGCTGCTGCAAAAAATGCGCGTAAGGACACTCGGCCCCGCTTTTCAGGATGTTGTCCTTGTGGGAGTCCACCTTCAGTCCTTTAACCTGGACCTTCTCGGTGGAGGTGACATCGCTTGGCGATGGACGTCCGTGCCTTCACCCAGACGAAGGGGCTGGCCCAGAGCCATGCGTATCGCAGCCATGAGGGCTATCACCTGCTCTTTCGCAGCGAGGGCGCTCCTTTAGGCCCTCACTTACTCGCACCAGCCCTCCGTTTTGCCGCCGGAACCCTGATGAGCCCTCATCCAACGGCGCCGAAAACCACGAGAGCTCAGCTCATGGCCGGTGCCGTTAAGCGCGGGCACGAAGGGGGTCGGCACCAGGAGAAGCGGCATCAGCCGATTGTTCTGATCCAGTGATCGAAGCAAGCGTGGAGCGCCATGCGTCGCGCCAGTGTCGCCGCTTTTCATCGTCGGCCAGCGCCGCGTCGACCGCCGTGGAGCCTTCGAACGGCCACAGCGGTTCACCTCCCGATGCCAAGCAGAGTCGAGCGAGAAACGAACGCCGCGCCAGGTCTCGAAGTCGATCGACGGCGAAGGCCGTCGCCACGCCGAAAGGGGCGTCGTCAGCGACCGTGGATACCGAGTAGATCCACTTGCGCAGATCTGACTCCTTGATGCGTTCACCGTGCACGAGCCTCGATCGCACCCCATACAGAGAGCTCACATCGCGGTAGATAGCCAGGCCTGGATCGTCGTCGGTCCACAGCAGCGCCGCCGCACGAGTCCGGAGACGATGACCCACCGCTTCGGTGTCGGATTCCGATCCGGTGAGGATCGCTTCGAGGGCCGTCGCCAGGTCGATGACTCTTTCGAAGTCGTCGCCGGTCTCGTGCGACCGGTTGTAGTTGAGCAGCGCCACATCGAAGGAGGTCGCCACCATTCCTTCCCGCTTGACCACGGCGGCATCGAGGAGCGCTCCGAGGCCGGCGAACGCTGCAGCGTCGGAGTCCTGCAGCTCCACGACTCTCTGCATGCGAATGTCGGGGATGACGGCCTTCTCGAACCGGCGGTACATCGGAGAGACCCGCGAGACGAGCGTCGAGGCTCCGATCAGCTGCCAACACGATTGGTATGTTCCAGCGAACAGGAGTCTGGCGAGTAGTAGGAACCGGTCGATGCGCCCCGCCAATGTCCGGGCCACGCCGTAGATGTCTCCATCGTCGGTAGTGCTGCTCGTGACGAGGAGGGAGCTTGGCGGGTCGTAGAATCGTGGGATCTGGCGGTTGAGGGCCGATGGCCCTGCCGGTATCAGGTCGATCGATCGGCGCAGGAGATCGTCCGACTCTCCCGAGTCCGGATAGATCGTGACGTCTCCGAGCATCACCGGAGATCCGGTGGCTGGAGCGATTTGCGAAGCGGCACGACAGCAGTTCATCGTGTACTCGCTCGCATCGAGCACGCTCAATAACTCATCCACTGATGCCTGGACGGGCGGAGTGTCCGCTTCAAACACATCGTCTCCGGCATCCGAACATCGGACGACGCAACCCTCGAGGAAACTGAAGACGTACATGTTCGAGAATTCGGGATGCGGCTTCGTCATCGGATCACAGAAACGCTGCGGATAAGCGATGTCGAGCGCCTCTTCCAACGCGGAGAACTCCGTACCGCTGACGTCTGCGCCTGAGTAGTCGCGACCCACGTCGATGAAGGGGTGGTGCCTTGGCGGGGGCACAATGTGATCCTCCGCAAGGGCAGGGAAGGCGGCTCCGATGAATGAGTGCGCCAGAGCGGCGATTACATCCCGTTGACTGACCGGGTCATGTGCGCCGCGCTTCCCACTTTGATACTCCCAGATCTCATGATCGAGAGCCCGTGGGTCGACGTCAAAGTGCTGGGCCGCCGCTTCGACGAGGGCCACGGCCCGGTCCCCTTCGACGGTGCGCTCTTCGACGCCGAGCGCGCTCGCGACGAACCGCAGCACCATTCGATCCGGCTTGACGTCTCGTAGCCCAACCAGCATCCGCAGGTACCGCCACGAGATCCCTGAGCGCTGACCGGGAACGGAGAGCCATGCTTGCTTCGCCTGATCTCCCAACGCCGAGCCATCGGCGTCGCGAAACTGCGCCGCAGTGTCAATGCCCAGATCATGAAGAGCCAGAGCGGCGCGGTGAACCGCATCCCCCTTACGAACGGCATCGGGCTGAGTCGAGACGCGGTTACGAGTACCGACCTCGTCGATGAAGCCATCGATCCCACCCACTGCTTCGTAGAAGGCGAGCAGTTCGGGCATGCCGTCCTCTTCGGGATTCCCCTGCCAACGGCGCCGTGCCCGGTATCGTTCGACGACCCCTCTCGCTATCACATAGCGCGCGTTGATGGACCAGATGGCATCGACCACCGAGAGGGCGAGACCGTCCGGATAACCGGTAAAGGGTTTCCAGTTTGCGGATGGAGCAAGGCGCTCTCGACAGGCGCTGACCACCTTGTCAATGTCGGGCTGCCCAACCTGCTCATACATCGTCGACTCCCCTGAACGCGACATCCTCAGCCACGACCGGATCGATCGCAACGCGATTCTGGCCCACCGCCCCATCCTCCTCTCCACTTCGCTGGGAACGGGGCACCCCGGGGTGGGACGGTCAGCCTTGTCCCAGAGACTGATGCGGAGCGAACAGCGGCGATCCCGGAGGCCAGCGGATCGAATAGCGACACTCCTGGATCCGCAGGACCTCCCAGGAACGACGTCTCCGCCGGGCTCCCTCATCCGGCCGAGCTGCCAGTGACCGGCGGGCTCACCCCCTACACCTATGTCCAGACATCCTGGACATAGGTGTAGGGTTGGTCCGTGCCATCCGCCGCCGAGATGCTCCAGTCAACGCTGGGAGAGACCGCCTACCTGGCGCTGAAGGCGCTGGCTGAGAGCCGGAAAGCCCTGTCCGGGCGCCAGATGGCCACCGCACTAAACGTTGCACCGACCACGGCGACGGCGGCTCTGGGCAGGCTCCGGGACGCCGGGTTCGCCCTGTCCAGTCAGGAGGGAAGGGCGACCCGTTGGCACCTCAACACCGACAACCCTGTGGTGCGCGCCTGGCTGGAGGGAGAACGAAGCGAGGTGAGCCCTGCAATGGCTGCTGATGGAATGAGCCCGTACGCCACCGGAGGCGGGGGTGTGACCTTCGAGCGGAAAGTCGGCGTCCAGTATCTCGCCAACCTCCTGCTCGGGGACGCAGCCCCCGAGCTGGGCGACGCCCGGTTCGTAGTGAGCGTGTCCTTCCAGCAGGCACCCGAGCATTCGGTCGACGATCTCATCGTCCGCGCAGCTCATGAGGGGGAACCCGAGCCGTCACTCGTGCTCGCCGTTGCCGTGCGCCGTGCCCCCAACCTCGTACAGAGTAACGAGGACTCCCGCAAACTGATCCGTTCGTTCGTGAACGAGATCGTCAACGCGCCTGCCGACGGTCCGGAGCATCGGGTGGCGCTCGTCGTTGCCGGATCCCAGGATCACGCCAAACAACTCGCCACGCTCGCTGGTCTCGCATCCAACCAGATGGACGCGTCGGGCTTCTTCGGTCTCGTCGGAACTCCCGGACGATTCCCCACTGACATTCGTGGCCGCCTTAATCAGATTCAAGCACTGGTGGGGCTTGCACTTCAGGACCTTGGCATCGCCGATCCCGCCGAGGAGGTTGTCCGGCAACGCACGTGGGAATTGCTGTCCCGCCTCACCGTGCTGATGCCGCGCCTTGAGGCACCGGACGAGGCCGACTGGGGAGCGATCGCGAATGCCTTGACCCGGATCGCTCGGGGCGGCGATCTGTACGGTGCGTCCCGGCTGCGCGACCGGCTGGTTGCACTCGCATCGGAGTATCCCCAGAACGCCGCCTCAGTCGATCGGAGCCTTCTTCGGCGCCATGCCCACCAAGTCCTCGACTCCGCAGCCCGCCACCACGCGGAGGGGCGAGGCGCCCTCGACCACCTTCACTCACGCGCCCTCGCGGCGGCGCGCACCGAGATCACCTCGGGGGATCGCAGTCGCGTCGTGCATTTGGACCGAACCGATGTATCGGGCGGCCTCGTTGCCGTCCTCGCATCTTCACCTGCGGCTGTCGTTGCGCACGGCGATTCTGGCGTCGGGAAGAGCGCTGTCGTGATTCAGACGGCCACGGACGCCGCCACCAACGCTCCCGACTCGACGCAAGCGTCGTGTATCAATCTGCGCCAGCTCCCTAGAACGAGCCTCGAGTTCGAGTCGTACCTCGGTGCGCCACTTGCAACGCTTCTCGCCGAACTCAGCGCTCCGCAACGGCTTCTCGTCATCGACGGTGCCGACGCGATCTCCGAGGGTATGGGCGACGTCTTCCAGTACGTCGTCGATGCCGCGGTGGCCGCCAACGTGACGATCGTCGCCGTCACCGCGACGGAGAGCAAACAGCTCGCACACGACACGATCGCCGACCGGGTGAGCGGACAGGTCGAGGAGTTTCCTGTACCGCCCCTGACGGACCCCGATATCGACACGGTCGTCGACGTGTTCGGCGAACTGGCGCCGCTGGCGACGAACCCGCGATCTCGGGAACTGCTTCGTCGGCCGGTCGTGGTGGACCTGCTGGTGCGCGGAGGCCTGTCGGGCACGCCGCTAAGCGACGCGGATGCGATGGAGCAGGTCTGGTCGGGACTGGTGCGCCGTCACGGGCAATCCGAGCACGGAACGCCCGACGCCCGGGACCTTGCGCTCGTGCACCTGGCGGATCTGGCGCTCCGCGGCGGCGATGCGGTCACCGTCGCCAGCGCCATCGACCCGGCGGCGCTCGACGGTCTCCGACGTGATGGCGTGCTGAGGACGCCCGACGACCCGTGGGCCATCGGACCCGAGTTCGCTCATGACGAACTGCGCCGCTATGCCATCGCCCGTCTTCTTCTCGCGCCGGGGAACTTCACGGCGAAGCTTCTCGACGGCGGTGTTCCTCGCTGGTCACTCGCGGCGGCTCGGCTTGCATGCCAGGTCGTGCTTGGAGCTGCGGACACCCCGGCAAACCCGCTGCACGGCCGGTTGGGGCGGGTCCAGGATGCATTCGACGACCTCGTCGACGCTGGCCATGGTGAGCGCTGGGGCGATGTCCCGGGCGAAGCCCTGTTGACGCTCGGCGATCCCGGGGCAGTGCTAGGCGATGCATGGCCCGATCTCCTGGCCGACTCCGGTGCTGGTCTGCAGCGTCTCGCCCGGCTGGTGAACCAGAGGCTCCGCGACGACACCGGCCTCGTCCGGCAGTTCGCGGTGGAGCCTCTCATCGCCCTAATACTCGATGACGAGAGGCCGTGGTCTGCCGAGTACCTGCAAGACGTCCTGCGGGATTGGCTGCGCTCTCTCGTGGTGAACAACGTCCCGGCGGAACATCCTCTCCGTCTGCGCCTGCGTAACCGACTGCTGGCCGCGTGTGATGAGGCCGACCACCGCCTGCAGGAGGAGCGCGAAGCCGCTGCCGCAGCGAGGGCGGCGCGCACGCCGGAAGAGATCGAAGAGGAGGAGAAGTTCGCGGAACGCCACCGTGGTCTCTTTACTGAGATCGGATACTCCCGGCGTCGACGTCGTCGGAATCGACAGGACGTCCCAGGCGAGATCACGTCGGAGGTCATGGTCGAGCTGTTGGCGTTACTCGGCCCCGATCTCGGCGAGGCGGGCGAAGTCGTCCTTCGTCGCATCGCGACGGACGCACCGTCCTGGCTCCACCCGGCGGTAGAGGAGCTTCTGACCGGGCGGGCGCTCGCGGGATTCCGGCGGGGTTTCCTGGCCGAGATGACCGAGGCGTACTACCTCGATGACGAGGAAGACGGGTCCGGCTTCCACGAGGACGGAATCCGAGATCATCATGCCCGCAGCTTCGGCGTCACGCCGCTCGCGGCGTGGTACCGAGGCCCCTTCATGGCGCTGTTCCAGTCGGATTTCCGCAACGGCGTCGGGGTCGTGAACCGCATGCTGAACCATGCGGCGTTGGCTCGTACGCGCACGTTGGCCGGTCACGAGAACTATGGCGTCGCCATCGACGACTCGATGCTCGACGAATATCGGGTCGAGTTCCGCATCACGGGATCGCCGCGGGTCTACGTCGGCGACGGGAATGTGTGGATGTGGTACCGCGGAACGGGCGTTGGCCCCTACCCGTGCATGAGTGCATTGCAGGCTCTGGAACGATGGTGCGATCAGCTCGTCGCGGCGGGGATTCCCCTCGGGAACATCGTGGCGATCCTCCTCGACGGCTGCGAGAGCCTTGCCATGGTCGCGCTCGTTGTCGGGTTGCTTGTCCGCCATCTTGACAACGCCGATCGCCTGCTGGATCCGTACTTGTCGGAACCGTTGGTGTGGGAATTCGAATTCGGGCGCATGGTTCACGAAACGAGCGGACTGGCGGCGTCCTCAGATGGCATTGCCCATGCCGATCGACGTCAGTGGTCACTTCGTGAAGCGGGGATGTGGCTGGTGCTTCGTGCCGATGACGCACGAAGCGAGGAGATTCGCCAGATCGGTGATCGCTTGATCGAGACCTACCGAGAGCTCATCATAAACGCACTCGGCGAGGGTTCCGACGAGCGTGAGGTCGAGAGATACCTCGTCAAGGTGCGGGCGTGGGCCAGCGGCCTCGACCGGAATACGTACCAAGCGGAGGAGGCGGAGGGAGGGCTGTACATCCAGAGTCGACCGCCGGAAGATGTTGCTCAGGCCCTGGAGAGCGGCAACGAGGACTTACGACGTGGCCAGGAGGCCACGCGCCTCATGGTCCGCTACCACGTCCACCGGATTCAAGGCGTTCCGGGACCAGTGAATGCCGAGGACCTTGTCACCGATCTTGCCGTCGCCAAGGACCTTTTGGAGAACCCACCCGCGCTCAATCCGGTTGGTCTCTGGGACATCCCGGCCGCAGTTGCATCGGCTGCCGTAGAGGCGCACATCCTTGACGGCATCGACCTGCCGACGGAATCCCTGCTATTCGCGATCGAGGTGGTACTGCGGGTCGGGATCGGGGAACCAGATCCTCGACAGTATGAATTCGAAGAGTCCTACTTCGAGCAGGGTGGCGACCGCAGCGTGGCACGTGCGATTACCCTGCTCCTTCTGCCCTCGGCTCATGGGGTGCGCGTCTTGGCCGACGGTGGCGACGGTTCAGAGACGTACGAGCAGGCAACGGCCGCGGCGCTCCACCTGGCGCGAGCTGAGGCCCGCGAAGTGCGGGTGCACCTCGCCCGTGGACTCGACAGGCTGTGGGCGGGTCCGTGCGCAGCCGACGGTCCATGCCACCACGAAGCGGGACTCCAGATCGCCATCGAGACGATGCGGGACTGCGTCCTTGGTAGTTGGAATCTACAAACGCAACAGCGCGAGATCAACCAACTCGCAGAGCCGGTCGCACAATCCCTTGCCGAGACTCCCGACGAGAGCATCTACTTCTCCCGTCTCGATGGTGCCATCCGAGCGCTGGCCCCAGCAGCCCAGGCCGGGATCTGTGTGTCAGAACAAGCGCACGACCTAGTCGCAGTCCTACTCGACGCCCACCGCCGCGCTCTGCTCTCACACGACCGGGACATGGACCACCGCGGAACCAGTTCCCTTATCGTGGCGCGAGCCCTCTTGACCATCTCGGCTAACGGCGACGACGGGCTCATCCACGAGCACATCGACGCCTACGCAGACGATTCCACTCTGATGAACAATTTCCTTCGCGCCGCATCAGCGGCCGCAGAGGAGTCGCCCGGTCGAGCCGAGACCGCGGCGCAGGTGTGGCCATCCGTCGTCGCACAGGTGATCGGGCTCCATCACACGGGCCACACCCCGTTTGAGGGCCGGCACTACGGCGACTACACCCTGGCGTCGCTGCTGCCCAACCCCACCAGCGAGGTCGCCTATCTGTACCGCGAATTGGACGGCGATCCGATCGCGTGGTGGGAGCCACTGGCATGGGGCGCCACGGTCGAGGCGTGGCTTCCTCTCGCTAAGGGCAATGCCTCCTGTGTCGACAATCTCATTGGCTTTGTCAGACCGTTGGTCATTGACGATCAGGTTCGACTCGGCCTGCCATGGGTGGCGACGCTCGTGCTTCCTGATCCCGCTCGGATCGCCACCCACTCCTTCCTGGTGTCGTCATGGTTGATCGAGGTTCGCCAAGCAGCGTCCGATCTCGGCCTGTTCCCCATCTGGCAGCGGGTTGTTGATGGGCTCGTGGTCGCCGGTGCGTCTCGGCTTGCGCCCTACTCGGAATGACCAGGTCCGCCCGGCAGGTCATCACTGGGATCCGGTCGAGCAGGGGTTAGTAGCCGATGGGCAAGCCGCGTAGATCTGGCCGGCGAAACCGGGGACGGACGCAGAAGTCTCCGCGTCCTGCTCGGGCCGTAGCCGCGAGCGCTATGAGTATGAGTGACTGGACAGGCGTGAGCCGCTTGGTGCGGCCACTCGACCGCCAGGCATTGTGTGCGCTCCTTGCTGCAGCTGCCGACTCCCCCGGTGGCGGGCACCGCTTGCCCTCGCTCGTCGTGCTGTGGGCTATGGGGGTAGGTGCCGCCTCTGGGTCGGGAACGATTGATGGTCGCGGGCTGCGGTCGCTTCTCGCTGGAGCGAGACGAGCGGTACCGATCATTCGTCGCGTTGAGGACTACTGGCCCGCGGATCCGCGGTTAGTCGTTAGTTGGCCGTTCGAGGGCCGGATGCTGCGGCTCCATCCGGGTGAGTTCAGCGACCCCCTGCTGCTGCTGCGCACCGCCACGGTGACGGCTCAGGCGATCGACGATGCCGTGCTAGCGATCCACGGCTTCTCGCTCTCGGATCTCATCGAGGTTGCTCTCGCCTATGGCGACTGGCGCCTGTCCTCCGTCGCAAGGTGCTGGCCGACAACCAGGTCGCGCCGCGACGATCCCGAACAGGGGGACAAGGATCTCGCTTCGCAGTTGAAGCGCATCTCTTCGACGCCAGTGGTCGTCACGGACGATGAGATCGACGCGGCGCTGTCGGTCCAGCACGCTGACCCTGCCGCCTGGACGTCTTCGTGCAGCAATCCGGATCGGGCTGCCGCGGCCTGGGCATGGGCGACCGTTGACGCTAATCAGCTGAGCATCGCGCTTGGGCCTCGAACGGCCACGCTCGCACGTGCACTCGCTCTACGAGACGGCGAAAGCGAGTTCCCGGTCCCGGCGTCGATGGTGTTGAGCGGGCTGGCCGCGGCCACCGCCATGCTGGCGACGGAGGTGGCGGACGACGAGGCGGCCCGCGACCTCCTGCAGAATGTCGTCACGGGACAGGCGCTGAGCATGCTCACGATGGCATCCCCGCCGTCGCGGCGCCCTGTCGAGGTCCTGACGAAGAGCGATTCGGCGCCGGACTTTGCCGGGTTCGTCTCGCTCCCATCCGAGCGTCGGGCTCTGGTCGTGAAGGTGGTCACCGCTCTCGACTCTGACAGGCTGGGGCACGAGCTCG
>Ga0182030_10025453_pt1 | contig 10782 bp, 12 predicted proteins | sample 812S3MmetaG_FD_121299 | JGI IMG/M metagenome (GOLD analysis project Ga0182030, IMG submission 121299) | Permafrost microbial communities from Stordalen Mire, Sweden - 812S3M metaG (Illumina Assembly) | ecosystem: Environmental > Terrestrial > Soil > Wetlands > Permafrost | place: Sweden... | reverse complement strand
TGGCAGCGCCCGCACTCGGTACAGGTGGCGAAGTCGAGCATGCCCTTCCAGGTGAAGTCTTCGATTTTGCCGCGGCCGAAAACGGCGTCCTCGGCAGGATCTTCGAAGTCGATCGGCTTGCCGCCGGACTCGAGAGGCAGCAGCGGGCCCAAGCCGTCGGGCAGTCGCTTGAACGTGACGTTGATCGGCGCAAGGAAGATGTGCAGGTGCTTGGAGTGCAGCACGATCAGCAGGAAGATAAGCGCCACCGCGATATGGGCCAGCAGAGCGAACGTCTCGATCCACTCGTTGGCGGTTAGGCCAAGCGGTCGCATCAGCGCGCCCATGGCGTGGGAGAAGAAAGCGCCTCCGCCGTAGGGGAAGTTGCCGGTGTTCACTGCGGCACCGCGATAGATCGAGTAGCTGAAAATGACCAGGAAGATCATGAACAGGATCAGCCAGGCGCCACCGGTGTGTGAACCGTAGAAGCGGGACTGACGGCCGTATTCCTTTGGCTCGCTTCGCAAACGGATGATCGAGAAGGTGATGATGCCGGCCAACACGGCAAGGGCGATGAAGTCCTGCAGGAAGCCCAGCGCGTCCCAGCGGCCGACGATCGGGATGTGGAAGTTGGGCTGGAACAGGGTGCCGTAGGCCTCGATGTAGACCGTGACGAGGATGAAGAAGCCCCACATGGTGAAGAAGTGCGCCAGCCCGGGAATGGACCATTTCAGCAGCTTGCGTTGGCCGAACACCTCGGAGATCTGCGTCCACACCCGGGTGCCGATCTCGTCGGTACGCCCGGTAACCGGCTGGCCGGACATGATCAGCTTGAACAGCCACAAGACCCGCCGCGCCGCGAACAGCGCCACTATCGCTGTCCCGCCTAGTCCCAGCGTCAATCTGATGATCGTCTGCGTGGTCACAGAAGGTCACTCCAATGCATCGTCAACCAACGAAAATCCGTTCGATAGCCCCGCTCATAGTGACATCTGCGGGGCTTTCGACGCGAGAAAGGCTGCCCTAACCTGCGGTTCAGCCCTGCGAGTTCAGCATGGCGCGCAGCATGGACAGCATCTCCGAACGAGAGCCGGCGCCGAGGCGGCGGCGGATGCGGGCGACGTGGTGCTCGACCGTCTTTGCCGAGATGAACAATTGCGCGCCGATGTCGCGGTAGGGCATGCCGAGCAGCAGCAACTCGGCGACTTCGCGTTCGCGGTCGGACAACGGCGAGCCGGTGGGGCGGGTACGACATTTCCAACCTCGAACCGCGCTAGCGCCAGCGCGGGAACAGCCGTGGTCGCTCCCGCGTGGGCGGCGGCACCTCGGTGGTGGTGGTGATCGGCGGGACCGTCGTGGTCGTGGTGATCGGCGGGGGCGTCGTCGTCGTCACCGGCGCCTCCGTCGTGGTCGTCGTGACGGGCGCCTCGGTCGTGGTCGTCGACGGGGGTGGCGGCGCCGGGATCACCGTCTGGGTGGTGCTGTTGTTCGGCTCGGTCACCGTGACGGTTTGCTCCGTCGGCGCGGGTGCCGACGGGCTCGGCGGGGTGACCGGGGCCTTTTCCTCGTGGTTCAGGCTCAGCGCCAACACCACGCCCAGCAACAGCAGAGCCAGGCCGGCACCGACCAGGCTCAAGACAAGCACGGTGCGCTTGTACCAGGGCAGCGGGCCTTCTTCGGCGCCGTAACCCTCACCCTCCGCATAGTCGAAACTCATTGCCTCCCGGGCATATTCGCCGCTGTGCTCGGGGCCGGTGTAGGGCACCGGGTCGTCCTCCTCGGCGTCCTCCGACCAGGCCAAGGGGCGGTCTTCGTCGACCCGGGCGCCGGGGATCATCTGGGTCATGTCGGGTGCAGCCGCAGTCGCCAGTTGCGTAGGGTTCTCCAGGACGGGACCTTCCGCCGCACCCACCGGCGGCTGCAGTTCACCAAGCACCGCCGCGCCGACGGCAGCGCTGAAAGTGGGTGTGGGCGCGCTGTGGATCGTGGCGCCCAGGCGCGCGGAAAGGCGAGTGCTGAGCAGCGGAATGCTCGCGCCGCCACCGACGGTGGCCACCGCGGCCAGGTCCGCAGTGGGAATCTCGTTGCGTTGCAGTATCTCTTCGACCGTGGTGAGGAATCGGTCCACGGTCGAAGAGATGAGTTCGTCGAATTCGTCGCGGGACAGCTCGAAATCCTCGCCGGCGCCGATCGAGATGGTGGCCACCGTGGCGGTCGACAACTGCTCTTTGGCGTGCCGGCACTGGTCGAGCTGGCGGGTCAGCGACCCCATCCGGGTGGTGCTGGCCAGGCCACCGGTGGTGTCGGTATTCGGTGTGCTTTCCCGCACGCGGTTGAGGATGAGCTGATCGATCGCATCGCCGGACAAATCGGTGTACCGAACCGACGGTCCGACCTGCGCAGAGCCCGCTCCGGCATCGATCAGCGTCACGGTGGTTCCGCTGGTCCCGAAGTCGCACAACGCGACGATGCCGGCGGTGGGAAACCCTGGTTCAGCACGCAGCGCCGCGAACGCGGCCGTGGCGTCGGAGATCAAAGTCGGGGCCACACCGTTGGACGTCAGCCCGGGCTGGGCGAAGAACTCTTCGCGCAACGCCGCGGACTGCTCCTCCGACCAGTACGCGGGGACAGCGATGGTGATCGGCGTGCCGTAGCCGACAGAGCGGGCCATCACCTCGAGCGCTTCGACGGTCAACGCGTCGCCGAGGTACTTCGTTCCGTCGGATGCCACCAACGGAGTTCGGTCCCCGACCCGCTCGACGAAGCCCCGCATCACCAGTCCGGGTTCGGCCGGATTCGGATTTTCTTCCGGCAGACCGACTTCGGATGGGCGCTGGTCGAACAGCGTCAACACGGATTTGCGAGTCACCGGGTCGCTGCCCGCGCGTGCCGCGACCAGGTTGGCCACCCCGATCGACAACCCGAGCGACTCGCTCATCTCTCGCATACCCCTGTAAGTGATTTGTGGATTTCCGTGAGTCTAGGTGCGCGACGGATTCACAGGCCGGGGGGCAATGTGATTTCGGTCGGTAGCCCCGGCAGCGCCGGCAGCGTGATCACCGACGGCAGTTGCGGCAACGGGAACGACCCGGGCGACGGGGTGGTGCTCATCGTCGGTTTATCCGGGTTCACGGTGGACGGGGTCGGGATTTCTGTGGTGATTGTCGGGGCCGATTCTTGGTACGTCTGCTGCGGGGTGGGCGGTACGACCGGCCCGACACTCGACGGCGGCGACAGCGCCGACGTCGGCGGTGTCGTGATCAAGATGGGTGCCGGCTCCTGCGGCGGGGCGCCCTGGGCGAGTTGGATGATGCCCCAGACGATCAGCGCGATCAGGATTGCGATCAGGGTGCCCCACCCGGCCAACGCAATTGGTGTGCGCCAGCCGGGAATCGGTTCTTCAAGCTCGGGCTGGTGACCGTTCACGGTCGGGTCATAGCGGACAAGTTCTGACGACGCGTGCCCTGCCATGGGCGCTGAGAGTATCGGCGAAGTTCATGCATATATGGATGCCACACCCTCGGCCACCGACCAACAGTCAAACGTTGATCTGATCGCAACCGAGTTGTTAGAACCACCCGGGTGGCAGCGTGGACGGCAGCCACGTCGGCCAGTGACGGCGGTGCGTTGGCTGCTCCTGGGTGTGTGTGGGCTGCTGCGACGGCGGCACGACCTCACTGGTGGTGGTCGGGGTCGTCGTCGGCGTGGTCGTCGTTGGCGGCGACGTTGTGGTCGTGGTTGTGGTGGAGGTCGGCGTGGTTGTGGTGGTCGTTTTGGTGCTCGGGAGGTTACTGGTGCCTGGTTCCTGGGTCAGCTGAATGATGCCGTAGACGATCAGCGCGACCAGGATCAGAACAACCAGGGCCCAGCCGATGAGCACCACCGGTCTGCGGTACCACTCGGTGGGTTCGGTCTCCTCGCCGAAAGCGTCGAGCGACGGCTCGGGCTCTTCGGCAGGCGGCGGAGTCGTTCCAGGCGGCTGCGCGGGTGGCTGCTGTGCACCGAAGTTCGCATGCCGGGTCACCTGGTTGTTGAAGTCGTCCGGTGGGACGGTGGGTGCCACGGCACCGATGGTACTGACACCGCGCGGCTGGACTGAAGGTGTGCGTTTCCGGACATGACAGCCAACTGCAGTGGGCGCGCGTGCGTAGCCGGTAACGCGGTCGGCGCAATGGCCGGTGTGGGTATTGCACGAGGGTGACCGCACGCGGCTCCTCGGGGAGCCCGTCGGGATCGTCTTCCTCCTGGATGGTCCTCAGTGCCGGCTGAGGGTCCGTGCGGTTGGCTTGAGCGCCCTGCGCCTGAAATCATCAAACGTCAATGCCGCCGCCCGCTGATGCGACCATTGCGAAATGGTGTCGAGCCTCCCCTTCAGTTCACCGTCGCGTTGATTGCGATAAGTCCTGCGGCAATTTCGGCAGTTAGCCAACGATGACCATGGTTTCTGTCCTTTGGGATGCGCTGAATGGTGTCCTTAGCGTCCAGTCCGCTAATGACTGCGAACGCTAATGGCTTCTTGCGGGCAGCCAACAAAGTCGAAAGTCACAGAGTAGGGAACCGACACGTTGACGTGAATTGGAAGAGCGTATCCAGAATACGGATTTCAAGCGCGCTTCTTCTTCCATCTGCATCGCTTGCGAATAGGTCACGGCTGTGACTTCTTGTGGAAGACGTCAATGATCTTCTCGCCGGCTTCCTTAAGCTTCTCGCCGGCCTCTTTAACCTTCTCGCCGGCGTCTTTGAGGTGGGACTTCGTCTGTTCGCGCTGACCCTCATGTTCAGTGCTCTTATCGCCGGTAACCTTGCCGAGCGCTTCCTTAGCCTGACCGCCGAGATCTTGGATCTTATTCTTCGCCCTATCCGTATCGCTCACAGCGCATCTGCTCCTTCTCTTTTTTGTAGGAATGGACCGAAGGGTGGCCCAAACCTCAGTGACTGCGAACGCTAATCGCCTTGGCGGTCAGCCAATAAGGGCGAAGGTCACAGGGGAGGGAGCCGATGGTCCCTGGACAAGCAGCAACGCTCAGACGAGGCCGAGCGAATCTCCGCAGCGAAACGAGGTAGGAGGCGCGCGGGCAGGTCTACTTGTCGCACCGGACCAGGGGTTTGCGAAGACGTCGGGGCAGACCTGTTGGCTGATGACGTCGGTATCGACGGAGGCGCTGCCTCCGCCAAGGAAGGACGAAGACACCGCGTTAGCCCTCGGCAGACCATCGGCTCCCTAACTTTGTGACTTTGGTCCATATGGCCGGGCTGCAGAGGCGATTAGCGTCCGCAGCGATAGCAAACAACCCAGAGTTTAGGGAGATTCCGATATGACGCAGACCACCAAGAAGACCGTGGCCAGCACTGGACCAGAAGTCCGTGGCGCCGTGGCCGAGCTGGCCGACGACGTGCGCGAATCGGCCAAAGCCGGACAACATGCCGCGAGCGAGGCTTTGCGCACGTTCCGTAGAACAGTCGATGAGGCGATTCCTGAGACCGTCCAACCCCTACGCAAGACCATCGTCGACGCCGCCATCGACTTCGCCGACAAGCTCATCACCGCGCAGTATGAGTTCAACCGGAGCATTGTGCGCACCGCGGACCGGGCACTGAGCAAGTCAGACGACGCAAAAGACTGAGCGACGTCAAGACGTATTCAAGCACTGATGAACCGCCCCGGAACATCGGCCTCGACATCGAAACTAAGGAACGCCATGATCATCCTCGGAATCATCCTTCTCATCTGCGGATTCGTGTTCAAGGTCCCGATCCTGTGGACCATCGGGATCGTCCTGCTCGTCATCGGGGCGGTGCTGTGGATATTGGGGTCGATGGGACACGCGGTCGGCGGCCGACGCCACTACTACTGACCGGCCACCGGCAACCACGCGGCTGATCCGATTCGACGGCACTTGAAGCGCCGCATTGCAAACGCGGCCGACTATCCAAGGAGACAAACATCATGCGGATCGTCGGGCTGCTCGTGCTCATGTGGCTCGTCGTCGGCGCCGTCGCGGCCGGCCAACGGGGGTATTTTACCCATGCCAGCGAAACCTGCGCCAGCGCCGGGACGATCGCGGTGACCGTAATCGCCGGACCCCTGAACTACTTCGGGGTCAACCCCAAAGTGACGAACTGCAACGTGCCCAAACCCAGCTGACAACGCATCGCGTTGCTCCGTATTAGACGCGGTGGCCGTGACCACAGCCACTTCGCCACTGATGAACCCATCGACATGCTCAACCAAACCAAGGAGCCGACATGGCTACCAGCACTATCGTTTTGATCGTCGTCGTCGCGGTCGCGGCAATTCTGCTCATCGCGGGGCTGGCGTGGTTGGCGCGCACCAAACGCCACCAACACCGCCACGTCGAGGCCGGCAAGATCCGCGACGCCGCCCAGGAGGAAACACTCCACGTCAGACAGCAGGAGGCACTGGCCGACGAGACGGCCGCCAAGGCCCGCGCCGCCCAGGCCGAAGCCGACGTGAAGGCGGCCCAGGCCTCGGGTCTGCAACAGCAAGCGGCCGTCCACCGCAACGAGGCAGCCACCTCGCGTGACCAACTCAACGAGCAGTGGGACCGCGCGAACGAGTTGGATCCGGCCTCACAGACACCCGACACGCCGAAATCCGCCGACCACAACTGAACCCGAACACCACTGACGGGGTGATCGTCGACGGGTGAACGAGGACTGCGGACAGTGCCGGCGTGGCCTCGTCGATGTCCCGGCCTCAGCGGTGAACGTCGCCTCGTCGTCCTCGACGAAACCACACCGCGCTGATGGGGTGTTTCCCTCGATGACGTCGGCCCGCGTGCGGCATTACACAACCGAGCACATCGGGGATTCGGCTTTCAGGCTGTGTGTTTGATCAATCCGAGTTCGCCTGCGCGGGTGACCGCATCGGCGCGATTGTGCACACCGAGCTTCTTGTAGGCACGCTCGGCGCGTTCTTTGGCGGCGGAGCGCGAGATCCCCAGCTTGTCGGCCACCAGCGCGAAGGTCATCTTCGTCGGCAAGTAGCGCAGGACTGCCAGCTCGACCGCGGAGACGGAGGCGGCCACCGCGGCCTCGTCCGCCTTATGCGCAGCCGCCTCGATCGCCGCGGTCGAGGCCGCCACCGCGTCGGTTTGCGCGGCGTACGCCTCGTCGATCACCCGGGCGGTGTCCTCCAGGGCCGCGAGTTGCACACCGACGAGGTTCTCGGTCTGTTCACCGATGAAGCCCTCGCTGAACACCACGCCACCCAGACCCGCGATCGACTCGAACAACGGTCTGGCCCACTGATGCTCCATCAGGATCAGCGCCAGGCCCGAACCCGGGACCAGCGACTGGGCCAGAGCCTGGGCTCGTTCGCTTTGGAGCACGTGGACGCCGCGGCCCTCGAACATGGCGAACACATCGGCGGGGTCGAGTTGGGCGCCAGCGATCAGCAGCTCGCCGAAGTCCTCGTCCGCGATCTCCACGCGCGTCAGTGATCCATCATCGTCCATGGTCAGCACGAGCACGTCGAGCAGGCGAAGCACGCCATGTCCTTGCAGCCTGTCGATCTCCTCGATGATGGCGCCGACGAAATCGACCCCGGGTTTGAACCCGACCGCGATCAACTGCATCGGCCCAATCGTGCTGACGTCTATTCCGGCGTCCACGGCGTCCTCGTTCTTCTGCAGGCTGAACAGTCACGTTGGCATGACCGTCGCTAAGCCGTAATCGTCCAACAACGGTGGACCGAACGATAAGGGCAAAAAGTCACCGGATAGCTCGTTGACGTCGGGGGTTGGCAGTGCCGGCTCGGCGCACAGATTGGCGCCATCACGGCGGTCAGAACGGTAGCCCGGCGAAGACCGTCGCGCCTACCGCGATGACGCCGACGGCCGGTTCCCAATCCGGCGTTCGGCGGGGTTGCCGATAACAGGGGCGTCGCGGAAGTATGAGGTCACTTCCGCCTGATGAGGGGGCACGGCAAATTGGTGGACACCGGGCACGGTGACGAGCCTGAACACGACCTTGCCGGTCAGGGTCATCACCATCTGGTGGGTCAACCTCACAGCGAAGATGAAGGCCCGATCGCCGAAGCCGAACACGTTGCCGCTCAAATGCGTTCCGGCGAGCACCCTCTTGGCCCGCGGGGGCGGCGAATTAATCGAAGCTCTCCGTTCTATGTGGGGTTGGTGGCGTCGGCCGGGGTGGCCGTGACCTATGGAGCGGTGCGGGTCCTCGGGTCAATGTCCTGGGTGCTGGTGTTGATCGGTGTGGCGTTCTTTTTCGCGCTGGGACTCGAGCCCGCGGCATCGTGGCTGGTCAACCGGAAACTGCCCCGATGGCTCGCGGTCACCCTGGTGGTGGTGGTGACGTTCACCCTTGTCGCCGGGTCCGTGGCGGCGGCGATTCCCCTGCTTGCCGAACAGGCACGCCAATTCGTCGAGCAGGCACCGCACTACCTGCAGCAGGCTAAAGACCACTCCTCGGTGATCGGCCGGCTCAACGACCGCTTCCACCTCCAACAGCGGATCACGGACACGCTGAACGGCTCGGGCGGACCCGCATTTGCGGGACTTGTCAAAGCCGGATCAGCGGTGTTCGGCGCCCTGGCCCACCTCGGGGTGGTGGCTGTCTTAACCGTCTACTTCCTGGCCGACATGCGCCGCATCCGAACGACCTTGTACCGGTTGGTGCCGCGCTCCCGAAGGCCGCGTGCGATCCTCCTCGGCGATGAGGTCCTCGCCAAGGTCGGTGCCTATTTCCTCGGCAACGTGGCGACCTCGGTCATCGCGGGGGCGGCCACATTTGTCTGGTGCACCATCTTCGATGTCCCATACGCGTTGCTGCTCGGTGTTTTCGTCGCGATATTGGACCTCATCCCGTACGGTTCCACCGTCGCCGGGGTCGTTGTCGCCCTGGTCGCGCTGACGGTTTCTATCCCGGTCAGCATTGCCACCGTCGCCTTCTACCTAGTGTTCCGCTGGTTCGAGGACTACCTGTTGGTACCTAAGGTCATCGGGCGCGCCGTCAAGGTGCCCGGGGGCGTCACCGTGGTCGCCGTCCTGATCGGGGCGGCGCTGCAGGGATTTGTCGGAGCTCTGGTTGCGATCCCGGTTGCCGCGGCGCTGCAGCTGCTGACCCAGGAACTGCTTTTTCCCGCGCTCGACGAAGCGTGATCATCCCCCGCGTGCCGTTGCACAACCAGCTCTGCGGCCCAGGTCTGATCGCCGATCCATCCAACGGCGCCAGACTGTGCTCCGATCGCTGAATCGAGGCGCTGCTCTCCTCAGCTGTTGTGCTGCTATCCGGCGGCGGCAGACCGTGAGCACAACATTCCGGGATCGAGGTCGGCGGACTGGGCTGTCGTGAGCAAAAATGTGTCGCAGCAACGGGATCCGATGCGGCAGCAGTCAGGAACTAAAGCGGCGCGAGCCGGTATTGACGCAGCGTATCGATTCGATGATCTGGCGCAGGGGTTTGAAGAACCGTTCGCCGGGGCGTGGTTTCTCGCCCTTGCGGGCGGTCCGCAGCAAGTCGACCCCTGAGCGCGAGGATGCGTTGGGCTATCCGGGCACAGACGCCAGCGATGGTCGGCGTCGGTCACGTCGGCTTCGAACGCGGCCGCGTCGGCCGACAGCTGCTGGCGGGCTGGTTGTCGTGGGCGTCGCATTCCCGGATCCCCGAGTTCGTAGCCCTCGCGCGTACCATCCGCCGCTACCGCGGCCTGACCGCCGCGATCTGGCACAACGACACCATCGGTGCCAGCATCCGCCGCTCACTGACCCCCTACGACCACTGACCCTTGGAATCAATCATCTAGTTGCGAGGCCTGGAACACCCTCGACCACAACATGAGCAACGCCCGAACCGAAGCAACCAACACACACCTGAGGGCACTGACCAAACGGGGAGCCGATGGTCTCTGGGGGCCGGAGGCGCGGGATACATAGCATCCGGCTGATGGCGCTCGATCCGGACGACAGGAGCAAGATGATTGGCACGTCGATAGGCGCAAGTTGATTCAGCACGTCGAGTACGAGGTCGTCATGCTCCGGGTAAGGTCCGGAGGCTTGCCCAGCTTGTCTTGAAATAGACGACATACGAGAGTCTCGAAAGTCGATCTCAGGACTACCGCAGGCAGTCTGTCTTGTGGCCCCTCTGCGCGCGGATAGGGTTGGTTCGTCCGTTAGCCGCGATGGGGGGGTCTTGAATGACTACCGCAGGGCTGGTACTTCGATCCAGACGGCGTCGGCCATGAACGGTTTTGGAATGGCGAAGCGGGGACCGAACACCGCCGGTCAAGACCGTCGACCTTTCACGCGCCTCGGCAGCAGGTATCCGAGGCCCGGCCCCATCGCTGGAACTGCTCGCGAATTAGCTGTTCTAGCCTTTCGGGGTCAGGACGACGACGGGGATGGGTCGCGACGTCCGCTTCTGGTATTCGATGTAGCGGTTTTGGTTGTTCTTGTTGACGATCTGCCATAGCCGCGGGTAGTCGGGATCGTCGGGCAGCACCGGTCCCGCGGTGACAGCGAAACGCCTTGGGCCGACGTTGATCTCGACCTCGGGCTTGGCCTTGAGGTTGTGGTACCAGCCAGGGGCCTCGGGCGCGCCGCCCTTGGAGGCGACGACCAGATAGCTGTCACCGTCGCGGGCGTAGGTCAGCGACGTCGTGCGTTGTTTACCAGTCTTAGCGCCGACGGTATGCAGTAGCAGGCTCGGTATCCACAGCGTGCGGTGACCGATCCAGCCGTTCGTCTTCCGATACACCGCGTCGTGCACCCGCAGCACCTGCGGGAGCACCTTTTCCTCCACGAAACTCATAGCTGCCAGTCT
>Ga0182030_10025452_pt1 | contig 10782 bp, 10 predicted proteins | sample 812S3MmetaG_FD_121299 | JGI IMG/M metagenome (GOLD analysis project Ga0182030, IMG submission 121299) | Permafrost microbial communities from Stordalen Mire, Sweden - 812S3M metaG (Illumina Assembly) | ecosystem: Environmental > Terrestrial > Soil > Wetlands > Permafrost | place: Sweden... | reverse complement strand
GGGCCAGGGCCCGCTCGGTCCCGACCGCGAAAAAGGCGGGTACGACGGCTGCTCCTACTGGGGACGCGGTGGGGTGGCCAACGCCCTCACCCCGGGGGACAGCGACTACCCCATCGGTGGACGCCCGGCCTTCGGGGACCTGGCCGGGGGAATGGCCATCGCCGGGGGGATCGCCGCCGGGCTCTTGCAGCGGGCCACCACCGGGGTGGCCCCGGTCATCGACGTGTCGCTCCTCGGGCTGGCCATGTGGCAGCTCTCGCCGGACATCGTGGCCTCCGGCCTCTACGGGGGGGACCCCATGCCCAAGTTCGACCGCACCTCCTCCCCCAACCCGCTGGTGGGCAACTACAAGACCAGCGACGACCGGTTCATCACCCTGATGATGCTCCAGTCGGACCGGTTCTGGCCGGACTTCTGCACCCACATCGGTCGGCCCGACCTGATCGAGGATCCGCGCTTTGCCGACGGGGGGGCCCGCTACACCAACTCCGTGGAGTGCGTGGCCATCATCGACGAGGTGTTCGCCTCCAAGACCTTCGCCGAGTGGAAAGAGGCCCTGGCCACCCTGGAAGGGGTGTGGTCACCGGGCCAGATGCCGAGCGAGCTGGTCCACGACCCCCAGGTCGGAGCCAACGGATACCTGTCCACGGTGGAGCGGGCCGACGGGGTCCACTACGACCTGGTGGTAAACCCGGTCCAGATGGACGAGACCGCCGACCAGCTGACGGCCGCCCCCGAGCACGGCCAGCACACCGAGGAGATCCTCCTCGAGCTGGGCCTCGACTGGGATCAGATCATCGCCAACAAAGAGGCCGGCGCCATCATCTGACCGGCGCCATTATCGGAGCGAATGTCGCCGGCCAGTTCGGTCACTTGGGGGGGAACCGCAGGGCCCCGTCGAGGCGGATGTTCTCCCCGTTGAGGTAGGGGTTGGTCACGATGCTCTCGACCAGGCGGGCGAACTCCTCGGGCAGGCCCATGCGCTTGGGGAAGATGATGGACTCCACCAGTTTGGCCTTCAGCTCCTCGGGAGCGCTCTCCATCAACGGGGTGCCCATGGTGCCGGGAGCGATGGCGCAGACCCGGATGCCGACCGGCGCCAGATCCCGGGCCAGGGGCAGGCTCATACCCAGGATGGCGGCCTTGGAGGCGGCATAGGCCACCTGACCGGTCTGCCCCTCGTAGCCGGCGATAGAGGCGGTGTTCACCACCACTCCCCGTTGGCCCAACTCGTCGGGCGGGTTGGTGGCCATCCGAGCCGCGCACAGCCTGGTGACGTTGAACGAGCCCACCGTGTTGAGCTCGACGGTGGAACGGAAGGCCTCGATGTCCATGGGCGTGTTGTCCCGGGACAGGGTGCGGCCGCCAGCCCCTCCCCCGGCCACGTTCACCACAACAGCCAGGGGAGCGAGCGCCGATGCCGCTTCGATTGCCGCGTTGACGTCGGCGTCCTGACCGATGTCCCCACCCACGGCGGCACCGCTTCCCAGGGCGCGGGCCAGCTCGGTGCCGGCCTCGATGGCCCGGTCGAAGATCACCACCTGGAGTCCCAGCGCGCTCAGGCGCCGGACGGTAGCGGCCCCCAGGCCGCCGGCTCCCCCGGTGACGATGGCCGATCGTTCGCTCCACTCCATCGGTTCTCCTCTGGTTGGTCGAGCCGGTCCGGTGACCGGATCCGGAGCCCGTCCGGATGTACTCGGGCAGCAGGATATCTACAACTTCGGTGCAGGGTCCTCACAGCTCCAACCCGGAGGATGTGGCCATGGAAGCGTCCCGACACCGGCGGTGGTCGATCCCGGTGCTCACGGCCGGCATCGTGGTCGTGGCCAAGCTCGGTTGGTGGGGCATCACCAAGATGGAGCCGTCCCAGCGCCGGTACCCCTGGTGAGGTCTCCCCCTGATCGGGTGGCCGGGCCGGTGGTGGGCCCCGTCCGGACGCCGATTCTGCGGGTAGCCGGTGGGGAAGATTCACCCTCTGTACAGGGAATTCGAAGGGGTGACCCCCACAACCTGTAGGTTCCCTGAGTATGCTGCGCCACTGACAGCAGGGGCGGTCAGGGTCGCTCAGATGAGGGCAGACCCGGCAGACCCGGTAGGAAGACCCGCACGTCGGTACCCCGCTCGGGATCGGAGTCCAACACCACCCGGCCTCCGTGAGCGGCCACGATGCCCGCCACGATCGGAAGGCCCAATCCGCTCCCGGCCCGGGTCCGACTGGGCTCCGCCCGCCAGAAGCGGTCAAACGCCCGTGCCGCGCTCTCGGCGTCCATGCCGGGTCCGGAGTCGCGAACGTCGAGGACCACACCGCCGGGGCGTTCCGACATCGTGACGTCGATGGTGGCCCCGGGTGGGGTGTGCCGGAGGCAGTTGTTGATCAGGTTCACGATCACCTGGCGGAGGGCCACTTCGTCGCCCTCGGTGACCACGGGACCGTGGCTGTCGACGCGGATCTCACGGGAGGGATTGGTGGCCGAGGCGTCAACCACGGCGTCGTGGACCAATGCCACCAGGTCGACGGGCGCTCGTTCCAACGGTCGGCCTTCGTCCAGTCGGGCCAGCAGAAGCAAGTCCTCCACCAGGGTGGCCATCTGGGCGCTTGACTGACCGACACGACGCATGGCGTCGTCGCGGGCCTCCCCGGTACGGAGGTCACCCTGGCGCCACAGGCCGGCGATCCCCATGATCACCGACACCGGGGTCCGGAGCTCGTGGGAGGCGTCGGCCACAAACTGCCTGAGCCGGCCTTCGATGGCCTGCTGGTCATCCAGCATGACATTGAAAGCCCGGGCCAGATGAGCGGCCTCGGTACCCCGTCCGACCTCCGCCACCCGCCGGGACCGGTCCCCGGCGGAGATGGCGTCGGCCACCTCGGTCACCTCGGCGATGGGACGGAGCCCCAACCTCCCGACCCAGAAGCCGGCCGCCACCAGAACCCCGAAGATGACCAGACCGGCCCCGAGGACCGCCCATCGGAGCCGGTTGACGGTGGCATCCTCCTGGACGAGGGACACCGCCACCAGCAAGTCGACCTTGGGAGTGCGGGTCCTCACGAGCACGGCCCGCCATCGGCCCGAACCGGAGAGCGACCCCACCGTGGTCACGATCAGTTGGCGCCCTGGTCCGGTCGAGAGTACCGACGGGGTCTGGGGAGCCTGCCCGTGGGCGCCCAGGGGGTTGACCAGCACATCCCGATGACCGCTCGACACGGTGGCTACATAGAACTCGCTGATGCCGTTGTCGGTCACCGGGCTGTGGGGGTGGCGGAACCGGAGCGGCGAACCCAGGGGCAGATGGCCGAAGACGCCGACGGCGGGGACGGCGGACTGCAGCTGCTGGTCGATCTGTTGGAACTCCGAGGTCTCGATGGCCCGCAGCAACAGCACCCCGAGGACCGAGAGCACGGCCAGGAGCACGGCCGCGGCGATATAAAGGCGGAGGCGAAGGGTCACAGCCCGTCAGCGCTCGTCCAATCGGTAACCGACACCCCGCACGGTGTGGATGAGCCTGGGCGGTGTGGAGTCGATCTTTCTCCTCAACAGGGAGACGAAGGTCTCCACCACGGTTGACTCACCCTCGAAGTCGTAGTTCCACACGTGGTCGAGGATCTGGTCCTTGGACATGACGTGTCCGGCGTTGCGCAAAAGGAACCGGAGCAACTTGTACTCGGTCAATGAAAGGGACACCACCTCGCCGTGACGGGTCACCACATGGGCGTCGTCGTCGAGGACCAGATCGGCGCAGGTGAGCAGTTGCGTGGTGGTCAGCGCGCCGGTCCGTCGGAACATCACCTGCACCCTTGCCACCAGCTCCTCCACGCTGAACGGCTTGGTCAGATAGTCGTCCCCGCCGATGGTGAGACCCCGGACCCGGTCCTCGACGGCATCGGCGGCAGTCAGGAAGACCACGGGGATGCCGATCCCCTCTGTCCGCATGCGGCGACACACCTCGAATCCATCGAGGTCGGGAAGCATGACGTCAAGGATCATGAGGTCGAAGGCCGCGCCGTCCGAGACCAGAGCCAGCGCATCCCGGCCGTTCTTCGTCTCCGCCGTCTCGAAGCCCGCCAGCCTCAGGGCCGTGGCCACCACGTAGGCCACATTCTCTTCGTCCTCCACCACGAGGACCCGGGGGGTCATCGCTATACCATCTCAGACCTTTCTTAAGGTCACCTGAGTGTTCTCTGTGCGTTTGACGGGTGCCCTCGGCCGCGCCCGGTGGGATCAGCAGCAGTCCAAGCGGTAGCCGAGGCCCGAAACGGTGTGGATCAGCCGCGGCGGTTTGGTGTCGATCTTCTCGCGGAGTGAGGTGATGAACGTCTCCACCACCGTGGCCTCGCCGTGGAACCCGTACTCCCATACATGGTCCCGGATCTGCAGCGGGGATACCACCTGACCGGCGTGGCGGATGAGGAACCGGAGCATCCGGTACTCGGTCGGCGACAGGGCCACCTCCTCCTCACCCCGGGTGACCCGTCGGATGTCATCGTCGAGGACCAGGTCGTCACAGGTCAGCACGCCGGAAGTGGACAGATGACCGGCCCCGCTCACAATGGACCGGACCCGGGACACCAGCTGCTCCACACCGAACGGCTTGGTCAGATAGGCGTCGGCCCCCAGGCTCAAGCCCTTGATCCGGTCGTGCAACTCATCGCCAGCGGTGAGGAAGACCACCGGCACCCGGCTCCCGCTGGCGCGCAGCCGGGCGTAGACCTCGAACCCGTCGAGCTCCGGCATCATCACGTCGAGGATGACCAGTTCGAGAGCGGTGTGGGTCTGGGCCAGCCGGAGGCCTTCCCGGCCGTCGACCGCTTGGATGGTGTCGAACCCGGCGTGCCGGAGGGCCGTGGTGACGACGAAGGCCACATTCTCCTCGTCTTCGACGACAAGGACACGAGGAGGCATGCCAGCGATGGTGGCAGCCCCAGTTCACGATTTCCTTAAGATTGCTTGATGGTTTGGCCCAACGCCGCCACCAACGGCGTCACCCCAGTCCGGAGGGTCACGCCCTTTCAGGAAACTCGCAAGTTTCTTGAACCGTCTTCACAGATCGAACTGTCATTGTGCGTCCATGATGCTCAACCATGTACCTACCCGGTCGCGGGGTCGCGGGTCCCGATACGTAGCGGCGACGATGGCCATCGGGGCCCTCGGTATCCTGCTGGCCGCCTGCAGTAGCGCCGGATCGGCCTCGACCACCACCTCCACCACGACGGCGTCCGGCTCCAAGGGGTCGACCTCGGCGGCGGTCACCGCCTACACCAAGTGCCTCTCACAACATGGGGTGACCCTCCCGAACTTCAAAGGCCGGCGTCCCTCGGGCGGTGGTGGACCCGAAGGCGGGTTCACCCCTGGGTCCGGTGGTACTCCCGGAAGCGGCTCCTTTCCCGGTCGTGGAGCCGGTGGATTCGCCAACAACCCGAAGTACGCCGCCGCGGAGAAGGCGTGTGCCAGCCTGAGGCCCAAGGGCGGTGGGTTCGACTTCGGCGGCCATGGGGCCAACAGTGCGGCGTTCGCCGCGTACACCAACTGCCTCAAGCTGCACGGTGTGACAGTGACCGACGGAGTCCCGGACCGCTCGAGCTCCGCCTTTGCCGCGGCCTCGGCGGCCTGTGCCGCGCTCCGGCCCACTCCGGGCTCGACCACGTCCACCACAGCGCCTACCGCATCCGGCTGACCCACGAAGGTCCGCCCCGCCACCCACTCCTCCACCTCTCGAAAGGGACCACCTCCGATGCCGCTGGTTACTGATGACCGTTCCCGACGCAAAGTGATCGGCTATGTGGCGCTGATCGTCGTCGTGGCGGCGGCAGCCACCATTGCCTTGTACTCCATCTACCAGACTCCGTCTTCGGCATCGACCGGAGTGGCCCGTACGGTGTCGGTGACCAAAGGTACGGTGCAGTCGAGCGTGTCGGCGTCGGGCAACATCTCGGCCGCCACCTCGGCCGACGAGGACTTCAACACCAGTGGCACCTTGACCTCGGTCAATGTGGCCGTAGGAGACAGGGTGAAGGCCGGACAGGTACTGGGCACCATCGACACCACCCAGGCCCAGGCCAACCTGCAATCGGCCCAGGCCTCGCTCCTCGGGGCCGAGACCACCCTGGAGCACGACCAGGCCGGGGGCACACCGGCCGAGCAGGCTCAGGACCAGGCCACACTGGTCTCCGCCCAGTCGGCCCTGACGTCCGACCAGAATCAGCTGACCAGTGACCAGACTTCCCTGCAGACAGCCCAGTCCACCCTGGCCGCCGATCAGGCGCTCGGGTGTCCCGCATCGACGTCAACGTCGACCGGCAGCTCGGGCGCATCGTCGGCTACCGGCTCCGGCAGCACGGGGGGCAGCGGAAGTGGCAGCTCCAACTTCGCCTCGGACTCCGCCGTCGATGCCCCCCATGCCGTCTCAGCTCCCGTGGTGGCCACCGGATCGGCCAGCGATGCCGGTACCACGTCGGTGACGCTCAGCGGCACGGTCAACCCGGAGGGCGGCTCCACCACCTACTACTTCGAGTACGGAACCACCAGCTCGTTCGGTTCGACGTCACCGTCAGCCACCATCGGGTCGGGTAGCGCCCAGACCGTCACCACGGCGGTCACCGGGCTTACGGCCAACACCACCTACCTGTTCATGATCGTGGCCACCAACGCCGCCGGGACGTCGCAAGGGGTCGGCGTGGTCTTCGCCACGGCCCAGAGTTCGTGCGTCACCGACCAGCAGAACATCACCACCTATCAGCAGGCCGTGGCCAAGGACCAGCAGACCATCACCGCCCAGGAGCTCACCGTCCAGTCCGCCCAGGCCAACCTGTCGGTCTCCCCCGCCACCGTCGCCCAGGACGAGGCCACGGTGACCCAGGACCAGGCCACCGTCACGACCGACACCAAGGCCCTGGCCGACTGCACGCTGGTGGCGTCCATCAGCGGCACGGTGACCGCGGTGAACGACTCGGTGGGAGAGACCGTGAGCGGATCGGGGTCCACCACCACTGCGGCCATTTCCTCCACCGGCAGCTCGTCGACCGGGTCCGGGTCCAGCGGTGCCGGGTCCAGCGGTGCCGGGTCCAGCGGTGCCGGCAGTTCGTCCACCGGCTCGACGGGCAGCTCGTCTACCGGCTCGACGGGCAGCTCGTCTACCGGCTCGACGGGCAGCTCGTCTACCGGTTCGAGCTCCTCCTCGACCTCCTTCGTCACCATCCAGAGCCTCGGGAGCCTCCAGGTGGTTGGGGACTTCGCCGAAGCCGATGCCGCCAAAATCGCCGTGGGCCAGACGGCCACGGTTACGCTCGCCGCTCTGCCCGACACCGAGGTCTCCGGCGTGGTCACGGCGGTCTCCCCGACCTCGACGGTGGTCAGCGACGTGGTGGAGTACCCGGTCACCATTGCCCTCACTGACGTGCCGTCGGATGTGAAGGACGGAATGACCACCGAGGTGGCCGTGATCGTCCAGAGTGCCGACAACGTGCTCCTGTTGCCCAGCGCCGCCATCACCACCACCGGGGAGGTATCGACGGTGAAGGTGCTCGCGTCGGACAACCAACAGAAGGTCACCACCGTGACCCTGGGTCTGGTGGGCACCACCAACACCGAGATCACCAGCGGCCTGACCGAGGGCCAGAAGGTGGTCGAGCCTACGGCCAGCGTCAGCGCCGCCGCCACGACCAGCGGAACCGGCACCACCGGCACCCGTGGGTTCGGCGGATTCGGCGGCGGTGGGGGTGCTCCGTGACCTCGGCCACTCTCAACCGGCGTCGGTCCCGACCCGGCCCGCCGGAGCTCGACGGTGCCCACCGCCAGTGGCCGGTCATCGCCCTCTCCGACATCGTCAAGCGCTACCAGATGGGAGGCAACGAGGTGTTTGCCACCCGCGGGGTGTCGATGCTGGTCCAGCCGGGAGAGTTCGTGGCCATCATGGGAGCCTCGGGCTCGGGCAAGTCCACCTTGATGAACATCATCGGATGCCTTGATGTCCCCACCAGCGGCCACTACCGGCTGGACGGGGTGAACATCAGAGACCTCGACGACCGCGACATCTCCCGCATCCGGAACCGCAAGATCGGGTTCGTCTTTCAGAACTTCAACCTGTTGTCACGGATGTCGGCCCTCCAGAACGTGGAGCTCCCGCTGGCCTACGCCGGGATCAAGCCCAAGGAGCGGCGGCGACGGGCGGAGATCGCCCTCGATTCGGTGACCCTGGCCGACCGGAAACAACACTTCCCCAGTGAGCTGTCCGGAGGGCAGCAACAACGGGTGGCGGTGGCCCGGGCCATTGTCACCAACCCGGCGTTGATCCTGGCCGACGAGCCGACCGGCAACCTCGACACGGCTTCGAGCGTCGACGTCATGTCGATGTTCACCAAGCTGCACGGACAGGGGCGCACCGTGGTCATGATCACCCACGAAGAGGACATTGCGGCCTACGCCACCCGGGTGATCCGCCTGCGGGACGGCGTGATCACCCAGGACTACCACCAAGAGCCCATCGACGCCCACGGCGAGCACGTGCTCCATGCCGAAGAGGCCATCCGGCCCCGCGCCCAGGGGGAGGGCCGGTGAGCACCTGGGGGAACGTGGTCATGGCCCTTCGGGGCATCAGCTCGAACTGGTTGCGATCGATGCTGACCATGCTCGGCGTGCTCATCGGGGTGGCCGCGGTCATCGTGCTCCTGGCCGTGGGCACCGGATCGTCGCAAGCGGTGGAGTCCCAGATCGACAAGTTGGGGACCAACACCCTGACCGTGTTCGGCACCGGGCGTTTCGGTGGGGGCACCTCCGAAACCGGTACCCAAACCCGCAACGCCGATCTCACTATCAACGATGTGAACCTCATCTCGAACAGCAACAACGCTCCCGACGTGCAGTCGGTGTCCCCGGTCATCACCACCTCGGAGACGGCCACCTACGACGGTGCCACCTACTCCACCTCAGTGGTCGGAACCAACCCCGCCTACCTGACCGCCTCCAACTACACCATCTCGGCAGGCCGGGCCATCACCGCGGCCGACGTGAAGAGCCATGCCGAAGTGGTCGACATCGGCTCCGACGTGGCCAGCAACCTGTTCCCCACGGGGTCCAACCCCCTGGGCCAGGAGATCCAGATCGGCTCGGCCGAATTCGAAGTGGTCGGACTGCTGGCTTCCAAAGGGAGCAGCGGACTGACCGACCAGGATGCGGTGGCCATCGCTCCCTACACCGCGGTACAGGATCAGCTCACCGGGGAGTCCGAGTCCTTCACCGAGCTTCTGGTCCAAGGCAAGTCGTCGGCCACCTTGACCCTGGCCCAGAGCGAAGTCGAGAGCATCCTCGCCGCCCAGAACGACACCACCGTGGCCGACCTGCCCTTCAGTGTGCTCAATCAGGCCAGCCTGCTGTCCACCGCCACCTCGAGCTCGAAGACCTTCACCTCTCTGCTGGGTTGGGTGGCCGCGGTATCGCTGCTGGTCGGGGCCATCGGAGTCATGAACATCATGCTGGTCACGGTGACCGAGCGCACCCGTGAGATCGGCATCCGGAAGGCCATCGGGGCACCCAAGTCGGTGGTCCTCGGCCAGTTCCTCATCGAAGCGGTGGTCATCTCCCTCCTCGGCGGTCTGGTCGGGGTCCTGGCCGGGCTGGTCGTGGTCCGGTTCAAGATCGCCGGCGTGCAACCGGTCCTCGCCACGTACTCGATCCCCCTGGCCTTCGGGGTGGCCCTGCTGGTCGGAATCGTCGCCGGCCTGTACCCCGCGTATCGGGCGGCGTCCCTCCGCCCGATCGACGCATTGAGATTCGAGTAATCGAGAGAGGTGCACGTCCATGTCCACGTCTGATTCAAACAGCATCGTCGAGAGCGGTCCACCGACCGGGGAGTTGCCGGTCAACACCACCGCGGAGATCCCGGCCACCCCGTCCCTCGATCCCCCCGTCCCGCCGTCGGACCTGGACTCCCTGTTCCAGGGGGAGCAGGACGAGTGGCCCAACCGTGGGCCGGCCAAGGGATTTCGGGTGCCCTGGCCCATGGCCGTGCTTCTGGTTCTGTTGGTGGCCGCCGTGGGCATCTGGGGAGGGGCATATATGCAACGCCACTCCTCGTCGTCATCGACCACCGCAGGCGCCTCGGCATTCTCCTCGTTCGCCAGTAGGTTTCGCGCTACCGGGGCGGGTGGATCGACCCCCTCTGCCGCGGCCTCGTCGGACATCACCGCCGGCACCGTCACCGACATCATCGGCAACACCCTGTACGTGACGACCTCCACCGGCAGCCTGGTGGCCGTGGACGTTGGATCCACCACCACCGTGGACCGGAACGCCAAGTCGTCCCTCTCCGCCCTCAAGCCCGGTGACACGGTGACCGTTCAAGGCACCAAGGGAGCGAACGGCTCGGTGACGGCGGCTTCGGTGTCGGCCACCCAGGCCGGGGTCACCGCCATCGGGGGGTTCGGCGGAGGTGGCTTCGGCGGAGGTGGAGCCGGCGCCGGCCCCGGTGGAGCCGGCGGATTCGGGGGCTGAGTCCGCCGGCCTCGCCTCTCATCGGCCACGGTAACCTTCACCCACCGTCGCCGGCGTCCGGTCGTCGGTGTGGCGCCCGGATCGGACCCTATGATCCGCACCAGGGGCTGGGCACCGGAACCTCAGGTTCATCGGCATCGAGCACGGCTGCGACCGTGGTGGAAGGGGAGGCATGGAGCAGGAACTGTATGCACGAGTCAACGAGGACAACCCCGACCCGCGCATCGCAGTGGCTCTCCTCCTGGACACCTCGAGCTCCATGAGCGGCGAGCCGATCCGCCAGCTCAACGAAGGTTTT
>Ga0182030_10025450_pt1 | contig 10783 bp, 10 predicted proteins | sample 812S3MmetaG_FD_121299 | JGI IMG/M metagenome (GOLD analysis project Ga0182030, IMG submission 121299) | Permafrost microbial communities from Stordalen Mire, Sweden - 812S3M metaG (Illumina Assembly) | ecosystem: Environmental > Terrestrial > Soil > Wetlands > Permafrost | place: Sweden... | reverse complement strand
CAGCGGCGCGAAGAAGACCGCGTGGAAATCCTCTCTGGCGTGTTCGAAGGCAAGACCACCGGCACACCTATCGCCTTGCTGATCCGCAACGAAGACCAGCGCAGCAAGGATTACGGCGACATTGCCGAGACCTTCCGCCCCGGCCACGCCGATTACACCTACTGGCAGAAATACGGCATCCGCGACTATAGAGGCGGCGGTCGTGCGTCGGCAAGAGAAACGGCGGGACGCGTGGCAGCGGGAGCGATCGCCAGGAAATGGCTGCATGAAACATACGGCGTCATCGTGCGCGGTTACCTCGCGCAACTCGGCGAGATTGAGATTCCGTTTAAGAGTTGGGGAGAACTGACCGAGGAAGACAACAGTTTCTTCGTCGCCGATGCGAGCTATATCGCACAACTGGAAGACTACATGGACGCGTTGCGCAAGTCCGGCGATTCCATCGGCGCAAGACTCACCGTGGTAGCGGAAAACGTCCCCGTGGGCTGGGGCGAGCCGGTGTTCGACCGCCTCGATGCCGAAATTGCTTACGCGCTGATGAGCATCAACGCGGTGAAAGCCGTAGAAATCGGCGCGGGCTTCAATTGCGTTACGCAAAAGGGCAGCGAACACGGCGACGAACTCACTCCGGATGGATTTCTATCGAACAATGCGGGCGGTATCCTCGGTGGCATTTCCACCGGGCAGAATATCGTCGCACACTACGCGATCAAGCCCACCTCCAGCATCCGCATCCCGCGCCGCTCGATCAACAAGGCAGGCGAAGCTGTGATGGTATCCACCGAAGGCCGCCACGACCCCTGCGTCGGCATCCGCGCCACGCCGATTGCAGAAGCGATGCTGGCGCTGGTGCTGATGGATCACGCGCTGCGGCATCAGGGGCAGAATGCGGATGTGGTTTGCGAGACGCCGAAGTTGCGTTAGCCAACCCGCGAAAGGGCGCGCGTCCTGCCTTGCGGACGGCTCCCTGCTATAATCGCTGCTCCCATTTTTCAACTCCAGCATTCAACAGCATGAATACTCTCATCTGCGGTTCCATGGCCTACGACACCATTATGGTGTTTCAGGATCAGTTCAAGAATCACATCCTGCCTGACCAGATCCATATTTTGAACGTCGCTTTTCTGGTGCCGCAGATGCGGCGCGAGTTTGGCGGCTGCGCGGGCAATATCGCTTATAACCTGCAATTGCTCGGCGGCGATCCGCTGATTATGGCGACCGTCGGCGACGATTTCGGTGTTTATGCCGCACGTCTGGAAAAACTTTATTTATCGCAAAAACATATCCGCCACGTGCCAGATAGTTTCACCGGCCAGGCCTTCATCACCACCGACCTGGATGATAATCAGATCACCGCGTTTCATCCGGGCGCGATGAGTTTTTCGGAGCTGAATAGTGTTGCCGATGCCAAGGATGTCACGCTTGGCATCGTCTCGCCCGATGGTCGCAGCGGCATGTTGCAGCATGCGAGTGAATTCCATGAGGCGGGCATCCCGTTTGTGTTCGATCCGGGCCAAGGCATGCCGATGTTCGGTGGCGAAGACCTGCTGAATTTCGTCGAACAGGCCGATTACGTTACCGTGAACGACTACGAAGCCAAGCTGTTGCAAGACAAAACCGGCAAGACCATAGAGGAACTCGCCAAGCGTACACGCGCCTTCATCGTGACGCTGGGGGCACAGGGCTCGGTCATTTACACCGAGGGCAAGGAAATCAATATTCCGGCTGCGTCACCCACCGCAGTGCTTGACCCCACCGGATGCGGGGACGCCTACCGCGCAGGGCTATTGCATGGCGTCCAGCAGGGTTGGGATTGGGACACCACAGGGCGGTTGGCCTCGCTGATGGGCGCACTCAAAATCGCCAGCCGAGGCGGGCAGAACCACAAGCCGACCCGCGATGAATTGAGCGAGTTATTCAAAAAGCATTTTGCTTATTCGATCAAGTTGTAAGCACTTCCCGGAGAACCAAGCTGTTCCTTCCCACTTGCAGGGGGAAGGTTAGGGAAAAGGGAATTTCTAAAGTACCAGTTATAAATTACGTGATTCCAGCCAAGAACCCCCTCCCTCACTCCCTCCACCGGTGGGAGAGGGAAGCTAAGTACCCTCTCCCATCGGGGGAGGGCTAGGGAGGGGGCGAATGTTGGGGACGCGATTAATGGTACTTTAATAAATTCCATCTCCCTGCAAGGGGGAGGGGACAAAAATTACCAGTCCTGCGCAACGGGTGCTGTTGAACAAGGTACTTGAAACAGCTTGCGGTCTTCCAGGCGGATCGCGGTTAGCGGCCCGCCCCACAGGCAACCAGTGTCCAGCGCGATAACGTTTGGCGTAACTTTCAGCCCCAATGCAGACCAATGTCCGCATACCACGACCGCATCCGCGCTGGCGCGGCCCGGTGCCTCGAACCACGGCAGGTAGCCTTGGGGAATATCCCGCACCTCGCCCTTGAACTTGAATTCCATCTCGCCGTGAGCAGTGCAGATACGCATCCGGGTGAACGTATTGGTGATGACGCGCAGCCGTTTGTAGCCGGTGAGATCCTCATCCCAATGGTTGGGCTGGTTGCCATACATGTGCGTGAGAAATTCTCTGTAATGCTTGCCGCGCAGAGCCGCTTCGGCTTCATGCGCCAGCTCTTGCGCTTTCGCCACGCTCCACTGCGGCGACAACCCGGCATGCACCAGCACCCAATCGCCTTCCACATGCAACAGGCGTTGTGCACGCAACCAGGCCAGCAGTTCATCGCGATCCGGCGCCTGGAGAATGTCATTCAGCGTATCGCTGCGGTGCAATTTGACGGCACCTTCCGCAATCGCGAGCAGATGCAGGTCGTGATTACCCAGCACCGTAATGGCGGCATCCCCCAGCGACTTCACCTGCCGCAACACCCCCAGCGAATCCGGCCCCCGGTTGACCAGATCGCCCACCAGCCACAGCTTGTCTGCCACCGGGTCGAAGGGTATCAGTTCCAGCAACTGCCGAAACTCGGTGCCACATCCCTGAATGTCGCCTACGGCATACGTTGCCAAAATAATCCCAAATTATCCACCCATCCTACGCATGATGTTCTCTCCGCCCCAATCCCTCCGCCAGAAACGCGAGCACCAGACTGTTAAGAGAAACCCCTTCCACCTTGGCGCGCGCAGTGAGTTGTGCATGCACCGACTTGGGCACGCGAGCAACAAACTTGCCGGAGGCCACGCCGCCTGAATTCGGCGCAGGAATAGCAAAGCCCTTGGCTTCCAGGGCGGCAATGACGGCAGCGAGTGCATCACGCCCGTTAGCAATAGCCTCTGTCACCGTTTCACCATCGGAAATACACTCCGAAAAATCTGGGTATGAAATCAGGAATCCGCCACCTTCCGCGCGGGAAAGCGGACGAATATCGAATGGGTAATTTTCTAGTTTGCGCATGATTCAATCTCCATCTACCAAACGGACAAATTTCTTAACCTAAACCGGTTTCACCGGACGATGTGCAGGCACCGGCAAGGTTCGTCCATCGGCACGGATGAACACGCAATGGCTGCTACTATCATGCCGCCAGTCGATACCATGCTGCCGTGCCACGGTTTGCAGTTGCCCGATCTGCCAATCCAGCGGATGCCGACGCATAGCTGCGAGTAATTTGGTTGCCGTATTCATGGTGAAATAGTATTACCTGTAACATTGCATGTCAATCATTACCTCCCCTGTTCGTGCTGAGCCTGTCGAACCAGTCGAAGGAGGCATGTTGCAAAAATACCACACCCGCCTTGCATCCAAAATAACCACGCTGCCATAATGCGCCCTGACTTCTCACAATGCCCATGTGGCTTGAGAGGGTTTCTGGGTAGTTCCGATTATAATTCAAGGAGAATTTGCATGAAAAAAAGTCTAATCGCTTTGGCAGTTATTGGCGCATTCACAGCCCAAGCCGCAATGGCTGATGGCACAACCATCTACGGCGCAGCCAACGTTTCCTTCGACGCTGTCAACGATGGCGCGGCCGCTGGCAGTCATTCCACAAACAATGTATCCAGCAACGTTTCCAAGCTCGGTTTCAAGGGTTCAGAAGATCTGGGCGACGGTCTGTCAGCTATCTGGCAAATCGAAGAACAAGTCAACTTCGCTTCTAGCGGTGGCCCTTCTGCCGCTAGCAATACCGGTGGTGGCGTTACTAACGGCGTTAGCAATTTTGTTGCTCGCGACACCTTTGCTGGCTTGAGCAGCGGCACCTATGGTACTGCGATTTTGGGTATTCATGACACGCCTTACAAGATGGCAACCCGTGGCGCGGATGTGTTCGCTGATACCATCGCGGATAACCGCAGCATTATGGGTACGACCATCGGCGATCTCCGCCTGAACAACGTGGTAGCCTATATCGCCCCGGCATTCAGCGGCTTGACCTTGGCAGCAGCGACTGTTACCCAAGCTCAAATCGACGCTGCTGGCACCAAGGGTAGTGCATACTCGTTGGCAGCCCTGTACGGCACTGGCCCGTTCAATGCCGACTTTGGTTACCAAAAAATTACCGTTGGTACGCCAGGAACAGGAACTCTGGGCGGCTTGCTTGGCGCTGCTGCAAACGACACAACAACAGCTTGGAAAGTTGGCGGTGGCTATACTGCGGATCAGTTCCTGGTAAATCTGGTTTATGAAAAAGAAAGCAGCTCCGTTGCTGGTGCCGCCAATGGTGGAAATATCCTGGATCGTGCATCTTGGTACTTGTCCGGCAAGTTCAACATTACCGCCAATGACGGTATCAAGGCTGCCTACACCTCTGCTGGCAATGTAGGTGCCGTTGCCAACACTGGAGCCAAACAGTTCTCCTTGGGCTATGATCACAACCTGAGCAAGCACACCACTGTGTACGCTCTGTACTCCAAGCTGACTAACGATTCTGCGCAAGGTTACACTTTCTCCCAAGCATCAGACGTTGGACAAGCTACACTCAACAGCGGGATTAATTCGGATCCTTCCGTGTTCTCGATTGGCATGAAGCACGCATTCTAATTGTTCGCGTCCGCAAGGGCGTAAGACAAGAAGAAGCTTAAACGGGCACCTTAGGGTGCCCGTTTTTTTCGCCCGGTTTTATTGACTGCGCGGACGGCGATGATTGCTAAAATCAGAGGAATCCTTTAATCTGAACTATCGTCTGAAAGGGAACAACATGGAAAACATAGAAAATTTAGTTCTGGAACAACTGAGAGCACTCAGAAACGAAATTCTAGCATTCAGATCGGAGAATCAGAACGAGTTCAGTGAAATCAAACATAGACTAACTCGGGTCGAATCGAGTATCGCAAGCATGCGCGGCGAAAGCGTAGGAACACAAGAGGATGTATATCGCCAGCAAGGTGTAATCGACGTGATAAAAGAACGGTTGCAAAAGATTGAAAGACGTTTGGAAATCGCCGGATAATAACGCGAGGTAAAACGTTTTGAAAAAGCCCAATCCTGAATTTGATCGTTCCCACGCTCTGCGTGGAAATGCAGCACGTAGGATGCGGTGCTTGATCGCGAACGATGCGGTTGTCACCGCTGGAAGCACTAAAACCGACCTTTTGCATGTGGCTCAATGATCGCACTAGATTTTTCAGCTAATGATGGAGGCGTGATGAGCAACCCCATGTTGCCGAGACTGAGTGAACAAGAATATCTGCATGGTGAATTGACCAGCGAGATTCGCCACGAATATGTCGATTGTGAAGTCTATGCCATGGCAGGTGCTGGTGAGGCGCACAATCTGGTTGCGGGAAATGTTTTTGCCAAGTTGCGCGACTTTGCGCGGGGTGGCCCATGCCGCGTGTTTATTTCCGACATGAAGCTGCATGTGCAAACCTGGAAAGCGTATTACTACCCCGATATTTTGGTGACGTGCGACCCGACTGATATTCACAACCATTTCAAAGAACGTCCCAGCTTGGTGGTGGAAGTGCTGTCACCCAGCACTGAGAGCACTGATCGCAGAGAGAAAATGTTGGCCTACCGCACCTTGCCCTCGTTGAGGGAATATGTGCTCGTCGCCACGGACAAACGGCAAGTCGAAATATATCGCCGCGACGAGCATGACGAATGGCAACTCGCTACCGTCAACCTGGACGAACCCCAGTTGTTGGAAAGCGTTGGTGTCAGCCTGACGCTGGAAGAAATTTATGAAGACGTGAGGCTGGAGGTTCAGTCAAAGGGCTTAAACTGAACAAATGCGACAAAGGGGGACTACCCAAACACCTTCGCCAGTTCCTCACCCGGATCATCGGCGCGCATGAACGCTTCGCCTACTAGAAACGTTTGTACTTGATGTTGGCGCATCAACCGTACATCCTCTGTTTTTAAGATACCGCTTTCCGTTACCACGATGCGCCCTTGCTCCTTCTCAGATGAAAGCACACGCGGCAGCAAACCCAGCGTGGTTTGCAGGCTCACTTCGAAAGTGCGCAGGTTGCGGTTGTTGATACCGATGAGCGGGGTTTCGAGTTGCAAGGCGACATCCAGTTCTGCGCCATCGTGCACTTCCACCAGCACGGCCATGCCCAAGCTGTGCGCCAATGTTTCAAACTCTTTCATCTGTTCCAGATTCAGCGCGGCGGCAATCAGCAGAATGGCATCCGCCCCCATCGCCCGTGCCTGATAAATTTGATAGACATCCACCATGAAATCCTTGCGCAGTACGGGAATGGAACAAGCGGCGCGCGCTTGTTTGAGATATTCCGCGTTGCCTTGAAAAAACTGTGCGTCGGTCAGCACCGACAAACAGGCTGCGCCATGTAAAGCATAGCTGGCTGCAATCTCCGCCGGGCGAAAATCTGCGCGCAACACGCCTTTGCTCGGGCTGGCCTTCTTGATTTCGGCGATCACCGCAGGCTGTCCAGCCGCGATCTTGTTGCGGATCGCGCCCACGAAATCGCGTGCCGGTGCGGCTTGCGCCGCCTCGTTGCGGATTTGTGCCAACGGTTTTGCAGCCAGTGCAGCAGCCACTTCTTGCGCTTTGACGGCGAGGATTTTTTTCAGGATGTCGGACATGCTAGTCTCACTCGAATAAGGCGCACATTTTACCACCCCGCTTGCGGTAAAATGGGAAACACTTATTGTTCACTAGACCGTTCGTGGTGAGCTTGTCGAACCACCAGCTACGCAACCAGAACCCTTCGACAAGCTCAGGGCGAACGGATAATCAAGAGAAACACGATGGAAAATATCAAAGCATACATGCAGCAAATTGGGAAGCAGGCACGCGCCGCTTCGCGCCTGATGGCGCTGGCGGATACCGCCGCAAAGAACCGTGCGCTGGAAACCATTGCTCAAACCATCCTGAATAGCGCCGCACAGCTTATCGCGGAAAACGCCAAAGATGTAGTTGCCGCGAAAGCCAACGGTCTGGACGCCGCTTCGATAGACCGCCTCACGCTGACTGATAAAACTATCCGCAGCATGGCGGAAGGCTTGCGCCAGATCGCGCAATTGCCCGACTTAATCGGCGAAATCAGCGAGATGAAATACCGTCCCACCGGCATTCAGGTCGGCAGGATGCGCGTGCCGCTGGGCGTGGTCGGCATCATCTACGAATCACGCCCCAACGTTACGGCGGATGCCGCAGGTCTGTGCCTGAAATCCGGCAATGCCGCCATCCTGCGCGGCGGTTCGGAGGCGATTCATTCCAATCAGGCCATCGCCGCCTGCGTCCATGCCGGACTGCATGCCGCCGGGTTGCCGGAGACTGCAGTGCAAGTTGTGAGCACCACCGACCGCGCCGCCGTGGGCGAACTGATCACCATGAAGGAGTATGTGGACGTGATCGTGCCGCGCGGCGGCAAGAGCCTGATCGCGCGCATTTCGGAAGAAGCCAAGGTGCCTGTCATCAAACATCTCGATGGCATCTGCCATGTGTATATCGACGACGAGGCCGATCTGGAAAAAGCCATCCGCATCGCCGACAACGCCAAGACCCATCGCTACGGTGTATGCAATGCGATGGAAACCTTGCTGGTCGCGCAAAGCGTCGCGGCTAAGGTACTGCCGCCGCTGTGCCATATCTATCTCGACAAAGGAGTGGAGCTGCGCGGCGACGATGCGGCATGCGCCATCATTTTGCAGATGAAAGTTGCTATCGAGGAAGACTGGCGCACCGAATATCTTGCGCCCATCCTTAGCGTTCGTGTGGTTGACGGGCTGGACGAAGCCATTGCGCACATCAACACCTACAGTTCGCAGCACACCGACAGCATCGTAACGGAAAATTACACCAAGGCGATGCGCTTCCTGCGCGAGGTGGATTCGAGCAGCGTGATGGTGAACGCTTCGACGCGCCTCGCCGATGGCTTCGAGTACGGCCTCGGCGCGGAGATTGGCATTTCCACCGACAAGATCCACGCACGCGGCCCGGTCGGCCTGGAGGGATTGACTTCGCAGAAGTTTATCGTACTCGGCACTGGGCAAGTCAGAACCTAAGCTCGTCATTCCCGCGCAGGCGGGAATCCAGCGGTTTTATTTAATGTGCATCTGGGGTTTGTCCCCGCGTTGCGGGGGGCTTTACATTAACTGGATTCCCGCCTGCGCGGGAATGACGAGCAAAAAGCTGGAGAACGCATGAGTCCAATCACCGCAGTCAAAGTGCCGGACATTGGCAATTTCAAGGACATCGCCATCATCGAGGTGTTGGTGAAGGTCGGCGACACTGTTGAGCCAGAGCAATCCCTCATTACGCTGGAAACCGACAAGGCCACTATGGACGTGCCTTCGCCTGTTGCGGGCGTGGTGAAAGAGTTGAAGGTTAAGGTCGGGGACAAGGTCAGCGAAGGCAGCGTGATTTTGATGCTGGAAGCGAAAATACAAATCCCCCCTAGCTCCCCTTTTGCAAAGGGGGGAATTGATGATGTTTCCGCCGCGACAGTCCCCCCCTTTGCAAAAGGGGGGCCAGGGGGGATTTTAACTGTACCTGAAACACACCCTCCCCAATCCTTCGGCAAAAGCGACCTTTCGATGAACTCAGGGCAGGCTCAACACGCCGAAGTCGTCGTCCTCGGCGCTGGCCCCGGCGGCTACACTGCTGCATTCCGCGCCGCCGACTTGGGCAAACAAGTGGTGCTGATCGAGAAGCATGCCACGCTCGGCGGCGTGTGCCTGAACGTCGGCTGCATTCCGTCCAAGGCGCTGCTGCATGTCGCCAAGGTCATCACCGAAACCGAAGAAATTGCGCATCACGGCGTGACCTTCGGCAAGACAAAAATTGATATTGAAAAAATCCGCGCCTGGAAGGAAAGCGTCGTTGCCAAGCTTACCGGCGGCCTTGCCGGATTGGCAAAGCAGCGCAAGGTGCAGATAGTGCGCGGCGCAGCAAAGTTCACCTCGCCCAACAGCCTCGTAGTGCAGACCGCCGATGGCGAGAAGATCATCACCTTCGACCACGCCATCGTCGCGGCTGGCTCCAACGTCGCGCGCATTCCCGGCTTCCCCTATGACGACCCGCGCCTGATGGATTCTACCGGCGCACTGGCGTTGCAGGATGTGCCGAAGCGCTTGTTGATTATCGGCGGCGGCATCATCGGGCTGGAAATGGCGACGGTGTACGACGCGCTGGGAAGCAAAATTTCCGTGGTGGAACTGGCCGATGGGCTGATTCCCGGCGCCGACCGCGACCTCGTGCGTCCGCTGGCGAAGCGCATCGAGCTACGCTACGAAGCCATCTATCTGAAAACCAAAGTCACCAAAATCGAAGCAAAAAAAATGGGTTTGCAAGTCACCTTTGAAGGTGAGCAAGCGCCCGAGCCGCAACTGTATGACCGTGTGCTGCTCGCTGTGGGGCGTCGTCCCAACGGACGCGAGATTAATGCGGAAGCGGCAGGATTGATCGTGAACGAGCGAGGATTCATCCCCGTCAACAACCAGCAGCGCACCAATGTGCCGCACATCTTCGCCATCGGCGATATTGTCGGCGACCCGATGCTGGCGCACAAGGCAGTGCATGAAGGCAAGGTGGCGGCGGAAGTTATCGCCGGACACAAGTCCGCATTCGAGGCGTTGGCCATTCCTTCGGTCGCTTACACCGACCCGGAAATTTCCTGGATGGGCCTGACCGAAACGCAAGCCAAGGCGCAGGGTATCGCTTACGAGAAAGCCAGTTTTCCGTGGGCGGCATCAGGACGCGCGCTTTCTATGGGACGTGACGAAGGGCTGACCAAGCTGCTCTACGATCCAATCACCATGCGCATTTTGGGCGCAGGCATTGTCGGTGCTAATGCGGGTGAGTTGATCGCCGAAACCGTGTTGGCGCTGGAAATGGGTGCGGACATGGAAGATATCGGACTGACCATTCACCCGCACCCGACGCTGTCGGAAACCGTGGGTTTTGCAGCGGAGATAGCCGAGGGCAGTATTACCGACTTGTTTATGTCGAAGAAAAAACGCTAGCGCTTCAGAACGCTGGAGTTTCTGGCGCACCTCCAGCTTCATGCTACGCGAGAAATATAGAAGGCGGATTCGATTAACCTGGAAGAGTCGCGGTGGGGAGGCGTTAACCCATCAAAGGGTTATTCACCCTCCCAGCAACAAAATTAAGTCGTCGCGTATCGCCTTACGTCAATTTCTACACCTCTCGATGCAGCCATATCGGCTTGCTGTAGCAATGATCGAGTTACTTGCGCATCATGGTAGACCTCGCCGCAGTTCTCGCATATCTCTGCGGGGACTCGTTTGAACATCAATGTGGTGTGCCCTCTTTCCAGCATAATGCTGGATTCACCTGTATGGGTATTGCCGTTTTTGCAAATTGGGCATTTCATGCTTCTCTCCTGGTCTTT
>Ga0182030_10025449_pt1 | contig 10783 bp, 5 predicted proteins | sample 812S3MmetaG_FD_121299 | JGI IMG/M metagenome (GOLD analysis project Ga0182030, IMG submission 121299) | Permafrost microbial communities from Stordalen Mire, Sweden - 812S3M metaG (Illumina Assembly) | ecosystem: Environmental > Terrestrial > Soil > Wetlands > Permafrost | place: Sweden... | reverse complement strand
TATATTTTAGGTAGATAATACAATAATTTGTCACTTAAATTTATTGATCCCTAGTTCATTGATCTCCAATCATTGCCCCTTTCATCAATCCCTAAATTTGTTAATTAAATACTAAATTTTTGTCCCCTCAAATTTATTGATACTATATATATCTAGTATATTCATTATTAGTTGTATTACTTTTATTTAAAATAATTGAATAACTGAGAGTCTCAGGAGTGGTCTTTTATTATAGGGTGCGCCTTGAATGAAAAATGGTCTTTTATTCCTATAAATACAGTGCCTACCCTAACTTTCCTTTGTAGTCTAAAACACAGAGCATGTGGTTTGCCCGCTCTGATCCACTACCGTCAAGCGCAACGAAGAATTGTCACCACAGTGTCTTCATCCTTACCTAAGAAGATAGAAAAGTATGGTTAGAAGCACCACTGTGGGTGTCCATGAAATAGGGGCATGACTGTGGGATGTTCTTGACGAGTTTTCATGCGTCTTAAGCATTGAAATTCTATCCAACATTGTCGAATATCTGTCGACTACTGAATCATGAAGTATTTATCACTTGATCGAGCTGCCAGACAGACGCGAAATGTCGCATTTCGCGGCTACCGCGAGTTTTAAGAAGAAGAAATATTTCCCACTAGGGCTTGACTGATCATCCTCGACCACAAACGGATGCTTCAAATAATTACCGGAGTACTCCACTGGGGCATGGGAAACTCATTAATACGGATAACGTTTTCTCTTGTCCTACAGCACAACCAAGTCTCCCTTTCCATTTATGCAGGAGTATAATGAGGGGTAAGAAGCCGAATTCTGTATTTATCTTCAAGACCTGAGGCTAAAGTTCCCCACACAGGAAGGTTGCCATCAAAATGGAGCGTATACCCGAGCCAGTTTCTATTATCCTATATATCTGTACAATCCCTTCAGGATCCGCAGAATTCGAAAGCAAGTTGGATACGACACCTCGACCAAAGCCCTGTGAGCATATGAGTGCTGCAACTTGCCGAGGCCCACAACTGCTAGATAAGAAAGAGGTCCTATCGTCTTCACTGGTCTTCCTTCGCAAGTTCGAACCATGGGGGCGTCAATGGAAGCTAAGCCTTGCGAAAGTCTTTGAATATACCCATACATCTGGAACGCTATACTTCCTATGTACTACGACAGCGCGATGTGAGCAATGGCTTGAATGGTTTTCAGGAACGGATTACTGACCTCGATATTGCACAGAACTGACAACCCGACCGAAACAAAATCTTGGATCCGCTCAAATACCATCAATCAAGTCCCTAAACGCGTGGAAAATACCACAGCGAGGAGTAACCGGACTCTCTGGATCGTGGTAGACGCTTGGAGACATCTAAAGTGCTCCCAACAAAGAAATAACGTGTCCAAATCCGAACCAACAGCATTGACAGTCAAGGGGTTCCAGCATGGTACCATCCTCCGATAATGACCAAAGCCTAGATATTCCTACGTAGTCGATAGGGCTTGAGCCTAGAAACTTACACAACCTCTCCGACTGGGGCTAACCAGCACGGGCTCGACCTTGACGACACCCTCCTGTCATATCGGCGACAAAGATAATTACTATTTCTATGCTCTTTGATAGTCGTTCATCGATCGATCGACCGGTCGACTAAGATTGCAACGGAGAGCGTCAACTAGAATTCCAGAAAAGTCCTCAGGATGTATAGGGACATTGGAATGTTATATACAGCTTGCGAGGATTCTGAAGCTTCAAATTAACAGGAGTTGCTTGGTGAAGTTTTCACCCTCTACGAGAGTTTACCTTCTAAGACCTCAAAGCGATTTGTTGCTTAACAAAAAGCTCAAGGCGTGCTGCGGCCAGATTTGAGGCAGCGGCTAGATCCTTAACCATTCCGGCACCCAAATCCTCGTAACTTTCGTCTTCATCCTCATACTCGGAGTAGTCGCCGCACTCCTCGTCCTCGTATTCGGAGAATTCGTCGTCGTCGCCGTTGTCTGTGGTCAAGACAGGGCATTCTTCCTTCTCTTCCTCTCCCTTGCTTTTCCCTGTATGGCTACTTTTTAAAAGCAAAATCCTTAATTCCTGCTCTCTGTCGCCTTTCTTAAGCTGAACCCCTGTGACCAGTTGCGCCCTGGAAAGCTGTTCCTTTGTCGCGGGCTTGTTGCATTCATTCTTCAAAGTTTCCCAAATCCCCCAATTGTCATCAGTATGCTGTCTATTATAAACAATAGGAATTGACACGAGCTCATTCTCGTTGGTCTTCACAGTCACGGAATGTCGGAGAGGGCTCTTGGGGAAGGACTTGTGGAGCATCAAGGGGTCGATGCTGGGCTCCGAAGCACGTACTTCAGATCCTTCAATGACAGGAGAGGCGCCGACAGGAGAAGAATTGCGAGTGCCATGGACGGTCTCAAGCTCATCATTGCTACATCTTTGAGGGGAAGTCTCAGAATTCTCATCTTCCGCCAACTCAGGTACCATTTTTAGAGAGACGCACCTGTCCGCAAAGAAACTGGGCGCTGCTGATGCCTGACTGAAATTTGTATCTTTCGAAACCTGTGGCTGGCTACTCTTCAAAGGTTCCGTCTCTATCAGGCACATTGTTCTGCCTGAGGAAATAGAGCGAGGCTTATTGACTGCTTGCAACAACGAGTCTTGGTTGACCTTTCTGGCTGTGCTTTTCTCTCGAGCGTTGTGAACCTTTGAGTCGAACCGTATATCGCTGGTCATAATCTCTTGCCTCTTCCGTGAGTGAAGGACACCCTCATCCTGAATTGCACGTAGCGACTTGCGTCCGCTTTCTGCTAGTCTTTCAAGTTGGTTTTGATTGAGGATGGCGGGACCTTGCGCAGCGTTTGGCAAATTAGGGATCTTAAAGAGATAGTTCATAATCGTGATGTGATTCCAAATGTGGAAAAGAGGCAAGGCAGGTTGGCTGATCTCTGACTGTGCGCTCGTGGACAGATCGCTCTTTGATTTTGGACATCACGTCGTGCTCCTCATTCGGCTTCCATACCGAGGGATTCTCCTCATTATTTTCGGCATATTTATTCTGGACGCAACGTGCGACTCTTTCGTTCTTAACCGCAGCTGGTTTGAACCAGACATTGCTCAGATTTCGGATATAGGTATCCAACTCCATTGTCTGATATACAAGTTTCATTCCCAAAAGACCGAATCGATTATTGTTTGATGTTTTCGTTGTGTGCGGAAGCATGAAGAGAAATCGGCATTGTATTGGAAGTGAATATAAGTGTACGCCTCGTATAATTCGATGCACAGCTAAGCGAGCTGAAAAAGGGGCTGGGGTCACGTGAGTCTGAGGAGTGAATCGCCCCCGGTTATGATATGTCTGATTAAGCGTTATAATTCTTAGTCTTAAGATTATGGTGGATTTTGGTTGCTCAAATCATTGCTCTAAGGCCGAGTCGATCTAGAGAATTAAAGACTGCAATCCAGATTATAGACTAGCAGACCACTATCTTTGCTACAATATCCAAGATGTAGCAAGCTAGTTGCTGTTACTTAACATCCTTTCCTCAGGTATATATATAAGTAACTTTGGAAAGTCAATTTGTCCGAGGCTCTTATGAAGTTTGTAAAATTGCTATTTGTTATTGAAAAGGAAGCCAAAAGGCATGCTATGAGAAAATAGAAGCCTAAAATGACAAGCTATGTTATGGTTCGCAGCGGAATTGTCACCAAGTGGCATTCTTTCCTTCAACATATCCAAGCTATAGTGTCTGTAACCTGGAAAGCTAGGTTATTGATCAAGACCTTTAGTGTTTGCTGAACCAAAATAACTTCTCTCTAGGCCAAGAAAAGGGAAATCGTATGTAGTTGTACAAGAAAACCATCATAAACTTCATAAGAGCTCATTGTCGGCTGAATCAAAAGCATCAAGCTCCATTCTTCCAAGCTTAATTGGCGCCATATCCTTTGGACAGTATTAGTGAGGTGCTGATGTGAAGTCAACATGTACTTACTTGAACCTCTTTTGCAAGGCATTTCTCATTTGCCATTTACTGCTTTGTTAAACCCGCCTATCATCTGTCAGCCCAATGACCCAGCACGAAGGGTATTTTGCTCTTACCACCGAGGTTACTCTTGGTCCACAAATAAGGTGTCCTCATCCTCGTCTTCTTCACTGGAGCTCTCCTCAATCATAACTTCCTGCTGCGCTGCCGGGCTCCGAGAAGTGGAAGTTTGTCCTAAAGGGGCATCTGGAACTCTAGAGCGGTTCGTACTATCGACAGGGGTGATAAATGGCATTGTTAGACTCCGATTAAGAAGACCCGTAGCCCGACTAAATCGAGGCATATTGACGGTCTGACCTGCAGCAGCTGCTGCTCGAGCGCGAGCCTCTGCAAGGCGCTGCTGATCTCTTAAATAGAAGCGATCCGTGAAGCCTCGGAGAGCCACTCTGTTTACCGGATTGTAATATTCATTTTGGGTGATTCTGTAGAGCTCGTCAAGCCGAGCATCATCAACACGTCTGCGATACTCATCGTAGTCGCTGATTATGATTGGCTTGTCCAATTCGGATTTGAGCTCTCTCTGCTTCTTGGGTTTAATCGGGGTCTTCTGCTTCTTTCCATGTGTTGAACCAACGTTTCTCCTCTTCTCTTGTACCTTCTGCTTTGCAGTTTGCTTCGAAGGTGTCTTACGGAGGGCACGATCTTGTGTGTACTCGTTCTCATCTTCATAGTTCCTCATACGAGCGTCGTTGCCTTGCTGTGTACTTGCATTGAAACCAGGATTGTGTAGGCGTACATCCTCCCATGGGTTGGAAGGAAAGTTTAATGTTCGGCGTTGATACTCAGGTGCTAAAGTCTCCGGTGCAAGGCGTCTTCTTTGGTCCAGGACACGGGGATCAGCCGTGAACATTCTGCCAAGATTATCTACGGCGTACTCTCGTGGCATCTGACCCAAGGGGTTGATATTCTCTTGTGGGGAGGGAATGTATGGACGTGGGTCCCGAACTGGGGCAACAACGGGGCCCTGACGTTGGTGAAGATTCTCAAGATACCACTCTCTCTCATCTTCTGACATTTGATCCCAGTTCCATGGACGCTCAGCCGCTACGGAATTACGGCGTGTCCATCCTTCAGAACCATGTTGTTGACCTCTTCCTCGATTATTATGTGCAGCTTGTGCGTCTATAAGCCCTTGAATCTCTTCTGCGGACATTGTATCTAAATGCCATGGCGCCACAGAACCAGGAATAATAGTAGTGGGGGCCAAAGGAGCCGGCATAGCAGGGGGTTGTTGCTGTTGAGGTTGGCTCGAGGTGACCAACTCGTCCCATCGACGGAATACGGCGCCTGAATGGTGGTGACGGCCCTGATGATTGATAGGAGTATCAACGGAAAGTTCCTGTTGGCGATCATCAATTTGAGTTGGCGCAGCTGAATTTGAGCCCTGATGGGGAGTCTCATCTTCCCACTCAAGCGTCGAAACTGGCAACAGGTCCTCCTCCGCAATCCGCTCTTCTATGGTCTTTTCCCAGTAGGGTTTTTGGTTGTTGTTAGACATCTTGATCGTAATTCAGGGTCTGATTCTCGAAGGTTGAGAAGTGTGATGGTCGAGGAAGGTGTATGAAACGCTGAGTGGCCCGCCGCTCGGATACTCTTTTAGATGGTGTGGCCTATGTACGAACTCATGTTAGCTTGTGATCAGAGAGTAAGTGCGAGGACATTAATAATGTGATGGTACCTAGGTATATAAATTGAGGGGAGGTTTCATGTAAGAAGCAATGTGGATGCGATGGTGCGTTAGATAAATGGGAAGTAGGAAGGGCTTCGGTGCAAGGAATAGTGTGATTGCGAGGAATTGAGGAACAATGATGTAAAAAAATCTTGATACAAGGAGGATGATATATTCTTGGGTTGCTCGCGAAGTTGTAGTATTTCCTTGCTTTTGTTGTATAGGTCTAAGCAAAATAAGGGATGTGGCTTCTTACCTTGTCTGTCTAATGAAGACACTGATACGCTCAGCGCAGAGATAAGTCGTCTCAATCGCTCCAAAGAACGCTTCGTGCTTGAGTGAAGAAACAATAAAGATTCTGCGTTGAGTGAAATGCATATAGTGAGCGCGGTGAAGAAATATGAATATCTGGGGAAAATGGTGCGTAAGATATTGTTGCTTTTTTTTTTGTGAGAGCACATTAGTGGCACTTTGCACGTAGAATACCTATTTATTATTTTCCTCTTTTTATATACCAGAAATTTCTTTTAGAACTTGGCTGTTGATTAAGTCTCGATCAAAGTGATAAAATACTGTTATTTTTGTTACTTTGAGGTATACTGGGCTTGTACAAAATTTGCAAAATATTCTAATTTCTAAGAGTTTGAGGTGTATTAGAGAGCTCGAAATTTGCAAAATGCGTTTACTTATTCGAAAGAATGCCCCCAAAAGACATGCAGGAGGTTTATAAAATTTGGAGAACGTTTTTTTTTTAATTGAAAGAAGTCCATTTCAAGTGCTATGCTATGCAATAACAATTCTTATGGGAATTAGCCGCATTAATTAGGAAAAGTAAGTTTTTCTTCTTTCCCGGTATACACTTACATAAGAAAACTTAGGCGCTCCTGTCCAGAACGTTTATTATCCAACAGCGACTTCGAGAGGCCACCAAAATTTTCCAGCTTAATGAAGAATTCCTCAAAAGAACCAAAAGACTGTCATGCTCAATTCAAGAAACACAAAAGCTTATTCTCAGGTCATATCATATCATTGAATTCTATCCGTAGTTGAAACCCAAGGTATGCACAAAAAATACGAATCTTTGCTCATATCAAGTTTCGGCGTCAGTATTTTCATCAGATGACTCTTAGTCTCCTTGATCCTCTTGATGTTTTAGTGTAAGAAGACGGTTGGGTGGGGAAAGTGCATTCGAGATGTTGGTGAACAACGGCGCAACACCTCAACAAGGGCCTCAGTTAAGCTTGTTCTCGGTACAGTATCAGCCAAGGTAGTCCTATTCAACGGTCTCAAGAGATGCCTATTCAATGGGGTGAGAACCTCCTCCCTAGTCAGCAACCATAAGCAATCATAGTAAGCATCATGATTGCAGCGTCTTCGGTCGTAGTCGTTGACTTTGATGCGCTTGTCGAGTTCTAACGGCTACTTTTTTGGGACTCCTGCATGCTTTGTGGGTCTGGGGATTCTCTTCTGCATATAAACCGTCGACTTTGCTTTCGATTTTTTAGGGGTCTTTGCAGGTGTCTTCAAGAGAGAATAGCCTTGGTCACCTAGCAAGCTCGCCCGGTCGTCTCCACTATCATGCCTGTATGGTGCTACTTGGATCATAGGACGCTGTACAAAGCCATGGAAATGCTCATGCCCATTGCCCCACAGTTGGCAGGGAACCTGGAGATCGGTCGGCGAAATTCTGGTGCTAACAAGCCTGGTGCCTCGCGTTGTCGTTGCTCAAGCACTCGGCGATCAACGAAAAACTTTTCGCTAGTGACTAGACGTGCTATAACTAATTTTGAAGGGCCAACAGCATCATCCAGAGGTGATGGTGCATACGAGGGCCGATTTTGAGGTTGTGAGAATACTGGACCCATACGCTGCCGACGTAGACTGTTTTCATGATACCATTCAAGTTAATCCTCGGACATCTGATTGGCATACTATGTCAATTTCAGAGAAGATGATGGGTAGTGTGGTGGTGGACCAATAGAAGCTAGCGGCTGAAAAGGTTGGTTATTGCCAGCATCGGTCTAGCCCTGAATTTCCTCAGCACACGTACGATCCGTATTCAACAGTAAGACAGGTGCACCTTGGTGAGCATGAAGTAATATCAATAGAACTAGCTGCTCTGGTGATCTAACAGGCAGGAGCGGCTGACTACTATCTTGTTGCTGGGATGTTATGGTTGTTCCTGACTGGGTGATGTTCTGACCATTTTCCTCAGTGAGTCAGCCACCCCACGGTGGTACTCTCAACCCACGGGTAGTGGCTTTTATTTGAGCCGTTGTCTGACATATTGATGGCGCTAAAATATGACGGTATGGGAGGTTGTTGAAGTGTTTGGTGTTGGCGAGAGTGTCGACGCTAGGGCCAAATGCTGAGACAGTGGCGGGTCTGCTTTTGTGGCAGCGTTTTGGCAGTTAATCACAAGCATTGGAATCATGAGAGCGCGATTATATGTAGAAAGACAGTGGGCAGAAAATGATATGAGGAACTTTTGATGCGAAGAGTGTTGCATACGGGTTTACATATAATGGAGGAGAAGGATTTGTGCAAAGAGGATAGCAGTTGGGAAGCGTCCTTGCGAATAAAACCACCGTGGCAGTGTATAAACCTAGCTTATATCAAACAGTGCTTGGTAAATGTACGTCACGACAACTTTAATTGTGTTTGCATGACAGGATCAGCGTGAAGCTTAAGAATAATAGAAGGTGCAATTATATAGACCTAGGTCATTGGCAAAGCATCGAGTTAAGAAAGCTTTGGCTTTGTGGTGATGTGATTTGTGTATGTAAGAAAGGCGGAAAGATGAATATTGTTGTTTTCAGAGGATTCCTGGGTGAAGGATTAAGGTAAAAATGAACATGATAGAGGATTAAATAAAGCTGCAATGATAGGGATCCCGCAACTCGAAATGAACAATAATCGATACTAGGAGGATGGTGGGACTACAATTGGTATACGTTATTTCTTACCTTGTCTACCAGCGACGTATTGCGCGCGACGAAAATTGAAATGTTCTCGATATGCTCTAAATTTCGATATATCAGTGGTCGATCAAAAGTTCTTTATGAGTGGAATTACAGAGGATACTAGTCTAGAGTAATCAGGTTCGTCTTGTAAATAGGGATAGAGAAGACTGTGGCATCTTGGACTTACCAGACTATCAGGCAGACACGATTGAAAAGTTTCAAAGCATAAGGCGCTTGATGTGCGATACTTCCCAATGACTAATGGCCAGAGAACTACCATAACATGTGCGCGATGTATTTGGTAGAGTAAGGAAGGAACTTGAATGCATTGTCACCCGTTTTGGAGCAGGGAATGACAAGGAATCTCAGGTATTGGGCTTACCAGGCGCAATTGAATTGATATTTCACAGTTGCTTCAGATTCTGGTCGTTCTCAGGTGGCCTTGTATTCATGTATCGGAATTTGTGGTGGTTCGCTGTTCGCGGATGCGAAATCTCGGGGCGAGGAATGATGACGAGGAAGTCGGCAATTAAATGATTGAAAGCGTCACGCTTGGAGGAACCCGGCCACAAAATAGATTTCTAAGCCTCCAGTAAGGTTTCTTTGAGTCTGCATTTATTGCGATACCTGACGATGACGAAAAAGAAAGCTTTAATACCAGAGAGGAGTTTCGATAACCAAGAAGTATTAAATTTTCGTAGTAGACGTGTTCCTTGGCAATTCTTGTTTTCTGGAGTAATTTGTCAGTTTTAGTTCTAGGCACCTTATGTTACTTACGATTAGAGAGAATGGGTAAAGAGACTAGAAGGGATTAGATTATGAGAGGGGGTTTCGTAGTATACAAAATCCAAGAAGGTAGATATATAGGTTGTTCGGTCAATGGTGGCGCAATTTGGGGTTTACTTTGATGTAATTTGCAATTTTTTGTAATAATCCGCCCCTACTAATAAGTAGGAGCTGTGATCAGTGGCCTCTTGTGAAGAGCCTCTCCAGCACCCAACTCGCGATGCAGTTCTCAGAGAAAGAAAAGAATGCTATTACCCACAAGACTCTCATTACCAATAGTCTTCAATCCCGGCCTGAGACTTGATTAAAGGACCGAAACGCATAATTTTTGCCCAAAAGACCAAGAAGTCAGCCCAGGCCGCACCCAGAAATCCAAGTCTCTAATCAAAAGTATACCATCGCTTTCTTTAGCAATGATTTCCTGTTCCATATGCCGAAGACTCTAGCGTCCGAGGGGACCATTGCTATCACCATCTCTGCTCTCGTTTTCCTCATCCCCTTCCGTGCTTTCATTTTGACTCTCTTCATCTGTAGCAGCTCCAGTAGCTCTTTGCTTTGCCTTCTTCTCTTTGACCAACAAATCATCAGGGGGGAACCAATCATCCCTATTTTCGGGAGCCAATTGATTAACCTGGTCTGTTGAAATCATACCTTCACGCTCCAGAAGCATGGCCGCTTCGTGTAGTCGGTCGATATGTTTATTATAATCATTCCTGCGTCTTCGAGTGTAGTTGTTGGCTACCCGATTGCGCTGTCTCTCAATTTCTGACTGAAGTCTCTGATCCTTCATTGATGGGATTTTCGGCTTTGCTCGCGGTTGGCGTCTAGTGGGTCTAGGATTTCCATATGGAGGCTGTGATGGGATACTCGCTTGATCGTGGTAGGGAGGAAACTGGGGTACATGCTCGGTGTTAACTGGACCTGGGGGAATCGTTAAGTGCTGGCTTGGTTGACTAGAATCGTAGCCAAATACTGGGAGGCTTGATTGCCATGGATACACCTGATTCGCCTGCCTTGCACCACTGCCAGTGTAATGAGGACCTGGCTGAGCAGGATTGTAGTCGCCTAATGAAGAATTCTGGGGAGCATTTGTATTTGGATACCCACAAGTGCCGTGGCCAACGTTGTATTGACCTTGAGTTATAGGGTTGCAACCTAGTATTTGTTGGCCGGGAGGAATTGGATAGCCCTGGTTATAACCGCCGCCATACGCCATATTGTAAGGATTTTGATGAATTGGATTATAGCCAACCATTGAGGTATTTTGCGGACCAGATGGATTGTGGTACTCTTGATTATATTGACCAACATATCTAACGTTTTCCTGACGTTGAAT
>Ga0182030_10025447_pt1 | contig 10784 bp, 6 predicted proteins | sample 812S3MmetaG_FD_121299 | JGI IMG/M metagenome (GOLD analysis project Ga0182030, IMG submission 121299) | Permafrost microbial communities from Stordalen Mire, Sweden - 812S3M metaG (Illumina Assembly) | ecosystem: Environmental > Terrestrial > Soil > Wetlands > Permafrost | place: Sweden... | reverse complement strand
TTAATTTAAGCGAGGTTTTGATAGTATAGTAGTAGTAGTTATAATTAAAATTGTTAGATAGTATTGCTATAGCAATACTATTGGCCTGTAAAATATCATGTAGTAATATATTTACGTATATACAATGTCAGCTTTTGTATTAACTATAATGTCTTTAGGAATTATAAGAATATTAATAGTCTATATAGATTATTTTTAGACCTTTAGATTAAGAGCCTAGAGATTAATATAATATTATTATACTATATAAATCTACTGTACTATTTATCTGTAAAGTATTTACGTTTTACTATAGTCTATTATGTAATTTGCCTATTTACGACAATCCTCTGATAAAAATAAATATTTAGACAAAAATTTAGATAATAATATAAATATATTTTCAAATAATAAATAATATAATTTATATAATATAATATAATTTATATAACATAATATAATTTATATAATATAATATAATTTATATAATATAATATAATATATATATAATTATATATAATTATAATATATATAATATATAATAATATATAATATAATAATTTTTTTTATAATAAGCGAAAATCTACTACAATTACTGCACTTTCCTCAGCTACCACGCTTTTCAAAATCTACTATACTTTTCAAAATCTACTACGCTTTTCAAAATCTATTATAGATTTAAAAAAGTACAGTATTAGCACTATGATTTTGAAAACTACCACGCTTTTCCTAGCTACCGCGCTTTTCAAAAATCTACCATAGATTCTAGGATATCTACAGTAGTTTGAATACAGCATCTGATAGTAAGATATAAAATTAGCTTCCTAGAGATCTTAAGAAAACAAAATCCTGAGGCTTAAAAAGAAATAGCCACGTTATTTTCCCTCCTATTACACCTAGGGACATCGATATATAAGTGTGACTTGAGCATTATGATAACAAGAAGGCCATGAATCCCCATCTAGCCAGGTATTTTATCTTTTCCCGGCCTTGCGCGTATTTGAACCCCGAAGAGCCGTTAGGAGTCGAGCTCGGTTGTGCTGCTCCGGAAGGTGTAACCAGGGGGGAAGCAGTCGTTTGCCCACCGCCTCCACCGAAAAATGTACTCGTCGTCGTACCAGCTACTGACTGAATATTCGACGATGTCGTGCTGATTATGGAACCTAACTCTGATACCAAAGTACTCGTTCCCGTTGTAAGTGTTGCCCCTTCCCCACTGTTCTTCGTCAACATATCAGGGACGTAACCGCTGTAGGTTGCATTATACGCAGAGATGACCGACAAGGCGCTTGCTGGGATAGAAGCAAAAGTGACACTCAAACTGGAGCACTTCGAAGACCATATCTGAACATCCTCGTAGAAGAAAGTCGCGGAGCTATTGAACGCAAGCTGGCACCAATCACACCTGCATGACTGCTTATTAGGAATATGTCAATTGACTATGCAGTGATTCTAAAGATATACTAACGCCTCGTCCGCAGCGGCATAGCCCTCCCCACACTCGCAGGTCGTTATATTAACGTAATATTTCATTGGATCTGAATCGCTTCCAGCTGGGTACTGTTTCTGACACTGCGCGTAAAGATTGTTCGATTGCTCGCAAATAGATCCTGCCCCGAAGCAGTACATGGTTTCTTCGACAGCGATATCTTCTAAAGAGGTGCTGGTTGCTTCAGTTCTCTTTGCTCTTTGCTCCAGCCGTTCCCGGGCGATGCTTTGTCGGCGGAGATTCTCGTGTATCGGTTGAGTTAGATCAGGTGTGATCATAGGGCCTGGCAGCTCAGCTGCAAGATTCTGCCATAGCAAGAATGATATTATAATAAGCAAGAACCACATTGCTGCGATGGTATGAAACGAGTGGAAGGAGGACGGAGGGCGACAAAGCAACGAGGAGGATCATGAGAGGGACTTCATGACTCGGATTTCAACTTTACAAGGCTGACATGGAAAGCCACTATGCAATGCATGGCAGATTGGTGTCGTATATTTCTAATTCTAGGGTTTAATAATGGCTCGGCCAGGGTTCTACTTGCCGAGCGAGATTGGCAAGACCTTGACGATCCAGTAAGTTTCTTTTCCGTATTTTAAATCTAACAGCCATCCTATCAGATGTGCAGGGTGAGTTGGGGGCCGAGATTGAGGCTGCAGGACCAAAGCATTGTGTAACCATGCGGTTAATATTGGGAAATGATCGGCCAAATACGAGGCTGTTGTGTGAGCTGAAAATGAGAGCTAATTCGTTTAAATTCGAAGCCAATGCATATCAGAAAAGGCGACTGGAGCCAGGCAATCGCAGTCTTCTCTTTCCCTTCGTCACCTTATGGATAAATGCTCAGAATAAACGAAACATTAGCTTCATTCTTCTTGTGCTCCAGGTCACAAGTCATGATTCAGCTCACCGTAGGGTATGTCGCAGGTTTTATAGCTACTGGAATGTTTATAGGTATGTTAATTTATTCACTGAAGAAAACTGCGCTTCTATTCTTTGAGAGTTGGATGCTCACCATAGAATCTAGCCCGATTATGGAGCCCAAGCATCATAACATTCATTTTATCGGGCTTACTTGGCGATACAAACTCCGCTGCAACATGGTGAGTGTGGTCTAATGTCAAGTGACTCAAGTTCCATCAAAACTGAGGATATCCGGGACGGTTGCAGGACGACTTTTCCAGAAATCTTACTGGCCGTGGATTCTCCAAGCTGACAGTTCCTATAACGCTGGTATTCCTCAAAAAATACTACTTTTATCTCGATTGATGATGCTTCTTGGGGCTTTGATTTCAATTGCTGCAGTTGTGACCCCTCTCGGCTTGTACCAGACCTTGGAACCAGGGAAGACGACTCAAGCATCTTTCAAATACGTCATTGACTTGTCATCTTATGGCTACGGAACGCCTCCCAGAAATAATGCCTCTTTTTCACGTATATGCGTCGACGAAGTTGGTGGTGATGGTCCGCTCGCCGGTCTGGTTCCTCGCCCCTGTCCCTTTACCGATACGGTTTCAATTGTCACCTACAGGCCTTCCGGCATAAATTGGACATATCCATACAGCTACGACCTCAGTGTTCCGCAAGTTATCATGGATACTTATTCCAGTGGGGCGTCAAATAACACAACCATCTCAAATTACTTTGACATACAATGGCGACAATATCTGTCGACAAACTACACCGACTACAATAACAATAGCATTTACACCATTGGGTCATTTCAAAATATGGAAAGCGTTCTGTTGCACGATACTTACGAACCTTTAGAAGGACTAGTTGTAGACACTGTGAAGGGAAGCATCGGATTCAGGAACCACACTTTTCCACGCGACATGGAGAATGGAGTTACCTGGGAGGAAGACCTTCTTTTCATGGAGCCGGAAACAGTTTGCATCGATACAAATATACTTTGGACTTTGAACTTGATAACGATCCTAGTAAAGCCGAATATATTACCGGACTCGTTCTGACCGACCGAGGAGGCTTTATCAATCTCAATCATGCAGTCCCCAGCTTTGACCGCAGCAACTCTCAGAGAAATCCAGATCTATATGGAAGGGCCTACAAAGCAGCTTGGCTAAGTAACTCATATTCAGCCCTATACTACAACATCACTGCACCTTTCAACGGGTCTGGTGGCCTGGGGCCATTGTCTTCCGTCAACTCGTTTATCGGCAAGACATACTCAATAAGCAATTCAGCTTCCGCTCCGGGTAGCGGATATAATAGCTTAACAATTGATCCTGAGTTTGGAGACTACCTTGTCGAGCTATTAGGTGGACCGACTGGTTCACGTGCACCTTCGGACTCCGGAACTCCTACTAATCCATTCAATGTCACCAGGGTACCATTCGATGCTATTTGTGAGTCTTACCCTGCGAACCCTCTTTCAAAATTTTGACGATCAAATTAGCTTCGGAATGTGCTACTTCGGGCGAATCAGATCCTGCGAACATCACGACTCTTTACATTGCGTGTAGTATGATAACTGGAGTCCCCCAGTAAGCTCCCTAGAGGGTATTCTCATCCCCCTAGAGAGTCCCTATCAGCCCTTGGGTCCTGGTAATTTCATAATATCCTTGCTAATTTTTGCATCCAGACGTCAAGATGGTGGATCGCCACTTGTACCCGATAGTAGAAGTAAGTGGTCGAAGTCGATCTACTCTTGTGCAAGCGCCGTGAAAACTACTATCAAAACAGTTTCCTTCTCTTACAGTGGAACTCAAGGACTTCTGAAGAACCTCATCATAACTGACATCCAAGACAAGACTTACTCCTCAGAGGGTGATATACCACTCTGGGGCATTGAGAATACCGGCAACAGCTATGAAAACGGGAGCATCAACCTAGTATGGGGGTTCGTTTCTCCTGCCTACGAAAACCACCCAAACGCCTCTACAGTCAAGCAAGAGTCACTCTACCTCACCGGCTACAGTATGCTCGCAAATGCAGGTCAGCTCCCAATATATGAGGACAACATGCCTGGGAGCAAGTTCTACGCCGGCTCTATGGAGACAGCATGGAATGTTCCCGGATCCGGGGTAGACTACAGCGGTGACTCAAATATCGCCTTATGGGCGCGATGGCAAAAGCTATCTGAGTCTGCAGAGACTGTGTCTCTAATCTCAAATCTCATCTTCACCAACGACGCAGCCTCTGCCGTCGTTGGCACTAAGGGAGTTCTCGGCCCCATGAACGAAGCTCCCTCCAACCTCGTCCCGATTCTCGTTACACCAACGGTCCCGAAAATCAAATACCATTACCCGTTTGCTATACCCGCCTTTATAGCTGCTTTTGCGCTTCTTGCACTGTCGGTGGCAGGAATTGTGCTTGGAGTCAAGGGAAGAAGAATCGAAAGAATGAGGATCCACCTGCGACGAGTTTCCCCGGGACGGATTTTCACAGCTTTTCTTTACCCTGAGCCTGGAGTAGATACATTCATACTCACCAGTAAAGAATGGAGTAAAGAGATGAGTGCCAAGCTGATCGATCTTTCCAGCGATGTAAATGATATTTTGAAAGCCTGAGGAGGGTGTTGCAGCTGCAACAGCTTTGCTGCCAAAAACATCCCTTAACATTACTGAGTCGGAACTATTTAGTGAAAATGAATCTACAGCAGAGAAAGACGGTGGTTCGAACAGTCACGGTAGTGAGCAGGTCCAGGAGCCTAGAGTTACGAGGAAGCCTGTGTCGCCTAGCTTCAGAGTATCCGGTGCGGATGAGTGATTTATTAGAGGGGATTAAAAACTTGGGTTCTATGAGCTATCCCGCTCTGTACTTGAAGACGAAAGGAGAAATATCTGAATCACTTGGCTTTTGAGTTCCAGTTCGCCTTCTTTCAACCATAATCCAATAGTAAAGATTCGGATGAAGCTGTTGTCAGCCTTTTGAATGTTGTCCTAAGGGGTAAAAATAACTTTGGCAATCAGGTATAATCACCCAGCCACATCGTACGTAATTCATGAGCGGAAAGATCAATGTATATCTTTGAAAAATTACAATGACAGTAATCTGTATAATTGACAAAAACATTCAAATTCACAATAGTTTACCACAAAAGTCGGACTCAAATCCTGTTTTTCTTGCTTCCGTTTTAGTCTAGGAAGGTAAGCAGCTGCCGCTTTAGCCTGTGAGCACACGACTTGGAGTTAACCTAAGAATATAGTTGGTATCTTGTTCTGGACCCCTTTAGACTCGGTTATAAAGTCCTGGACATGCCTTGCCTCGGGCAACAAGTAATACATTCTTCTAGAATAGGAAGGGGATATATAGCATATTGCATGTAATAAATCTAGACGAGTAATTCCCTTGGTGCTTGCCTAATTGTCAATATCAAGACTTATATTTACAACATAGTTAAACAATGAAGAACTCTTCTTCTTTAACCAATGACGTTTCTAGGAGATTGAACACTTCCCCGTCCATATGATCGAAAACATATGCCTCGCTAATGAATTGGAATTTCTCCGTCTGGCATACCTGATCGTGCTGTTGGCGCAGGATATACAACAATGAGCCGCCATATAACTTGCAAACTTGGTCACCTTCCTCGATACGGGTATGAGCGAAACCAAGTTTGCCATCGTTGGTAACGAATAGGTAACGATTTTCCCACTGGGCCTGAATCACCATGCACCACGTATAAACCGCATCAAAAATTCTGTACAAATCTGGAATATCCTCCCTTCTGCTATGATCATCTCTCAAACGTGTGATTAAGTCAAGGACGGTCTTCGTCATGTTGTATGGAGACATGTCAGCTGCTTCGGCTCGCTTTGCAGGATCGTTTTTCGTGGCGACCATTATTTCTTGCCAGACAAACTCTGCGGTCTTATGACCTGACATCGCGTCAGAGCAAAAGTTTTTACAGCTGTCAAACCAGGCTAGCATGTCGGACGCGAATGGTTTAGCCGTAAATAGATTGTCTTCATCAAAGTCTGTAGACGGTACAAGTTTGCGATTGACGGCTCGAATTTCACCCACCCTGCTGCCCCATATCTTGATGGTATCGTCGCTCCATGAGACCGTGACATGGTTTCCATCTTTTCCTTTGAAGTTTGGGCATACGAGTGGTTTCTTGCTATCGACTGGTGTCCAACCCGCGGTGTAGTTCGGTCCCAAGCTCTCGGTACTTGAAGTAGAATTGAGGTTAGGACACCATGATGGCAGAAGTTCGGGTCGATCCACAGAGTCAACCACTGATAGCAGCCGTAAATTAGGTTCATGTAAGAGTGCGAATTTGCCAAACATAGCATATGTCCTCCAGTACTCTTGACGATTTTCCGGCGAATAGTCAATAGGAATGCTTTTCCGGTATATCATATCGGTAGATTCCGTTATGCCAAAAAGAGCATATAGCCGGTCTATGGGTTCTTTAACCTGTCTGACCCTTGATTGCATAACCAATTGAAAGAGATCCGGTTTCGTTTCGTCGCTTTTGATACGGCGAAGATCGCCGAACATAAGATAACCCTTGAACAGGTTGTTCAGGTCTTCATCATGTAAAGCGAGGGGTTGTTTAGGGCCAAAGGAGTTGATAGATAGGTGTCTCAAAACTCGAGTAAATGCACTTCCATCCAGAACTTTTTGTCCGCAATAGAATATCAAGTCTCTGGCATAGAAATACTCTTGTGCAATCCAAAGTCGGTAGAACCAAGCCCGCTCACTGAGCCGTGCGACTGGGACGAATGCTGACTCCTCGAAAAGAATGGGAGCATTTGATTTATGCTCGACGATAGCGATCAAAGCTTCATCTGTGTTTTCCGGAAGACCAGGTACATTTATAAGGCTAGCAGCCATGATTGCATCCATTGCCACATCGCTGCTATCCTGTTCTTTGCCGAGCCAAACGAAAACACATCTAGCATGGCGATATATATTGTGCATCTTTGCAACTTGGGTAGCTTTTTCGGCATCATCATTTTGGTTGATGCATATTGCATCAACCCATATGGAAAGTACACCTGTGTGTGCAAAGATCGACTTCAGGCCTTCTAGGAGATGCGATGTGAGGTTAAGGAGCTGGCCGTCACATTCCATAGTCGTCGTATTGCCATCAGCACCCCAGGCGTAAGAAAGCGCGTTGTACTCCAGTTCTGTGCTGTCATATTCTTCTACCAGTCGTGCTTGTACCGAAGGCTCCACTTGGAGGATTTCGAGAATCCTAAATCTGTTCGAAGCCAGCGGGCAATATGTGTAAGTATTCATCCCTGAATAAACGCCGAGCTGTGCAATTGTCCCTACAGACTAAGCTTTGTCTTCAAAATTTAACGAAAATGGCAAGAATAGAATATTTATGAGGGCCAGATTGTTAACTAAGATAGGAGAAGCAAACATGTGATGAATTAACAAATCTTGCTTGGGCGCTTAGGAGTCAGGATGTGTTGGGCAGCTGGCCCAGCCACAGGCGTTTAAAACCGAAAGAGGAACGGCAAACCTCCCGTCAAATAACAGCGCACGAATGAAAAAGAGTTATTCGTTGATATCCGACTATGCCTTGTGAACGGATTCTCGATCGGTCATATGATAAGTGCCAAGTCTTGTTAACCAGTATGAGGGAAGAAAGTTACCTTCCAGCTGTAGACAGGAGCCAAAATAAGACCCACTTTATAGTACAGCTCAGTGCAATGTGTTAGGCATTAGGGTCGTATGATGAACTGTCTCTTTAAGGTTTAATTTTGCAGCTGCATAATAAAAAGCTTTCGTGGATCTTTATTAGAGATTCATTTTGCACCTAGAGAAGAACACTTATGTTTAGAATAAACTTGGTCCTAGGCCCAAACAGGCTCCTCATCCCAGAAACGTGCTTCATTCTAAATGCGCTCCTTTCCCCAATCACTCAAAGTGAGTTGAGCTCAATGATACTCCGTTCACCATGGTAACATGGGCTATCCTTTCTCGATTTTGGAAATATTAAATGAAGTGAGAATACAGAACAGATTTAACTTCGACTTCAAACTGTATTTGATGTAGATTAAGACCCAAGTGAAGTCATTTGATCAAGCTACCTACAAGGGAAAGCTTTGCCAATTATCTGGCTAGTCAACATAATCATCACCGCCTTTCTTAGCATATGACGAAATCCGTTTCTCTCATCCCTTTTCTCTTGAAGTAGTCCCACAATTCACCTTTTTGAAAATAGTCTCCCATCCAATATAATTCATGGGGAAATTATGCCCGCACAAATGGCAGTCTCCGCTGACTAAACACCACTGGTCCCTGTCGATATGACGCAAAATGCAAGGTGCAAAAGCCCCTTTAACAATACATACGACGTCTCCTTCCTGTGCATTTTGAGGAGCAATCCCGATTATATCATCTTCGGCGACGAATAATCGACAGTTTTCCATGGCTATTTTAAATCCGTCGATTGTTTCAGAGTTAAAGTAATACCCATCAATCCCCTTGAGACGACTATCAGGTTCCTCCACATCGGAGCCGAAACGCGATTGCTGCAGATGTATTAGTAAAAATGTTATAGTTGCATAGGGCCTCGATCTGATGGCTTACCATACAAATTCCACGTGTTATCCATGCCACAAATTCAGTGCTGTCAGAAGGCCATTGACGTCGAAATGCTTACATATCAGTATTTGAACATTCATTAAGCAGTTTCCGCACTTACCGGCCACGATATCGGACGGCAGATGGATTCTATCTGCGTCTAATGGTAGATGGTCATCGAAACGACCATAATGAAAGAAACCAAGCAATTTCAAAAATGCATGCTTGGCGTCGTCGAAATCAGGTAACGAAAAGATGGCGCTTTGGCAAATAATGGTACTCATGCGAACGCCCTTTACTTTCAAGGCACATAAATGCCTTCCAACAGACTGCAGCTCGATGAGTTCTTCATCGCCGTGGCCGTCTTTGGGAAGCAGGAAACAGCCATGGCATCTCTGGGACCAATCAGGAACCTAAGAAGGCATTTCCCTAGCATGACCATAGCGTGCTGCAGTCAAAAGTTTAAGCCCAACCTGCGAGAGGAGGAGCTTCCCAACTCTTGTGAAAATGACTTCAATACTCTGGCTGTAATCAATTAGTTGACCTCTGATGTCTAGGTCAGACCCCAGCAAATTCAGCAGAGCAAAAACCCTATCCCTCGGGTCACTCGCAATCAGCGATCGTGTATCAAGCAGAATACTCCTTAGACCACTGGGTAATTTGTAGTCTTGAAGCTGCTCGGGGCAATTTATACGTAAGATTGGTGGGTCTTCCTTAGCGTCTACGCGATTGTTAGAGTACCCCCATCCACACGCATCCAAAGCAGCCCAGGAACTCTGATGAGTCCCACACATGATCCTGACACTCGGATTTGCAACAACTTCTTGAATAACCCAGGTACACGAAAACCATGGCCGTCGGTAAAGACAATCTAGCTCCTGGATAATCCTATCGTTCGGCCACGGCCTCGTATATTTGCCGGTCAATTTCTTCGATTTATCCGCCTCCGCAAGTTCATTAAAAAGGAGTCGGCTACCCGGGGTCTCTTCTCCAAGGTCGACGATAACTCTAGATGCTGTGGCAAAGACGCGATCCATCATTCGAACTTGAGTCGAACGCTCGTTATCATCTGTCTGATTAATACAGATGGCGTCAATCCAAAGGCACCTGACGGAATCGTTTCGAAGACGCCGAAGAGCGCTGTAACAATTCTCCGTCACCTCTAGGACACTCTGCGGGTTTCGGCAAAAGACTGTCTGTTTCGGATATTGCTTGCCCTAAGTGTATGAAATCGCCTCGTACTCTAACTTTGCATCCGATAAACGGGCGCCTAAAACGGAGATGGTAATCGGAGCGCTATCGTCGACAGAACGGTGAAGGTGTATAAGGCGAATAGAATCCTTATGGCGCATTGGACGGTACTTGTATTTTGTTAAGTTAGTCGTATGGAGGGCCTTTGAGACACTCATGGGTTGTGACATGGTTTCTGCTGTCGAAGATTTCTTCCCACTTTATGGTATCGTTGCTCGCCTGAAAATTTTTGAGACCTTGGGTTGCAAGCCACAATAATCGATTCTTGGAGCTGATGTCTGGCAGCACTATCAAGAAGTTCTCTCAAAGTGGCAAAGGAAACGCTACCGTGGGCTTTATCGACCAAACGGCCAATTGAGAATTTAAATATTTTAAATTAAAAATTAAGAATTAAGAATTTAAAATTTAAAGTATAATATAATCTTAGATATTGTTTATTATTCTACTATCTATATTTATATTTTACTATATTAATTTAATATATCATAATTATATAAGCTTTTTTTTTATATTAAATCAATTAATATTTGTATAATTAATTTAAGCTATTCTAAGTATT
>Ga0182030_10025446_pt1 | contig 10785 bp, 14 predicted proteins | sample 812S3MmetaG_FD_121299 | JGI IMG/M metagenome (GOLD analysis project Ga0182030, IMG submission 121299) | Permafrost microbial communities from Stordalen Mire, Sweden - 812S3M metaG (Illumina Assembly) | ecosystem: Environmental > Terrestrial > Soil > Wetlands > Permafrost | place: Sweden... | reverse complement strand
GTAGTGGCAAAGTCATGTGACTTTGCTGCTTAGAAATCAACTAGAGGATTCTATCTAGTCTATTACTAAGCTATAGTAGCATATAGATGTTTCTAGAATGTACTAATTATAAATCAAACTACATACTCTATTGGAGGTTGCTTCTCAAAGTTATACCAAAGGCCGCTTAAGCAAGAAATGGCCAGGGAAGACAATTGAAACAAATAACTACAGCGGTTCTCATGCAGTCTGAGAAACCGTATTCTACAGATAGAAACATTTTAAGACATTAAGCTCAAGGAGTAACTTAGTGGCGCATTCAGAAAATTGTGTTTAAGTTTAAAATTTTATCTAACTTATGAATTCATCTCACCTTTGTTGAACAAGATTCACGTGCTTTAAAGGGACCATCTGATCATGTGATATACTTCTGATAACCGCATGTAAACGGTCATCTTTCCAAACTCCAGGTCATCAGCCTATTATTAAAATTGAGATTAGAGTAATATTACTGTACTGTATTGTACTCCGATATCATCTTTTTCGTCTACACCAGCGTTGCGCTAACCGGACTATTATATGGAAGCTGACCATCTATTCTGCAACAGTACATAAGACTTCAATAGTCCTTGATTCCAGACGTAGGCTTTCTCCCCATATCCGTCAATAAGTTCTCAGTATGTATTCTCAACAGGATTCGAAACCTATTGAGGCTCATTTCGATGACGAAAAAGTCGGTGGCAATGTAATACAAAATCAGCTTCAGGGTATCGAGGGTAGATCAATGACCACATCTACAACCTCTGTTACGGAAAAGAGCACGCTGGACACACAATCCCATATATCTAAGGGAGACTGGCACTTCTTGGCTGCTTTTGGATGTCTATCCTTGATCAACCTCATGTGTGCTATAGACGCCACTATCCTTAGCGTCGCATTACCGGTATGTCATACACCGGGAATTGAAATACTGAGTTCCTTGTTGAGTTGAAAAATCTAGACAATGGCCGTGAAGCTCAATGGATCAGCCATGGAAGCGTTTTGGTAAGACTGCTGTCAATGAGTTTCAATTCTTATTAAGTTTCTGATATTAGGACCGGCACATCATTCCTTCTCACTTCAACAGTCTTCCAGCCATCGTGGGCATCATTCTCTCATATCTTCGGAAGAAAGCCCGTTCTTCTGCTTGCACTGTGTCTTTTCACACTTGGGGCTATAATTGCTGCTTTGGCCAATAATTTCACGCTTCTCCTTGTTGGCCGTTCCATCCAAGGCATTGGTGGTGGAGGACTTATGGCATTAACTTACGTTATTGTCACAGATATGGTCACTTTAAGGGATAGAGGGAAGTGGTTCTCAATCATAAGTCTACAGTGGGCAATTGGGTCCGTCACTGGCCCTGTCATTGGTGGTGTCTTTACGGAGAAGTCTACATGGCGCTGGATATTTTGGCTTGTATGTGAATATGCCGACTTTTTAACTAAACCACCCCGAGGAAGAGCTAGGAATATAAGCTAACAGAGAACAGAATATTCCTTTTTGCCTTATTGCATTCATTACCATTCCTATTTCCCTCAAGCTGAATCGCAAGGATGGCTTGGTTACTGAGAAATTGAAAGCCATTGACTGGATAGGGACTGTTTTGTTTATATCCTCAATTACTGGGTTCCTGATTCCTTTGACATGGGGTAACTGTAACCTTTTCACAGTAATAGCACAATTACTAACATATAAGCAGGTGGCGTAATGTACGACTGGAAAAGCTGGCGAACTCTATTCCCATTAATAATCAGTTTCATCGGCATGATTGTCTTTGTAAGCATCAATTCTTTGGGTAATACCTTAATACTAATTAATATTAGTTACTCTACTCCAAGTACTTCGCTTCAGAACCTCTCATAAAGGGCAGCATATTTCACAAATCGACAGCAAAAGTCGGATATTTTGGTACCTTTATTCACGGGGTTATTGTCTGGTCTCTGCTATATTACATGCCCCTCTACTACGAGGTGGCTAAAAACTTTAACTCCATCGAATCAGGAATTGCAATTTTCCCATTTACATTCACGACTGCTCCTGCTGCAATTGTTGTTGGCCTTGTTATAACTAAGACCGGGAAATATAGACCGTCTATTGTATGTTTCCTCATCATAACTCTATTCCAAAATCTTGACCTTGATGGATGACTAACCTTCGTAACTACTTAAATAGTGGGTGGGTTGGATTTTAACCACAGTTGGCTTGGGTCTTCTTATAATCCTGAAAGAAGATACGACCACACCTCAATGGATATTTCTTTCTCTTGCCGCGGGTCTAGGAACCGGAATCCTCTATTCTGCCCAGTCATTCGCCGTTCAGGCCTCCGCCTCGAATTCGGACCTTCCGTATGCTGCAGCAATGTATAGCTTTTTTCGCTCACTTGGTCAAACTTTCGGCGTCGCATGCGGAGGTGCTATTTTCCAAAATGCCTTCAAACACAAATTGTCCCTCAATCCCATATTGAGCGCTGAATCAACTCAATGGGCTAGAGATGCAAGCGCTATAGTACAGATTGTGAAGTCTTTACCAGATAGCAACAAAATTAAGGGCGAGATCGTGGCTGCTTACGTGGATTCATTCAGGATGATTTGGATTGTTATGTGTGTGCTTGCTTCGGTGGCTTTCTTATTGAGTTTGATATTTGTTAAGGACATTTCTCTTGACAGGGAGCTTGAGACTGAGCAGGGTTTTAGATATGAAGCAAGGGCCTCTCCTCGTTCAGGTATAGAGAACTCCTTTATCACCAACCCTAAATAAGTATAGAGAATTGTTGAACAGAGTGGACAATACAAGAGCTGTAATAATATTCATGTAGACTCTATCTCTATATTTGTTTAGTGGGGCACGTGACCCTGTGGTTGTGCAGGATTGTATTTTAAGGTCTTCAAAAAGCTTGCCAGAGTATTATAGGAGGGAGAAAAGTTGGTTGCATCAGTCACAGGAAGTCCTGCAAAGATTAGATAGTATAACATCCGTCCCTGCGTGCCGAAAAACCCGGTGTGCCGAAAAATTCGAAAAATTTCAAAATTCACACTTCTTCTTCCAGTCTCCAACTGTTTTTCGCCACGCAGGGACGCACGTTACCACGGAACAAAAGTGCAAAATTCACAATTTGCACGATATGATATCAAGTCTGAACATGGGAGTAAGAACTCACGTGCACAATGCCGTCCCAAAGCTCTTTAGCGGCCTACATTACTTACACTCTAACTTTACAATGCTCTCGCGCGAAAGTTCACCGGAATTTACTCTAAAGCAACGTCGTAATTGAGTCTTCTTGACCAGGAGATCCACTGTGAGTTCTTCCATCGACTGCTGAAATGGAGCTCAACAATGATGACCTTACCCTGTTGGCGGATACGAAAAAGTAGAGCTCAAAAAATCAGAGCTGGAAGACTTTAATGACTTAAGTGGGACCCCGAAGGTGTGCGGACAGTTCGAAGTATGATGACCTTGCCCTGCTAGCGGATGAGAAATGGTGCGGACACGATGATTGACCCTGCTAGCCGGATGAGAAAAGTGAGCCCCAAATTTTAATGCGGATAGTGGATGACCCTACCCTGGAGGTGCGGACGTGATGCTGACCTTGCCCTGCTGGCGGATACGAAAAGTGGAGCTTGAAAAGTCAGAGCTGGCAAACCATGACGACAGGCGCGGCCGGCAGGCGGGCGGGGAAACTGCTTGTCCGAGGCGGCCCTCAAACTCTTACGATCCCTTTTAATAATGACTTAGAGTCCTTCAACAACAATTACTCAAATTGGCCTGAAAGTGTAATAGAAAATGTAAAGATTTTCTAAAATCGCATTAACTCAAGTTTCGACGCAAGAAGGTCCGACCGGAATGGAATCTTTGTTCTAGCTCCATTTCTAAACCTGTCATTACACAGATGATCTATAAAGGAGAGACTGTGGTGGAAGAGTGAGAATTCTAAGGCATAAGTGCAGGAAGGAGTACAAGGTCCTTATGAAGGGCGTCGATGTTGGTTAGAGAACAGAAGACAGAGCTATTAGATGAGCATCTCGTTTGCAATCACATTAACTTAAGTGCTAAGATCCCTGGGGTTGACTTGGCCTAGCACGATTTTGTAATACGATTGCTATGATAACGATAGGAGCAAGAATCCAAGAATATTTATCCGAGCAATTCTTTTCTTTTTGAGGTGAGGTGGGAAACAGCAAAACCCACATGATAACAAAACTTGTCAATGCTTGACACCTCATCCATTTCCTATCAAGTTTCCTAACCTGTTCGGTTAGCAAATGGTGTGTCCGATGGACAATATATTTCCTCATTGCCAGCCTCGAAGACACTCACACCCTGCCAAAGACATAGCGAGAAGAAGATAAGCCCTGACATACTCTAAGGTCCCTACACGGCCGTGTTACATTCAATATTGGTACCAAAGTTGACACGACTTTAATACAATCGTACTATTACTCTCCATTTGTCTTTCTCCACTTTGGTGTCTATTTTGGAGGAACCCCAGATTGTAGTGATGTCTGGTATCAGAGAGGATCCTACCATTTTGGCTCTAAGCTGTGACTGAATCGATGGTTCGTTCAAGGTCATAATGAATTCAGGCCAGCAGGAGTCGGATTGGAAGCAGGCACTATAGACAGGTTTTCATACCGCTCGGCATCTAGCGTGTCGGCTCCAAGACCTTCGCGAGGAAGACATTGCTATCGGCCATCTGGTTCCCGCATTTGAGCTCTCGTCCAGATCGACAGGAATGATATTAGAATACTCAAGTCCCAGTCTCGCCTTCAGCAAGCTAGGCACCTGGGGTATACATAATTTTCCCCTTTATCTCATCTGCAATTATGCTGACGCTGGTGTTTTATGGTGTTCATTGAAGATGTCAGTAATCATCATCAGGATGAGCGGTGACTTATGGCCGAAAGGACTTATTCGAGCGTGTGCAATCCATTTAATCAGCTACTTGTATTTGTTGTTTGCCAGCAAAATATGGGTGCCATCAAGTGTCCGACAGCATATCATTTCGTGAAGTCAATCCCAATTTCTTTCAATGGCAAACTCGACAGATGCTGAGGAATCATATTGGAACGATACTGTATCTGAGCCAGTGAATATCCACGAAGGAGTTGTCTCTCCAAAAGGATGTGCCACAGATTCAGAAGGACATGGAGGAACCCAATCAAGGAAGTTCTCTCGATTCGAATTTCTTCCAGATCCAGACCAATGGTGGGTCCAGGTCATTATTGACGCCACTTCCCAAAATACGCAACAGACTGTGCATTTCCACCTACTGGAAGGACATCTGCTCGTCATGGGGAAACCTATTGGCAAATTGCCACCAGAATGGAGAACAGCAGTGGTTCTACAGCAGCTCTTTGGCAATCAGAGCTTGCTGACGTATCCTTCATCTCTCCCTGGTATGACTTACATGCTCGCCATCATCATGAACGGCCACCAGATTCATCTTGGATTCCGCGACGGGGAGGTTTTTGTTAGGGCACGCGTGCGTGATACTGTTTTAGAGCTGATCCCGCCACAAGTGTTCGGGACTCTAGAACATTTCGATTTACCTGCATCGTTAGTCGACAATTGTGTGCATTGGCTGGATCTCAGGACCCGAGTTATTGAGATTAGGCAGCTACCAAACATATGGACGTCGAAGCAAAGCAACTGGCTCCTCGATTTTAGTACTGGCTACGCAACGCGCTGCACTTCTACTCTAGTCGATCCGCACTCTCCGTTGTTCCAACGTATTGCACGCACTTTTGAGCACTTCGAAAGCCGTCGACACTTGACGGCATTCCAGCCAGGCCGGGGTAAATTGACCGTCGAGCTGCGGCGCTTGGAGCTCTCATTCTTTGTGAATGGAAACAACTTGTTTGAGTCTCATCAATTGAGATCAGAGATTGATCCTAACCAAGACGCTGGTACGTGGTACGGACTGAGTTCCAAGCTCGTCCTGAGAGAAGTGGCGAAAGTGCGTGATCCAGTGACCTATTACTTGTCTTCAGTTCCATAGCGTCAAAGGAGTATTTTGGTGCCTATGGGAGAAATCAGGTATGGTCGTAACGGTCAGCATATTTCACTCTTTGTTGTGAATAATGGCGATTACGCGAAATTCACGATTAACGATGTTCTTGGACGTCTTGATTGTCCTGCTGAACCCCGACTTCTGTACTTGAAAGCCATGTATTATGCGTACACGTTGATTGTGCTCCCAGATCCTCTAACAGGCCGTACTGGAACCGAAGAGGCTTTGCATTGCTTGAAATCGGGATACTGTCAGCCGTGGACTCCCGTCACGACTGGACCCTACCGAGGACTGTAATTGATTGCGAGGCTGACTCCACGGCGAGAATACTACCCGAAGGATATGAAAGTAATGCAAACGACTTTCTGGGACCCTCACCTGATAACAGTTATCTAGCATGACGGATATCGGGCCATCGTGGATATGATCCTAGAGAAGTCAAAACAGTTGTCTGTATTCTCTCCAGAAAAGATCCAGCTGCCTCCCCTGGAGCCCGTTGGTGAGACTCACCTGATTCTGCGGAGTCGCTTACGGCGCGAGTCCTATCAACGACAAAACTCTGACTCGGATGCACTGCAACCAGCCGAAGATGAGCCATATGCTGCACGAGACCGTTGGCGGGTTAGCCAAGGCCGGACTAATGTCGTTGAATGTACAAATCTCATTCGCGTGTGGCCTTCAGCACTCCCAACTACTCGAGACCTAGCTGGGATTTTGCAGAACTGGCCAACCATTGGAGGCTATAAGGGATGCTTTGGGAAAGTCCTACTCACGGACCTCCTCGATGTGCAATGGGCGATGGACTGGGGATCCTTGGTTAATCTTTGCCGAGAATCCAGCTCCAAAGATGCTTATCGGCTGATGTTCTTGTTTGCCATCATGTCCTTCCGTCATGACGTAGATATGGATGTACTGAGGACCTTGGTTGCTTTCATTGTGTTGCAGGATTTGAAAGTACTCAGTCCGCCAAAGTGGCCAGCTTATAGTCAGTTTCGACAGAACCAAGTCCCTCGAATTGACTACCTCTTGCAACTGATGAAGTCTTGTCTCGTTCCATATAGGGGAGATATACGATCTACTTTTGAGTTCAATCTTAATCCAAAGCAGCGTAGGAGGCTCGAGTCTGCCGAGTTAGCACATGAGAAGTAACAAGAAGCGGACTCAAAATCGCTAGCTGAGTTTCTTCTCAAGCAGTGGCCCTGCTCTGAGCCAATAATCGAGGGACTTCCCACGTCCACGCCTCTCTTGGTTAATGTGGGGAAGGCTTTGCAAGTCATCCGACCCGAGTGGCTGCGTTTGTTCCAGAACTTGGAGCATTCCAACTATGTTTCCCAAGTATAACGTGTCCTGGATTGCCATCACGGGAATCCTTGCCGCCCAGAAGAACCACTGGTCGTTGGGTTTGGAGAGCAAGAAATATTTCAACGTTGCGACAGAGGTGGGACATTTCCGACGTTACAAAAACTGCTTTCTAAGGCTATTGAAGTCAAGTACGGATGTCTCACTTTATCTCACACGTTCGAGTCGAACAGGACGAGGCCAACGTCGAACTTGAATCTAGACAATGGTAGACGACAGAAGCTTGCTCCAGCTCTGTCTCCTGAGATCCAAGAGCTTGAAACCATTATTGGGATTGTTGCCAAGTCCAGATCCGCAGTCCAGCAGCAGTATGGAGAGGATCTGTTCCAAAGTCTGAAAGCGTTACAACGGTTAAGGAGCGCTTCACAGGAGCAGCAGCACAATTCAATTAATGCAGCTAGACTAGCCGCAGAAATCTCCCAGGCTCGGTTGGACATTCAAAATCAACTGGATCGCCTTCGGAAGGCATTGGAGCGGGAAGAATCCGCTCATTGGCTGCAACAAGCTGGGCTCTGGCCGTCAATTACACCCGTCACCCTGCTCGAAAACTTGCGCTCTACCTCGAGCTGCGAGTTCGGGTATGGAATAAAGAATGACCTTCTCTCCTACGCACAATCAATCACAGTATTGCAGCGACTCCTGCGCAAGAGCGCATCTGCGACCAACCAAAAGTCCGTCACGTTATCCAGTTTGCATCCCAATTCCTAGACGGCATCCTCACACAACCATCCCACCAGTGCTCAACACTGATGTGAAAATGACTGTTTTCGACGAGTTCGCTGAAACCGACGGTGATAATGAATAGAAGGCTCGAAAAAGTCTTCGCCTCAAGGGATGAAATAGTAACTTTTGTTGCTAGTCGCCGGGAAGGTCAGATTCAGCAATAGAGGACCGAAGGCCATTATTCGGTTCCCAAACCGGGACACACTGCTACAGCGATTTCGTAGGAACTGCAGTGTTCGATAATTGTCGAGAAAATTGCAGCTGCAATAGACCCTTTAGCCATTCCCCTTTCTCCGAGTGAGCGAACACGAGCAGACTCGAGAGATGACTAGTGGCGATGAAGCGGTTTCGCCATATTTTCACCTTAATGGGTATCTCAATGAAACGAGGCAAGCAGTTCGAGAGCGTGTCATCAGCCGATTGAACGAGGAGATTGATGACAGTGAGGTTGTTGTCGACCAAGCAGATGACGGTCGTCACGGGGTTATTGTCGGCGATGACAGTAGTGAAGTCAGCGTCGACCAGGGGTTTCAACGCGAGCGGCGGCGGATGGATGTGGTCGAGGAAATGGAGTTTGAGTCACAGGAGCAAGAACGGAGGTGATGGGGGTACAGGCAGCCAAAAGACGCAGACAGGAAGGAGTGTTTGCCCATGGTGCCATTGGCAGGTCATTCGCATGGCATCGAATACGCGATCTAGGATTGTGGGCATAATGAAGCGAGCGAGATTTCCAGGATAAGCTAAGGGATACAAAAGGAGATTAAAAGCAAGAAATTATTTGAGAAGTTCGGGTGTGGTACGTAGTGCGGAGTTCCGCAGGCCATATGTGAGAAGTGGACGCAGAAGGAGGATTGCGGGTTGGTGGGAGGTCTCGTTCGCTCTTGCTAACGAGTCTCGCCACATTACAAAACATCGTTCCAACTGAAGTAGAGAGGAAAGCACCAGCACACCGTAATATCTGCACATCCTCTACATTCTTGTCAGCGTCTCCTGCCACCTCCGCCAACAGCACCGTATATCAAGCCGAACATCCATCCATTGGTAATTAAACTGCCTCCACCGGCATCTACGCCTCCCCTCTCCACACTTTCCGCCAACATCTATACCTCACCTCCGCGGCGTTTACCCACCGCCCCAATATCTACTACACCTGTACCTACACATCACCTCTTCCAATATTTACTCCTCCCCCAGCATCTTCTCGATCATCTTCCCGATCATCTTCCCAGTGACTGCCCAACTCCACCCATATCTACGACTCGCATCAAGTCGTAGATATCTAGCGGCCGGTTCTAGAAGATTCTAGCCACTTCGTATGCTTAAACCACGGCTTGTTTCATTATCTTCGGGACATGAGTTCGCAGCTAATACGGAGTGTCGTCGTGCAAGCTGCTCAGCCCATCCACGGCACGCTTGATCATCATGTAGGATAACTTCCTCCCCCAGCCTAGTATTGGCACAGCCACTTACCCAAACCTATAAATCCATTACTCAACTCTGCTCTTCGATCTTTACCTTTTTAATTATTTAATATTTCAATCCTTGAAACTCTTGTATTTCTCTTGCGAAAGTATTGATCCAAACCTGGAATACACAAAGACAAAGAAGCGTAACAATCACCGGTATATATACATTGTAGGTCTTCGAATATCTTGGACTTCTTTCTGATTCTAATATTTTAGTTTTCCAACGTGAACTTTTTGACGATGGGAATTCCGGAAACTGCTAGTGTTTTTCCTTTGTTGAAACTGGCACCAGAAATAATCACGGAAATCCTGAGGGTATATATCAAGTCTCGAATAAATAATGGATCTCTCGCCATCTTGGACCTTCGCGGGCCACCACCAAAGTCATCTTATGGTTCCAGATCGACTGAACCTGAAGAAGCTACTCCGGTAATCACGGACACTCGGGCAATACTCTTAGTGTCAAGGTATCTCTATCAAATCGGAGCGCCTATCCTAGATGAATCTCTCGTGGGCCTTACTCTCCATATCGACAGTACATATTTTGAGAAGTTCCCAAATACAATTCTCGGAAATTGCCCACGTCTACGATTACGGATATCAGGGGAACCTCCTCACGCTGCTACATTGAAGTGCCTCGAAAAGTGCACAGGCCTTAAGTCGCTTCGAGTCGACTTCCGCGAGGATCACAGGAAGACACGGCGGATATTTGCAGGCCGTATAAGAGGTATGACTTTTGAGAAACCCACAATGTTGAAGGAGATCATTGCCTATACTCCAACTAACCGTGGATGGGAATACGCAACTGCATTTGAGCGATTATTAGGTAAAGACAAGAGTTACCCGGCACCTTGGCCTGGGTGGTGAAGAAGGAATGACGGTATGGACACTTCCACACAAAGGAGGCAGCGGAGTACGGCTGGAGAGCTTGGAGCGATCTTGGAATAGTCGAGCCACTTACAGCTCATGATTTAAACGACGTGCCTTCTACCATTGTACCATGAGAGTGAGGTTCTCATTCACTCATTTGTTCTAGTCCCGGAGTGAAATTCCTGAGCTGTGGTCGCCAAGTTCAACCATGAGATGCAGCAACACTTGTTTCTAAAGATGCAGAAATCAACGAAACCCTCAAGGCAGACAGACTGCTTGCTCGCAAACCATCTAAGGAACGCTAGAGAGCCTAACTGTCCATAGACGTGTGCCCCAAGGGCT
>Ga0182030_10025445_pt1 | contig 10786 bp, 8 predicted proteins | sample 812S3MmetaG_FD_121299 | JGI IMG/M metagenome (GOLD analysis project Ga0182030, IMG submission 121299) | Permafrost microbial communities from Stordalen Mire, Sweden - 812S3M metaG (Illumina Assembly) | ecosystem: Environmental > Terrestrial > Soil > Wetlands > Permafrost | place: Sweden... | reverse complement strand
CCGGCCGCGAAACATGAGAATCTGGAGCGGGAGATCATGACGGCGGCCCGGCAAAGGCTCGCGCCTCATATGACGCCGGTTCAAATCCGCTCCGTCGCCGAATTGACGACGACCGACGCGGGCAAGCTGCGCCGCTAGACTAGCCGGAGCTTCTTTCTTTCGCGAGGCGTAAAGTATTGATCTTGCTGATAGCAAGCCGGCTTCGGCGCGTGGCTACTGGGTACAGGTGATGCGAAGGTCCAGGAGATCGAAGGCTTTTTGCTGAATGGGGGTCGGGCGCGTGAGGATGGTGAAGGGCTGATTGGGGGCGATCGCCGTGAGGATGGTGTTGCGCGTGAGGGTCGCGAGGTCCGCGAGCAGGCTTTGGAAACTGTGAACCGGAAGGCCGTCGGCCGCGCGGCCGGTGGCGCTCTTGGCGAGGGCGGCGGCCGAGCGTTGCGCCTTGGCGACGGGGCTTTCGCGTAAGGCCTCGGCAGCGTCTCTGTCATCGTCGTCGTAGAGCATCGGGGCGAGGCGGGCGCGCAGGCTCCACTCCACGTAATAGGCGAGCATGCAGAGAAACACATGCGCGCGGACGCGTTCCTCCAACCAATGATGGATCGGGCGGAGGTGCAGGTCCACCGTCTTGAGGCATCGAAAAGCCCGTTCCACCATCGAGAGGGATTTGTAGGCGCGCACGGTCGCGTGGTCGTCGAGGGTCTCTTTGGGTAGGCTGGTTCGCACGGCGTAGAGGCCGTCGAGCGCGGCCTCCTCGGCGATTTGGTTGGTCTTGCGGCGATAGGCCAGATGCGTATCTGATATCGTCAGTTCGATATGTTTGGCCATTTTGTGTCTATCGAGCACGGCGCCGACGGCCAGGCCGAGTTCCGCCGCGCCACGCAGGGGTTTGGTCTTGCGGGCGACGGCGGCCGCGACCTTCGCCAGGTCCCGTTCGGTGGCTTTGAGGAGGTCCTCGCGCTTGCGCGCGCGTTCGCGCGCCAGATCGGCGTTGCGGCAGACGATCAACCGTTCGCCGGGAAAGTCGGGGGAAGTGACCGCCGCCATGTCGCGCTCGTCGAACAGCGACATTTGCAGGTATCCGCCGCCGACCAGCCCTTGCAGCGCGGGCGCGCGCAAGGCGGTGATCCAATCGAGCCCCGCGGGGCGCAAATCCTCGTCGATGCGGGCTTGGGTGATCATGCCGCGATCGCCGACCAGCACGACATGGTCGAGGGCGAACCGCTTCTTCAGTTTGGCGACCTGATCGGCCACCGTTTTGGGATCGCCGGTATTGCCCTCGAAGACCTCGATCGCGACCGGACAGCCGTCGGCCGCGCACAGCAAACCGTAGACGATCTGCGCCTTGCCCTTCTTGCCATCGCGATTGTAGCCCCGCTTGGCCAGCGGACAACAACGGCCTTCGACATAGCTCGACGAGACATCATAGAGCACCAGCGTCCCGCCCTTCAGATGGCGCTTGGCGAGCGCGGTCTCGATCGCGCCCTGCCGCTCATGCAACCAATCCAGCGCGGCGTAGAGTTCGCTCTCGTCGACTTCGCTTAAGCCCAGTTCGACGCCGAGGCTCGACGAGGCCGTGGCCGGGTCCAGCGCCTTGGCGGTGGCGAGCTTGGAGGCCGGCGCGATGACGCGACTGACGATCATCGCCATCACCAGATCGCCAATTCGATTGTTCTTGCGGTTCGGTTCGCCGCTGTTTTTCGGCCCGAGCAAGCGGTCCAGGCCGATCGCGCGGGCCGTGCCCAGCACGGCGGCGACGTGGCCATGGGGCAGCGAGCGCTCGATCGTGAAGGCCTCCTGGTCGGCGGGGATGACGACGCCACCCTTCAAGACTCCGCGCAGGCCTTCAACGTGTTCAGCCGGCCAATGGCTCAGATTGAGCAGAGTGCGCTTGCGGATAGTTTTCCCGTCCCGATAGCTCTCGCGAAGGAGGATGGCGGGCGGAGAGTTCCGGTTGGGGACGGTCTCGACGTACATGGTGCGATCATAATGCGATACCAGCACATAATCAACGACAATCTACAATTTACATGGCTACATATTACCGCACGTTTCGTGACATATCTAAGCAACATCAGTCCTTTGACCTATCTGGAAGAAAGAAGCTCCGGCTAGAAGCGCGGCTATCGCAATTCGACACAAGCGCGCTCGATCCCGTTTGGCGGCGCGACATTGCGCCGCGGGCGCAAGACCTCGTGCCCGACGGTTTCGCCGAGCCGCGCCCCAAGTCGGCGGAGGAACTTGCCTTCAGGCTCTCCGTACTCGGGCGGATGATCTTTTCCTGCCTGATTGATGCAGACCGTCGCGACACCGAGGCTTACTATGAGAGCATCAAAGGCGGCGCGAAGGCGGATCGCGCGTGGCGGCCGCTGACGGACATTCTGCCCGGGCTGCAGGCGCGCTTCGACGCCCATATCGACAACATGCCGAAGCTGGATAGCGCGGTGAACCGCCTGCGCGGCGAGATCCTCACCCATGTCCGGGCGAGGGCGGAGGAGGCGCGTGGCTTTTTCACGCTCACCGTGCCCACCGGCGGCGGCAAGACGCTCGCCTCGCTCGGTTTCGCACTCGATCATGCCCGCAGGCACGGCCATAGCCGCATCATCGCCGCCATCCCCTTCACCTCGATCGTCGACCAGACGGCGGCGATCTTCAAACACGTCCTGGGAGAAGATAACGTACTGGAGCATCATTCCTCCATAGACGACGAAAAACAGGCGAACCGCGATTGGCGCGATAAGCTGAAACTGGCGATGGAAGATTGGGCGGCGCCGCTCGTCGTCACCACCAATGTGCAGCTGTTCGAGAGCTTGTTCTCCAGCCGTCCCAGCCGCTGTCGCAAGCTGCACAACATCGCGGGCAGCGTCATCGTTCTCGACGAGGCGCAAACCATTCCCCTCGCGCTGCTTGCGCCCTGCGTTCGAATGCTGGCCGAGCTGGTGCGCTTCTATGGCTGCACCATCGTGCTGTGCACGGCGACGCAGCCGGCGCTGGATCAGCGCAATTTCCTGAAAGCCTCACCCATCGCCTTGCCGCTGACGGGGCGCGAACTAGCGCCCGATCCGGCGCGTCTGGCGCGCGAACTCAAGCGCGTCACGTTACGATTCGCCGGCGCCATGGCCAACGCCGATCTGGTTGCGGCGCTGGCGAACGAAGCGCAGGGCCTCGTCATCGTCAACAGCCGCCGGCATGCGCTGGAGCTTTACACCGATATGAAAGCGTCGGGGCTTAGCGGTCTCGTCCACCTGAGCACGCGCCAGCATGCTTGGGATCGTCGCGAAATCCTGGCCGAGGTCCGTCGGCGATTGAAGGACGGCGCGCCCTGCCGGGTCATCGCGACTTCGTTGATCGAGGCCGGCGTCGATGTCGACTTCCCCCGGGTTTGGCGTGCGGAGGCGGGGCTGGATCAGATCGCGCAGGCGGCCGGGCGCTGCAATCGGGAGGGGGTGCGCGATCCCGGCGCAAGTCTTGTCACCCTGTTCAAGGCGCCGGATTACCCGCCGCCGCACGAGATCGCGGGCCTGATCGGCGACATGGCCCGCATGGCCGGCAAGCACGCGGACCTGTTGTCGCCGGCGGCGATCGCCGACTATTTCGGCGAGGTCTATTGGCGGGTGGGCGCCCGGCTCGACGGCAAGGACATTCTCGGCAAATTCAGGCTCAGCGGCACCCAGACCGATTTCGCCTATCGCACGGCGGCGGCGGAATTCCAAATGATCGAGAGCGGCATGCTGCCGGTGATCGTTCCCCCCGAGGGAGATGTCGAAAGTCTTGTGCAAAAGTTGTCAGTGGCGGAAGTCCCATCTGGCGGACTTGCGCGCGACCTGCAAACCTATGTCGTGCAAGTGCCGCCGAAAGCGCGGCAGAAGTTGATTGACAACGGACATGTCGTGTTCGCGGCGCCAAAGCTGCGAGGCGATCAGTTCGCCGTGCTGCGTACGCAAAGCCTCTATTCCCGAGACATCGGTCTTTTGTGGGACGATGCGGATTATCTTGGGTTTGAGAATTCGATTGTTTGATCGGCCGCGTTGTAGAATCGGCGGTGGATTTGACTAAGCAATTCCACCGCCAACGGCAACGCTTGCCGATTCATTGAACGACGACAGTTTCGATCCACGCTCGTCAAAGAGAGCGACTGTTGCGACGCTATGGGGGCTCGATTGTCAATTCCAGGGAAAACCCAAAAAAACGCACGCTTAATCTAAGGCGAGGCCGCTGCGGTCGAATCATAGGGTCCGTCCCTGTTGACGCGGCGATCCTTATCTGGCACGAAGCCGAGAGTCAAATTGCCGTTCATAGAACGGCGACAGAAATAGAAGAGGCCGACGATGCCCCATAACGTCCGATTGAAAGTCTCCGGCGCGCGCGCCTGTTTCACTCGGCCCGAAATGAAGGTGGAGCGCGTCTCCTATGATGTGATGACGCCTTCGGCGGCGCGCGGCATTCTCGAGGCTATCCACTGGAAGCCGGCGATTTCGTGGGTGATCGACGCCATCCATGTGCTGAAGCCGATCCGCTTCCACACGATCCGCCGCAACGAGGTCGGCCACAAGGCGCCGGCCGGCAAGATCAAGACGGCGATGAACCGGGGCAGTTTGGAAGGCCTGAAAATCCTGGTCGACGAGGACCGGCAGCAGCGCGCCGCCACCATTCTGACCGACGTCGCCTATGTCATCGCGGCGCATTTCGTCATGACGGGCAAGGCCGGCCCGGACGACAACCCGGCCAAACATCTCGACACGTTCAACCGCCGGGCCGCGCGCGGCCAGTGCTTTCATCAACCTTGCCTGGGCGCGCGCGAATTCGACGCCCGCTTCGAGGGGATCGACCTCGACGCGCGCCTTCCCGAGGCGATTGCGCAGGACCGCGACCTCGGCTTCATGCTCTACGACATCGACCATCAGGCGCCCGGCCGCCCGTCGCTGTTCTTCCGCGCGCGGCTCGATCAAGGCGTGCTGCGCGTGCCCGCGCCGACCTCGCCGGAGATCCGCCGATGAGCATCCTGGCTGCACTGGCGAAGGCTTATGAGCGGCTGCCCGATGCGCCGCCCTATGGCTATTCGGCAGAAAAGGTTGGCTTCCTGATTTCCCTGAAGCGCGATGGCTCGGTCGCGCATGTGATCGACCTGCGCGAGGGCAAGGGCGCGAAGAAGATTGCACCTCAGATGATCGCCCCTCAGGGCGTCAAGCGCGCATCTGGCATCGCGCCGAATTTCCTTTGGGACAAAACCGCCTATGTGCTGGGCGTCACGGCGGGCGAAGGCAAACGCACAGCTGACGAGCACGCCGCCTTCGTCAAGCGCCACCTCGACGCGCTTGCGGGTCAGACCGACCCCGGCCTCGCCGCCCTTGCGGTCTTTCTCGCGCAGTGGACGCCGGGGCAATTTTCCGCGCCCGTCTGGCCCGACGAAATGAAGGACCAAAACGTCGCCTTCACCTACGAACCCGAGCGTCAGGCTTTCCCCACGCTGCAAGACCGTCCTGCCGCGCGGGCGCTCTGGCAGCGAGTCGGCGCCGAGGGCGAGCGCACCGCCGCAATTTGTCTGGTCACGGGCGAGACCGGGCCGGTCGCGCGGCTGCATCCTGCCGTGAAAGGCGTGTGGGGCGGGCAATCGTCCGGCGCCTCCATCGTCTCGTTCAATCTCGACGCCTTCACCTCTTACGGCCACGAACAAGGTGATAATGCACCTGTGTCCGAAGGCGCTGCCTTCGCCTACACCACCGCGCTCAACCGTTTCCTAGAGCGCGACAGCGGCCACCGCATCCAGATTGGCGACGCTTCGACAGTGTTCTGGGCGGATGCTTCGGACGCCAAATTGTCTGCCGAGGCCGAGGCGATGTTCGCGGCCTGGCTCGATCCGTCCGCCGCGAAGCCCGACGCCGTCAACGAGGCGAGCGAGACCACGAAGGTCGGCGCCAAGCTCGACATGATCCGGCAGGGCAAGCCTCTCACCGAGATCGATCCTGCGCTCGAAAAAGACGTCCACTTCCATGTCCTAGCGTTGGCCCCCAACGCCGCGCGGTTGTCAATTCGCTTCTATCTCGAAGACACTTTCGGCGTGATCGCCGCGAACTACCGGCGCTACCTCGACGACATGGCGATCGATCCGCCGCCGCGTGAGGCGCAGCCCGCGCTATGGAAATATCTGGCCGAAACCGCCTTGCTGGGCAAGCGAGAGAACGTTCCGCCCAACCTCGCCGGCGAGTGGCTGCGCGCCATCCTCGCGGGCACGCGCTATCCCCAGACACTCCTGGCCACGATCCTCATGCGGTTGCGGGCGGACGGCGACGTCTCAGCCTTGCGCGTCAGCATGCTCAAAGCCGTTCTCATCCGCAATTTCAACCAGGAGGCTCCCGTGGCGCTCGACCCCGACAACAGGGAAAAGGGCTATCTGCTCGGCCGGTTGTTCGCGACTTACGAACATGTCCAATCGGCCGCGCTCGGGCCGAGGGTCAACGCGACCGTCAAGGACAAGTTCTACGCGTCCGCTTCCGCCCAACCGCGCAAGGTCTTCGCGCTGCTCGAACATGGTTCCGCCAACCATCTCTCCAAGGTCGGCAAGGCCTCGCCGGGCCGCAAGGTCAATCTAGAAAAGCAGGTCGGCGCGATCATGGATCTGATGAACCCGGCCGACGACCCGTTCCCCGCCGCGCTCAGCGCCGAGAGCCAAGCTCTATTCGGCCTTGGTTACTATCACCAACGCAACGATTTCTTCCGCACCAAATCCCCGGACGCGCCCGTCGCAGAGGACAACGCCAAATGACCAATCTCGCCAACCGCTGCGATTTCGTGCTGCTGTTCGAAGTGACCCGCGGCAATCCCAACGGCGACCCGGATGCCGGCAATCTGCCGCGGCTCGATCCGGAGACCAACCACGGCCTCGTCACCGATGTCAGCCTGAAGCGCAAGATCCGCAATTATGTCACGCTCGCCCATGCGGGTGAGGACCGCCACCACATCTATGTGCAGGAAGGCGCCATCCTCAACGACCAGCACCGCAAGGCCTACAAGGCGCTGCGCCCCGCCGACGCCAAGATCGACAAGGAGGCCAAGCTCAACCCGAAGGACGACGCCGAAGCGGGCGCATTGAAGACCTTCATGTGCGACAATTTCTTTGACGTGCGCACCTTCGGCGCGGTCATGTCGACCGGGATCAACTGCGGCCAGGTGCGCGGCCCCGTGCAGATCACGTTCGCGCAATCGGTCGAGCCGATCCAACCGGTCGAGATCTCCATCACGCGCATGGCGGCCACGAACGAAAAGGAGAAAGCGGAGCGCCAAGCGGGCGACGACAGCAACGAGCGCACCGAAAACCGCACCATGGGCCGCAAGCACATCGTGCCTTATGGGCTCTACCGTGCGCATGGCTTCGTCTCCGCCAGCCTCGCCAGCCAGACCGGCTTTTCCGAGGCCGACCTCGCGTTGTTGTTCGAAGCGCTCGAGAGCATGTTCGAGCACGACCACTCGGCGGCGCGCGGAGAAATGTCGACACGCAAGCTGATCGTGTTCAAGCACGGCTCAATGCTCGGCAAGGCGCCGGCGCACGCCTTGTTCGACCGCGTGAAGGTCAGCCGCGCGGTCGATGGCGCGTTGCGCGATCTCGACGACAAGGGCCTCGGCAACTTGCCGCCCGCCCGCAAGTTCTCCGACTATGCCGTGACCATCGACCGAGCGGGTCTGCCCGAGGGCGTCGAAATCATCGAGAAGTTGTGACGACGGCGCCCTCGCCTCTCCTCCGCGCGACGGAGATCGAAAATCCCATCCCGATCTCTGCCGTCCAACACGCGGTCTACTGCCTGCGGCAGGCGGCGCTCATTCATATCGAGCGGTTATGGGAGGAAAATCGCTTCACGGCCGAGGGCCGCGTATTGCACGAGCAGGCCGATACGCCCGCAGAGCGGCGTATGCGCGGCGTCCGTCGTGTCACTGCTTTGCCGATCGCCTCGACGCGGCTTGGGATCGCCGGCGTCGCCGATCTCGTCGAATTCCATGCGAGCGGCGCCAGCGAAGCACCCTTCCCGGTGGAATTCAAGCGCGGCAAGCCGAAGTCGCATCGCGCCGACGAGGCCCAACTCTGCGCGCAGGCGCTTTGCCTTGAAGAAATGACCGGCCGCCACGTTCCCGAGGGCGCCCTGTTCTATGCCGAGACGAAGCGCCGCGCCGCGGTCGCTATCGACGAAGATTTGCGCAGGCTGACCGAGGCGGCGATCGCTTCGCTTGGCGAAATGTTCAAGACGGGCGTCACGCCGCCTCCGACGTCGCAGACGAGCCGCTGCCGCGCCTGCTCGCTCGCAGACCTCTGTCGGCCGAAGGCGGCCGGACGCAGCGCGCTCGTCTGGCGCCGCCGCCGCGTCGAGGCCTTGCTCGCCAAGACACAAGCGTCATGAAGAAGCTGCTCAACACGGTCTATGTCACGAGCGAGAACGCCAGCCTGCGCAAGGACGGCGAAAACCTCGTAGCCAGCGTCGACGGCGCCGAACGCTCGCGCGTTCCGCTGCACATGCTTATGTCGATCGTGACGTTCGGGCCGATATCGGTCTCGCCGGCGCTGATCGGCGCCTGCGCGCAAGCCGGGATCACGATCGTGCTGCTCGACCGCAATGGCCGCTTTCAGGCGCGCGTCGAAGGTCCGGTTTCGGGCAATGTGCTGCTACGACGCCAGCAATATCGAATTTCAGAGACGCCAGTCGCGATCGTTCGCTCGATTCTGATCGGCAAGATCGCCAATCAACGCGCCGTCTTGATGCGAGCTCTGCGCGACTACGGCGAAACCTCAACGTCAGACGCGACTCAGGCGCTCAAAAGCGCCGTCGAACGCTTGGCGGTCATTCTGCGTCGCGTCGAGTTCGCCGACGAAAACTTGGACGGCTTGCGTGGGTCGGAAGGCGAGGCGGCGCAGGTCTATTTCTCAGTCTTCGATAGGCTGATCCGCAGCGACGAGCCACAGATGCGTTGGGTTGGCCGCTCGCGCCGACCCCCGCTCGATCCGATGAATGCGCTGCTTTCATTTCTCTACACGCTACTGACCCACGATTGTCGCAGCGCCGCCGAGAGCGTCGGTCTCGATCCCGCGGTTGGCTTCCTCCATCGCGACCGGCCAGGCCGGCCGAGCCTCGCGCTCGATCTGATGGAAGAGTTGCGCCCCGTTTTCGCGGACCGCTTGGCGCTGTCGCTTGTCAACCGCGGACAGGTCAAGTCGCGCGATTTCGAAATCCGCGACGGCGGGGCTGTCATGATGCGGGACGAGGCGCGCAAGGTCGTGCTCACAGCTTGGCAAGAGCGCAAGAAGGAGGAGAGGTTGCATCCGTTTCTGGAAGAGCGTGCGCCGATCGGCTTGTTTCCCTACCTGCAAGCGCAGATGTTGGCGCGTCATTTGCGGGGCGATCTCGACGGCTATCCGCCGCTGATTTGGGGATGAAGGCATGTTGGTGCTCGTCACTTATGACGTAAGCACGGTAACGGCGGGCGGCGCCCGCCGGCTGCGTCGGGTGGCAAAAGCGTGCCAGGACTTCGGGCAGCGCGTGCAATTCTCGGTATTCGAGATAGAGGTCGATCCGGCGCAATGGACGCGCCTGCGCGCCCGCCTTGAGGGCCTTATCGACGAGAAGACAGACAGCCTGCGTTTCTATTTTCTTGGTGCGAATTGGGAGCGCCGCATCGAACACGTGGGAGCTAAACCTGCCGTCGACCTCGGTGGTTCGCTTATCGTCTAACCGGCCGCCGCGAACGTCAAGCGTTCGCAAAAAGCTGGGAGGTTCGCGGTCCGCAGCGCTGTTTGAAATCGTTGAAACATTACCCGCGCGCCCTCGAATGCGCCTCGCATTTCGGTGTGCGGTACAACCGTTCGCGGCAGTGTCGTAATTACCAGAATAGAAGCAATATGTTATAGTGGGGGCGGTCGCCCTCCGTGCGGGGGCGTGGATCGAAACACTCAGCGACAAGGTGAACCGTTCGCAGTTTAGTTGTCGCCCTCCGTGCGGGGGCGTGGATCGAAACAACCTGCCCGGCCTCGCCGCCGTCGTCACGTCGGCGCGTCGCCCTCCGTGCGGGGGCGTGGATCGAAACCAACGTCTCAGGCAACGCCACGTAAGGTATGGTCGTCGCCCTCCGTGCGGGGGCGTGGATCGAAACCTAACAACACGACGGCGGTTGTGGTCAAGCCGTCGTCGCCCTCCGTGCGGGGGCGTGGATCGAAACACGGCGGGCGGCAAGGACGCGGCGAAGGCCGGCGGTCGCCCTCCGTGCGGGGGCGTGGATCGAAACCTCGTCAGCGCCGGCGATCCCGACGGCGGATACGTCGCCCTCCGTGCGGGGGCGTGGATCGAAACGAGCAATTCAAGCACAGCTACCTCGACGCCCTCCGAGTCGCCCTCCGTGCGGGGGCGTGGATCGAAACACGGCTGACAGTGCTTACAGACGCCACTTACAAACGTCGCCCTCCGTGCGGGGGCGTGGATCGAAACACGTCAACGCGCTCGCGCGCCGCATCGTCGAGACGTCGCCCTCCGTGCGGGGGCGTGGATCGAAACTGGATCATCACCCTTACCCTGGTCGCGATGGCCGCGTCGCCCTCCGTGCGGGGGCGTGGATCGAAACTCCAGGGTGTTGGCTTGATATCCCGCCGTGACGGGTCGCCCTCCGTGCGGGGGCGTGGATCGAAACACGATCACCACCGGCGGCTCTCCGGCGGTCGGCGACGTCGCCCTCCGTGCGGGGGCGTGGATCGAAACGCATTGTAGCTCCGTTGCGGCATGATTAACTCCACGGTCGCCCTCCGTGCGGGGGCGTG
>Ga0182030_10025444_pt1 | contig 10787 bp, 4 predicted proteins | sample 812S3MmetaG_FD_121299 | JGI IMG/M metagenome (GOLD analysis project Ga0182030, IMG submission 121299) | Permafrost microbial communities from Stordalen Mire, Sweden - 812S3M metaG (Illumina Assembly) | ecosystem: Environmental > Terrestrial > Soil > Wetlands > Permafrost | place: Sweden... | reverse complement strand
TTTTCTCCCCAAAGCGCGGTGATTTCTCGTTGCACTGTTCTGTTCCTCCTCAGATTTTGTCTAACCAACTTCAATCTAACGGATTAGAACGGAACAGTGCTCCCTAATTTCGGAATTCGAGTTCAAGGGTCTCTCGGCCCGAAGAAGGAGAAGGAGCTGACCACTAAAGATTTCTGCCCTCGCCCCCGTGGGTGAGGGGAATAGCGGGAACAACTTGATGAATAATCTCCTCAAAACCTCTTAAGTGAACCGTATTGGACTTAAGGCGTTCGCGCTTTTACTGAAAACTGATGACCCTTACGCCTCGCGGCGGCGTTTGACGTCAATTTGCAGGCGTTTGATTTTCTGGTTGAGGGTGGAGAGGGGAATTTTAAAGCGATCGGCGGCTTCGGTCTGGCTCCAGTTGGTGCGTGCGAGCATATCGAGGATAATGCGGCGCTCGCAACCTTCCATGATCTCAAACAGCGAGCGCCCATCGAAGTTTTCGGCAGGAAGCGTTCCGGTCTCGCGCGTGCCATTCTGGAGCATTTCTTCGGGAAGAAGTTCCGTGCCCAGCGAAGCGCCCGAGGACAGCACCACCGCCCGCTCGACGGCGTTTTCAAGCTCGCGGACGTTTCCCGGCCAGGCATAATCCATCATGACCTTCAGGGCTTCGGGGGTAAACTGCAGGCCCGCGCGGCTATTTTCGGCGCAAAATTTCCGCAAAAAATGTTCGGCCAACGGGGGAACGTCTACCTTGCGCTCCCGCAGCGGCGGCAACGGGATGGTGATGACGTTCAAGCGGTAAAACAGGTCCTCGCGAAATCGGCCGTCCACCACCATCTTGCGCAAGTCGGCGTTGGTGGCAGCAAGTATGCGTACGTCCACCTTGATGGTTTCCGTGCCGCCCAACCGCATGAATTCGCGCTCCTGAATGACACGCAACAGCTTGGTCTGAGTCTCCACGCCCACGGTTCCGATCTCATCGAAGAAGATGGTGCCTTGGTTGGCGACTTCGAAAAGCCCGCGCTTGGTGGCGATGGCGGAAGTGAAAGCGCCCTTGACGTGTCCAAAAAGCGTGCTTTCGAGCAAATCGACGGGGAGGGAGCCGGAATTGACGGGAACAAACGGCCGGTCCGCGCGGGGGCTGGTGGCGTGGATGGTCTTGGCCACCAATTCCTTTCCCGTGCCGCTTTCCCCGGTAATCAACACCGTGGCGCGGCTGGCCGCGACCTGAGTAATCAGGTCCATCACCTTTTGCATTTTCTCGCTCTTGCCGACGACGTTGGGCAGGTCATAGCGCTTGAGGGCGCGGCGGAGCTGAGTGTTTTCAAGCTGGAGCCGCGACCTGTCCACCGCGTTGCGGATCTCCAGCAAGAGCTTGTCATTGTCCCACGGCTTGGTAACGTAGCTGTCCGCGCCTTGCTTGGAAGCCTGGAAAGCCATCTGCGTGGAGGCATAGGCCGTGATCATGATGACGCCAAGCTCCGGGCTTTCACGCTTGATGATCTGGAGCAAGTCAAGACCGTTGCGGTCCGGCAGATTGATGTCGAGCAACACGAGGTCGAAGAGGCCGTCTTCAATCCGCTTCAGACCTTCGTCGCCGGTCGCGGCGGAATCCGCCTTGTATCCCTCGATCTTCAGGAGTTGCTCGAGACTTTCGCGAATTTCCGTTTCGTCGTCAATAACGAGGATGGAGCCTTTAGCTGACATTTACAGGTTTCCTAACTGCGGGAAATTCCAGCCGGAAGGTCGTTCCGCGACCGACCACGCTGTCCACCTGGATGGTTCCGGAATGTTCCCGGATGATGCCATAGGTCACCGCCAGGCCCAAGCCCGTGCCCCGGCTGCTACCCTTCGTGGTAAAAAAAGGATCGAAAATCTTGTTGAGGTGATCGGCGGGGATTCCATCGCCGTTGTCAGAGACCTCCACCTGCACGGAGGAGTTCTCAGCCTCCGTGGCAATGGTCAGTTCGCCGCCGCGGGGCATGGCATCGCGCGCGTTCATGATCAAGTTCATAAATACTTGCTGGAGTTTTCCGGGATTTCCGTAAACGGAGGGCAGCGATGCTTTCAACTGGGAATTGACGGTAATCCTGGCGGCCTTCAGCATGGGTTCAACCAGGGAGAGGCTTTCGCTGACCACGCGATTGACATCCAAGTCCGAGTATTCGCTGCCGCCCACGCGCGAAAACTTTAGAAGGTTGTTGGCAATCTCGGAAGCGCGGAACGCCTGGGTGATGATCTTATCCAGGGTGCGCGTGCGCGGGTCGTCGGGATCCATCTGCCGCATCAGCATCTGGGCGTTGGAGGAGATGACGGCGAGAGGCGTATTCACTTCGTGGGCAACGCCCGCCGCCAGCAGACCGATGGATGAGAGCTTCTCGGCCTGCATCAACTGGTCTTCCAGGTTCACGCGCTCGGTCAGGTCGGTGAAGATCACCAATCGTCCAATCACCTGATTTTCCTTCCCGATCAGCGGCACGACCGAAAGGTTCACGATCAGAGTGCGGTCCTCCGCATTGCGCAGGCGGAATTTGTACAAGTTGAGCGTGTGATGGGGATCGGAAACTCGCGACAACTCGGTCATGAGGGCAGGAGGGAAGATCGCTTCCAGGGTTCTCCCCAGCGCCTCGGACCGGCTGAGGCCATAGAGCCGCTCCAGGGCGGAATTCCAAGCCTCCACGGCGCCTGCCAGGTTGCAGGCCAGCACCCCGGCGTTGATGGATTCAATAATGTTCTGGCTGAAATCGCGCAGGGCTTGGTAATCGTGCGCCCGCATCTCCAGAGATTCATAGAGGCGGGCGTTCTCCAAGGCGATCGAAACATAACCGGTGATCGTTTGCAAGAGGTCAATGTCTTCGCTGGAGAGATAATCACCTTCGCGCGTTTTGCCCAATCCTAAGTAACCGAGCGTGCGCTCCTTGACTTTGAAAGGCAGGTAATAGTGCAGCCGGAGTTGTTCGATGGATTTCTGCGCGGCGGGAGAAAAGCCGTACGCCCGCTTGACGCTGTCAAAGAAAAGGTAACCTTTCGCCAGCGCGGGTTGGGCCGGGTCGAGGAAGCTCGCATCGATCTTGCCGGCAAAATTCATGCCGCGCGAGCGCACCAAGCGGAAACCGTTCGGCTCTGCCGCCAGGAATACGGCGAGCCGGTCCACGCCCAGGGTTTCGGACAGGTGATCGGAAATCTGCTCGAGCAGCGTATCGACGTGCAATTCCGAAGTGAGCTCACGCGCGAACTCCAGCAGCGTGCGGCGGTAATCATAGCGCTCGCGATTGAAGAAGCGGTCCACCCACTGCTGGATGTAGTTCACGACGGGTTGAAAAAGGACGGCGGTGAGCACAATGGCCACCACCCAGGCGCCGCGACTGTTGATGGGGGGAAACGTGGCACGGAAGAAATCCGCGAATAAGGCGATGAGGGCGAAATACAAACCTACAATGCCAGCCGTGGCCAGGGTGTAGGAAATGCCGCGGCGGAAGATGATATCCACATCCATCAGCCGGTAACGGACAATAGCATAGCCAAATGTGACCGGCAGGACAGCCAGGAAGAGCGCCGACGCGTTCATCCAGGCGTTGGGGACAAAACCCAGGAAGTAGGGCAGGGCGTAAAGGGCGGCAAAGGGGACAATCGCCACCCAGGTTCCGCGCGTGACCCATTTCAGTTGGTGCTTCAATACCGGGTCGCTGGCTCGAACGTACGCGTGGTGCAGCGCCAAAGCGCCAGCCAGGAAGTACGCCCCCAGATAAAACAATTCGATTCGGTCCAGCAACCAGCGTGCCTGCAGAAGCGGCAAGGGGAGAACCAGGATGTTCATCGCCACAAGGACATGCATCGCCCCCAGTAAGGCCCCGGGCAAATAGAGGAGAGGCACCAGATAGCGGCGCCCGCGCAGCAGCGCGGAACGCTCCGGAAATGTCAAACAGAAATGCAGGAAGAGTGCGGGTTGCAAGACCCACGCGACGACGTTCAGCCAGTATATTGTCCAGTCAAACAGGTTGAACTTGCCGGTGTAGGCAAAGGTGTAAAGAACAAAGGAGGCGAGGCAAAAGATGTAAAAGTGGCGGGATCTGCGGGCCGTCCAGCGCCGGAAAAGGATAAACGTGCCGATCAGGAGGTATAGTAGGCCCACCAACGCCAAGTAATTCCTTATGGAGCTGGCGGTGATTTGCGGGTCGAGGACCAGACTGGTGTCAAAGGGTTCGCCGTTCCGGGTCAAACTGTAGTTAGCAAGAGACCAGACGCCCAGGCGGTAAATCTGCTGGCCCGCTTCGGCTTGGGTGGTAATCGGCTGGCCGTTGATCGCCCTGAGTTGGTCACCCTCATGGATTCCGGCACGGTCAGCGGGGCCGCCACGTACCACAATCCACGCCGTCACGCCTTGTGGTGTCTCCATCCAGGAAACGCCGTCGTCCGGAACCTGGTACAAACCGCGTTGCTGGTAATTTAAAAGTCCAAATCCCACCAGAACCAGGCTCAAAAGGGCGAGCGAGAACGTAGTCAGTCGAAAAGCTGGAATTCTGGTCATTCTGTAGTCCGTTTGGTACCGAGAAGAACACTACCTCCTGAAGGATTGGAGCACGTTGGTTTCCAGCAATCAAGGCGGCTTAAATCTTTAAGTCATTTATTTAGTATTAGATACATCAATAGCTCTAAAGGAAGGCCGGGAGATACAAAATTACGGATATGGGTTCCATTTTTCTGTAGGTGCTATGTTGATCAACCCCTGGCTTTGCCCGCTACGGCGGGACAAAGCCCTTCAGCTTGCCGCCGGCGGTGTAAAGTGCCGGTATTATGCTTCAGAATTGAACGGAGAACCCGCCTTGAATGGAGTGGTATCCGGAGCTCAAAACAACAGGTTTTTGACCACCTTGGCAGGGGGGCACATAGCCCTGCGAAAGAAGGTTTTGGAACTCCGCCACGGCATCAATATGGACGGGTAGGAAATTTGGAGTGGGAATCGATTGGCGGATCCGGGCCCCCAAATAGGGTTGGAGTTGAAGATTGGCCAATCCGGCGGGATCGACCATGGTTACACGATCATCGGGAACCCACGCGTAGTAAGTGGAGACCCGTGTGTGGGTACGAGGAAGATCCGCGGAAATCTTGCCCATCAGGGAATTGGTCTGTTCCGGCAGCAGCACGCCCTGCGAATAGGGATGTGAACTTTGCACCACCAAGCCGCGTGCGGAGAGAGCGCTGCCGGAAGAATAGGCCGCCAGCACCTCAAAGTGCGCACCGAAAGTCTGAGCATAGACGGCGCGGAAACCCGCCGATTGGTAATTGCCACCGTTAATGACGATGCCATTGCCGGCAGGATTGGGGAGGGAGTTTCCGGCGAAGGCCTGTCCATAAGCGGAGTTGCCCAAGCCCCAAACCGCAGAGTTGCGCAAGCCGTCGTGATAAGCCGCCGCCTGCAATCGGGCCGACCTGCCGATGCGATGATTGACCGCCAGCTCCGCGTGATTCAGTTGCTCCATCTCGAGACGGCCATCGCGCTCAGTGATCTGAGGGAAGGCATTCAATAGGCCGAGGCGGTCCATCATGGAGTTGGACCCCTCGCCGCGGGCTGACCCAAACCGGGCGGAAATCACCGTTTGCGGCGTTGCCTGGTATTCCAGATTAACGTGCGGTTGCGCGGTCAATACACTCTCAATCGCATTCAGATAATCGATGTCCATTCCCGCGGTCACCGTCACTTTAGGCGCAATCAGCCGTGTTTCTGAGTAAGTTGCGACCATGCCCTTCGCTTGGGCGAAAGCATTCGGCACCATGCCGGAGGAAGCAGAGGTTCCGGGAGCGAGACCGAATTGATGGAAGATTAGACCGATTTGCTGGGGTTCGCCCTGGAGTTGGTTTCGGGACAGCAACGTGCCTACCGTGCCGGCATCGGCGCCGAAGGGCGCGAACGATCCGGCCACGAGTACGTCGGAGTCGGCAGAGAGCGGTTGGAGGTAAGCGAACACACTGGCCATGCCAAAGTCTTCCGCCAGGGGATCGTGCGGCGTCGAGCCCGGCAGAATGCCGACGATGCGCTCGCTCTGAGGTAAAGGGATTCTTTCCTTCTGGGAGGCAGTTCGGGTCGTCTGCTGCTGGCGGAAGCGCAGGATGGGCCGCGTGGTGAAAGAAGTCCTCAACACCCATTTCCAGTCATCTCCCCAGCTCGAGACCGAACTGCTGGGCACTTGAAAACGGATGGGAGCGAAGGTATCAGTCAGAACAAAGGTAGCGACCACCGTTTCCCCGGCCGCCACGCGCACGCCATTCCGCATCGCCGGCAAACGTGTAGGCGAGCTTACTTTGAGGGAATACCACCCCGGAACCAGATGGGCAATGGTAAACCGGCCATGCGCGTCCGTGACCATGCGCTCAACGGTCTGGCTGGCGGCTTCGGTGGCAAAGGCCGTGGGTCCGATCACCATCACGCTGGCGCCCATCAAGGGCACGCCTTTGTCATCGGAAACGACTCCTGCCAGGCTTCCGTACCCCGCCGCCATACTTTCCGAAGGTCGCACACAGGGAAGCAACAGCCCGCTTACGAGCAGGAGAGCCTTGAGCCGGTACCCCAAACTTGGAGTCATCATGAAACCCACCGTGCTTTCGAAAAGACGTTTCCGGCCTTGGCGAGGCGCGAAAGCGGCGTCTAGCGTAACTCAAAAGTGGCCGTAGGGCTAACAGTTTGTTTCTTGATGTTGTCCGTGATCTTGATCTGCACCGTATATTTCCCCGGAGTGAGCCCTCGGAGGCCCATCGTCTTAACCACGGTGAACTGCTGCGAGGCCTTCTTCAAATTCACCGCGTCCTCCGACTGGTCGAGCAGCGACTTCCCATCCTTCGTGACCTCATAGCTCACATCCAACGAGGGCTTATGCGTCTTATCGTCGATGCCGAGATTGTACACCTGCATGTAAATCCCGAGCTTTTGATCGCGCGTGAACGTGTTGTTGACACTGGGGCGCACCTTCGTTCCGCCGATCACAAAGGGGCCGGATCCCACCTGGCTCGTCGGGAGCGGCTGAATCTGGTCAGCCAGGATCAGAGAACTATAGGTAAGTTTTTCGTCGCCGAACTTCGGCACGACGATGCCCTGTTCTTCCGAACCCATGTGGCCGTTCAAATCGTCCTTCAGAACGAGGCTCAGCTTATAGCGGCCGGGGCTGAGCGGTATGGCTTCCTGATAAACTGACTTGTGAGCCTGATACTGCTGGAACTCGTGTTCGGGCACGTCCAAAACCAGGCTCTTTTCAAAGGTGTGGACGATGTGGCCGCCCAAACTCGTGATCTCTCCAAAAACGTCCAGGACCCCGTGCATAACTCCATCTTTGTTCTGAAATTGTAAATCGCTGTTGGCCACCTGGACCGTGATCGGAGTGAGCACGGTCTCGTCGGTCACGCGGATGAAATCCGTGCGCGCATCGAAAGGCAGGAGATTCGCGGAGATCTTGGAGGTTACCACAGCTTTCAGATCCTTGAATTTCACAGGAGGGGGCTGAAAGATTTTGGAATAGAGGTCCAGCCGGGTAAACTCATTCATGCTCTCCGGCTGACCGCCCATCGGGTTCCCTACCGTCATGCCGTCTGTGCGTTGGAAGCGATCCATTTTTGAATTCGACCCGGTCATTCCCATCTGTTCTGCCATGGTTAGGCCGGCGCCGGGCACGTGCAGCAAGGCGTCCTTTTCACCGGGGTCCATGGTGAGATGGTACTCACCGGTCATGGTGGTATCCACAAATTCCAGGATGATGTTCGTGCCGATCCCATCAATGTAGCGGTACCGCCACTGCTCGAAGGGATAAGTGGAGGTCTCGCCGGCGCCTTCCGACTGCGGGCGCTCGTACGACCCGCCGCTGGGATGGGAATCGATTTCGTCCGCCGGGCCGTACATGATGTAAATCCGGCCGCGGTCGGTCTTCCAGCCAGGAATGCCCGAGGCATAATGCTCGTTGGCGTAGGCAATCCGCCGGTAATATTCCTCTTTGAACTCGTTTTCGGGGCTTTCGGGGCTAGGGTTGCGGCGTTCCCAGAAGTTCTCTATAAATGCCTCGCGCTCGTCGTCCGTGGAGAGTTTCTTAAAAGCGGAACGCTCTGTGTCGGTAATGATGTAAGGAACTTCGTCGCTCAGCCACTTCTTGTACGGCGTCTCCATTTCATTCCGGAGCGCCTTCTGGCGACGCTTCTCCTCCTTGCTCACCTTGGGTTTTGGGTTATCGGGGTTGGGCTTTGGGTTATCCTGTGTTTTGTCCTGATCATCCGAGGGGAAAGCGTGCAAGATTGATATGCCAATGATGAGGGTGAGCGCGGCTAGCGCCCCAAGCGCCCAGCGGCTCACCACCCTATGCCGCGTAATAAAAGCGTCCCGATTCGACACCATTCCCTCCCTAAGCTCCATGGGTTACACCCCGATTCTATTTTTCCGATTGGGGAAAGTCAAGCTCCCGTGTCCAGCCCCAGGTTCCGTCAAAGTCTAATGGGGTTAAAAGGGCCCCCCCACCTACCCTCCTCCGTTGGGCACCCTCTCCCCTGGGAGAGGGCTGTGATTTTGATTTCTTTCCCTCTCCCTTGGGAAGAGGGGGAATCGCAAGCGGGGGGGTGAGGGATTTCTTCGCGGGTGACGCAATCATCACCATCGAGGTATCCGACACCTGCGAGTCTTACGGAACCGTGTCCCCAGCCTTGCCCCCGTAACGCCACCCCTATCCCTCACCGAGCAAGGGAGCCGTCTCTAAGCTGGATAGAATCAAGACACACCGGGTTTCCACAGCAAAGGATTCCCCCCCAGTCCGGTGGTGTACTTTGATGCGGCGTAAGCCATCAAGGTGGCCTCCCCGCAAAAAATATCGGGGGAGCCATACAACCCTCGCGCTGCAAGCAAACTCTCTGTAAAGTCGCGCGTCTTATTATACGGTGAGCATTGCCGCAATGAGGCTGCTTGAGGCCCATGAGCCCGGATTTGGCAAGATGTTTGAATGTTATTTGCGAGCTAAGGGAAGAACTGGGTTTGGCCCCGCCCTTCCGACCGCCCCATCCAAGCGTGGCGCGAAATCCGGGATGGCGATGGCAGGAATCCTGGCCGAGCAATTAGCGGGCCACACGTGGGAACCCGGCGGTGCGGGAGCAAAGTGTTCGCACTGAGAAATTCTTGTTTTTCGCAATGCCAGAAGGCGGTAAAATGGTGGGGGGATGCAACCTCCACGTAGGGTTAAGGTTACGTTCTGGCGCCCTCAATTTGGCTGCGAATGCCGAGCGAGGGCCAGGCCGGTCAAAAAGTCCCCGGCGCTGACCTCGCTGTATTGCGCTCCAGCGACATAAATATTGACGAAACTTTTGATGTTTTAACAGCGTATACGCATTGGGAGTCGGTTAACAGGCGCGCATGTAAGCGGCAAGTCGGCCAGTCGGCATACAATCAGCACCTTTCCACGGAAAGAGGAGCTTACGCGTTGGCGCGAGCCCGAGGAAGCATAGGAGCCCTCCATGGCAGAAATTAAAGAGTTGGAACTGGGGAAAATCAATGGGGCCACGGGGGTGGGCGCTACGGCGCCCGTTCCAACCCGGCATGGTAACGGAACGGGGATGAAGAAGTGGAAGAAAGTCACGCTCGCCATCGTGGCCGTCGTAGTCTTCCTCGGATTGGCTATTGGCGGCGTAGTGTGGAGCCGTCGGGGCGTGGTGACGGTCCAAACCGGCAAAGTCCAGCGGGAGGATTTGGCCCAAATCGTAACCGCCAACGGCGAGGTCAAGCCCGTAGAGCAGAATCAGGCCAACGTCAACGCCAATTCCATGGGAAAAATCACCGAAATCCTGGTGAAGGAAGGCGACCACGTCACCAAGGGCCAATTGCTGATGCGGACAGAGGACGTGCAGCAAACGGCTGGCGTGGAGGCCCAGCAGGCGGCCGTCACCACCTCCCAAGCCGATCTGGCGGCGCAGGACGCCAATGTGCTTTCGACCAAGGCGGCGCTCGATACCGCCCAGGCGGACTTGGCACAGGCGATCGCCAAACAGAATCAAGCCACTGACAATTTCAAACGGGGTCAGGAGCTCTTCAAGGCCCAATTGCTTTCCCAGCAGGACTTCGATACGCGGCTGAGCGATTACCGGGTAGCGCAGACGGGCAGGGATTCTGCCGATGCGAAAGTGGCCCAGGCCAAAGCCCAGTACCAGCAGGCGCTGTCCACCCGCGACTCCGCCCGCGCCCATGTGGGCCAAAGTAAGGCTCAACTTCTCGGCTACAAGAATCAACTTGACCAGACCGTCTACAACTCTCCTTTGGACGGGTATATAACCTCGCTCCCGGTCCATATGGGTGAAAACGTTGTCCCGGGAATCCAGAACGCTGTCGGAAGCCTGCTCTATCAGGTCTCCAATCTCTCGGTCATGACGGTTGAAGTCAAGGTGGATGAGACCGACATTCCCAATGTGAAGCTGGGGCAAACCGCCGACGTGATGATCGATGCTTACCCCAACAAAACCTTTAAGGGGCGCGTGACGCAAATCGGTGAAAGCGCGGTGGGACGGACGACCGGCACCACCAGCGGCACTACGGGCGGCGCCACTGCCACCAGCAGCGACGAGGCCAAGGACTTTAAAGTGGTCGTGGTCATCGATGACCCACCCCCCAGCCTGCGGCCGGGTCTTTCCGCGACGGCGAAGATCACCACCGCAGTCCGTAAGGACGCCGTGGCCGTGCCCATCCAAGCCGTTACCGCGCGCATGCGCCGCGAACTGGAGGAGAAGGTCAACACCGCGGGTGGCGCCGGAAGCGAGATAGCTGTACCCGCCGCGGAAAAGGAGAAAGGTAA
>Ga0182030_10025443_pt1 | contig 10787 bp, 8 predicted proteins | sample 812S3MmetaG_FD_121299 | JGI IMG/M metagenome (GOLD analysis project Ga0182030, IMG submission 121299) | Permafrost microbial communities from Stordalen Mire, Sweden - 812S3M metaG (Illumina Assembly) | ecosystem: Environmental > Terrestrial > Soil > Wetlands > Permafrost | place: Sweden... | reverse complement strand
CCTCCGAAAGGGGAAATAACAAAAATCGAAGTCCCAAAAGCAACCCCGCTGGGAACCCCTGAAAGATAGGCAAAAAAGATTTGGAGGAAAACCACAAAAAAAAAAAAAAAAAAAAAAGGTTCAGTCTCGGTGTCGTATGACCTACGTCCTTTGTCGAATCGACCTTAAATCGTTCCAACCTACTTCAGTACCACCTGGGTAGTAGGGATGAGCTTAAGGTGGTTGAATTCTTCTATGGTCCCCTACTTTAATACGCACGCGTAGTAGGTTAGATAGAAGATGGTGTCCAGTCGTGTGTCCAACAGGCCAACCCACCAGGTCCCAACCGGGTGTTTGTTGACAAAAATCGCTTATTTAATTACATACGACTATTAGTGGCCCGAAAGTCAGTAAGCGCGTGCCTTGAAGATATGGAGCCTTACCTACTTTCCCGCTTAAGTTCTCCTCCAAGGTCGTCACAAATATTTTGTCCACTTTCTTCACACTAATACCTACCTTATATCGTCGCGGTCAACTCCGCAACGTCACCTGTCCCTTCTTATCGCCAAACAAAAACTTTTAAAATGGGATCACCTCCAGCTGTGTACGTTACACAAGAAAATTCAGCTCTTTCGCTATTACAGATGAGTTACTGACCACACTCTAGACTTCAAAATCTACATAAGATTTCTTCTGAAGAAGGCTAGTTTCGCAAAGAACTGGCCCACATTCGAGAGTCGCTCGAAGCAGCCGAATTTCCTAACGAGATAAGTGTTATTGCACAAGAGACGCTTGAGATCCAAAACCGAGCGCGCGATCTCTTGAGAGCAGTCGAGACTTCACTTCGAGAGCGGCGTAGCACAGATGATCATGAGAGAGAAACGTCAGGTTTAAGGATGAAGATTCGTGTTCGCAACATTCGCGCAGAACAACTCAGGCAGGACATCGTGAAAGTGCGAGCTCAACAAGAGAGTACTGCGTCTACTAGTCGGCCGATTGCTGATATTCCCATCGCCGCCAATGTCCCACGAGCACAGGAACAACCCTCCAGTAACGCCAAATCCTCGACCACCAATGTCTCACGAGAACAAGAACAACGATCTCAAAACCCGGAAGCCTCGACCGTCAATGTTTCACAAGCACAGAGACACTCAGCTCAAACTCCCCAGTCTTCGCCAGCCAATGTTCATAATTCGCAAAGAAAACCAAAGGACAAGGCTGATTTAGTCGCGGAACTCAAAAAAGTGCGCTCTAGTACGTCCTCCAAACATTTTCCCGCTAAAATTTGAATGTTGGCAATACTAATTATGATATAGCAAACGCAACCTTGAAGAAAGAGTTAGAGAAAGCAAATCTATCTATGTCAGACTTGGCAGCGGATCGAGATGCGTGGAAGGAGAAATACAACCAGATGTTGGTCCAATCTAAATTCGATGAGACCGAAATCAAGGAGCTTAGGGACGCTGTGAAAGTTTGGGAATTGCAGGCCAATTCTCAGCAGAAAGACTTGTCAACTGCTCGGCAAATATTTGCGAACTTTGCAAAGGATATGGGAACCATACTTGGCGTCAGAGCACAGAACGGACTTGAGGATGGAGAGGGGGATATTGGGGCGAGTTATCCTGCAGGTGCTCGCAGCACGCGAAAGAGGGTCCGAGATTCCACAGTTCAAGAGGACGTTGAGGAGAACGAGAACGATGTTCCCAGTCCTATCGCAACACTTGCTAATTCTGCCTCTAGTATTCGGGGGGAGGACGGACCTTCACTTCCATCTGGCTGGCACTGGGTACGTGGACACCCAGCCAGAGACCCCATTTCGAAAAAGGCGAGAAAACGGGCAGCAAGCATGGTTGGCGATGAAGAGCAATAAATATTGTGCGTTGAGAGGTTACTGTGTGGGAAGTTGTTTGTACGAGCGGTTGAGCTAATGACTCTGTTATATTAAATGTATTAGACGCTGTAGAATCATGCCACCATCCTTCCGCAAATCTCAGCCTGTTATTACAAGTTCAAAATTTTGGTTCGTTCTTTATAGTGTCATTTTGATACCTTAGACAGAAGTCATGTAATTTCTACTTCAAGGCTAACCCTCAAGGAGATGCGAAACTAATATCGCCCAGCCAAGTGGGACCAAGCGTACAGACCAAAGTTTCTCTCCTCCCCCAAGTACACAGACACACATATCTCAAACCGATCCTTCCGAGTATGTTTATTCCAGAAAACATAGCACAATGCCGACAATGAGCAGAGCTATCACTTGGGGGGACAATTAATGGTTAGGCGCTACATAAAGATTAGCATGGACTCACCATCAGAGGTGAGATTGGAATATATACCAGACTTGCGGGCAGCAACGGGACTGGCAAACATGTTTTTCTCGGCGCCGCGGCGGTACTTGCGGGTATTGGTGCCAGAGGGGGTGGAACTGCGACCTCGAGAACGGTTTTCGTCGCCGATATCTAAGCCACGAGTCTGTGAAATATTGTGAGCTACGAGTATCCAGCATGAAGAGAACAATGAAAGAGGATGTACTTACTCTCTTCAAGGGACTAATAGGAGTCGTCGGAGTAAGTGGAGTAGTCATGCCCATGATGGCCAGGATACGACGCTTCTCATCCTCGAAAGTAGCAACCTCAGAGCGCAACTTATCAACCAATGCTTGACCCCTCTCTACTTCATACTTGTGCTCCTGCCGGACGCAATCAAGCTCAGTAACTAGATCCCGAACTTTGGTCTCTTCAGCATCGACCCGCTCGCTCAACTCCTTGTTGCATAATTTCTCGTGGCCAAGTTCGGCGGTGAGTGCAGCGACTGCTTTTGTCTATCAAACCAACAAATCAGCTTGATAACACCCCCCCGGTTGATGTAAAGTAAAACCTACCTCTTGTTCAAGCCTACACTTCAACCCCTCTTGTACACTAATTGCATACTCCAACTTTTTACTCAACGCCATCCCATCCCTCTTCATTTCCTCCAGCTCAACTCTTTTCCCCTCCACATTCCTCAACTCCTCATCCAACTGCGTCTGTAGCTCAATACTAAGCATACGCTCTTTCTCAACCTCCAAACCCTTCTCTCTAACTAACGTACGCTCAGCCTCCAACTCCTCGCCTAGAATAACATTTCTCTTCTCGGCTTCGGCGACGATCGCGCTGATGGAATCGAATGTGTCGTTCAGACGTTGAGAAATCATCCCGTCGTACATAATGGGAGGGGAAATTGTTTGTGTTTGCGTTTGTGGGTGGGCGGGTGCAGAATACGGGAGGATGCGCGACAAGGGGCTGCTTAGTAGGATGAGTTAAGCGATTGTTTGTTTACATGGGAATTGGGACGATTGAGCGGAGAGCTTACTTGAATCCGAACATTTTCTTAGTCTGGGAATTTGATGAGGTGATTGAAGCAGGATTACGGAGAAATATATGGTTTAAGTGTCGCTGGATATTGGTAGTTATTTTGGGTAGCAGTTTGGAGGCGGATCCAATCTCTTTGACGTATGAAACAGATAGAAGGGCTCAGAATCGCGGTGGATTATCCCTTTGTGGTATGAAACGCAAGAGAATTATTGTACATAGCATCAAGGTAAGTTGAAGTTGTCACTCATCAACTGAAACACATCATTTTGCAATTTCTTTATTGCTCGATCAATAGCCTGAATGGTCCAGGAACTCCATTTTGTCCCAACAAAACACAAAAAGCCTTCTTAATAATCCTAATTCCGAGCCTTAGTCTCATCACTTTGCGTTTCCTCCCCTGTAGCTAATTGAAGACGCTGCTGCGGTTGCAGAAGACGAGATCTTGGTGCGGACATCTCACCCTAGTCTCGCAACAATCCTTCCCTCCTCAAACGATTGTTGTTTGCGACCATAATGAAAAACCTGAAGTCCGACGAGTCTCGCTCCTTTACCAATTGTCCCTCTTTCACCTTCCATGATTCCTTCTCCGCCATCAGCTGATTGTTTTCCTCCACAAGCTGCTCATAATCATCAACTAGCTCATTAAATTTGGCCACAAATTCTGCCTTTCTTGCCTGCATCACTTCTTGATACCTGTGAGCTGTCTGGCTTGCCTGTTCCTTTAGAGCTAATATTTCATCCTTTAACTTTTTGACCGTTTCTGGGTCCTGGGCTTGGGTATTGGCAAGAGCGTTAGCCTGCTCACTTCTCTTTGTGGTTATGTTCTCCTCCAAAGACGTAAACTCACGCTCGAGCTTACGATACTTTTCCTGCAACTCCTTGCTGAAATTCTTCTCTTCAACCAGCTGAAGCTGGAGGGCCTTCGTCTTTTTCACCTCACTATCATAAGAATCACCCAATTTGTTGTTCTTCTCAAGGACACGTTCGAGAAGCTCAGCATCGGCTCCAATTTTGTCCCTGGTCACATTGCCCCGGTGAGAAGTCTTGCGCTGGGCACTGATATCAAATGACTGTTTTTGTTTGGGCTCTTGTCTTTGGGTTGGAAGATTTTGGGAAGGACTTTGAAGGCGAGCGCGCTTGTTGCGTTGGAAATCGGGTTCGGACTGAGATTGTGTTTGACGCCATCCTGGAATTCTAGAAGATGTCGGAGCAGATGTTGGAACTCTAAGTCCAACATTGGGGTTGATAGGTTCGATAGGGCGATTTTCAGTAGCTGCGTTTGGACTATGGTGCTGGAGGGAGCTGGCAGCTGGCGAATTTGAGACACCCGCATATGGTGGCGAGTATTCTGGGGACGCGGATCGAGAAGCAGAAAGGCCAGCAACATCGACCTGTATATCCTCGTCCATGTCAATATCCATCATCTTCAGAAATGATTGTCTTGGGGTGAGTCTGACTCTGCCACCCTTTTGGCTATCTGCCATCTTCTTAGTTGGCGTACTCATTTTGAGAAGCGGATCGACAATTCTAGAACCTATTCATGTCAGCTGCCGTTGACTAATTAGGGAGTGAAGATAGTGTGGCCTATCCAACAAAGATAGATGAATAGTAGAGGCAACCTAAAGGGATGGTAGGGGTGATATACCAGCTTGAATACGCTATAACCTAACCCGAAGGGAAATCGACAAAGCAGAGTATAGTCTACAATAGTCAGCGAGGAACTATGGCAAAAGTACAAGGGTTGGCAGAATATCACACTTACCGATTACAAATTCTTGCCTGAATAGGATCCTCAGAAGCGACGAGAAGGGCTTTGCCTTGCAGGATGATCTAGTTGTCAGTCATATTAGACGAAGGGACGCTGAAGCCCAAGGATGAAAAGTCAAACATACTTATGACGAATTTTTGCTGAATTATCCTCTTGGAAAAATGGAGAGATTTTTGTTCGCGTGCAAAAGAAAGCTGACCTGCCGGGGCCTCGGCATGTATTTATAAAATGGGACGCGACTTCGCCTAGAACAGCACGTGACCTACCAGCGACATTCATCGCTCTGGGTGAACAACATTACATCAACATAGGCTACTTATGGTCGCGCTAATCTGTGAAAATGTCGTACGATGCGCTAAATTATGGCGTCATGTTGGATGGCCAACGTGAATTTGTGACTTAGGGGTAGGGGACGAATCTACCAATTGCAACAACAAATGTAGGCTACCAGAATGGGCATTGCATTCAGGCATATTGTAATTCTTTCTTTCTATATAGAAGGGTGTATATTCCTCAAATAAATCGTAAGAGCCCTCTTAGTATCCCGAATCCGAATTTCCAAATACCTCACAACATTTCAGTGGGTACTGAAATGTTGTGAGGCATGAAAAAGGGGCTTAAGCGAGTTATAGAAACACACTAGTAACCTGACATTTACCGAAAAATGAAGTGGATGATCAGCAGATCCCAACACAGTAGTTTGAAACAGACAATGCTGTGATCTAGGATATATAATATCTGGTCTTATTCTATATTTGGGTAGCAGCAAGTGTATTATGACTCGTCGTAGATAGTTTTAATATAGCTTTAGGGAATGAGGAATCCGTAGCTTCTAGTGTAATTCATTCTACCTATGAAGAACAGATAAAAGGTTAGCTGAGTTTATAGAATGAGTCATAGACCTCAATTTATTAGGAAATCGTACATGATATTCAGATCAGAATGCATCATAGAAGAGGGAAAATTCCTTAGCACGAAAAGCTATCCTTTAACTACAGAAATTTCATCAGGCACCAACTTGTTCTCATCTCTCTTCTTTCCCACATCTACCGATCTCTCTTGATCTCTAAATCCGCCTTCAATTCCTCAATCCTCTGGGTTCAACGCCGGGACCACATTAATTACCGTCTCACTCAGGTCCTCCACATTCTTTTCCAACTCGACATTCTTCTCCTCCGAGGCATTGATGTTCTGCTGAAGTTCACGCTTTCGTTGGAACGGATTTCCGGATTTGGATAGGGTGACCCTCCCTGCCTCCTTATCTTTCGCCTTCTTGGTTGCTCAGGGGGCTTGTGACGGATGAAGAAACCTCGGCTCTTTTCTTGCGTCTATTGGCTGGAGATTCAGTTTTTCAGGGAGTGATGGCCCGATTTTGTATCCTTGGGAGGGCATAGTTAGAATGACTAATTATATCAAATAGGCCTATGTACTGTGACCCCCTCACTGCTTCCATCTTGGTGGCTGCTTCCAGCTGGATTTCACCTCGAACAAATCATCCTGTTGATCTTCGAAGACCTTCTGAAGATTCTCTCACAATAAAATATCTTGTGCCGGTATAAGAGATGGTGAGAGGGTCAACTCTCGGGTTTGTGAATTCTGAAGGAGCGTGGGGATTGCCTCGTAAGGTTCCTCTCGCGAGGTGCGCTCGCCCTCCAAGTACTAATTCTTGGAATCATTCCAGATCTTATGATTGCGAAAGTGCACTTGAAAAATATCGGTATCAGAGTCTAAGAGTCGGAAGAGCTTCATCATGTTTTCCTCTTCACTTGTTGAAATCCTTGCTACTGGATCGCCGCAAGCATTGTCTGTAAAACAGAAACGGCAGTGCGATTGAAGATTTTGTGATGAATAGAATTAGAAGTTGTGGCACTGAGAGATAACACGAAGGAAGAACAGATATCAGAACTAATAACTTTTTGAGTCCTTAGTGCTAAATAGCTAAACAGTGCTAAAAACTTACCCGATTTGACGTGAAAAATTCTGGCTCATTCTACAGGTCTGACTCCGGAATTTAATCGGGACAGAGTTGCCAATTAGATAAATCAAAATACTCTATATTGACTTTCAGCTTGCTCGGATAGAAGATATTCTTTGGTGCCGAGATACGTTATCTCCCAATAATTTCATCATCACAAAAGAATGGATCGTGTCAGGTATGGGAAAGAATCGTCAGCACTCATACTTGTAAATTGGGGTTATAATTTCTCGATAAAACCCCCCACAAGCTGCGGGATCGTTTTAGCTTCTTATACTACATGAGAGAAGGATATGTCTTCAAGTCACGTTTAATGAACGCCACAAACAGTAGTTGAATTGATGAGTGTGTTTGCAGACAGATGCAGAGACAAATACAAAGGATACCCAAATACATAATCAACAGACCTTAAAAATTGTTTAGCACCAATCGCCTTATACCAAAGTCACAGCGGATCAAACTCAGCTAATTTCAAAGGAGCTGCTGGTGTTGGAGGGAGGTCTTTCCTAGAATCATTTACAGCACATAATGTTCGCATTTATCAATAACTTACTCATGATATCTTCCGTTTCCGCCTACAATGCTCAGAAATCTGATGAATCTCAAGCCAGGAGATAATAGCAACCGGCCGGCTGATTCAGAAGGCAATGAAGCAGAACAGCTTTATCCTAGATCTGCGCGGATCTAATACATAGTTTTCACTGCAAACAAGTTTCGAGGTTTCTCCTTTGTCAAGCTCCCAACAATAGTGCTACATCAAACTTTCTTCTAGAAAGGTGCTTCGCTTTCAGCAAAGAGCTGTGATGAACCAGCTCTTCACGCACTAGGAATAATTTATCAACTATTGCTCTCAGTATTAAGCAGGCTTCAACAACCAAGCAACCAAACAACCAAATAACTTGGAGCAGAGGCCCAAACATGTGTTTTTTGCTTTTAGTTCTCTATATGGGCTCCTTCTTATCTACGTTCAAATCCTGAGACACAAGTGTTCATTAGCCAAAGATAGGAAATTCTTGGATTAACCATTTGCTGTCCCCTCTTCTTATTCTCCAGTCTTCTTCCCCCCTAAAAAGGGTCTAAAACTAAATCTAGCTTGTCTGCACCAACACTAGAGCTCCTGAAACTCAATATATACTCAAAAGGCCATTCCATTTGGTCTCAGAGGGTATCTGTTAGTCTTTACCATGTTTCCTAGCATCAGGCTTTGTCGCACATCGTAGTCTCCTTAATTTACAAGACAATATGATAAAACCAAAAAGCGTCCAAGGATAACTTTGCTAGACATCTGGAGACCAAAATACTCAACGCTCTCCATCCCTATCCGAAGTAATCCTGGAGCTACACTTCCAGCACACAAGTGGCGCTAGCAAGATGCCTCCCCGGGTAATTCACTATCAAAATCTAAGTCTTTACTCCGCAAATGCTTCACTTCTAGTTGTGGAGTATCGTACGATGATCGTTAGACCCATTCGCTAACGAGCTTCCATCACCGACGCGACTTTTCTCCTCCTATATAAAGACCCAGAATCTTCGGGAATTTACTGCACTTTAGACTCTTCCACAAGCTTTTGGATGCCTCATTCTGAACAAAACTTTCATCAAGAAACTATAGTCACACATACACAAGATTGTCTACATACTCGGACTATACGTCTAGCATTACCAGCATTACCCTCCCCTCTACCTACACTTCTCAGTCACTATCACACATAACTCCATCATGTCTCCCGACTCCGAATCATCCACCATTACCGAGCTCGACGACTCCACCTTCGAGGGTCTCCGACTATCCGAAACGATCTCCCCCACCGAAGTCGAAGACCTCATGGAGCGCTTCCGCCTCCTCGACGCCGACTACGTGATCCGCTGGGACCATTACGGCGAGGACAACAAGATAATCAAGGCCTGGGAGGACCGCAAGTATGCCAAGCGTTCCACAGACAACAACGAGGCAAATAAAAAGCTTTTCTACCTGCTCGAACGCGCCCAGAACCGTCATAATGTTCTACCCCATGATGCTCCGACGGGTGAAGATATCGCGGATAGAGATTGGTTATTGGAGCACTTTTACAAGATGAAGGAGGAGTTGGTTGAGTTAAGGATAGATCTTGAAAAGGGCCGTAGAGTCAACTATCCGGAGTCTTTCACGTTCATTGGCGGGACACCGAGTCGGGGTCGGACTACTCAACAAGCCACACAACCCAACCAACCGAAGCAACCCAAGTCTCCTAAGGGAAAGTCCAAGAGAGTCCTGTCCTCATCGCCTATCGAAAGTCCTCCGCGCATGTTGAAGAAGGGAAAAGGCAAGGAAGTAGAGAGGGGACCAGGAAGCATGGGTAGTCTAGCACCTGCACTAGGAGCTGATGCTGATAATTCCTCTACGATGATCAAGAAATTGAAGGACCGGATCGCGGAGTTGGAGAAGGAAAACGAGGAGTTTTCGGATATTATACTCAACACGGTTCCGGAGTTGAACGAGCAAATAGGAAAGTTAAAGGCAGAGTTGAAGCGGGCAAAGCGGGGACATTAACTTGGGAAGTCGATTGTTGGATGAATTTTTTGCAGTGTTGGAATACCCGACCTTACTTTAGGATAATGCAGTATATGGCCCAGTCTTAATGCTCTAAATGATTGTGAAATCTTGGATCTGGGATGGGGATATCCTCATCTGATTGTCTAATAGAGATGTTGACACATCCATAGGACTTGGATCAGGATGGCAAGATCTCTCAATTGATTGTCTGGTAGAACTTTACACGATTGAGACACTTGAATACAGAGGCCATAGCTCCATTTCGCACAACATAGGATAGATCATAGGTCACAGGTCATAGGTCATAGGTCATAGCACATCACAAATCACACAAATGCAAACCCAAATCGTAAAGACAAATCAATTAGCAGTCAGCAACTAACTACCAAACCATGCAATGCAAATGGGTATCATCGCTTATCGCTCAATGACAAGCAACCCATGATCAGTAATGTAATGGACATCCCAAGAAACGGTGCCCGCTCGCAAAATAATGTACAAAAAACTTTGTCTAGAAACCCACCAAGGTGCCACCGCAGATATAATAACCCACCAATCTTCCAAGAAAGACGGCAATGCGAGAAAGCTATCAATCGAAGAAGATAGGAAGAGCGGAAGGTACAGCAGCCACCAATATGTATTCCAAGAAGAAACAAGAAACTCATGTTCCAAGAACAGCAAAGACGAATCCCATCCTCTATCGCAGAAGACAGCACTGTGAAGTCATCGCATAAACTTGGATGAGGTAAGTAAGGGGCGATCAAGCAGCATCCTCATCCTCCTCCGGATTGCGCTTGAGCTTCTTTAATTTCTTGACTTCTTCCTCCAAATCATCATTGGCCCACTGCAACTCAATAGCCTTGCGCTTAGCATTCTTCAATTGAGTGCGTAAATCTTCCAATTCCTCACTCTCATCAGCAACAGCTTGAGAACCAGAGCCTTCATCATTGACCTGCTTGCCACCAGACTTCTTAGCTTCAGCTAACTGCTTAGTAAGGTTGGCAATCATCTTGTCTTTGTTCTTAAGCTCGTTGGCATTTTGGCTGATACTAAGTTTGGCTTTGGTGCCGACGGCGATAGCCTCCTGTTTTTTGGCATCCTTTTGGTACTTCTCGGCGGTAGCCTTGGTTTCAAGAAGCTCCTTCTCAAGCTGGGCAATTTTGGTTGGTTGTTCAGGGG
>Ga0182030_10025442_pt1 | contig 10787 bp, 6 predicted proteins | sample 812S3MmetaG_FD_121299 | JGI IMG/M metagenome (GOLD analysis project Ga0182030, IMG submission 121299) | Permafrost microbial communities from Stordalen Mire, Sweden - 812S3M metaG (Illumina Assembly) | ecosystem: Environmental > Terrestrial > Soil > Wetlands > Permafrost | place: Sweden... | reverse complement strand
TGTCTGTGTTGCACTTCGGATTACGGCTGAGCAGATGAAGCGGGTTCTGCATGAGGAGCATGCATTCTCCGATTTCTTCCTGAGGTTTGTCCTCCGTCGAGGCATACGGACTCAGGAGGATCTTATCGATCAGCTGTTCAACTCCAGCGAAAGACGCTTGGCTCGAACCCTCCTGCTGATGGCGGAATTTGAGAAACCGGGTGAGCAGGAGACGTTGCTTCCGAAGATCACTCATAAGACCCTTGCGGAGCTGATCGGCACAACGACGCAGCGCGTCAACTTTTTCATGAATCGCTTTAGAAGGCTCGGCTTCATCGACTACAACGGCCGCATCCGTGTGAACAAGGAGTTGCTGAATGTGGTTCTGCGCGATCAGTTGCCAGAGCAAAACGCGTCAAGGCCAATCCTCGTCGACGTTCCACCGCGCACCGCGAAGCGAACAACGCGAACTGGAGTGGCGCGTACGCCGATAATCCCATAGGGAGGAAACTGCACCGTCGGTATCGAAATCCCAAAACATGACCGCAGTGTCCACCTCGGGTGTCGTCTCGTCGCAGCCTCCGCTCAGATGGCGAATGCCGATTAGCTTCGAATAATGGCAAATCCGATACTGATCCTAAATCGAAATCGATGGCGATGGAGAACTGCCGGAAAATGCCTGTGGAGTGACTGCAGCGCAGAGGAGCGCAAGAAGTACGAGAGTCTTCATGGATTGTGCTTCTTTATATGGTGGTTCGAGAATTCAGGTGCATCCCGGACACGAAACGCGGGGAGCGTACGACGCGCCGAGCCAACCGACAGAAATTTGCGGGCCGTTTTGAACCAGGGAAGGGCGCGCCGGCCTCTTTCTTTACTAGGCGTACTAAACCCCGCCGCTAAGGGATGCCCTTAGCGGGGGAGAAGCCGACGTCCGAGTCAAACGCGAATCGATCTGAACGAAGAAACGGATGCCGGATACAAAGGCGCCGACTGTTCCTTCTACTTCAATTTCTCAATTCGATCCATCGGGGAGATGTACAGGTGAATTTTCAGAATCATTGCAGAAATAGCTTGTAGCGGAAAGAACTTTTTGCTGAAACCCCGGGAGATATTCGCAGATGCGAATGACTTTTCGAAACATATGAAAGTCGCGCACGTAGCGAGCAAGTCAAAATCCCACTTGCGCTGAAAGAATCGCCGGACGGCTACCTCTTCAGGGACGCAAACGGCGACTGGGGTGAGTCGGATGAACATAAGATGCAGGCTAACGAGTGCGGTGTGAACCACTGCCTCCCGTTCACGAGCTATCAGGCTGCTCACGCGCGCTTGGCCCGTCTGGCGCTTCGTGCTGGACTGGGTGGATGGTCGGGCGTCGGTGATGAATTCTGCTCCGAGAAGTTGTCATGGAGAATCACATTGAGCAGCGACTTATGGACCCGGATGCGACCCTTGTATTCAATGTATTCGATCAGTCCAAGGTCGCGAAAGCGATTCATGAAGAAGCTGACGGGGGGACGAGTGGTGCCGACCATCTCTGCCAGAGCTTCCTGCGTAATGGGGGCACCAAGCGATTCAGTTTACGGGATCATCGAATTCGGACAAGATCACTAAAATGCCTTCGGAAAATCGTGAGCATGAGCGCAGCATGGCACGACTACCACGCGCAGTACACACGCACGTTTCGCGCTCATCGCAAATCGCTGATTTTATACGAGTTAGATTGGTGCCGGGAGGGGGGGTCGAACCCCCATGGCCGCAAGGGCCGGCGGATTTTGAGTCCGCTGCGTCTGCCAGTTCCGCCATCCCGGCGAGAGGTGGGTTAGCAAGTGCAAGTATCGCACAGGGCTTGGGTTGGATGCTACCTTGGCGGACTGCGCAAGAGGCAATCGCCCATCAGGCCGCCATCGACGGTGCCATCGCTGTGGTATCTGGAGTTCGTCGCGAGAGAGAACCAACGCATGTCAAGTTGATAGCCGGTTGATAGCCGCCCAGGTTTCCACACTCTTCCGGTGCTCTTCGGTACTGCGTCTCATGCGACAATGAAGGCAATCGTGATGACTCCTGCCTCCTCTGCAGTTGTTCCCGAGCCGGTTGCGGTTACGCCGGAACTCCTTGCACAACACAGCATCACCGCGGACGAGTACGAGCGCATTCTTGCGGCGCTGGGACGCGTTCCATCGCTGACGGAACTGGGAATTTACAGCGTGATGTGGAGCGAGCACTGCTCGTATAAGTCGAGTCGCGTTCACTTGAAGCGACTGCCGACGAAAAGCGATCGTGTGGTGCAAGGGCCGGGCGAAAATGCAGGGATCATCGACGTAGGCGACGGTTGGGCCTGCGCTTTCAAGATCGAGAGCCACAATCATCCAAGTTACATTGAGCCCTATCAAGGGGCGGCGACGGGGGTTGGTGGCATTCTGCGCGACATCTTTACCATGGGCGCGCGGCCGCTGGCGGTAATGGATTCGCTGCGCTTCGGACCTATCGTGCCGGAACCCGGAACTGGGCCGGAATTGGCTGCGAAGAACCATTCCATCGTTGAGGGTGTGGTGAGCGGCATTGCGGGTTATGGCAACTGCTTTGGCGTGCCGAACCTGGGCGGAGAGACAAAGTTCGAGGCCTGCTATAGCGGCAATCCGCTGGTGAATGCGTTTGCGCTAGGACTTGTTCGCAAGAATGAGATTTTTTACGGCAAGGCGACCGGCACTGGCAATCCTGTTATTTACGTGGGCGCGAAGACGGGGCGCGACGGAATCCACGGCGCGACGATGGCGAGTGAGGAGTTCCACGCGGGCACTGAGGCCAAGCGGCCTAACGTCCAGGTTGGCGATCCCTTTATGGAGAAGCTGCTGCTCGAAGCCTGTCTCGAAGCCATGCAGACCGGGGCCATCGTCGGCATTCAGGATATGGGAGCCGCGGGGCTGACCTGTTCCACATGCGAGATGGGCGCGCGCGGCGGTGTTGGCCTCGAGGTGGAACTGGATTTTGTGCCGCAACGCGAGACCGGCATGAGCGCCTACGAGATCATGCTCTCTGAAAGCCAGGAGCGCATGCTGCTCGTTGCCGAGAAGGGCCGCGCACGCGAAGTGCTGCGGGTGTTTGAGAAATGGGGGCTCGATGCGGTGATTGTCGGGACCGTCGAGCCCGAGCCGCGGCTGCGCATTCGCCATCACGGCGAGCTGATGGCAGATATTCCCAACCAATCGCTTACGGATGACGCACCGCTTTATCGGCGGCCTGTGGGCACATGGAAGGCACCGGTTTCAGTCGATCCGCCTGCCGAAGTGCTCGCCGAATTGGCGAAAGACCGCGACTACACGGCCGACCTGAAGAAACTGCTGGCAAGCGCGAATGTCTGCTCGAAGCGCTGGGTGCATGAGCAGTACGACACCATGGTGCAGACCAATACAGTCCTGGGGCCGGGCGGCGAAGCGGGCGTGATGCGGATTAAGGGCACAGGGAATAGGGAACAGGCAACAGGGAACAGAGAGCGCGGGCTTGCGATGGCGCTTGATGGCAACGGACGCTGGGCCTATCTCGACCCGAAACTTGGCGCGATGCACGCGGTCGCGGAAGCGGCGCGCAAGGTTGCCTGCACTGGCGCTACGCCTGTCGCGGCGACGAACTGTCTTAACTTCGGGAATCCCGAGAAGCCGGAGATCATGGCGCAGCTCTCCGCCGCGATCGACGGCATCGCCGAGGCCTGCACTGCGCTGGGCACGCCGATCACCGGCGGCAATGTGTCCTTATATAACGAGACGCGTGGCGAAGGAATTTATCCGACACCGGTGCTGGGGGTCGTGGGGATCCTTGAGGATGTAACGAAGGCAGTGCCTGCGGATTTTCAGCAGGCTGGTGATGCCATTCTTCTTCTCTGGCCGATTCCGCGCGGGAAAGAGCCGGACCCTAATCTAGAAGTTCCGTTCCAGCCAGCGCCGATTAACCCCTATATCGTGGCCGGACTGGATTTGAATTCTGCGTTTCCGGTTGCTGGGCCGATCGGCACGCCGGTTCTCGATGCGCCGCAAGATTCACCGGATTCGCCCTCGAAGGAGATGGCCGCGTTCGGGAGTTCTGAATTTGCCAAGGTGGTTCTTGGCGGGATGTGGGGCAAACCTCCCAACCTTGATCTTGATGCCGAGGCCGATTTGCACACGCTGCTGCGGGGATTCGCCGATCGAAAGCTGGTTCACTCGGCGCGCGATCTCTCTGACGGCGGTATTGCTATCGCCCTGGCGCAGGCCGCATTCGCACAGGGCATCGGTGCCACGGTCGATCAGGAGCAGTCTCTGATGGCTCACCCACTGTTCGGGCTTTTTGCTGAACCGGCGTCGACTGTATTGATCTCGGCTGCGCCGCAGCATATTGCGGAGATTGAGAAGCTGGCGGGCGAATACAACTTTTTCGTTTCTCGCATTGGCTCCACAGGAGGCAACCTCCTGGAGATTTCGGTCGATCGCGAGCCATTTATTTCAGCGCCATTGACTGAGCTTCGAAGCGTGTGGGCGTCCTCGCTCGAGTCGGTTCTTCACGGTGAGGTGACGGCATGAGCCAGTTGCTTTTTCAGGGCGTTGCCGGCTTGGTGGATACCTCCGGGCAACTGACCACTGCACCCTGTTCACTGACCACGGTCGCAGCAGGCGATGACAAGCTGCGCGAAGAGTGCGGCGTCGTAGCTATCCACGGGCATCCCGACGCAGCGCGGCAAGTGTACCTCGGGCTTTATGCATTGCAGCATCGGGGGCAGGAGTCGGCGGGCATTGCCTCGGCTGACGGACAGCATCTGGCCAACATCAAGGGCATGGGGCTCGTCTCGGAAATCTTCACCGACGATGTGTTGCAGAAGCTGCCGGGTTCGATGGCGATTGGCCACACGCGCTACTCCACCACGGGAGATTCAGCGCTGCTGAATGCGCAGCCTATCCGGGTTGATTCTACAAAGGGCCTCATCGCGATTGCGCACAATGGAAACCTCGTCAACCTTGGCAATGCGCGCGCGCGGCTCGAACGCGACGGGGCTTATTTTCAGACCACGTCGGACTCCGAGATCATCGTGCAGTTGATTGCGCATTCAAATCAGCACACGCTAGTGGATTGCATCGCCGATTCGCTCTCGCAGGTGGAAGGCGCTTTTTCGATTGTGATGATGACGCGCGATCGAATCTTTGCGGCGCGCGATCCACGCGGGTTTCGCCCTCTCTCAATGGGGCGCATCCGCAACTCTGACGGCCCCGACACGATCGTCTTTGCTTCGGAAACCTGCGCCTTTGATCTGTTGCGGGCCGAGTATGAGCGCGATGTACTGCCCGGCGAACTGGTGATGGTGACCGACGACGGCGTCACGAGCCGCCAATTTGCGAGCGGTGTTCCGCAATCGAGCTGCGTTTTTGAGCATGTGTATTTCGCGCGGCCCGACAGCCGCATCTTTGGCCGCTGGGTGCAGGAGAGCCGCGACCAGATGGGCCGGCAATTGGCGCGCGAGTCGGGCGTGGCTGCGGACGTGGTTGTGCCTGTGCCGGACTCTGGGGTGACAGCTGCACTGGGTTACGCAGAACAAGCGGGTCTGCCGTTTCGACTCGGCTTGATTCGCAATCACTATGTGGGCCGCACTTTTATTGAGCCGGAACAACGGGTGCGCGACTTTGGCGTACGCCTGAAGCTTAATCCGGTGCGCAATTTGCTTGAAGGCAAGCGCGTCATCCTGATTGACGATTCTATTATTCGCGGAACCACAAGCCGCAAGATTGTGCGCATGGTGCGCGGAGCAGGTGCGAAGGAAGTGCATCTGCGCATCAGTTGCCCGCCTACGATTTCGCCGTGTTTCTATGGCGTAGATACACCAAGCAAGCGCGACCTGATCGCCGCGAACAATTCGGTCGAAGAGATTCGCCGCTATATCGAAGCCGATTCGCTTGCTTATCTTTCACTCGATGGCTTGCTGAAGAGCTGCGATGGCGGCGAGGGCAACAAGTACTGCACCGCATGCTACACGGGCAACTATCCGACGCAATGGGTGGATGTGGACGAGGTTTTGCCGGCTGCGGCGAGCGTCTAGCCCAACTTCAACTCAGCATACCTTTCCAAACTCCCTCGAATTGCAGTTCGCGTTGCTTCGTGACTTGAAGACCTCGTTTCCGCGTAAATTCGCAGTCGGGCGCTATGATAGCATCCGCCTGTTGCACGACCGGAGTTTCTGCCGACACATCGTGCACGCTTGCAGTTCCCTTTGCTGAACCTGAGGTTGGCATGACTCGTTCGCGTTTGCTGTTTGGGGTCGCGGTCTTTCTTGGCTCCTTTCTGCTCTTTCTTGTTGAGCCTATCGCTGCGAAACAGTTGTTACCAGTGCTGGGTGGGTCGGCCGCGGTTTGGATTACTTGCCTGGTCTTTTTTCAGACCGCATTGCTGTGTGCGTATCTCTATGCACATTGGCTTTCGCGCAGCTCGCAGTGGCGGCTGCACTCATCGCTCCTTCTGCTGGCAGGGACTGCGGCAATCGTGTGGGCGGTGCGCAGTTACGGAGTCGGCATTGGCGCGGAGCATCCAATTGCGACGGTGTTTGTTGCACTCGGTGCGTGGATCGGCTTGCCGTTTCTTATGCTCGGGGCGACGAGTCCCTTGCTCCAGGTGTGGTGGGCTCGGATCGAGGCGAGTGAAGTTCCTTATCGTCTCTTCGCGCTTTCGAACCTGGCATCGCTGCTGGCGCTGGGCCTTTATCCAAGCCTGATCGAGCCCTATTTCACTTTGCAAACACAACGTGTCGCCTGGGCGTTTGGGTTTGCGGTATTCGTCCTCCTGTCCATCGTGTTGGTCCGGAAGACGCGATTGGCACAATCGGTGGCGGGTCGGATTAACGTCGACGTAGACGCCAGCTTTCCAAAGGCGCCGCTGAGCCACAAGATTCTCTGGGTGCTGCTGCCCATGGGTGCGGCCATGCAGTTGAGTGCCGTGACGAGTTATCTGACGGCTAACATCGCCGCAATTCCGCTGCTATGGATTCTTCCACTGGCGGTCTATCTGGTCACGCTGATCCTTGCTTTCCAGTTCCCTCACCTGTTGCCACGCGGCCTCGTTGCGCGTTTGCTTCTCGTGATGCTTGGCGGTTTGGCGTACATGTTGTCGAAGACCGAAGTGTCGCTGCCCTTACGGGTCGGCATTCTGTTCTTCCTTCTTGAGGTCTTTGTTTCGTGTTTCTTCTGCCATAGTGAGGCCGTGGCCCTTCGACCGAAGCGGGCCTCGGAGTCCACGCTTTTTTATCTTCTGTTCGCTGCCGGCGGGGCGCTCGGGTCCTTTGTTGTTGGCATTGCGTCACCCTTGCTGTTCCGCTTCAACTACGACCTGGCGCTCACTTTTCTCGTCACCGCATTGCTCGCATTTGTTGTGACGTGGAAGGAGGGATGGAGCCAGCGGATGCTGTGGGCAGTGGCCAGCATCATGATGGCGGTGCTCGTTTCGTGGATTCACATCGCCTCTCAGCGCGAGACTATCGCGGCCGTGCGCAATTTTTACGGCACGCTGCGTGTGAGGCAGCACCACGGCTATCCGGGATCTGTGATGCGAACGCTCACTAACGGGACGATCCAGCACGGCACGCAATACTTTGGAACGGAGCAACTGCGGCGAACGCCGACAACCTACTATGCCGAGGACTCCGGTGTTGGACTGGCCATTCGATTCTGCTGCCAGGGGCGTTCGCGGAGGATCGGCGTGATTGGCTTGGGTGCGGGAACGATTGCCGCATATGGACGGACCGGCGATAGCATCAGGTTTTACGAAATCAATCCAGCGGTCGCACCCATCGCGGAGAATGTCTTTACTTATATCAGGGACTCGGGAGCGCACATTGATGTCGTCGAGGGCGATGGAAGGCTCTCTCTTTTGCATGAGGACCCGCAGCGGTTTGATGTGCTGGTGGTGGATGCATTTTCCGGTGACGCGATTCCGTTACACCTGCTCACCACGCAGGCTGTTGCGCTCTATCGCAGGCACCTAGCGCCGGGCGGTATTCTCGCTTTCCACATTTCCAATCAGCATGTCGATCTGGAGCCGCCGATCGCACTGCTGGCCGAATCGGCAGGCATGAAGGCCGTGCGGGTCGCGAGCGGTCCTAAAGACGAGATCGGCGAATTTGGCGCGACATGGATGCTGGTGACCGACGATGCTGGATTTCTTGCGCGGCCTGAAGTCGCGGCCCACGCCCGACCGGCTGTAATTAAGGACGGCTTGAAGGTTTGGACCGACGACTATTCAAGCCTGCTGCCGGTTCTTCATTGGTAAAGGGGACCGGTAAGAAGGCTTCGCTCAACCCGCCCAGGGATTCAGCAGCTTTACTTTGATTCCGCGCAGATCGCTGACATTTCGCGTAACCAGCGTCATGCCGCGCGACACCGCTGACGCAGCCATCAGGGTATCCACGACGGGTCTCGGACGCTCGGCTGACCATTCGCCCCACAGCCGCGCAGTGGCAGCGTCGATTCCGAGAATGCGTTCGGCAAAACTGTACTCGAGGCCATCGACCCACGCGCCCAGGTTTTTCGCCGCGCTGGAATCGCTGCGCCCCTTCACCGCTACTCCCTTTCGCAATTCGCCCAGCGTGAGGACGCTGATATAGAGTGTGGACGTTTCGGCATTCTCCAAGAAGGACATCAGGCCTGAGTCTGCCTTTTTCTTGCGTGTCTCGCTCAGGACGTTGGTGTCGAGCAGGTACTCGGTCGGCCCATTCACAAATCGATCTCCCGGCCTGTGTCGCGATCGCGCGCGATTTCAAAGCGATCCACTTTCGGTCCGCCGAGCAGATACTCTTTGAGGTTTGGCTTGTGTGCGGTGAGCGCGCGGTAATCCGCGATGGACAGAATGACCGCCCGTTCCGCTCCGTGCCTGGTAATGATCTGCGGGCCCTTTTGGCTGGCCTCCTCGATCACCTCGCTCAGGCGCGTCTTTGCTTCCTGTACTTGCCAAACCGCCATGAGCACCTCCGAAGTCCATTTCAACCATAATTTTAGTCGTTCTGGTCGGAAGATGCAATTTTAAGACTCGTGGCTTTTGTCACAGGACGTTCATATATCGGGTGTGATAGCATCCGTTTTCTTAAAGCGAGACGCCCGTGGACTCCCTCAGATTTTGTTCCCGGACGCCTGCCGGAGACTCTCCTGATGGACGAGGAAGACGGCAGACCGGGCCCTCGAGCCCGCCAATTCGGACCCTTTGACGTCCCGAGGGACGTGCTTGTGAGGTCCCTGTGCCGCCTGCGCTCGATTCCTGAACAAGTCTTGCCGCTTACTCGAATCGCAATCGTTCTTTCGCGGCCCTCGTTTCGCACAACCAACCAAAAACCAAATCCCGCGTCTTTTCTCTGGCGCGGACCTGCCGAAGGCGTCGGCCCCACCGCAGGTGCCCAAACTTAGTTGAGGGAGAAGCACTATGAAAACGTACCAGGGAAGTGAGATCCGCAACGTAGCTGTAGTGGGGCATGCGCACAGCGGCAAGACCACCTTGATTGCCGCTCTGCTGCATGCCGCGAAGACAACTCCAACCCAGGGCCGTGTGGAAGACGGCTCGGCGGTGACTGCCTACGACGAAGAGGAAGTCGCCCGCAGAATCACCATGCAGAATGCCGTTGCCTTTGCCGAGTGGCAGGGCACGAAGATCAATTTTGTCGATACGCCGGGGTTTCACATGTTCAACCACGAGGCCCGCGCCGCGCTGCTGCCCGTGGAGGCAGCCGCCGTGGTGGTGAATGCCCAGAACGGCGTGGAAGCCGTGACCGAGCGAGTGTGGAAGTTTGCCGAGGAGGCTAATGTTCCCCGCTTCGTGATCGTGAACCAGATGGACCACCCCAAGGCGGGCGGCACGAGCGGCTTGAGCGCGCTGATTGACGATCTGCAGGAGCGTTGGGGACGGCTGTGTGTGCCGGTGCAGCTGCCCATCAGCGGGCCGGATGGTTTCCATGGCGTTGTCGATCTGGTCACGATGGAGGCGTTTTACTACACACCCGGTGGCGATGGCCGCGGCAAGATCGGCGAAGTTCCGGCGTCCCTGACTGGCGCGGCCAAGGCCGCTCATGAGGCACTTGTCGAGCTGGTGGCCGAGGGCAAAGACGAGCTGATGGAGGAGTACTTTGCCGAGGGTACGATTCCCGAGCAGCATCTGATCACTGCGCTGCATGAAGCGATTCGCGAGGATCGCATCTTCCCGGTCTTGTTTGTGAGCGGGCAGGCAAATATGGGCGCGGACCATCTGCTCGACTTCATCAAGGTGTATGCGCCTGCGCCGACCGAGCGCTTGCCGATTCCGGTGAAGGCGGCGGCGCTGCAGGCTGTGACGGCCAACGGTGGCGGAGGAGACAGCTCGGCTGGCTCCGGCGTTTCAGTGCGAAAAATCAGCGACAGCGAGCCGACTGCGTTGTTGGTATTCAAGACTATGTCGGACCCATTTGCGGGGCGCATCTCGTTCTTCAAGGTGATCAGTGGAGTGGTGAGAAACGACGCCACACTGGAGAACTACACGCGACGCGGCCAGGAACGTTTCTCGCATTTGAGTGTGATGCAGGGACGCAAAGCTGTGGAAGTGGTGGAGCTGCATGCCGGCGATCTTGGGGCAGTGGCGAAACTGCGCGAAACCTTTACCGGAGACACGCTGGGCCAAAAAGGCGCAGAGATTCAGGTTGAATTGGCCGCGCTGCCGGAGGCCGCGATGACTTATGCTATCGAGCCGAAGAGCCGCGCGGACGAAGACAAGCTTGCGCCCGCGATTCACAAGCTGATGGAAGAGGATCTGCTGATTCGCTTCTTCCGCGATCCGCAGACCAACGA
>Ga0182030_10025441_pt1 | contig 10788 bp, 11 predicted proteins | sample 812S3MmetaG_FD_121299 | JGI IMG/M metagenome (GOLD analysis project Ga0182030, IMG submission 121299) | Permafrost microbial communities from Stordalen Mire, Sweden - 812S3M metaG (Illumina Assembly) | ecosystem: Environmental > Terrestrial > Soil > Wetlands > Permafrost | place: Sweden... | reverse complement strand
TTTCTTTTATTTCTTTTATTTCTATTTTTTCAATATTTATTCCTATTTTTTCTATAGAAGGAGAATTGTTTGATTGTGTATTTTTTGTTTCTATATTATTATTTTTGGGTATTTTTTCAATAAATTCTTTATGAATTTTCTTTTTATCTTTATTTTTTTTTCCTTTTAATTTATCAGCTTCTTTATTTTTCTTTTTTTTCTTTTTTTTATCAACTTGAATAAATGCATCATTATTCTCATCCTTTATATCATCTTTTATATCATCTTTTATATCATCTTTTATATCATCTTTTGATTGCAAAATATTAGTTTCCACAATTTGTGATGAATATTTAGAATTATTATCTTTATCAGATATTTGTGGAGGATAAATGATTTTTTGTGTTATTTCTATATTTTCTTGGATAATTTCCTCTTTTTTTATGATTATTGGATTAGTTTCAGATTTTATATTTATGGTTTTTTGTGTTTGATCTTTTGGTTTTTGTTTTTTCTTTTTTAATGTATTATTTTGATTCGATTTTTGTTGTTTATTTGTGGATGTTTGTATCTTTTCTATTGGATTTACTTTTAATAATAGTTGTTCAAGATATTGTGAATGAGCTTCTACTAATTTTTGTGCATAAGTGCGATATAATACTAAGGCTGGATCTGCATGTAAATATATTGGTGAATAAAATAAACTTTCTATAAATGATTCATCATCTATATTTTGTGATAATGGATTGTTATTTGTATATTCTCTTTCGCAATATATTGAAGTTATTGAATTTAATCTAAATTTTATATTTTTATAATATGAATCAGTATAAATACAATTTTTTTGTATATTTAATTTTGATTTTTTATAATAATCTGGAAAGTTTTTCTTATAAATATTTGTAAATATTCTTTTTGTAGATAATATTTTTTTTCTAGATTGTAAATCTAAATTTTTCCAAAATTTTGTTAATAATTCAATATTATTTGATATTTCATTTTGTTGAGGAAATTCAAAATTTTTAATTATTTTAGGTAATATCATTGGTAAATTATCTAAAGATTCTCTTGGATCTATATTGAATATTTTCCAAAAATTCATCCATATAATTTGTTCAAATTTTGATGCAATATAAGTTGCAAATGAAAAATATTCCATATCATCAAACCATTTTGGATTTGTCCATTTCCATTCATTTGATTTTGGTAAATAATAAACTAATTTTTTTTTACAAATAAATAAAATTCTTTACCTTTACATGGTGATGTTAAAAATTGTCCACGAGATAATATATTCATATAATATATAAATTTTTTTGTATTTGTTAATAAATTTTTAGATAAAGTTAAAATATCCAAAAATGTATCATGATCTCCAACTCTTAATTCTTCTAAAAATTCAGTTTCAACATTGTCAATAAGTTGAAAATTATTAATTTCATGTAATGATGGAATGAAATTTCTTTCAGAAGCAATTTGAAATTCAATTTCTAAAAGCGATTTATCTCCATAAGATTGATCAATATCAAAAAAAAATCCCCTTGGTTTTTTTCCTTGTACTTGATACATTTTTGTAATAAACATTACAATTTGTTTTCCCGTAATACATAATACTTTTCTTTTCTCTTGCAAGCTTAAACCATTTAACCACAATAAAATTTGTGGTTTAAATAATACATCAATAACGCCTTTCTTAGATCTTAATTGAATTGGAATATTTTTTTTATTTTGTTCCATTATTTATATTTCTTTATGATATAATATTAACTAAATTTTTTAATTACTTTAGATTTTATTTAACTTAAATCTAAATATTCAAAAAAATTTTGATAAAATATGTTCTTTTAGAACCAATTTTTTATAAAATATGTTCTTTTGGAACTAATTTTTCCTTAAGATTTTTTCAGATTAAATGATTAAAAAATTTTTAATAAATAATATATAAATCATTTATTTTTATAAATAATCATTTAAATCATTTAAATCATTTATTATAAAAAATTACAAAATGTCAAAACAAGAGATCAAATTCAATCCCATAAATGAAAAATATATTATTATAGATTATATTAATATAAATTCTTTGTTATTATCACAACATTTATTATTTACGACTAAATTGAAGAATTTACAATTAAGTTGTCCTACATATGAAGATAATTTATCTATAATTTTTTATCAATTATTACAAAATTATTCCATTACTAATTTAAAATTAATTAATTGTCTATCTCCAAAAAATTTAAATGATTTATCATTTATTATAAATATGAATCAATTAAATTGTTTATCAATTTCACATAATAATTTATTTTATGATTCTGAAAATAATTATAATTTCATAAAGAATTTTATTCAAAGTTTATCAAATAATTATTCATTAAAAAAATTATCTTTAATTAATGTTAATATGAGTGCTAAAAATATGCGATATATATCTGAAATTTTAATAATTAATTCTAATTTACAAACTTTATATTTGGGAGAAAAACCTTCTATACATGAAAATTTTCATTTAGGATTTAAAAATTCTAGATTTTTTAATGATATCTCAGATGAAGGAATGATTTATTTATCAGAAGCTTTAATAATCAATTCTAGTCTAAAAAAATTAGATATTTATACAAATAAAATTGATAAAAATTATATTAAAAATATAGTTTATATTATTGAAGGAAATAAGTCATTAAAGAATTTATCAGCAAATTTCGCAAATAATAATTTAAAAGAAATTAAACTAATCATTAATGCATTGATAAAAAATAATACATTAAAAAAATTAACAAAAATATATGAATCTAATATAAATGATTCAGAAATAGCAATTTTATATTCAAATTTATTATCATCAAATACATCTTTATCAAAATTAGTTATCGATTTGATACATTTTAAATATGATTTATATGATATAGTTATACAAGGATTATGCAAAAATGTTATTATAAAGAGATTATCATTTTCTTCAAATACAAAAACAAAAGATATTGCTACTATATTAAAAAATAATATAAATTTGAAAGAAATTAATATAATATCTATCATTTCAAATATAGATTTAACATTATTATCAAATGTTATGAAAGAAAACAAAACTTTAGAATCTATTTCATTAAGAGGAAAATTCGATAATTTCTCAATAATTTTAAATGCATTAATAAATCATAAATATATTAAAGATTTAGAAATTGGTGGTAGCATTATAACATTAGAACATTTTAAATTAATATCAGAATTATTAAAAAAAAATAAATCTTTAACAATATTAAGATTAAATGCAGCAAGTGATTACATTGATATAATTATTGAAAATTTAAAATATAATGATACTATTTCCTCTTTAAAATTTATGAATACGCCTTTAACTGATAATCAATATGAAAATTTAATATCAACAATTGCAAAATCTACATCTATTCATAATATAGTAATATCTAGAAATCAAAAATATTATAAACAATTGTCTTATTTATTTTTAATAAATAGAAATTGGGATTATTGTTTAAATAAATCAAAATTAGATTTAATTATCAAAAAAAGATTATTTTTAGAATCAAATAATATAAATGATTTATTATTATTAAAAAACTTTGAAGAAAAATATGAAGAAAAAATAAATGAAAATGATTTTTTCTGGTTATATTGGATATTAAATCATTTATTTCCAAAAGATTTAATATTATATCATATATTTGAATCTTCATTTCATGTTTATAATAAAAAAAATGGATTTGTTAAATGGAAATATTTATCATTATTAAAAAAATCCAAATAAATTATAAATCATTTATGATATTAAATAAAATAAAATAAAATAAAATAAAAATCAATTATATTATATTATTATATTATTATATTATTATGTTGAAACGAAATAAATCTATTGAAATTAATTCGAAAAAACAAAAAGTTTCTTTTGATGAACCCAAAGAAATCATAATAAAAAAAGAAGAAAAGGAAATGAATTCAAAATTATTGCTTAATTTTTCTCAATTTCAATTTGATAATAATTTAAATCAAGATCTTTTAATGAAAAAATATATGATCACCATCGATGAATTTATAGAAATACATAAAAAAATTATTTCAACATCTTTACCAAAAGATTTAAATGAAGAATTAAATGAAAAATATAAAAATATATTTTTTCCACTTATAAATATGGAATTAATAAATAGAGATTATTGGTCATTTCGTAAATTATGTGAAATAAATTATAATGATGAATTAAATCAAATAGATATATTATTACCAATGATAAAAATGAAAGTAAAATCAAATACCATAAATATAGATGATTTTGATTATGAATTTTTAATAAGATGGATAGATAATTTGGAAACATTTATTAATATTGAATATTTACCAGAAAATATAATGGATATAAATAAAAATATAAGATTTTTTATATCTTCCAAAAATATTTCTAGTAATGAAAATGATAATATTAGAATTCCATCAAAAATGGAATATGATGAATTTAAATCTAGTAAATATTTTGATTCCGAAATTAGATTTGAAGATTTTTTTCAAATTTGTGATTACTTACAATTAGAATCAAATGAATCATGGAAAAATTCTTTAAATAATTATTTTGAAATTATCGCATCTAATTTTGAAAAAGTAAAAACAAATTTATTTAGAAAAACAATTAAAAATAATACTTTTATACTTTATATAAGTTTTGAATCTGTATTATATAAAAATTTTATAAATGAAAACGAACAAGAAGAAATATTAAATCATTATTATACTTTAATGAAATTATGGAAAAATAATTGGAAAATAAATTCTTTTGATATTGAAAATCCAGAAATTCAAATTAAAATCATAAAAAAATCACCATATTCTCAATCTTTATTTTGTATATCAAATATCTCAATAAATTAAACTTTTTTAAATCATTTTATTTTTTTACATTCCATTTTTAGTATAAATGTTAAAATAATACAAATAAATGATGAGAATAATATAATACAAAATTCAATATTTGATGGTTTTATAATTAAAATTAGAATTTCAATAATGAAAAATTCGATAATATAAAATATCCAAGATTTAAATATATTATATTTTATAAATTTCAATAATTCATTTTCATTTATTTTTAAATAATTATCATCTTCATTTTCATTTATTTTTAAATAATTATCATCTTCATTTTCATTTATTTTTAAATCATCTTCATTTTCATTTATTTTTAAATCATCTTCATTTATTTTTGAATTTATTCCATTATTAATTTCAATTCTTTCATTTATTTGTGGATAAATTACGCTTAATTTATTTCCACAAATTGTATTTAATTTATTTTTATAAATATTATCTTTTAGTGATATTTTTTCAATTTCAAAAATTAAATCAATAATAGAATTTTCCATATTTTTTAGAAAATATTGCAAATTATTTTTGTTTATTATATTGGTTTGATTAATTTGATCAATTTCCATTGGATCATAATTATCAATTTCCATTTCGAATTTCATCAAAATTATTTAAATTCTTAAATCATTTATTTTAATTGAAATAATTTATTAAATCATTTAATATATCTAATATTATGAACACTGATGTTATTGCATTTGTTTTAGATATTAATGATATTTTAATTTTAATTTTCAAATATCTTGATTCAAAGGATATTTTAATTGTTTCGAATGTTTGTAAAAAATGGAAAATTCTTTGTTATAATATTCCAATTGATATCGAATTTAAAAATTCTCAAGATCTTATTAAATTTATAAACATTTATAATATTAAAAAGTCGAGAATGAAATTAAGATTTATCAATAATAATCTTTATTTAAAAAAATTCTTTTTATCAGATGAAAAAGATTTAAAAAAAGTAGAAGAAATCTTTATTAAATATCTATTAAATGAAAACTTTTTTACTAAATTTCAACAAATTTTCTGTATTGGAAAAACTATTATATATCAATATTTAACAAGAGTGGGAAATTATATTGATTTTATTTATAAAGAGACAAAGGATGATAAATATTTTTCAAATTGGATACCTGGCGATAATATTATAACCCCAAAAGGATTATCAACATACATAGGAGTTTATGAATACAATGCCTGGTTTCATATTAAATGTGATGAAGGATGTTCATATTGGGATGAAACTATACCTGGTTCTATTGAAAAAATTAATTTTTCAGCATTTGTTAAAGTTTAATCAATTAATTTATTAAAGATATTAAATTATTTTTATATAAAAAAATTGTTTAATTGAATATAAATTATAAAAATATAATTATATATACATTTAAAAGATGATTTATTTAATAAAAACTCTTGAAAATATTTTTGAAAATGATTTATTTATAATAAATGAAAATATAATAAAAAATAAATATAAATCCAAAAATAATTCAATTAATTTAAGAAACTCAATAAATGATTTATTAAATATATCAAAGTTAAATGATAATATTTATGATTTTATTTTACCAAATGAAATAACTATTATGATATTTAATTATTTCGAATGGAAAGAATTAATGGTTATTTCTAAAACATGTAAAGAATGGAGAAGACAATTATTTTATTCAGATTGTTGGAAAACAATTATTGATTTTAGAAATTTTAGAAATCCACAAAAGTTTTTTAAATTATTGAATAATAACGTATTTAATAAATTACAAGGAATTTGCTTAAATAAAAATATGCCAAATACAAATATTTTACCAGAAGAATTAAAATATATATCATTTGGATCCGTAGATCAAATAAATTCAATATTTATAAATGTAGAAAATATTGATATACAAAAACCTTTAAATGGAATTTTAATAGATTTTAAAAAATACTTTCCTTCATTGAAATATTTAACATTTAATTATAATCATGATTATAATACTTATAATATTTTATATAATACAAATGATTTAATAAATCAAAATCCATTTCATTTTCCAGGAACAAGAATAATTGCTGAATCCGGAAAAGAGGGATTTATATTAGGTTTAGAAGATAATATTTTATATTTCGCAATTTATACACCTTCTTACCCTCAAATATTTACAATAGAACATATAGGTTCAGGATATGAAGAAATCATTTCTCAAGGAATAAATATATATTATTAAATCATTTAAATTTATTAATAAATCATTTAAAATCAAATATTAAAATTATATATTTTATAAACAAACATAATAATGTCAGCTCAAAACCTTGATTTTTGTGAAGAATTAGATTGTGCTGACTTTATTTGCGAGAATTGTGGAAAAGGAGCTTCTCCAAAAACATCTACTGATTTAAAATGTTATAAATGTAATGGAAATTTAATAATAATTTGTTTATGTGGTGATGAATATGAAACTAATAATTATCTTTTGCATATTGCATCTGATTCTCATACTTCTAAATTAAATAGTGTATTTGATAATAATTTATCAATAGAAGAATTAAATCAACTTTCTCATACGATTGATGTTTATACCGGTGCTCTTGGATCGATTAAATTTGGTCCCTTAAATTAAAATATATATTATTTATTTGAATATTAAAAAAAAACCATATTAATTAAATAGATTGTTACAAAATCTTATGGAGAATATTGTTGATAATTTAAATAAAAATATAGTCAAAGATTGTAATGATAATATTAATAAAATTGAAATTGATGAATTTATTAGTTTAGGATCTCAATGTTTAGCTGCAACTTTAATTAAAGATTTAGGTTTCAGAACTTCTGCATATCCATTTGATTGGGTTTTTACAAATGGAAAAACTCTTATTGATTGTTTTGAAAATGATTTTAAAAATTTTTTAGATAAAAGCAAGTATTATAATATTGGAAATCATTGTGGATGCGGACATAAAGATTATCATGAAATGTTTTTTAAACATAAAAATCCTTGCGAGGATATTGATTACGTTTATTATGAAAGATGTATTGAAAGATTTAGAAATGTTTGTAAATCAGATAAAACAAAATTATTTATTATGTCATTTATAAATTGTGATATAAAACCACATAATTTATTAGAATCAAATGAAATTGCTTATGTAAATGAAATGTTATCAAAAACAACAAAAAATTATTATTTGTTAATTATAATTTTTAGTTTTAAAAATAAATCCGAAATAAATTTTCAAATTAGAAATAAAAATTTATTTATAGTACACATTATTACATTATCAAAATGTACAAATGGATTAAGATATAGATATCATGAAGATAATGATTTAATAAAAAAATACATTAATGATACATTTATTTGGACAAATAATCCTTATAATCATAATATTATTCATACAATTGATAAAATACAAGATCCAATACTTTTTTAAATTCCTTTTTTCATTTTTCTTTTTAACAAAATTCTTATTTTTTTAGAATAAAATTCTTCAGCACTGATTATATTAAATGAATAATTATTTTTATATCTATTTATCTTATTTTTGAATCCGGTTTTCATAAAATTTTTCCAATTATCTTCCAATTCAGAATAATATTCATCAATATATTTTTTATAATAAGATAAATCTTTTATACATCCATTTTCTTCATTTAAAATAAAGTCTGTCTTCAATTTAATTAAAAGTTCATTTTCATCATTTTTTATTTTTACATTTGAATTATTTTCTTCTTCAACTTCCGCTCTTGGTTTTTCATTGAAAATTAATGGAAAAATAGTTTCATAATTTTTTAAATATTCATTAACTTCATGTTTAGGATTTTCATACTGTTTTTCATCATCGAATTGTAATATTTTTGGGAATTTTATTAATAAAAAATTTTCATAAGGATATTCCATAAAAATATATAGATCAATATCTTCTTTTCTTCAAAATTAATTCAATAAATAATTCAATAAATCATTTAAACATTTATTTCAAAATAAGTTTATTTTCATTTAAATTTTAAATCATTTATTGAATTTAAATGAAAATAAATTTTATTTTATTTTAAAATCATAATTTAGAATTTATTAATGTATAATATCAATTTGTGAATTGTCCAACATTTTTTGAAAAAAGGAATTCTTACAAAAAATATTTTTGTATCAAATTGTTGTGATACAACTAAAATTTTTTATTTTCAAATAATGTCGTACATTTCACAAATTACTGCATTACATTATTACTGCATTACATTATATTTTGTTCTTTTTTATTAAAAATTTTATATGATTACCATCATATTCTCTATTTTCCAAAATTGATAATATATTCATTTTACTTTTCTCTAAACAACAAATATAACATATACGATTTTCATAATCTAACATCTCATTTTTCATATATTTAAAACATTCTGTACACATAAAATTGCATCTATTACATATTCCATTATATGTTTCATTTAAATTACAATATCCATAAGAACATTGTGTACAATATCCAACTGTTTTTTCTGAACATTTATCACCATCAAATACAGAACAACAATAACAAAATCTCAAAGATGAATCTTCATCCCAGAAAATTTCATCTTCAAAATCACTTTGATCTTCTATTTCATATTCTTCCATATAAATTATTTATTTTCTATGAAATTAAAAATTTATAAAAGTTAAAATATTTTTTTAAAAAATAATTCATAAATCATTTATTGGAAATATAAAATCAGCAATTATTCCAGGCAAATCAAAATAATAAATATAAATTTCTCTATCTTCTATTTTTTCTTTTTCTATTATATTTCCATCACAATCATATTCAATTCCATTCACTATCAATATATCTTCTACATTCCTATATTGCAATTCTGGATTCAATTTATACGCTTTCTTATAAAAATGTATTGCCTCATCATATTTACATTCTAATTCCAATCTAATTGCTTTCAAAAAATATTCTTCGCCATTAATTTCTATTTTTTCTTTTTTTTCCATCGTTTTCGGATTCACAAAAGAATTAATTTTTATTAAATCAAAAAAACATAAATATTATTGCTATTAAATGGAAACATATTCAGAAGAAGAAAAATAATAAGAAATAATAGAAAATATTTAAATGATTTATAGAAATTAAATCATTTAAATATTTAAATGATTTATAGAAATTAAATCATTTATATTTTTAAATTAAAAAAAATAATAATTATCAATTTTAATTTCGAAATTATAGAATTTAATATTATTTTGATAAATGATTTAATATTTTATAAATGATTTATTAAATTATCAATTAATTTTGAAATATTTCTAAAAGCAAGTAATAATCGAAAAACAATTTTTTGAAAAATAAATAAATCATTTAGAAATTAAATGATTTATTAAAATTAAATGATTTATTTATTTTAATTAGAAAATAGTAATTGGAAATCTTTGTTTGAAAATAGATATTTTATTAAACAAATTAATATTTTTTTTATAAATTATTTTTTATAAATCATTTAATATTATTTTATAAATGATTTATTAAATTATTAAATTATTAAATTATTAATTTTGAAATTTATATAATAATTGAAAAACGAAAATTTTGGAAACTTTAAAAATCAAATCAATATTTAATTTAATTATAAATGATTTAAGAATTTTATAAATCATTTATAATTTTTGAAATATTCATTTATTATAAATAATCAATTTTGATAATATTCAAAAATTTATTAATAATCAAAAAATAAATTCAAAGTAATTTAATGAATATTTATTAAATCATTTAAAGAATAGTTATTAAATGATTTAATAGCAATAAATGGGATATGGAATTTGAAATAGAATTATAGTTCGAAAATAATTTATTAAATGAAACTATTTTGAATTTAAATTAATAATTAATATTTAAAATTTAAATCAATTTTATTATGATTTAAATATATAGTAAATGAAATCTTCATTTATT